>MAAC01005970.1_pt1 | contig 47514 bp, 52 predicted proteins | sample 1115981 | NCBI WGS metagenome assembly MAAC01 (sample SAMN04961126, study PRJNA320927) | seawater metagenome | isolation source: sample BD02T64 sea water enriched with oil for 64 days | place: USA:Gulf of Mexico | collected 2013-07-27 | reverse complement strand
TCGATTTTGACGAACAATTCTATGAGAAATATAGCCGAGCTTTGGCTTCATTGGAGTCGCAGAACTATATAAAAGGTCAGCATATTATAGGTAAACAGTTCAAATTCGGCATCAGCCTTATTGACCCATCATTCATTATGTATATGTGTGTTTTAGCTGAAGATAACAATAAGATGGAGAGTCTTACTAAGGCTGTCGACTCCTGCGAAGTGGGAAAATCTTTAAAAGGTGAGTTGTTGAAATCAGAGTTAGGGCTTCCTATCGAAGTTATACGTGCAATTTTTGAGATATATAGTTCAAAAGGTTATGGCTTAGTTTCAAAAGAGGTCGGCTCTGCTGTGTATATCGGCAAAGCTTAATAACAGAGCGCTTCGAATCCTCAATTTTTCCAGACACAAACAAGTTATTTGAAGTCTTAGCGTACGTTTTCGTACCTCTGTAGAGGTAGAAGTCTTAAATTGTTATTAATATATGAAATTTAATACAAGTGGTGAAAAATTGAACTATACGAATGCGGCTTCTAGGGTTTTGAATATCTTACGTGAAGCTGAAAAAATTGATCCCAATATGAAATGTGACGAAGTTTGGACTGCGGTTTTTGAGATATCAGAATCGAATGTATCAAAAAGGCACCGTGAAATTTCTCGTTGTTTGGGTCTACTCAACGATGAAATAGATTCGATTATAGATGGAATGCAGTTAGATGATATGGATGAATTTGATTGCCTGTTTATATTCCATGCATTAGAGCCAGTTCTTGCTGTAACTTTATTTGGCCACCAGTGGCAAGTTATAAAAAATAAGCTTACTAGGGAAGTGTTTGTTTGTTTAGGGTACTGTAGAGAGGCATTACCAAATATAGAAATGCGGATAGCTGATACTGAGGTTGAAGAGATACAGGTATTGCTTAAGGAGCTGGAAGAGCAACTGGGTGGGTCTTTATTACCGGATAATGTAAAAAAAATTATTCAAAATAGTATTTCTGATATTTATACAGCGCTTCACAACTACAAAATATGTGGTGCAGATTCACTTCGGGATTCAATCAATAGCGTGGTGGGCGAAGCGTCGAGGCACAAGGATATTTTGGATAATGTAGAAAACGAAGTAGGTGGCGAAGAGGTCTCTAGATGGAAAAAAGCTATGAGGCGAGTGAGTGATATAGCCGATGCTACCGTTGATACAGAAAAAGCGCTTTCTGCTGGTACTAAACTGATTGAGCGTGGCACAAAGGCGCTAGACATGTTCAATGCGATCTTATAGAACACAAGTAATGGAACATCAATGAACAAGTATGTAATTGATTCAGTGACAGGTGAAACCTACTCCTTGGAACACTTGAAGTCATTGCCGATGACTTACACGATCAAACCGGGTGGGAACCCGGTTGATGTAGAGCTATACCTACATTTTTCGAATCACTGTTATACCAAGTCTCGTAAGTCACATCACACTGATGAGGAGGTGCTGTTTCGAGAGACGAAAAAAAATGGAACCATTGATGAACGGGTTTTTTGTAAAGAGCGCTGGGAATTCTCAAAATTGCTGCCGGAGATATTTAGGGAGCTACACGCAAAGCCATGTTTTATAGGAAACGAGAAGACGATGTTTTATCGTCAGGAAAATAAACCGTTCGTGGGTAGCCATGAGGGTTGGTATATTTGTGCTCGTTTTGGGGTGAGTAATAAGCATGAGAATTTAGTGATTACTGTTCGTAGTGTGCATTACCGGACAAATAGACCGGAAAGCATTAGAGGAGAGTCAAAGAGGTTTTATGTGTGGTTAATGAGGTTTTATCAAGATACCAAAAGAGATTGGCTATAAACGCAAAAGCCCCGAAAAATCGGGGCTTTTGGTAGAAATAAATGCCGGGCCTCTTAAATATCTCCACCAGCGGTAGAGACCAGTCAATGACTGGCGGCATGGACACTACCCGTTAGGGACACCGGCTGGCGCGTTCCACAACGTAATAATAGATGTTATGTATGCTAACAGTCAATGAGAAATTGACTTAAATGGGGACAAGGGCGGTCATAGCCGGGCAAGGGCGATCATAGCAGCTTATAATTGTCAGCTGATTCAGTGTATTGAGATGTGAATTCAGTGCTACAGGCCAATAAATATGGGCTATTACGGAGTGCATCCCTAATGCTTTTTGGGACGAAACAGAGGGGGATTTGTAGTGTTCTCCACTAGTAAGGTGCCTAACTTGACAAGGGTACTGTGTAAAGTTACAGTGCTTGAGAATGTAATTGGAGAGGCGTATTGACGTCTATATAGGAGTGTAAAGTGATTGATGGGTTTACCCTGGATGTGGGAACCGTGGCGGTATCAGCAGCGACTATCACTGCTAGCCTTGATTGTTCTCTCGTGGGGTGATATGGGTTTTACAACCAAAGGTATTAGCCTGATCGTTGATATCTTAAAGCAACTATGAAAGGCATCGTGTACAGCAGGAGATCGACGATCCTATGAAAAGGGGGCTAAAGGTCAATAGACGCGGGAGGGGGGTGCTCAATGCGCTTGCCTCTTTTTGGGAGTCGTGGATAATACGTGCCACTACCATGTAACGTTAGGATGACGATGAACAACAAGCTATCTTTCCCGGAACAATCGGAGACACCCTTAAGCCCCAGTACAATCTTTAGTGCGGTTACAATTACGACTCCGAAAGGTATTATTACGGTAGAAGGTATTGTCACGAGACTGACAGAATTCCCAAAACGCAATCCTAAGTGGATCTATGGGGATCTCAAAGACGAAGTTTCGGATTATTCGATAGGCTTTCGATGTCCCATACATAAGAGCCCATTAGCCGAGGGTGAACTCGCGACTATACGCGGCGTTGTCGTCTTTCAACAGCAGACAAAACTGGCTATACGTATTGATGGCGATTGTATTGATCATAAAACGGCAAAACGCAGAATTGCACATCCCATTGCGGTAAGAAGCGAGCGTTCAAAAATAAAGCTGGCGGAATTTATCGAACAATTCGGTATAGAAAAACTGCATCTAATCGGTACAAAGTTGGCGATTCAGGATGTGCACACTGCGCTAAGCCCTGTCTCTTCTCAACGCTCGATGCTGTCCACGACGATCAGTAATTTCAATTCGCCCGATGATCTATTGAATGCCGCACGAAAGGCAATTGAAAAAGGGGCAATGGGTGTGATGTTCACCCGTGGTGGTGATGACACCACGTTACAACATTGGGATGATCCGATCTTTATGTCGGACCTAATGGAATTAGATCGCAGTATCTATACCGCGTTGGGGCATTCGAATCAGTCGTTTTCCATCGAGAAGTATATTTGTGATGAATCGTTCCCAACGCCGTCTGGGGCCGGTCATGCGGTTTTAAAAGCTCTCAAGACCCTTAGCTCAGCGGATTATCTTCGATCACAGCTAAGCGAAAAGACCAATGAGATACGTAAGATCAACAACAAAATGATTCAGCTGGCACGAGATCTCGCCGAAGTACAGGATAAGAACGGAAAATTAGCCATGGTGTCCTGTGCTTTGTTTGGGGTGAGTGGCCTATTGATCTACCTTTTAGTATGACCCGTTTTTTTGAAAACAAATTCACGATAGTATATGCCAACGATAATACTCTCGAGATTCCTGATACCACGTTTTAATCGTTATCTTTTCAATGTATCGATAGCTGAGTGAATATATACAGTACCTACGGACACAGAGGCTTGAAGTTCAATGGAAGTATTTTATGGTCAAATAAAGGTATTAATCGAGGAGCACTTTTTCCTTATTAGCGTGCTTGGTATGATTTTCAGTGGCATAGGTGTAGCCACTTTGAAATGGCTTATCTCTAAATTGTTCAAACCTGAGACCAAAGATGCCCCCCCTGCATCGCCAGTTTCAACGTCTACAGTAATGTACAATTCTCAAGGTGATCAACAAGTAACGAATATCAATCCTAGCGATAGTGCGAAAGTTGATAACGTTCACGTAGGTGACGTGAAGCTTGCCGATACCATTCTTATTAAGAATACATTTGGTGATCCGAAAGCAGAGGAAGCTTATCTGGCTTTGGTTAAACAGGTGGGATCACTAGCAATGAGTGATGCTGAGAAAACGACTATTATTCAGTCACAACAGGCGACGATAACCCGCTTGGTGGAACAAAAATCGACATCTAAGAAATCGGATAAGTACGATAGCGCTTTAGCCGCATTGGCTAAAGGAGACCCTAGTCAGGCGGATAAATTTCTGGATGAGGCACTGGCAGGTTTTGAACAAGAGATCATAAAAGCGGCAGAGCTGTACCGAGAAAAAGGAGCCTTATGGTTTGCTAATGATACGTCAAAAGCACTGGTATCCTATCAACGCGCCTTAGAATTAGCGCCTGATAACATGGATGCTTGGAATTCGCTAGGCCACTTGTATCAAAGAACAGGAGCATTGAATAAAGCGGAGGAGGCGTATTTACACGTGTTGAATTTAGCCGATGGTAGCGAAGCGTTTCAAGCGATTGCTTATGGTAATTTAGGGGTTGTGTATCAAACCCGGGGAGAGCTGGATAAGGCCGTTATGTACTATGAAAAGGCGTTGGCCATTGATGAGGCGCTGGGTCATCAAGAAGGCATAGCCAATCAATACGGTAATTTAGGGATCGTGTATAAAACCCGGGGAGAGCTGGATAAGGCCGTTATGTATTATGAAAAGTCGCTGGCCATTAATGAGGCGCTGGGTTACCAAGAAGGCATGGCCAATCAATACGGTAATTTAGGGGTTGTGTATCAAATCCGGGGAGAGCTGGATAAGGCCGTTATGTACTATGAAAAGGCGTTGGCCATTGATGAGGCGCTGGGTCATCAAGAAGACATGGCTATAGACTACGGTAATTTAGGGGTTGTGTATCAAATCCGGGGAGAGCTGGATAAGGCCGTTATGTACTATGAAAAGGCGTTGGCCATTAATGAAGCACAGGGTTACCAAGAAGGCATGGCTAATCAATACAGTAATTTAGGGATTGTGTATCAAATCCGGGGAGAGCTGGATAAGGCCGTTATGTACTATGAAAAGGCGCTGGTCATTAATGAAGCGCAGAGTTACCAAGAAGGTATGGCTATAGACTACGGTAATTTAGGGATCGTGTATAAAACCCGGGGAGAGCTGGATAAGGCCGTTATGTATTACGAAAAGGCGTTAGCCATTGATGAGGCGCTGGGTTACCAAGAAGGCATGGCTAATCAATACGGTAATTTAGGGGTCGTGTATCAAATCCGGGGAGAGCTGGATAAGGCCGTTATGTACTATGAAAAGGCGTTAGCCATTGATGAGGCGCTGAGTCATCAAGTAGGCATAGCCAATCACTACGGTAATTTAGGGATCGTGTATAAAACCCGGAGAGAGCTGGATAAAGCCGTTATGTATTATGAAAAGTCGCTGGCCATTAATGAGGCGCTGGGTTACCAAGAAGGCATGGCCAATCAATACGGTAATTTAGGTGGCGTGTATCAAATCTCGGGAGAGCTGGATAAGGCCGTTATGTATTATGAAAAGGCGTTAGCCATATTTGAAACTATCGGTGCCACAGCACAAATTGAACAGATGAAACATTCGTTGGAGATAATAAAAAAATAGCAAGCGTCAGCACCGATTAAGCCAACTTTCCATTAAAACGACCCATAGGTTTATGCTATATATAGATGCTTACACTCATGAATTACCATGTATTACACAAAATTCCTTAGTTTGTGCATTCCTTAAGTCCAGGTCAGCTTTGTTGTGACTTTTGTTTTTCCTGGGAAATACTTATCTAGATTATCTTTTTCGTCGTTGACGGTATCTAATTTTACCGGCGATTTTTGCGGCACAATCGGCGGTTTTTCACTGTAATTGATGGGGGATTTTTTAAGGGTTTTTTCGGGGGGATTTTGCGGTATTTTTTCCGCCATTAATGCCAATATTTTATCGACGGGAACCTCCATTCCGAGCAGTTTCAGGACGATGCATAAGATTATGGGGTACCAGAAAAACGCTATTTTATGGCCTAAACTGGCTATAAAAACAACGATAAAAAAAATAAGACAGACAATAATTAAAAAAATATCCATGGCACACCCCAATCGAGAAAGTTAGGTGTGCGTGTGGTGGTGGTGAAAAAGTTACGCGATAATTGCGTTTAGTTAAATATCCAGTTGCTCTCTATTTTAAGCAGCTGTATAATCCGGCACCTCTCGGGAGCGCAGACCCTAATGGGGTGACTTTTCACCATCACACTACGCAAATATATGCATTTGATTTGCGCTGTCAACCCCCCCCTAATCTCACCCAGTTCTCTGTGAGTCGAGAGAGCGCAATGAGTCCCCTAAAGGCCATCAATACATGGCCTTTTTTTGTGTCTGCTATTTACTGGTTTTTAGGGATATCTCAAAATACTGTTATTCTTATCAATTTACACATTACCCTATAGTTTGTGTAATCCGCTTTTTTCAACGATCATTGTTATGGTTTTTCCCCACTTTTTCATCCTTGCAATCCCGCGCTATTAACCCCCTTGATTTTAATAGCCTGTAGACAATACTTCTCGAGCGCTACCAGGTCGGTTGGATCTGTTGCCGGCGGCTGGCTCCGGAGCGCGACTGGCATAGTTGTGGGTATTTAATTGATATAAGTTACACAATAGATTGTTATAAATAATGTAATGTGTAAACTGGCGGTTGTGATTACGGGAATTAACGTGGGTAAAGGTATGACTCGTCTTATTATTTTTTTGTGCTGTATACCATCATTCGGCTTTGCCGCTGGCAATGAACGTATAGCGTCGTTTTCATACGCAAAGCGTTTATTGATGCAAGAGGTCTACCATGATCACCGAACCACGTTATATTGTGATGCCACATTTAGTGAGCATAAAGCCATTACGCCCCTGAAGGGGTTTGTGACAGCGAAATACAAGAAGCGTGCGAAGAAAGTGGAATGGGAGCATGTGGTACCGGCGGAGAACTTTGGCCGAACGTTCCGGGCGTGGCGTGACGGTGATGAACAGTGTGTGACGCGTAAAGGTGTGGTATTTAAAGGCCGACGGTGTGCGGAAAAGGTGGATCAGGCTTACCGGCTTATGCAATCGGATTTGTATAACCTCTTTCCAGCCATTGGGGCGGTGAATGCCCGGAGAAGTAATTACAATTTTGTCGCGTCGGTGGACGGCAACCGTGAGTTTGGCAGTTGTGGGGTCAAGATTGCACGCAATAAGGTGGAGCCGCCAGTGTCAGCGCGGGGTCGGATAGCGCGGACCTATTTATATATGCAAGACACCTATCCTCGCTACAAAATGGGTAAACCCCAGGCGAAATTGATGCAGGCGTGGGATCGGTTATATCCTGTCAGTGAATGGGAATGTCAGCGGGCACGGCGTATTGGAACCATTCAGGGTAACCCGAACCGGATTATGACGGCCCGGTGTGGGTTGAAATAGCGAAGCGTCAACGGAGATAGAATAATGCAGGGTAAGAAAAAGGCACCAATGGGACGTGACTACCAAGGGTTAGGGAAAGAATGGTTACAGCCTATATTAATGATGGAGCAGGAAGAGAATGCATTGGTATCTACCCCAGAGAGTGATATTCAGGGCCGGGTGGTTGATACACGGTGCGATCGGACGATGGATATGTTTGAACACGAGGAATAGATGATGACATTGTATGAACGTATAAAAGTGGAGCTCGCGCTAGAATATGTTGCCGCTATGCAGGCGATTGGAGCAGATGGCGGGGATTGGGTGCTTGATGAATTAGAAGTAGAAGCGGAAGTTTCAGGATACAACGCTAAGGATGATGCGTGTCCGTATACACTATTGAATACCAGGGGGCGAGAGTATCACGCTCGCTTAGTGAAGGCTTGGCACCGCGGGGGGCAACAAGCGGAAAAGTGGGAATCAGACGTGAGCCTGTATTAATGCGTGAATTGCATTGGACACTAGTAACCGTAACGCAAGCATACCGTCGGGGTGAAGTGGCGGGATTGTCGGTGACCGCTGGGTGTATCGAGTTTGTGCTAACCGGAGGTATTGACGGGGGGGTTGTGGTGAAACGTGACGGTACGGTAAAAAGTTATCATTCAGATGCCCAGGCATGGGAAGCTATCGAGGTTATTAAAGAGGATTCGCTGTTTCAATCTCCATCGACACCGACGCATATTCCACGGTTTGAGCCTGCTATACAGGAGCCGATGACGGTACCAGTGATCATGGATTGGCAGTATTGGGAGAAGCGCCGCGCGTTGGTGATGGAGCTTAATGAGGATATTCCCCCGTACTTGATCTTGCCTGAGGTGGATAGGGTATTGCGCCACGCTAAAGCGTTGGATGTGCACTTCTTGATTGATACCCTGTGGCATACGGGGGCCCGGATCTCGGAAGCGCTGTCCTTGACCCGTGAGAGTTTCTTTCTCGATAACGCGAGAAACTCTTATGTGATTTTGACGACGCTAAAACAGAAAGTCCGGGGGCGTCCCAAAAAAGGTGAGCCAAAATCACCGCCGAAACGCTTAGTCCCGATCGTGGATTTACGCTATATCGATGCTATTCAACGCTATATAGCAACGGTGAAGCCAAACAAAGGGGAGCCGCTATTTCCAATGACGCGGCACAATGTTGGCTATCAGCTCAAGAAGTTGGGGGCTGGATTGGATTTGCCGGTGGAGAATTTAACCCCGCATGTCTTTCGGCACTCGTTCGCGATCAATGCGCTATTACAGGGGCGGAATGAGAGCACGATTCAAAAGTGGTTGGGGCACAAGAATGGCGAGACCACCAAGCTCTATTTGAAGGTTTTAGAGGGGGAGACGAATCACTTAATGTACGGTATGCAATTTTCAATGTGTGTCCAGTAAATTAGATATAGTACTCAATGGAATACACTACCTGATTATGGGAGTACAATTTTGCAAAAAAGCATCCTCGTGAAACGGAAAGGCAGGGGCGCAAATGGTTAGTGTGGTATGCTTCTTCGGAAATCATATATAAGTGGCGTACAACGCCTAATAGGGTTTTTTCACGAAAAGCGAGCTATTTGCGACGGAACCGCCTTATCCAACTTAAAGATCTTTCAGACTTCATTACAGCTTCTTGATTATTGTGCTAAGTAATTCTTTTGTATTGCTGGGTATATCGTTTTTAGTTGTTCCCGCCCCCCCTTCGACGGAAGGCTCCGATTCCATAAATGACTTAATTATACCACTTTTTTGCCCCGGCTCAGCATCGTCTTTTGAACTCTTAAAGCTCACATAGAATCGCCGAATCTTCAGATCATCTAGTTCGGCCAATAAAACCTGCCTATGATGTTCATTATAGAGATTCCCAAAAAACTTCATAATTGTGAGAAAAAATGTGGAAATTATAATGCCCAAAGACAGCCTTTTTAGGAATTCAGATATCTGAATATCATCCTTCTCTAACCTTTCTTCAGCTACTTCTGCTAATTTATCAAGTTTTCTTATATAATTCCTGAAGTATGATTCAGATCTTCTTTCAGTAATATACCACTTTAATGCGGTATGCCTACTATCAACAAAGTACGCAAAATATCCGTCCCAAGACTTTAAATTGAAATTCATGTGCTTTTCTAGGGCATCAAAATACTTTTCCAATGAATCCAGGTCATCCACATCTTCCTCGTCAAATTTTAATGATTTAGCCCCAAAACTAGCGTAATCAATCACTAAATTTTTATCCAGAGTCGTTATTGTAATATTCTGCAAACTGTTAATTTTTTTTTCAAAATCATCTAACTTCGAGTATTCAAAGTCCTTTATTTCCTTGAGACTATCAAGCAGTTTCAAGGAAACTCCCTCTCTAATAAGAGCTTCTATTGTTAACGATGAAATTGAATATTTTTCAGGTACATCTGGATAATCCCCTTTATAACCGGCCAAAATCTTTTTAAGGTTCCAATCTTCCTCCAAGGGAGTTACCGGTCCTAGTTCAACCAAGGATTTTTCTGTGACAGAAACTAATTCTCCTAAAACTTTTGACGGACCAAAACTTTCATCAGACAACAAGACATAAGTAAAAAAAGTCAAGATAGTCGAAAGAATCAACCCTACAGAAATCATCATCTTTAGGAAGCTATCTGATGTTTTTTGAAACCGGTTTCTTCTCTCTTCAATATTTGTCAATAGGAATGGAATATGAGAAAGCCCATCAATTCCAGAGACATCATTCTGTCCTGCTTCATCTTTTGGCAACAATGAAATTTGTTTTTTAAGAAATTCCTCGTACTTACCTAATTGCTTAGAATGTTCATCAATCGTTCTTAGGTTTCTATTCTCGCGTAAAAAGAAAAACGAAATACTATTCGACAACAACAAACTTAAAAAAAATAAGAAACCAATCGTGATAAAAGAATCGATATCGTAAAGTGTATCAATTTCATCCTCCCACCTAATAGCCATACTGGAGGACGATAAAAATAGAGCTAGAAAAACAAATGTTTCTAACAATACTGCCTTAATTTTACCCCACAGTGTACTTGTCATCATTTACGCTCTATTGTTATCAAGTTATGTATAAGCCTGCCTGTAGCTTGGTCATACCTATCTAGCTAATCAGAAAAACATACGGCCCCATTTATATCAATGGTTCAAAGCCTGCCTCCAAACCTCTTACCAACTCGAAGAAACGATAATCATTAACCCTTCCTCGTCTGATTCCACAATTAAATTTTCAGGATTCGTCTCAGTAGTAGCATCGCCGTCATTTAGATCTCCACGTAACACTTTGAACTCCGTATTAATATATAACCCTATGCCAACATTCCAGCTCCCATCACTGTCTTTATCCTTGAACCCTGCCATAACCCCCAAGCCATATGCGCTAAAAGGATCTCCACCATTCGAATCAGCAAGGCTAACTGCAGCAAATGGGCCAATCCCTGCTTGCTGACCATCAAAAAGGTCAGTCCACCAGGATGGTTGGAAAAACTTGTGTGTTTCTAGCATAAATACACCACGATGCGACCGAGACTTTTTAACAAAAATCTTCTGATTAAGAATGTCCACGTCATCCACATATTGCTTTGAAGTATAAGTGAATGCTAAGCCATATCCAAAACGCAAACCTGTGAACTCATTTAGATCATCCCTAGCTGCATTTAACGCATCTCGCTCTTTCTTCAGCTCCTCTAGCTTTTCTGTTTGTTCTACTGCCTTGTCTTTATCAGCCGCGATTGCTTTTTCGCCCACTGTTTTTTCGATTTCATCTTCTAAGTTTAATAGTGTCTCTTGAATAGCTTCTTTTGTTTTCCTCTTAGGCGCTCGGTTACCATCTGCACTAATACATGTATTTAAACTATCAAATTGGGCTTTCGCTCTTTTTAGACCCTTGTACCAAGTGCTATCTTGATCATGACAAATTTTGTTCACCGAAAGCAGCACTTTTCCGTTTGTCTTAGCAGAATCAATCTGGGAAGGGGTTAGAGCAGCGTTAGCTGTTGAAGTGAGTATTGAAAACACAGTTATTAGGTAAACTTTTGAAATTTTCATCATAGCTCTCCATATTTTTATTTTTGGAATTCGAAAGCAAGACTCCAGAAGCTAACAGAACTAGGAGCTCAAATCTAGAGGCCTTCTAGGCGTTGTGTGCCCATTCCCTCGAAAAGTTCACAGTCGCTCTGTAGCCCAGATGTAAAAAGGCCTGCGGAGCACCCCTTGTTTAGTTGATCGGTCTAATCTTCTTTTTCTTGGCACTTGCATGCCGCTCACGTTTTTCTATATCAATATAGCGATCAGTGATTGCGCTCGAACTGTGACCAGCATCATCACGAACGTGTTCTTTGGGGCGTTTCTTTACATCATCGGAAATACCCGTGTGGCGAATCCAATGTACAGTAGCCGACTGCAAGTTATCAGCATCACTTTCCATACCGTCAGTGTTAAGCCTTTGAACCGCGGAATCAAAGCAGGATTGTACGATTTCGCGTAAATGGCGAGTACTGCCAATTCCTCCAGTTCCTTTTTGTTTAGGAATGAGGGCAAGGTTGTCGCCCGGAGAGGGGAGTGCACTTAGCCCCATCGACTTACGGTACCGTTTAAGCGCCTTCAGCATATCAGAGCTAACCGTAATATCTCTTTCTTTGTTCCCTTTGCCGACGGTTCTAAACCACCAGTTTCCGTCCATATCCTGATAAAAGTGTTTCATGGCTGGCGACCAGCGTGGGGTATCAACCAGCTCAGAAATCCTAAGATACATTCCATAGAGAGCAGACATAATAAATAACGTGCGTTCATGAAGCACATCATCTACAGCCATTAACTGAGCGGTCTCGATGACATAATCCCATTGCAACTCAGAAAGCCTACGAATAGGTTCCTGGGTTGCTTTCTTGCGGATAAATTTCGTTTTCTGTCTGATCCGTTTTACCGGGTTGGATTGTACGTATTTCTCAAGTTCAAGAAATGAAAAGTAAGTGCTAAGCACTCGTAGAATAGCTGCCACACCTTGATCCGATAATCGGTAACGTCTGACTGTTGGCTTTTTGCCATCCTGATGAGCCTCTTTTGATACTTTTGCAACGAAGGGTCGCCACTCGCTATTGGGCCGTTTTTCTCCACCTTCTACAATAAAACGGGTTACCATTTTTGTGGCTATCCACGCGTTTGGCGGCTTTTGGCAAAAGCGGATATAATTTTCTAGATCTTCTCTTCCCAGTTGAGTTAACGGCATATTTGCAACCAGGTAGACCCACTGCAGGAAGCGATCGACTTCGCGCCGATACGAGTTAAAGGTATCAGGGCTACCGCGATAGGCTAGTAGGAATTTCCGAGTAATGTCCGCATCATCATTGAGCACATAAGAAGGTAATATCGCTTGATCTAGTTCAAGCGACTCCAGCGTATCGAAAATGGGTTGTGGTAATGCGAGGGTATCTGCCATGACACTTATCATACCTCCGGTAATTTATATTACAAGAGGTATGATAAAGGGAAATTATAGGGGTACTGGGGACATAGCCGCCTAATGTGACACTTATCGCTACAACCCTTTAGCAGCGGCACCTGTAGCGAGGCATTGTTTTCTTACCATTTTTGAAAATACAGTGGTTTCAGAACGGCAAATCAATGACTTACAATCAAAGTGTCACTTGCGGCGGGGATGTCCCCAGAACCCCATATTGAAGGATTAATTAGTATAGCCATTGTGATTTACCCTAAATGATCGAGCGTGTCTAAAGTCCTTAGACACGCAAAGTAGGTAGCTCTTCCTAGCATCAATTTCGTGCTTTCTACTCGAGTAAAAAACCAAACTCTAACAACCCTTCTACAGCCCGACTGTGAACTTTTCGAGGCGAAGGGCGCATAGCCCCTTTTATAACTGAAAAATCAGCTAATTCCTCCGCGAATTGATATCAGAGTGAACCAATCGAGGGGATGGGCGCAAAACGCCTACTTAGAATTTATCACAACCAAATTCAGGGTCATCATCTTTAGCTATAATTTTCAATGGGAATCCTGTTTTAATCATATTATCACTTGCCCACCCCTTGATATAAAAAGGAGCCTGCTCTTCATTAGAATAACAATAATCATTAGAGGCAGCGAAGGGACCACCTGGCCCTGATAGACCATAATACGCACTACCTTTTTTGCACTGATCGTGGCGAACCGAATACAATATGGAGTTTACAACCTGCTCTCGACTACAGTACGTTGGAAATAATGTCGATTTTTGTTTTATTCCAGGTACCGGCTTAGCTCTAAAAGCCTCTGTTACCCTTTGAAAAATTGTAAATCTGGAATATTCTGGAAAATCCTTATTGATAGGATATTTTGGTTTTTGGTCACCCAGATCTACAGTTTCGGGTAGATCATCATCATACATAACGTGAAAACCGCTTCCTATTGGTTCTGCGTCATCATCGATGTGTACGTTACCGCAAAATATGTGTCCAACATTTAATAGATATTTTGTGTGAGGAGGCGCTAAATTCGGATAATTCACGGAAGCATCACACTCTAACTTACCAATGTCATCAATAACGGAAGCTGACGCGAGATTAACGGATAGGAGAAAAATAGAAATTGCCGATATAGCGGTCAATATATTCTTACAAAAATTTGTGATTTTATTCATGATTGATACCTATAATTTTTATCTAAAGAAATGTTGTGATATGTACGTCGTGTTCATCATGATTTATACAAGAGGAAAAATTCGTAAAATATAAGAACGGTACCTATGTCCTTAGGTTCGGATAACGCCTAGGAGCATGCCCCCGTCTAGATGCTCCAGAAAACTTAAGATTGCATAATGCTATTTACTGCTGATCGCATTACGCAGGTTTGTGCAGGTGCGCTTAGAAACACCAAACTGTCTTATCAATTGATCATCAGGCACCCCTAGCCTAAAAGCTTCCTCATAGGCAATTCGCCGATATAGGGAAAATATTCCCCAGCAACTTGGAATTTCAATATAATTTGCTGAGTCGCTAACATCACACAATGTTGTGTATAACGACGGATCAATAGTCATATCGAGTGTTTTTTCGATTTTTCTTTTATCTCTTCCCAGGTAAATTTTTTTACTTCCATGTTTGCTAATCCATAACAAGAACTCTTCACTGCTTAAGTCATAAGTTAACTCAGCGAGGGCAAAAGGCAGTTGAGAGAAAATTTCCGTTCGGTGATGTTCATGAAATTCGGATAATTCTTTGTAGTGTTGTGAGTTTTTCTGATTAATTCCAGAAAATATATCGTATTGCATGTCATTCCTAAATATTGGTGAGTGTTCCTATATTTTTTAGAGTTTCAATAATCGAAACATAAGCAACGTTCCTATGTAGAAGATACGAATTACTCGATATAAAAGTAGGTGTTCGAAGGGTTTTTTTAGAACAGGGATTCACCTTGGAATAGGTGAATTTTTAATTATCAAGAGGAATATATCGATGAATATTAAGTTACCAAAATACATTTCATTACAGCACGATGAAACCAATGAGCACTACACCCTAGATAAACCAGGAATAGCAGAAACCGGCGACGCATTTCGAGTTATAGCATGTAAAAAGGGGCACAGCCTTCAAGGTCTATGTAGTCGAACCAAGTCGTCAGGAAGAGCTACTATCAATGGCACTAACGTCCAATTAAATCAAGCTGAAAAATTATGGATCATTGAGTGTGTTGATAAGAAAAGAGGGATCATGACATTAAGAGACGTCGATACTGATCAATTTCTTGATTTGCCATCCAATAGTGGCGCTACTTCTCTATCAAATACACCTGTTGCATGGAGGATTTTTGATAAAACCCAAGAAGTTAACGAATCTCAAACGCTTATCAATGCCTATGTAGCGAATACATTTATTATTACTCCAGATGGTGCAGAATCTATAGATCCGGATAATCTCATTATTGAAACAAACAAGACAGGAAGCTATCAAAAAGCAATGAATCAACTATTCAATGTTTCTGGGAAGGAAGGCCTCAAAGCCTGGAGACGTGGACATTTTGAATTTGACAATAAGACAATGTATATCCGATTTATGGAAAACCAAGATCCAAATAAAGAGTATGCGGATCTCATTAGCTTTACCACAACACCAGAAATAAGCGCAGAAGCAACAAGTATTCTTACCGATGCTAATTTAAAAACCGTGGATTATCTTCAGATAATTCTCAAGTATTTTAGACAACAACAAAAAGGCAAGAGCGATATTGAGGAAACAACCGTGTATACCACGTTGTTAGTGGAAAATAAGGACCATTTGAGTGACGAAATGGTTTTAGAAGCTTTCTTGAATGGCTTTGTATCCTCAACAGTGTTGTCTGCAGACAATTCTTTAGACAACGGCCTATCAACAAAGGGGGCGACTATCGTACAAGACAATATGGATGGTCCTGATTGTCGTCTTCTACTCAAATCAATAACCAGTTTATCTAATGCTGATAACGCTATTGCAAACTACGTAAAGGGCAATCGGCAAGTTGATGAAGTGAGCAAGATGCTGATCAATACCTTTATTTCTCAAGTCCCGGAGGCTGCAATGCTTTATACCTGGTTTTTTGGTTTTACAAAAGCTTATGGTATTGACGCCTCTGTAAAAAATTTCACCAATAAACCCTGTGACGTAAAAATTGCCTATTTTGATAATGTCGATATATCAGCCAATGAACAGGATTTGAGTCAAATTGTCCCCCTAAATAGTTGTTCAGCAGAAGGGGATAGCGTGTCTATTCCTGGGTTACCAATACCAATTACTACGTCAGATGATGCGCCAGCATACGCAAACTACATTGTGGCAAATGACAATACGTTTTTCGAAGGCGTTGGAATATTGATCGAGATAGCGTTTGAAGGGTCAGATACGGTATTCTCGGTTGTAGTCGATGTCCCTAGATTTGGAGACTCTGGTGTTAATTGCCAAGTAAAAGACCAAAGCGATGCTCAGAAAGAATTTAAGGCTCTAGCTAAGCATACAAAGCTTGAAGAGCATTGCGAACACGGGGAGCTTCGATGCGAAGTTACCCTAGATTATAAGAATGGGGCTCCAGGTGCTATCTATCACGCAATGATCATATTAAAGGATTAATCAGCATAGCCATTGTGTAATCGGGGATAATCACGCTACTTGGCGTTGTGGGCGCTTATAGGGGATGGGCGCACAACGCCTTTTATTCGAGTAAAAAGCACGAAATGGACGTAGATTCCCCCTCCATTAATATTCCGATAACCAGAATATCGGAATATTAGTATTGATAGCCTATGCCCCTGCTTTACGTTTGGATGGCAATGAGTGTATTGAGTGATACGATCTAATAGATCAGTTTATCGATAGGGCTTGCTGTCCCTGCGCGACGATTGCCGATCACATGAGATAGATCTCGGTAGTTTGAATATCGGCATGAGATGCCCAGTACTACATTCGACTGTAATCTCCATATATTAATCCAAGTTAGCATTAATTTACCCATATAGAATTGGATCAATGCTAATTATTGGGTGTAGGGGGTATTTATGAGGGAGGCAGTGTCTACAGAGAGTGAGGATGAGGAATCTACTGGGAGTGACAATAAGAAAACTATTGTGAAGAAGAAAATTGTTGTGAAGAAGAAAGCTATTCAGAGCAAAAAGAGGCGGGGCAAAAAGACGCGGGGTAAAAAAAATAAACAGAATGAAGATGTAGAGAATGAAGATGTAGAGAATGAAGATCAAGTAAGTTTTTGGAGTGAGTATAGAAAAAATGCGTTGGATAATGCGAGCGAGTATATAACGTGGGAGAAATATGACTCTTTAATCCGTTTATTGCGAACTGCCCTTTCTGATATGTATGGCATAGAATATAACGACTCTCCTATGTACAAATTTCCATTCAATGGAAAAATAAGAACAATTTTGGCTGATCAAGTAGACCTTAAAACATCTGGTCGTGGTGACGAAATATCTCCATTAAGACAGTTACGTTGGATTTGCACAGCTTTAGATGTCTCACCTGCCGACAAACCTGATGTCTCAAACGAAATACAAGCATTATGGGATGGGACGAAGATAATGGTAAGCGCTAACCATAATTCTAGACTCACATCTCTGGATAGTTCAGAGCACGCTATCAAGCAAATAAAGAAAATATTGAAATGCTACAAAAGTAAGGCATGGGACGCAAAATTACCAAGGCGAAAAAGACATGGGATAGGTCTTGCGTACTGCTTTTACAATGGTAAATCCATACTAAACGAAACTACTCTCAATAGTCTAACAGTAGTTGAATCAACGGAAGAGTCAGGGCACGCTGAAGTCCACTTACTAGGTCAATGGAAAAAAGATAACCCCAAAAAGGAACTCGATGAGACTATTTCAGTAGCTGGACAGAAACGACCCTGCATGGTTTGTTGGTCTAGAATGAAAAGTACATACCCTAAGGTTAACTTCAACAACAACCATGGCTTACTGTGGCCTGCACAAAATGCTGTGAAAGGTATAACTCTAGATGAGTTTACAATGCTTATTGATGAGTTGGGAATGTCTAGTTTAGCTAATTCAGGAAAGCTTGCTGAGTCAACAAAGGTTGAAGATAACCAAGTAATAAAGCGGGAAATATTACAAAATAATTTAGATCAAAATAAGTTTACTCTTAACGCAGATAATACCTATGCAAATGATTCTGAATCAGATAGCGACGACAATCCTATGTCGGACTAAGGGTGCCGCCAGATCAAAGCGTTAACCTTACGAACCGATCGCCCTCCCCCCCCAGAAAAAATCATCGATGTTGATGACTGGTGGGGGTAGGGAAAAGGGATGAAAAAGCGGGAACTTGAGTGATGGATCAGATGGGCGCATAACGCCTTAATGCGTGAATTATTGCATTGGACTTTAGCAACATTCGAGAGCACAAAGGTACTTGTAGATGCCAGCACTCATAAATGACCATGCGCGCACTTATAAGTGCTGGCATCAACATCTACAGTTAAACCCAGATCCCTATAGTTAAAGAAACCCTGAAACGGGCGTGCCGCGAATGCGGCCTTTCTAGATGGCCTTAGCCAGCGCCCTTGTGAACATTGGGATCAGAATGATTGGGTTATTTTTAAATAACAGTGTTGCGGTGTTACCCGGATAATAGCTCTGGGGTTATCTGGAGTATGCCTTTTCTCATTATTGAGTATTTCACCTGTTAAGTTGTTTATTGCTTGACCAGCTATGTCGTTAGCAATGGGTGTGACTATTGCTAGAGTGCTGAGGGCTGTTTTAGTGCTGGCAACGAGTAACTCTCCTTGTCTATCTCTTACAAGGTTGCCAGATAAACCGGCTGTTTGGTCAAGAGAATGGATTGTCGCACTGATTTTTACTTCTTCACCATCGGGTAATCTCGCATTAACTGTTAGTGCTTCCATTTTCTCTTCAGCTTCATTAATACCCTTTCTGGCAAAAAATATAGTTTGAGCCGGTAAATCTCGATATTTACCGCTTAGTTGCTCGATTAACTCAAATTCGATTAAACCGCTCTCTGCGCTTGAAACTGGACGAATTAGTCTAGCTTCAACCCATGTACCGACAGAGATGCCAAATAGCTTGGCGTTTCTTTTTAAGCTACCTCCCGTGCTGTTTGATGATGTACTGGTGCGGATTGGGGGAGTGTACTCATCGCTATCTACATTGGTTATGGAAGTGCTTCTATTAGTAGCAGTGCTGTGCGCGGCTCTATGTTGAGTTTGATTTCTAGTATTGTTTAACTGTTCATGCTTATTTAACTTATTGTATTTACTGGCATGAGGAATTACCTTGGTTTGGTTCCCCTGCGAGTTATCTGGACCTTTATTTATAGTGCTTTGGGTAATGTTGGTGTCCTCCAATAGCCCGTTTATTTGTCTTACTGATCCGTTACTTAGCAGTGCAAAGCGTTCATGTTGTTCAAGTGTGCAGCGTATAGCTTGTGATTTTACATCCCAAAATCCAGGAATTAGGGCATAAGAGGTCGTTACGCAAGCCGGTAGTAATTGGTTATCGACCTTTATTGCTGGTGTAAGCTTTCCATTATCTAGCAGCATACCAGCAACGTATGTGCCATCTGGAAGCTTATAGAATAGCTCTCTATTGTGTAGTAAGCGGAGACTATCTGTATTGCCCTGTGAAGCCTTTAAGCGCTCAGAAGCGCTTAATCTCTTTGCGTCTCTATCTTGAAGTCTATCTCTTAGACTGCTGGCATCATAGGCAACGGCATGACTGAGGGATGGAATAGAAAGAGTAATGATTATTAGTATGACGAAGGTTCTTACCATTGGAACACCCCCTCTCCCCTATCTGTGTTTATGGATATTTTTAACTCATCAGAGGTTTTTATTAGTTTATCTGTCGTTGCGAAACTGCAACGATGTGTAGTGTCTGATTTGATCAATTCAGGGCATTTGATAAATCCTGAGATCGTTTCTTTTATGTCCTCATCTACAGATGAGAGTGAAATACTACTGATATTGAAATCACTGCTACTGTGATTTTCCAATTCAAACAAAAGAACTTGATATTTATCGCCATAAGAAAATAGCTTATCGATATAGACTACTAAACGTTTATCACCTATATCTAGGTCTTCTTCCATCTTAAAGCTTGTTTCATCAATATCTTCGAGCGCCATTACAGATACGTGTTTCAGGGATTTGTCGGAGGCTCGTTGATCTAATGCTTTAACCTTTTCCTTATAGTTATCTTCGAGCTGTTTGGTTCTCCTCTTTACTGATTGTTCAACAAGATGGTTTCGATCCTGATTTGATATATTGAACACGATATTTGAAATGTTATTCTTGGCCTTGTATGTGGTTTGAAGTGATATTGAGACGTTATATCCACCTACAGAGATGAATAGATTGCCCAGGTAAACAGGCTTTTCGTTAGCAATTCCTTTACCAAGTATGGTTATCGTGTTCTGACCCACTATGAGGTCATCAAATTCAGATTTTTCTACAGGTACTTCAAATCCATTGCTGTTGGTTAGTTTTACTTTTAATGGGGGGTTTAGTTCAGGGTTATCTAGAAGAAAGGGGAATATAAGTTGTGTTCCTGCATCGGGCATAATCTGTAGTGATAAGCTAGTGAACTCCTGCAGTGTTTCTTTCTTAAATTGAGATTTGAGTGGAGTGAGTGCCCAGGCGCTATTGATCATAAGACAAAGCATCATAAGAGTTAGTTTTTTCATTCTTCGTTATCTCCGTAGCTGGTGACGTGAAATGCAAGAGGGAGCTTATCGGTTCTTGGCTTTAATGTAGCGATTATATCGAGAGAAAATGGCTGGGAAGTTGGTTTTTTACCTGCCGTGATACACTGCTTCTCTCCAGATAAGGTGCTAACAACAAGAAGATTCATAGAGTCTCGTTCAAGGTGCGTTTTGTTGGAGTCAAAGATAGTTAACGTGTTTTCACACCCGTATTGTTCTATTTTTACGGCATAGTTATGCTTCTCGTAGTCTGCTAATCGTTCTTCTGCTAGCTCAGAACTCATATGGTTTAGGCATACAGATAAGTCTTCATAGATTGAGGTCTTGTTGACGGAAGTGCAGCGCTTTACCCAGTTCTTTAGATCTGCCATGATTTCATCATTTGAGCGTAATTTTGCTTCATCGAAAATAACTTGGCCTATTACTTGTCCATCCTGGGTGGCCATTACCTGCTTATCTGATAGCGTATATACAATATTTTGAACGAGTAGAAAAAGCAGCGTGATAAAAAATGCTATCCAACCCATTGCGCCAAATCTTGCGGCTTTTGCAACAAGATCGTCACTATGTGAAGGCTGTTTATTGTTTAGGTTCATATCCTCTGACATATCGAAGATCCTTATCGTTTACGGTAGTTATTTATGATGGCACCACGAGTACTCTGTGCCTTTTTGGAGTCTATAGCTGAATTGCTCGAAGAGGAGTGGGTTTCTGACTGCATATCGTGATCAGGAGCTATGTCTAGATCTTGATTTGAAGACACTTGCAGTGAGTTGATATCTGAATTAGGAGGGTTGTTTATGGAGTCCTGAGTTGTATTTTCATTGTCATTCAAGCCGTTATCTGGTGTTTGAGTATCAACAGATTCGGTGCTCTGGTTGTTGTTTATATTATTGCTAGTATGTTGACTCGTTGACGGATTTGAGTCTCCAGAGAATGGGTCACTGCTCATATTGAAACCGCTTCCTAGGTTGGTGTTGAGGTTGCCGTAGTTGCTATCCATGCCGCTTAAGCTATCTGCACCACCGGTATTAGATGTATCGTTAGAAGGGTTAATTGGCTCAAAAGCCTGCGTATTCCAAGCGGATTTAAGTCCGGCCATACCCTTTTCTGCCGATTTATCTCCAACCAATCCACCAAGGAAGTTAGACTTTTCTGCCATACCTTTACCTGCAATAGTGCCTGCGGCAATGGCTGCTGCACCAAACGAACCAATCATTCCGGTTACGTTTCCAGTACCATTTGCCATTCCCTGAGCGACAAAGGGTGCTGATAATGTGGTTGCGACTAATATGAGATTGATAATGGAAAAGGCGGCCATGTAGAACACTAAAGTTCCCATTGACCATGAGGTAACATTGTCTATATTTAGCCCACCTTTTTCTAACATGACGCTGAACGACCCTGAAATGAGGTACATAAATAGCGCATCAACGATGGGCCATGTGAGCGCTAAGATACACAACATGCGCCAAGGGGCTAGCTGCTTTAGACCGGTGGTAACCGACATAGGGAGAACCGCAGCTCCCCAAAATATACAGTAAGATACGAGCAAAGCATGGGCTATACGCATTAATAGGATAGCTAGGATAAGCATACAGAAGGTGATGGCATAGGTAACTGTCGCAAATACGGCATAAGCAGAATCAATCACATCACTGAAGCTAAACTCGTACTCTTTGGCCAGTAGCTTACTGATTACGCCATCCAGTTGCTGTGTCATTCTTTGGACACTATCGGAGGTATCTATCATTCCGTAGATGGAGTTAAAGAAATTAATCACCATCCACGCTACGACAAAATAAGCCCCCATTGCAATTGCGACCAACATAGTTGTCGTAAAGAACTTTTGGTAATCAGTTTCTCCTCCACTTGCGAGGGTGATTTTTTCTTCAAATGAACGTATAGCAATGGCTATCGCTAGGATGATGCCGGATATTGCGGCCATCCATTCTTTGGCGGCATACCAGCCTAAGTCGTAAATCACCCCTACATCAAAGTTGTTAACGAATAGCCCTAGCAAATCTAGGCCGCTGCTATCAGCATTCATTGTATGCCCCCCTTCGCCATTGAACCGTAGCTGATACCGTCCAATAATTCGGAAACAGCTTGTGTCTCATGTGATCTCTTTATGCTATCTTTCTCTTCTTGACGAATGAGAAGGTCGGTCATAATCGTACTGTTATGGGCTGATAGTCGTTTATTATCTTCGTCGTTAGTTCCCCCCGCGATTTCTTTTATTGAGGCGGTGTTTGAGTCTCGAAGGAAGCGTATACGTTTCAGGTCTGCTAATAATCTTGAATAGGCTTTTGCCTTATCAAGACCTTCTTTATTATTAGCGACATTTAACTTATCTTCGAGCTTTCCTATTTGCTGGTTAATGTCATTGATCCCGCCAGGGTTGTTGCCCATTTCGTTGATGAGATCTCCGGTTTTTTCTAACTCACTCATGAGTTTTTTTAGCTCATTGCCTTGCTCTGAAACCTTTTTGACGGATTTTACCGTCTCCATTTCTTCTATGCGTTTAGAAATATTGGTGGCTTTTTCTAATTGCTCTAATTGTTCATATGCAGCTTCAACCATCACAATTAATTGTTGAACAATAGCTGCGTCTCCTGCTCCGGTCATGTCTGCCATACTGACAGAAGGTAATAAGCAAAGTATGAGTATGATCCGTTTCATTTTTCTTCCTTAACGGGTAAGCGTTGCTGAAGTAGTGCAATCACTATTGATAATACGATGATGGAGATAATGATCCCTAAGCCGTAGCCGATAACCTCCCATAATGATCGTTCTTTCGTATTGTTGTGTAGTGCACTGGTCGAGGTGGCAATTTCTTTGAAAAGGCTAGTTTGCCCTACAAGGTTATCGCCAGATAGTAGAGTGAATCCAATGGCCAAAGCTATCGCAATAAAAAAGACGAAAACCAGTACTACTATAAGCTTCTTAATCATGCGGATTTTGCTTCCCTGAATAATCGTAATCGCTCAATTGGGTCTTTGGTTTTCTTACCAATGACCGCTTTTAGTGCCAGTGATTCGGGTGATGAATCCGCAAGATCGAGCAATACTTGTGGGAATGTCATATGAAGATCAAATGCATCTTCTCCTACCATCTTTATGCATTGGCGGTAATTCATTTGAGAGCCAGCAGCTTCAGGGTCTTTGAAGTTTACCCAGCGCTTTAAGACGTTATCGTTGAGTTTGAACTTTTCAGCAATTGCCTCGTGACCATCCTGTAGATATAGAAATTCTCGATGGGTAATCTGGTTGAGAATTCCAGGCTCTAGTCCAATATCAAGTACTTCCTGGGATATACCGTGAAATGCCCCTGCTTCTTTTCTTCCCATGCGAGTTAATTGTTTCATCAATGTTGTTATTAGCTGTTCGTCTATCCGGGAAAATTCATGTAGTTCATCCAATACAATGCGGCAAGGGTTAGCGTTTGCGAATGCTAGTTGCTTGAAGCGCAGTGATATGAAGACTAACAGGAATTTGGCTAGCTCTTCGTTACCCATGAGAGCTTTGAAATCTACACCTACAATGCCACTGTTAAAATCCAATGTGTCGGCACTTTCAAAGCGGCTCCCAGCAGTTTTTGACAAAAATGAATTTAGATTGTCGATCATTGCCTGGCATGCTTGAGCCTGGACTCCTGTAAACTCATCTTTGATATCAACGGCGAAATCATGAAACGTCGCTAGTGTTGGTGCCTTTAGTTCAGTCTCTTCTGTGAAAGCGTATAGCGCCTGCAAGGTCTGCTCAGCAACAGACGATAGATGATTTAGGATGTCTTTTTCTTTTGGGCCAGCGAGTAATGGCATTAGTGCGCCAATTGTTGGGGCGACAATATCGGCATCCAAAGGCGACTTAATATTTTGTTTGTTAGCAAGATCAAAGTTTGGAAATGGAGATATTACTGTCTTGTTGGGGTCTAGGTGAAAATAGCTACCTCCAAGGGCTTCCACTGCCCATTTGTAAGTCGCCCCTACTTCTGCGATATAAAAATTAATGCCCAGTGGGAATAGCTCACAGATTTGTGCTATTTCAGCAACGCCCTTACCTGAACCAGTCTTTGCGGCTGTTATTGCGTGGTTCGTACCGTTTACAGGGTAGCTTAGTGTTATTAGTTGCCCATCGGTAGTAAACCTTAACATGTGTAGGTTTTCACTATCCCCTTCTGTGAAAGTGAGGATGGGCGACATATTACCGACTTGCCATGTGTGGTCTGCTCTTAGATAGGAGCTTTTATACCCCTGTCCAGGCTGTGATACTCGCCAGTACAAGCGAGCAATGCTTTCCTCATCATCTTTGATGACTGCGCCTTGAAGCTTGGTTTTGATCTTCCGGTAGCACTCATCTAGATATTCTCTATTTGTGTGGTGGAATTTTATAACATAACAGTTACCTAAGATGGCTAAGTTATGTTTTGAGACATAACTACGAAAATCGTTGTGGTCTTTTAACTTTTCTCGTTCTTCTTCTCCACCAATGGCGCCAGCGGATTCTTGGGCTTTTTCTGATTGTGAAGCACTTTTTCGTGTCTCATTGCCTTTATCGAGAGGTTTAATTATCTGGGTAACATGGATCTCCAAGCCAAACTCGCGTGATAGTGCATAGAACCAGTTGGGAGTAGCGTCGGGGTAATCTAGGACTAATGCAATACGTGTATAGGTATCCCCTAGCTTCAGGTAATTATCATTGTACGATGGCTTTTGGCCTACACGCTGTGAGAGCTTAAATCGATTGTTAGGCTCAGGAATGTCGTTTTGGCGCGCCCTATCTCGATGGTAACTCTCCCAAATCAGCTGTTCATAGCTGTCACTATCGCAAATTACAGCATTGGGGATATTGATGATGAAGTCCTTTGCTAGATCAAGTAATAGATTACCCCGTTGTTTGGTTTTCTTGAGGATACGATTAGGAAATAGGCCAGCTAAGGGAGAGTGATAGCTGGGTAGTGTCAAAATGGTAAATACCATATTGGACATGCCCCTATTTCCCAGATGGTTAGCCATTGATTCACGGAGTGTAGCGCTTAACTCCTTACATCGAACTGAGTGTTGTAATCCATACTCTTGGTAACGACGAGCCAGAGAGGCGTCAAATTTTCGTACCCAGTGATTTTCGATAATTAGACCGTGCTTTGACGTTAAGCTTTGTAGTGCTTGATAATAATTCGAGAACAGTCCGTTTATTTTACCCTGCGTTTTGAGTTCGGTAGATATACCGTCCCATAAGATGGCAAGCGATACAGAACCATCCGTATGTTCCATCACTGAGGTTTTGACACCATCAACTACTTGGGGTGATTGCCAAGTGTAAAGATCGTTATAACTTTTTGCCATGTTTCACAGTCCCAGTGAATTAGTCCGTATGTCTTTTTTACCCATGAAGCGAGACGACAAAAATCGCGCTTCATCTTTTTTCCTATATTCCTGGATAGCGTATCCAAATGAAGCTAGAGCAACGAGCACTAGTAGGATCATTAACCCTACATTGCGCAAATTGGTATACGCCCCGATTGAAAAAGCCAATAACACAATGCCCAGCATAAAGCCTGCCCAAGTCATATTGGGTAGACCTTTAAACAAAGTGGGTTTGAATCGGCTGTTGAAAGCGTACATTCTTAGCTACCTAAATTTGCTGCAACAGCAAAAGCGATACCGCCAAGTACCATGGCAAGGATAACTCCTACTATTATTTCTTTGGATTTTTCGAGCGCTTCGTCAGGCTTTCCTGTGATAAATAGGTATCCAGGACGGACCGAAAACAAACCAATGACTACAGCAATACCTGCAAATATCCAGGTATTGATTTCAGAGCCTGCTTCTTCTAATTTATCGGTATCGACAGAATTTATAAAACTAGGTTGCTTAAGTTGTATTGCCATTAAAGTTTCCGGGGCAATGAGAAAGGTAAAACAGATAGCGACTAGAGCGAATGACAATATGTTCCGTGTATACATTGTTAGATTATTCCTTTGCGGCTTTGCGCGTTGAGTAGTATCGGTTCGTACTGAACCAATTGTTGGTGGTGATAACAACACTGCCAATAATGAATGCTAACCAAGCCATTATTAATGCAGCGTTTAAAGCAAATGGAAGGTACAGTTTGTACTCATCCATTTTGGAAGCAGACATGAACTCCTGTACGAGTTCATTCCCTACTTTTTCTGGTAAGGCATTCGCCATGATATTAATGGCTTCCTGGCGGACGGGCCCACCACCTATATCAACGCCTTTAAACTCTTTTGTGGGCAATGCACCAGCTATAAAGGGAAGCAGTGCAGCGAGAATTATCATGGGAAAGTAATGCCACCAAGTAATCATAAATAATCAACGTCCATTAGTTTTTGATGGTTTTTTTCTATTTGTTGATCTTCTTCGATGATTTGCTGTTTAAGCGCATTTAGCCGGTCGGCGTTCATGAAGTCCCGCCACAGGTGTAAACCTTCTTGCTCATCGTTGTTGTGGTTTTTTATCACAGGCCAGTCGATATCCTTCTCCTCTGAGAAATCGGGATAGGGAAAGCGTACTTTCATACGCTGGTTTCGTATGGTTCCGTCTTCACCTGATATCAAACAGCTTATGATTGCTTCACCGGCATTAAGGTTTTTGAGCGTGTCACTCTTGACTCTAGGAGTCTCATTCACCGACATATTGTTTCCCTCATAGGATGTATTATCAGTGCGTGATAGTTCTGCTGTTTCGTATTCTCCGAACTGTTCAGCTGCCCATTTTGCGGTATCAGTTCCATTAATTCTGAGAATGAACATTCCACCGATGTTATCGGTTATTTCTGTGGTGAAAATGCGGTTACCATCTACGCGATCTGTTTGTCCTTTGGATTGAAACAGGAACGAAATGGGCATTTTTGCGGATCGACAGCGAGCACTAATCGGGCCAAAGTTTTCATAGAAAAATGCGCCCCAATCGTCGTATACCTGTGGCCAGGATTGACGGTTTTTATCATATAGTTGGCGCTCTTTTGCAATTTCCCCAATTTCTTCTGTGAGCATGATGGCTAGGTCTTTTGCTAACTTGCTGTATGGCAGATGAAAATAAATGCTATCGCTTTTTCCCGCCGAGCTTTTGAGGTCTAAGGTAGGGTTATATGCATTGATACGATCAGCAATTTTTCCCAATACAAATGCGTCCATTTTGTTTAGTAGACCTTTGAGCTGCTCCATTCTGTCTTTTTCGTCAATATCAAAAAACATGCGAGCAGCTTCAATAACATCAGGGGAAACCTCTTTTTCCTTTGCTAGATTCATAACATACATTGCAGCATCTTCTCGTGTATAGACGACGTATAGGTCTCTGAGTGATGCAGTAATGTTTAGCCCTTTGATTAAAGGGACAACTTTTCGTAATGCGGAGCGCTGAGCATTGCCGTAATAATCTGACTCGTCTGATATCAGTATTTGGGTAAGCCGTTCAACGACGCTATCGGTATCACCAGAAAAGACGTTAATAGAATCCGAGCTTGGTAATTCAGAAGAAAAGAATTTATTGGGCGTTGCTCCACAGGCAACGGTTTTTTGGTAGATATCGAGATCGCCTTTACCTTCCCAGTAAACCCAACCTTTTTTTCTATGTTCAGTGAAGTATTTTAGTAACCCGATCGCCATTATACTCTTGCCTGAACCTGGGCTACCAAGACCTAAAAAACCTAGATCCAATGCTCTATCTTCTAATATCGCTTTGACCTTTTTGGGCTTATCTGGGTTTTCTATATCGACGCCCTCCCCTATTTCCCAGCCTTCAACTTCGGTCGTCTGATCTTGTGGGTTTAACCGCCTTACTATATATAAACAAACTAAAGTGGGGATTAATCCTAAAGCCCCAGTAATTGATACGTATGCACAGAATAACATTGTGTTTATTAGAAAGACGATGGCCGTTACAAATAGCATGATCGATAACATTAGATAGCCTCCCAAACGGAATCGACATGTCTTACTACGGTTTGGGTTTGAATCTCTTCTGTGTTTAGAGCAATGAATTTTTCATGTAGCAGAGTATGCTGTTTATCCGTGCAGTAAATGAATGCGATGGATACTACGTCTTTCCATGTAAGTACCAGTTGGCCAGAAGCATAGCTTTTATCGCGATCATGAGGTCGGTATAACGAGTGCGCTATACGGCTTGGTGCCATCATATAATCATCAATAATGACCAATGCCTTTTCATGCTTACCGTTATGTGTGAACGTTAATAGGTGTTCGCCAACGGATGGAAATAGCCCTTTTCTCCAGCACTCTTTGCGATTCACGAAGATTGCCGTTGAATTCTTTTTCCTCATATTGAGTTCAATTGCGTTTCTTAATACTCGTTGGTGAATAGCGTTTCCAGACATCCAATGGCGAGGCTTATTTACTCCGGCGATGTTGGAACCGTGAGCTGATAAACGATATACATAGGGTCGTAGATCGGTATGAGATTCAACAAATCGAGCATTCACCAAGTCGTGAATGGCATGTCTTACTGTGCTTAACGATTTCTCAGTGTAATCTGCAATTTGTTGCTGAGTAGCGAAGCTGGTTCTGGCTAATATTGTAATGATATCTCTGTGGAGCGTGTTGAGAGCGGATACCTTAACAGAGCGTTCTTTTGCTTTTCGCTTGAGCGCTCGCAATGGTTGTGCAACGGGTAACTCCCCTTGAGACACTTGTTGTTGAATATCATCCGGTAGCGAGAGTAACGCGATATAGCGTGATACTTGTGACTCCGATATTTCCATTATTTCAGCAACCTTTCCGTTGGTCTTATGTGTTTCTTTTAAATGGGCAAACTGTTTAGCGATTTCGATAGGATCTTCAGTCATGAAAATATATGTACCGTTGCGTCATCGACACGAGCAGAGGCTTTTTCGGGTTGCCCCCAGACTTGCTTAAAGCCCCTCCACGCCATTTGTTTGTTGCGTATTTGTGACTTGTTGTATTGCCCTGAATCAGCCTCTACAACAACTATCTGACCATCTCTGATAAACAATGCATCAGGCATACAGGAGTCACGTCCTTTTGTGGTTCCACCAATCACTTTAAATAAGTCTTTTTGTGACTGGCTGAAGTCAGACTCTAAGGCAAAGCTGCTTGGGCGATTTTCAGCAAAATACAAACGAGAGGTAATAACCTCATGTAGAGCATTTCGTTTCCTACCGATAACGGGCATCTTCCCGCCGAACAGTGTCGCTAATCTTTCCGTTTTAAAATGGTACGCTTTGAACTTCCCTCGCCCTGGTTGGACTACTGTGTGAATTTCCAATAATCCAATTTCAGCTAACCGGTCAAGACGTTTTGAGGCTGGTGTTTTACGGCCAGCATAGTGATGTTCTGATGCATCTTTTTCATCAATAATGCGCACTTTGGCAAGGTCAGATAAAAACTCTCTGTCGTCTGCACTGAGTTTGAAGTTTGCATTGTTGAGATATTTCTTTAGCGTACCGGATCTGGCGTTTTTCATTACTCAGTGATCTTCTCTAGGATCTTCTCTAGGAGGTCGCTATTGATGGTGGCAATAATGTCTTTTCTACTTGGTTTATCTCCAAGAGCGGGAGTATCTAAATCATGCTGTTGTGCAATGAAATTAATCAGCGTTGATAGTTTCGTTGCGGTCTCAAGGGGAACGCTAATTGTTTGCTTCTTTTTTGGTGCGGCGGCAATTTGTTCAGACTTCTTTGGCTTTTTGGGTTGTTTTTTTAGCGTGCTATCGCTGTTTTCTTTTGTTTCGGTGTTTAGGACAGCTTCTCTCTTTTCAGCGGCGGCTTCTTTAATTTGTTCTTCATGGATCTTGAATGCTTTGTTGGCACTGATTTCCTGTGCTAAAACCTGCTTGATTAGCTGTGGGCTTATCTCCATGAGCTTGAGTGCATTGCTGATTTTTACGCGACCGCTATTAGAGTTCTTAAAGCCAACCCATTCAGCAGCTTCTTTGTGTGTTGCGTTGGGGTATTCTTTTAAGAACTCCTGCATTGCCATACCGAGTTCTGCAAGATTGAGGTCATCGCGTAGTAAGTTTTCTTTTAGCTGCTTACGTGTACGTTCAATTTTATTGACTGGCATATTCTGGAGAATAGTTGCTCGTACTTGAGTGAACGCAGTAACGTCTTCAACGTTTAATTCTGTACGGTGCTCACGGGCGTATTTCATCGCTCGTACTCGGCTTTCTCCCCCTGATAACAAATAGCGCCCATCCGACTTTTGAAACAAAGTAATAGGGTGGTCTGGTTGTTTCTCTCTTGATTCAGAAAACTCAATGGCTAAATCCATAATACGTTCTGGATCAAAGAAGCTTCGTACCTGTCCCGTTTCTTCCGTATCAATTAGATCAAGATCGATAAATTGAACAGAGGTATCAATTCCTGCCGCTGCAATTTGTTCCTTCATCATTACCGTTGGCGTTTGAGATGAAGCCTCGCGAGGTGGAGGTGTGGCTTTGCGAATATCTTCAGTTTTAGTTTCAGGCCTTTCTGTGTTGGTGACTATTTGAGGTTGCACACTCTCATTGGATGGTGGTGTTTGTATTGTGTCTTGAGAGGCCTGTTGATCTTGATTCTTTCGGGCTTGTTTTTCCCGGCGCTTCTGTTCCATTCGCTCGGCGAGTGTTGCCATTATTTATCTTCCTTAAAAAGCTCTTCAAATAATGCTTGAAATTCGTTAGTGACTTTATGAGTTGGTGACATGGAGATAAATGGTTTGCATATTTTTTCAGATGTTCCTATATCGGTGGTTTTGGATATCGAAAAGTTTGCAAGGTGCGCATCGCCAAGTACTTCCATCACTTCTTGATCTTGTTCTCTATGTACGATTGTTTTTGGCTCGGCTCGACAGAAGAAGTGACCACGAATATTGATGGGGTCTAATCCAGGAAATGATTCTCTGAATTCATTCATTTCTTCGATCATTTCTAGCAAGTCAACTAAGCCTCTTGTTGATCCGGGCGTAGCGATGTTTGATATGGTTATGTCACCGGTTAGGTTGATAATGGATGCAACGATATGGCCCATAAATCCAGGAGAATCAAAAAAGATATAGTCATAGTCCAATGCTTCATCGGCGTTAAAAACGCGAAGTAACAAACTATCTCCATTCGGTATAGAGGGGATATATTGTTCTAGTTTTAAAAGATCCCTCCCGGCTGGAATGATATCGAAGCCAAAACCTGTGTCGATGATTAGCTTTGAGGGAGCGACTTTTTCATAAAACATTCTTGTTGCTGCGTAATCATCCAACACAAAATTATGCTTAATTGATAGCTCATCTATGCCTAGGTTTTTTGTGCAAGATCCTTGAGGGTCGAGGTCAACGAGTAATACTTTATTTCCATTCTTCCCTGCGGTTGCTGATAGGTTGACTGCTCCAGTACTTTTACCTACGCCGCCTTTGCTGTTTATTATGCCTGTCATTGCCATTGTAATATGTCCCTAAATTAGAAAACTCTAATAAAAACAAGGATGTAAGATTTTTACATCCATTTTAACCGCTCTACTTTACCCGGCCTAGGTGTGTAATATTACACACCCAGGCCGGGTTGTAAAGTATAAAGGCACAGTATATTCACGCCTTCGGCCCACGGGGTGGGTGAATATACTGCCAACATCAAAAATGCATTCTAACATGGCCGCTATCGCGTGCAAGCTATCGTATTATTTTCAATAAATACAATAGCTTGCAGCCATATTATAACTCTAGAATACGCAGGATCAACGGCGTTTTCTAGAGTCTCTACCATGCTGAAGCAATGGTGATCCTCTACGAAGCCCGCGCTGTTTTGTTGCGATTACCTCGTGCCTCGGTAATTCGCACAAAACAGCCGTCGATCTGCGATGCGGAGGTGTTTGACACCTCCTCCATACCCCTACATTCGTGGGGTATGGGAACCCGTGTTAGCTACGCTAACGCCTTCGGCACGGGGTGGGAGTTTCAATGTCTGCGCATTGAAACTCGGGTTATCGAAAACTCTCCGTTTTAGATAACCCCACCAACGTCAGGTTATGTACCCTGCCCTCGATATCATGTAAGCCTATTGTTTGAAACCACGACTAATTTGTAACGTACGTTACAAATTAGTCGTGGTTGTAGCGCGCCCAATACACGCCTCTTATACTCCCTGTGGCTCTAATTTTGTATCGCAGTCATCACAGCTTAGGTTCAAGTTGGTTTTTCCCCAGACGTTTAATTGGCACCCCTCACAGGTGTATTTAGTTTTGGTGTTATAGACTTGCGGTTCTTCCTCTAGTACAACGCCAGGGAGCAATTCAGCCATTGTTGTTAGAAGTAATTCGAACTCTGATGAACCTTCTTCATTGGAGTTTTCTAACCAGTTTGGTATGGGCTTTTGGATTGCTGGTTTTGCTTGCCGATCTAGCCAAGGTAGAGAAAACTGTTTGTCTTTTAGCAGTGCCCTGCATGCCTCTAAAAAGGCCCCTTCTTGTATTGGGTAGTCACTCATATTTTGCCCTGTTTTCTTTCCTTCAGGTTGTCCTGTGTCGGATGGCATAAGGCCGATGGATTCCATTTTTTCGGCCCACTCTTTGTTATGGTATCCGTTCCGACTTGGTTTGCCTGATGATGTTTGCCAACAGTGGACGGCTTCATGGGCGAGCGTTTGTAACACTTCAATGAGTGTATTATTTGCAATGTATGTTGGGTTAATCGCTATTTCGTGACAGTTTTCACCTGCGTTGGATGTCCATCTTTCCGGCGAAAAATAACCCATGCATTTAAGTTTGCGAGTAATTGTAAATATCACCGGAGGCAATTCATTGAAGAATAATCGAGTATTGAAATGGGAGTATGCTGTTTCAAAGGCGTCGTAAAATTGTTGAGTTGGTGTAGTTGAGTCCATTGCTTTCGTTCCATACTTTCGCGTTATTTGAGTAATATCCTGTGGGTTGCACTTAAAATTGTAAAGTACTTTACAAAATATATTTAGGTGTGCCATTTGTGAGTGTAAAATTCTTACATCATTGATTTTATTAGGAAAAATGGTTTTTTAGTGTTTTGTGTAGATTGGTGTGTTTTTGGAGTCGGGAACCTGCTTCAGTTTGCTAATCTCAATTCTCGCGTTGCTCGATTTCAATAAGCAAACCTGAGCCTCGCAAAAAAACGCGAGTCTCAGCCGGAGGTGTAATCAGGACTATCATTGATTCACGGTATGGAGGTTGCGACTGTCATTGTGTGTACATCGGGCTTTTTGGTGCCGCGTCAGGGGTGGCACTCTGAATGTTGTGTTACATGACTTCGTCCCTTCACCTACTTGCAACCTAGAGAATTAAGGGAAAAAATATAGACCTAGGGCTGCACTCGTTCGTTTTTTTTGAGAACAAGACCTCAAAAAAATCCGCTGCGACTTTGCCCTAGGTCTATATTTTTTCCCTTAATTCTCTTTAACGGTCGCAGGTGAAGGGAACGAAGTCATGTAACACAACAAGCTTAATTGGGGAGAGGTTGTGTTTTTTGTTGGTTAACAAAAACGTTTTTTTTGCGAATATGATAGACCTTGCGAGACTCTGTCTCGCGCTCTGAGGATCAGCTAAACAAAGTCATGTTACAACCATTTGGCATCAAGGTTATTCTTTCAATAGGCGCTCTTTTTCTTCCTGAAGTAGAGTGTTTAATAGTACGGTGTTTTGCTTAATACCCCGGATCTTTTTTACCGTGATTAGTACTTCCTTCTCTTCGGTAGTTTGAAAGGCTTGGAAGCTGTGCTTACTTTTTCGGTGCTCGTTACGGTTGCTATCTTCGCTCATGTTTTAGTCCTAAAGTTAACGCCCCGTATTATAGCGTTGATGGGGCGTTGTTTGTATTGTCAATCAGCTTAGGGATTGGCATTCTTGAGCAGGCCTAGGACAAGCCCCCTAAAATAGTGCTTAAAGTCTTGGTTTGTGATGTATCGGGTTTGAAGTTGTTTTGATCGGGCTAACTCGTCTGTGATATATGTTTGGATTATCTCTGTTCGCTGCTCCGGAGTTGCATTGATGAATGTGGTTTCTGCTTTATCCTGCCGAATGCGTTGGGCGATGGTTTCCATAGTATGAATGGAATGGGGTTTGATTAGTGTTGTCATTGCTCTATCCTAAATTGTAACGTACTTTACAAAAAACGAGGTGTCACATGGATTCAATGAAGCGGCATTAGTACCGCCTTTTCTATTCTGAGAAAGGGCGGGGACCGTTTTCTTTGATCGTTTTAGCTATGGGTTATGAGTCCATTGCTTGCCATGCCCTTGGTTGTTGAGATTTATTAACCATTGCCTTAGAAAGCTATTGAGTTGCTGTTTTAGGCTTTTATAGAACTTGTGAGGGGCTGGGTATACTTCGTGGTATATCGGAGGATTCGCTTGTTGAAAGGTTAGAGCTTCCACCATTTTTAGTTGTGGGTGTATCAAAATCACCATGTCAGGATCACAACATAAGTCACCGTTTTGCTCGAAGTAATGGGCAAGTGATAACGCTATGCCTTGTTGCCCTGTGGCACTGTCCATGTGGGGCAGTCGTTCAACGCTGAGATCCATATAACCTGTTGCAGTGCTCTTTCGGTATGCCGGAATTTCTTGCTCTTCTTGGAAGATATTGAGCGTAGCTAGGCGTTCGTAGTTAGTCTCGTAAATGTTTTTTCTCATGTTTCTTACTCATCTTTTTCAGGTTCCGCCTGATCGGTCAGTGTTGCTTAACACTTGCAACCATTATATATGCAAGCGTCATGACGCGCAATGTATGAATGCTGGTATATAAGCGTATATATTTTATGCGTCATGACGAATAAGACTTGTGCTGGTTGCTGATATCACCGATAATACTTCTACTGATTAAGGGGCCACTAACCCCGTAATCAGTAGTTAAATCCCTTCGACAATTACAAGGTTTTTTTATGAAAGCAATGAACATGCAAGTTAAAGAAATAGCATTACCATTGGCGGTCAATGCAGCAACTTCGGAGCCTTATCAGGGGCAAAATCAGGCAATTCTATTAAAGGCATTTATGACCGGTCGTTTTAAAAAAAATGAATGGGTTACATTGGCAGAAGCGCAAAAGCTTGGGGCTTTTATTGGAGACCGGGAGGGGGTGGCGTTATTTAAAGGGGTCAGCCAGGGGGAGCAAGAGGCTACCTGTTTACCCTGCTATAGACGCTTCACCGTGTTTAATATCGAACAATGCCGTTTTGCAGCTTAGACAAGGAAAGGGCGGCGAGAGTCGCCCATTTATCAGGAGTGATAAGATTATGAGAGCGCAAAAATTACAGCGATTATGGAAGTCTTTACGGCCGGATCAGCGCGAAGAAACTAGCGATGGTATTCAACTTATTTGTTTTACGTTTAATGGAGTAAAGATTAGCCGCCCAATGAATGGGCTAAGTGATAGGGAAGTCAGTATACGATTAGAAGAGCCTGAGAAAACTCGTTGTGTGAAGGCTTATTCAATGTTGCCCACAATAGGGGAGCTTCCCTCGCCGGTTCGTGCTGATGTGATTTACTGGAAAGCTAAAGTGTTTACCGCATTAAATAGGGAATCTCGTTTTAATGAGGGCTTTAGCTGGGCAATGCATTTAGCTTCTTTCGTTTCGATACTTGGGCAGGTACCAGAACAAGCAGGTTATTTAGACGCGGCTTAGATAGTCAACTTTGGCGTCATGACGTTCGGCGTTATGTTCTAGTATATAAGTATATACTTATTGTGCGTCATGACGCGTACATGTATAATGGTTGCAAGTGTTAAGCAACACTGACCGATCAGGCGGAACCTGAAAATTGAAGGATTATAAGTACGCTAATGGCTAATAAACGTTTAATTAAAGAACATGAATTTGAACGCATAGCGGAGGTGGCAGGCAAGGATAATTGCCTTCACACCCGCTATGGAGAATACGGGTTGGAATATGCAGTACTGCTGAACGGGCATTTAATGGCTTCTAGTGATATTGATTGTCGCGGTGATCGGCGATATTACTTATATTTATAGTCGGTTAAGTAATAGTCAGAGTTAGTCTCTGGCTATTACTTTGTCATATATTTCTGTTTGCTCGTAAGAATCTTACACCATTGTTTTTATTGGTATTTTTTCCATAGGAGCTATGCGGGCTATTTAGTTTACTAAAGTTCAATTTTCGCTATGTTCGATTTCACTAAGTAAACCTACGGATCTAGATCGAGGTAATCGTAAGAAGGGTATTTTTCTGTAGGTAGTTGTTGGAGAATACGCTATAAGCGCAAACGTATTTGATTCGTTGGTATAGGTGCCTAAATGAAAAAGAGTAAATTGATCATCGATTGCGATTCCAAGGACAAGGCGCGTTGGGTGTTGGCGGCCAAAGCCAGTGATAGTAAGAATCTTGGAACTTGGGTAAATGCTACGTTGAATTCCGCTATGGGTCACATGCAATTACCCCCGCCAAAGTGGATGTCGTATTTTCCTGAGGGTCTAAGCCAATGCTTGCTACGTGCGGGTATTACACAAAAATTAGAGTTAGTTGATTGTCTTAATAATAGCCGTTGGGATTGGGAGCAGGTAAACGGTTTTTCTTCTGATTATCTAGACGTTTTATCTCAATGGCGAGATATGCAAGGTTAGTATTGTTGCGGAAGGAGCCTCGGCAAGCCACTAACTCGCCGAAGCATACTTAACACCCTTCGACAAAAAGAGGTAAGCATGATCATTATAAGTAACACCGTTTATTTGCGCAATCGATGTGCGAGTTATGACGAATTTCACAAGGGGCGGGATTTGTTCTTTAGCGAGGGAGAGCCGGTCAGTGGATAAAACACTTATAGCGTTAAAACGACAAATTCCGGCTATGGGTGTGACAAAACTAGAAGTGGGAATTCATTGTAGTAAGACTGGCCGTATGATTAACCGTGAATGCGATATGGGGAAGTTAATTAAAGGGCTTGGCTGGTTAAAACAGCAAAATAGCCAGGGGGCGAATATTTATATACGTCCCACCGGAAGCCAGGGAGTTTTATTGATTGATGATCTTACTATTACTCAGAGGGAGAGGATGGAAGCGGCGGGGTATTTGCCGAGTTGTGTTGTAGAGACAAGCCCTCTAAATTATCAAGCATGGTTACGGGTTAGTGATCGGCCTATCCCAGAAGCACTTGCAACGGCGGTCAGTAAAGTACTAGCTTCAGAGTTTCAAGGAGATATGAATAGTGCGGATTGGCGACACTACGGGCGTTTAGCAGGCTTTACTAATCGTAAGCCGCAGCATGTTAGGCCTGATGGTAGCTACCCCTATGTATTACTCAGAAAAACGCGTAAGAGCTTACCCCAACAGGATTTTGGGACGTTGTTTGATCGTGCATATGCGCTGCTTGATGAGGAAGAGAAAAGGACTCAACGGCCAAAACTGGCAGTGAAAAGCGGGAGGAAAAATCAACACAGCAATACTTTTTTTGTATCGCAAATGCGAAACCTAGAGCGGCGCTATGGGCGAGAAATTAACTATTCTAAAGCTGACTGGATGATTGTTTTAAAGATGGTTTCATTGGGCTATAAAAGGGAAGATATAGCTGAAGCACTTGTTTTATCCAGTCCAGGGCTATCGGTCAGAAAGACTGGGCATATTGAAGATTATGTAGAAAGAACACTCACACAAGCGTATATGGAGTTTGAAACGTAGACTATTCGCCTAGGTCGTCTAACAGGTCCATTTGATCTACGACTGAAAACTTGAATTCGTAACCAATAGTTATTCGACCTTTCTTCGTTTCGGTCCATTTTATTGCGAGGTTAGATTTGTTTTCTAGTTCTGTAACAGCAGGGATAATAATCCGCCTTTTTAGGTCGAAGGTGCGTGGGTATTGATCTTCTATGTCTAGCATTTGTTTGAATTTATCAACACTTACTTTATAGACCCCAGTACTTTTGAATCTCATTAGCATTTCAAACAAGCGGATACTGAATGGTGATTTAAGCCCCGCTACTTGGCGTAGCTGATATGAGGTGAAACGTTCATGAAGTTGGGAGATATAGGGGGAGATCGTGGGGGTAAAGATTAACGTCACGCGTCCTTCCCCTTTATGGTATTTAATATGGTATACCCAGCGAAATTTTTCTTTTTCTCCGTTTGTTGAAACTTTATTAATGTCCCTTTCAAATAATGTTGTTGCTGCTTCTTCCATGGCCTCATAGGCATGTCGTTCTGAAATACCAAAGTCACGAGCAAAATCTCGTGCATTAATTGTAAATTCACTTTTATCTCGTATTACTCTGCGCGGGTCTACTTGAGCAATTGCAGATAGAACTAGTCGTTGCTCATTGAGCGTTAGGCAATAGCTAGCCTCTATTAACGCGTTATCCTTTGTAACTGAGTATGCGCGTGCTTCAATGCCATCGCTATTTTTTATATATTCCATGCTATTCCTAAAACGCTGCTTCATCTAAGAACGACAAATATAAATCATGTCGTTCTTAAGCGTCAAGAAAATTTAATGATCGATTAGCTTTAAAAACATAGCCGGAATCTGTCGTTCATAGCCGGAATCTGTCGTTCCAATCGTTCGCTGGGTCGTCTGTTGAAATCCACAGATTCTGGGTAAAAATCAAATAGTCGCTCTTTATTGGCCCAATATCAATGCGTTAAGGGGTCATATCATTCCATCTATTGTTTTTAAGCTGACCCAGCCGTTTCGTGTTTTTGTGGTGTCGTCAAGATTATGAATAGCCGGAATCTGTCGTTCTTAAAATGGGTTGAGACCCAGTGAGTCATTCCGTTAGTTTTTATCAACGGTTGCTCTGAATTGTACAATTAATATATATGTATAAATTATAAGCAGTTGAAATATAGAAGAGTAGCAGCGTTACATATCTAGCCTACTTGTGAGTAATAGCCGGAATCTGTCGTTTGATAGCCGGAATCTGTCGTTCTAAAGCCCGGAATCTGTCGTTCTAAAGCCGGAATCTGTCGTTTTAAGGCCGGAATCTGTCGTTTTAAGATCGCTGTAACCCTTTAAATACATGGCCTGTAGCGATCCTAAAAACAGGTTTAAAAACAGGTTTAAAAACAATTAAAAACAGGTTTAAAAACAGAATGTTAGATTTGTGGATAATAGCCGGAATTTGTCGTTCTTAAATCATAATTAGATGACCTTAGTTCCGGTATTTTCTACACAAGGGCGCTGGCCTATGGCCAACTGAAAAAGGCCGCTTTGCGGCAGTTAGCCGCAAATATTGCAGTATTAGTAATAAACGGAGTTGCATAGAGCTATAAGGTGTGTAATATTACACACGTCGAATAAAAACGCGTAGAAAATCTACTGGATGTATAATGCCAACCCTTAAGAACAATGCAGGGTTGGGGGAGCATGGATATTAGACTAAACAACAAGCAATTTGCTTGGTTAGCGTTAAATTCGCCGTACAACGAAACGAATATAGAAATCTTGCGTAGACATTATGTTGATGGTGTTGAGTTAAAAGTACTCGCGGAAGAAGCTGGGTTTAATTCCCCGTCTCGCATATACACCTTGATTAAGCGTTTTGAAGCATACGTTGAGAAGAAGTTAGCAGCAGATGATTTATCAATGACCGTAGTTATTACCAATTCAAATAATGAGGAAGAATTGCATCAGTATGATGTGAGTCAAAAGGAATAGTAAGAATGTTTAAGAAAGTTGTGGTTATGAGTTCTTTGTTTGTTTTAAGTCCCGTACAAGCAAAGGAAAATATTATTGATTGGGGTGTTTATGGAAAAATAGGATCATATAGCGTGGAAGATCCTGAGGGAAGTAGTGGTAGCGAAGTTGTATTTTTGCCAGGAGCTAAAGTAGTATTCCCAATTTCTCGCCGAGGAAGGCAGTTTGTTGCGGGAGTTGAACTTATCGATTTTAGTTTGGATGCTTCAGAGTCAGATGTTAGCCAGGATGTAAAAGGTTATCGAATTTGGGGTGGTTATGAGCACCAATTCAGTATCAGCCGTAATTTTAAAATATGGACCGGCGCAGGGTTAGCACTAGACAGTGTTAGTTATGAAAATCGTTATACCATCGATACTGACGGATATCTTGACGAAGAATTTGATGATAGAGATGAATCAAATGCAGGTATTACTCTATATGCATTAACAATGTTTGATATGGGACGAAGCTCCGTTTGGCACCCTGGAATAGGGGTTTATATCGATTCACCTTTCGGTGATGGAGTGAAATCGTTGGGCGGTACCGTACAAATAATTTTCGATTAATTTCTTTCTAGATACCAATTCCCTACATTACTTTTAATATCTTTGTCTGTTAAAAAGGAGACATTTACAGATGACTATTACCAAAAAATCATTATTAGGAGCGCTAGTATTAGCCCTTGTTGCGTGCGGGGGAGGTGGTGGTGGTGGATCAGATTCACCAACCACACGACCAGAAGGTACGGCACAAGGAAAGGCTCAGCACGGACCTATTCGCAATGCGATAATATCAGCATTTGAATGGTCAGCAGGAGAAAAAGGGCGGTTTTATAACAGCACAACTTCTGATGATGAAGGTAAATATCTTTTAGGTTTAGATGCCTCAAGTACACATTTACTTGTTTCGACTAAAGAAGGTCAATACCCGGAAGAGTCCAATGGACGTAGTGTATCGATGGGGAATGATAGCCTCAAAGCGATTATTTATTATGAGCAAGGTAAAAGCGTAGATGTACAGCTAACCTACTTTACTACCCTGGCGGCGTGTCGAGCAGAGTATCTCGTTGCAGAAGGGGCAACAGTAGGCAACGCGGTTACTCAAGCAAATAGTGAATTCTCGGCTATTATCGGTGAGTCAATTACTGGTACTGAGCCAGTTGATACGACTAAGGCAGAGGCTTTTACTGCATTTATGACGCCTGCACATCGATATGGTATCGCCGTTGCTGGTATATCATTGGCAGTTGATAAGATTAGGCAGAATGATGGAGGAGATGCTAGTAACGATATTTATACGGTAAAGCATTTTACTAATCTAGGCTGTAAGGATATTTTGGCCGATGGTGAATTAAATGGTATAGCAGAATCAACCCCTGGAAACCCGTCTGGACAGTTATATTTGGGTAGCACAGCGATATCGACAGAAACATATCGCCGTTTGATTGCGACTAGTATTATTGAGTTTGGTGATCATGAAAATAACAAAACAGGCTTAGCAGTTAATGACTTGCTGGAAATGGCGAATAGTATTTCGCTTAGTTCAAGCGCCCTTTTTGGTGGCGAAGCGGGGCAGCCCGTTGATAATACCCCGCCGGTGATATCAGTAATAACAACGCCAGGAACCCTATTAGCAGGTGAATCTGAGATCGTTTTTAATGTGCAAGATCCTTTAGGCGTGCTAAGTATTGAAGCGTATCTTGATGGTGATCTTTTAGCGAATATCCCAGTTGATGATCAAGTAGTGCGTATAAATACAGCGTTGTTTGCTGATGGACATCATGACTTTGCGTTGATCGCGACTGATGTTCTTGGTAATCGCTCTGCGGAAATCGGTGAAGCTAGTTTGTTTACTTATCATTTTTTAAACTCAGGAGCAGGACTCGTTTTTGATTCGCCAACGTTAGTGAATAACACCGAGTATGTGGCGACGGGAACCTTTGAGGATAACGGCGCAGGCATCGATCAGATTGTGGTTGATGGCGTGGAAGCGGTATTGGATTTTGATAACTCGACGTTTGAAGCGGAAATTACTCTCACGGGTAATGCGACTAATCTTGTGCAAGGTGTAATTACTGACACATTGGGTAATAGCAGTGATGTGGAATTGGCTGTGGATGTTGATATTATTCCACCATCTATTAACGATCGCCAAATGATTGCGCGTTTTACTGATTATTCTGGTCAGTTGAATTTGTGTGAAATAGGGGAGCTTGATGATAGTTCTGGGATAACTCGACCGGTATGTTTGAACGCAGAGTTAGTATCACTCAATGGTGCGACAGTTAGTGGGAGCTTAACTAATGATGGGTTCGTGGTAGTGTCTTCTGAAATAGGGGACTCTGGAACGATCCGCACTAGCGTGACTGATTTGGATGTGGAATATACTTACATTGTTGGTGATACGACGGTTGTAGATTGGTCACCCGTAACACGGCCTGTACCGAATCTACAGTTGGTTTATGTACCTATTACGACTGAGTACTTTGGGAGCAATTTCTACCAAACCGATGCGGAAACCGTGCATACCGTTAAAATGCGAGTGACCGATAATGCGACGAACAGCAATATACAGAGCTTTTCTTTTAAGCTGGATGTATTAACGCCCGCGATTGAAGTGACACCAGAGGTCAAACAGGAAAGTCTTTTTAGTACGGCGTATCAGAACCGCCAAGAACTGAACTTAGAGACTTACCGGGTGGAATACACGTACAACAATGAATCGTCATTACCGTATGTAATTTCCATCGACCCGCAAAATCGACACTTGGTTACGCAAAACTGGGAAGGGGCAATTCGTAAGAATCGCGCGCGTCAGATAGGCACAAGACGCTGGGTTGTTAATGGATCATCTCCTTTTGTATTGGGAGTACCGGATGGCACGTACGATAAACTATATAAGTGGACTGGTGACTCAAATGTATACACAGCACCAGAGCAGCCAGCAACGCTTGATTTTGTTGATGTGGAAAAAAACGTGCTAGCCCCCTTGTCTACAGAACCCCTCGTTGATGTTCTTTGTGCATCGCAATCAGGGTATACCTGGAGAGCTAGTCATTGGCATGAAGTCGGTGGAAGTTCACACAAGCACACCGCAGATTTCTGGAGTGACTATACGATTCTAAGTAATTCCGGTAAGTCAGGGGCGTGCAATGGCTTAAACTTTTATCACGGTTCCTGGTATAGCGGTAGCTCGACTCAGAATCTGTATACACAAGTGAAATATGAGGTGGAGTATGAGGACGGCTATCCACGTAACGACGTGGTAAGTTATTCTGAAACCTATGGCGTGTCAGACACTGAGATTGTTGTCGTCAATAAAACATTAGGTACTGAGATCTTTCCGATCAATGGTTGGTATAAAATCCCACCCAATACGCAAGTGGAAATCGTAGCGGAAACGGAATTGCCGTTGATCCACCACAAGACCGATATTCGCGTAGGGGCGAATGACGATACAGTCCCTTTTGGTAGCGAGGTGTTTCAGGACACTGCGATTACATGGGAATTTGATACGGATATCGAAATATCCCGTGCCATCGATCCCGGTGACATTGGCTTAGTATCGACGACTTCGCAAACGGTCACTATGGAAGGTTTTGGGGTGAAGAGTTATAGCATCACCCGCTAGTTTTAGGATATAACTATACAGCCTCCATTTGGGGGCTTTTTTGATAAGGATAATCATGAAAAAATATGCAATTTTGGGTGTAGTTGTCGCGTTAGTTGGGTGTGGGAATGATCCCAAAGAAGCCAATAATGACAATTTTACAGCAGCAATTAACGGTCATTTAACTAAAGATAAAGCCTGCTTTTCATACAAAGGTAAGTTGCCGTATCTCGCGAAAAAGGGGGATGCACCTTATTACGAAGAAACAAAATTGCTCGATGCGATGGTGGAACTAGGCTTTCTTACTAGTGTTGATAAAAGTGCAGAGGTTGTATTGAACCCTTCTAGGGTATTTGGACCAGCCAAAAAGGCTACAATGTCTGTCCGTGAATTTACTCTCACAGAGGATGGAGAGTCGGTTTATCAGGAGGGAAGAATTAGACCAGTGCTCTTTGGTTCTGGTTCTACAGCGATGAAATTTTGTTATGGAAATTATGCAGTAACAGAGATTAAAGAATTTACTGCGCCAGCAGATATGCTTGGGAAGCGAATAAGTGAGGTTAAATTTACGTATTCTATTCAAGATGTAGAGGATTGGGCATACACCATTGTTGGTGGAAAAGAGGAAAGATTAGAGGCTTTTAATGATCGTCTACAGCCTAAAGACGGCAAAGCTACGTTAGTGCTAATGTCTGATCGATGGGCACACTCGAAGGAAATTTAGTGATGAGATTACTATTAGCGTTAATATTACCGTGGTTACAGTTTTTCACTATAGGGCGCCCTATATCTGGCGTGATCTGTTTTTTGTTGCAAATAACAATTATTGGATGGATACCTGCAACAATTTGGTCTGTGTATGCGTTAAGCCAATTTAAGACTGATCAGAAAATCAGGAAGGCTATGGAATAGGAGTTATGGTGGATTATCGTATATTCCTCGTCGACCCGATGGACCGGGAAGGCGGGGGGGCGGAGGTGGTGGTAGATTACAATGATCTAAAGACGTTCTTTGATTCGCGTGTAGTGCGCCTTCCGGGCTGGCATTACGAGATTTCAATACGTGATGAGCAGACGCAAAATTTTACGGTGTTAGCGCGGGATTTGAAGACCAGGACGGAGGTTCAGGCCGCTTTTTTGAAGCTATAACGATAAATAAAAGGGTATTGTCTATGACAGATATGATTGATTATCGGTGTCAAACGGCATATGGGCATGAATTATCAGGTAGTCAGATAGTGGTAGAAATTCCTCACTACGTTGATTTGAAAAAGTTAAGCCATCTACAGCTAAACTCTGTGTGGCTTGGGGAGTGGAAAACTCTCCCGACGGATAGAGTCAAGGGGTTTAATCTCCGCGCCATTAGTATTACGGGAATGGATCAACATGTTGAGAGCTTTTATCTCGACAGAATGACAGAGGACGAAATTCACGAAATATCAGAGGGTGTAGCAACGTTTCTAGGCGCTAAGCTACAGGTTTCATTACAAATTTCATAGTTGTAGCTATGGAAGAAGGGATAACAGGACAACTGTATGTTTGTTGGATATATATACAACGCAGAGGGGAATTATCATTCTCGCATCTATCTAAAAACAATAGAGGACAGCTTGGAGTTGGTATATCGTTTTAAGGACATGGTGCCACGAATATTGATAACTGAAAGCGATGAATCGGTGGTTGAGGTTGAAGCCGGTGTGATTGTACATCCCCACTTTTCGGAAGAAGGCGTTTTGTGCCCATTCCCTCGAATATGCTGAGCTCCGCATAATCGAGGGAATGGGCGCATAACGCCCACTAGGACATTTGATTCGTTCATCGAGTGTTAATAATGCTATTCATCAGATAGCTAGGGGTGCTACTTACCCTCTATTGTTGACGGAGGTGGGACAATGGTTAGGTAGTTCTGATAGAGAAGTTGATACTAGGGGGTATGACGATACCCGCCCTTCAAGCAAAGATCCTCCAATATAGTGTTTTTGTAATCGTTTTATTTATATATGTTAAAAAGCGCCGCAGGCACTGTTATTGCGCGGAGCGTGACTTTAATGACTTGGTAACTTTTCAGAGGAATCTGTGGGAAATCTGTTGGCTGTGGGCAATACCGGTTAATTAGCGTAGCGTTCGCAAAGCGAAATTAATGGGTTTGTCCATAACAAATAGATTATCCATAGATGACGACAAGTGGTATTGTTCAGGTTGGGTTAAAGTTTCGGTGTTACGGATTGTCTTTCTATTATTTTTACTACTGAATCTGATGGAACAATATTTCCATGTTCTGCGATCATCCCAGTTTGAGCAGGCCTAAATGGGGGCGCGTGGAAGAACCCCCAAATGTGACCAATCTGAGTTAAGTGTCTAGTTTTTACTTTAATTGGCTATCAAATGTACTTAGAGTTTTTGACTAGGCACTTATGATAGTAGTTTTGATAGGCCAAACAGAGACCTACCAAAACGTGTACATTACGATAGGTTAAAATAAGTGGTACTCTACACACCTTTGATATTATGGCCTACAGCGACAGAGTGAACTTTTCGAGGATTTGGGTATTTTCAGATTGGTCACATTTGGTGTTTCTTCCACTGGACCCGAATAACTTATAATCAAAGTGTCATTTGCGGCGGGGATGTCCCCAGAGCCCCATAAAGCACAACGAGAATATGAAAGAAGCCTTTGGCGTTTTATTCGAATAACCAACCACTACTAGGAAACAACAATCATGGGTAAACGAGTGAAATTGACGGTTATTACTAACCCTAACAAAAACGAGTCATTTGAACTAAATGTTGACTATGACCCATCAAGCGATGAATTAAAACCGTTGCTGGGCATTGCTGTACCGAACCCTATGCTCAATGCAGAAAGCATAGGTTATTGGGTCTGTGATAAGGACAATGATCAAAATATCGCGTATGTGGTATTCAGATTTAGAGACGGTGAAGCGCTTGGTTATCAGTTAATGACCTTAGATGAATTTACAGCATTAGTAGCTGAGCTAAGAGCATCGAACGAGAGTCTTATCTCCCAATAATACCTTTATGGGCCTGCTGAGTTTTCAGGGGCCTTTTTTATGCCCGTTATTTATGGCCCCTCAGGGTATGGGGTTTGAAGCCCAGGGGAACGAAAACGTACGCTAAGGGAATTGCGCTGGCTAAAACTGTCCAATGAATCGATTAATAGACACGGTTGTCTATTAATCAGAATTCAGGGATTTAGAAGACAGCATTTAACGCAAAATATGGGTGTCTACGAACTTATAGTATATAAGACTTTTAAAAAAATGAGAAAATATGATGGAATGGTTTTTTAAAACAGTAAGAATAGCAGGTGCCTCTTTCCCTGGGGCCAGTTCGCTTGTACAGCTTCAAGCCGAGTTAGATTACATCAAAATGGAAGAGCGCATCACCAAGCTCACAGATCCAATTAGCTATCTTCATGATGACATACAAGAAATTTCAAAAATTATTTATCTTAAACTCAAAGAGCTTGATTCTCAAACTCTCGATTTTGACGAACAATTCTATGAGAAATATAGCCGAGCTTTGGCTTCATTGGAGTCGCAGAACTATATAAAAGGTCAGCATATTATAGGTAAACAGTTCAAATTCGGCATCAGCCTT
>MAAC01017507.1_pt1 | contig 47525 bp, 54 predicted proteins | sample 1115981 | NCBI WGS metagenome assembly MAAC01 (sample SAMN04961126, study PRJNA320927) | seawater metagenome | isolation source: sample BD02T64 sea water enriched with oil for 64 days | place: USA:Gulf of Mexico | collected 2013-07-27 | reverse complement strand
TCCTAAAAAAGGCGATCGGCATCTTCTCCACGAGCGACAGCAAAAATTTGAGTTCATGAAACAACACAAATTAAAATACCCTGTTGAGATGATGTCAAAAATACTTGATGTGAGTAAAAGCGGATACTATAACTGGCTAAAGTCTGGTCCATCTGATCGATGGTTAGAGAATCGAAAAATCATTGAGCTTATTGAGAACATTTTTGAAGAAAGTCATCAAAGTTATGGTTCTCCAAGGATGGTGGTAGAGTTAGAAAAACGTGGATATAATGTTTCTAGACCACGATGCGGCTGTTGAAAATAGACCTATCAACAAAAAGTTGATTTTTCACTCAGACAGAGGTTCTCAGTATGCCAGCACAATTTTCAGAAACATATTGAAAAGCTATAACAAACATGTGAAGCAAAGTATGTCAAGAAAAGGAAATTGCTGGGACAATGCAGTCGCTGAAAGTTTTTTTAAAAGCTTAAAGGTGGAATGGATATACAAAAATCATTACAATGTCTATTCATCGAGACTTGCTACAATAGGAATAGAAGACACTCAGCTTTGAATTACAAAACTATTAATGAACTTGAATTAGAAATCAATAACCAAAAACTAGCAGCATGATCTTAACCTAGTGTCCACTTTTTTGTTGCATATCCAGTATTAGCAGCGCTCGAGATGCAGGTTTTTATATCGGAAAGAACTATCGAGAAACAAACTAAAAATAAAATTCCTTTTGAGATGCGGGTTGGAATTCATACAGGCCCCGTTGTAGCAGGAGTCGTTGGAGTAAGGGAGTTTCATGTACGATATTTGGGGAGATACCGTGAATACAACAGCTCGAATGGGAAGCAGCGGTGAAATTGGAAAAGTCAATATTTCTGAACATACCTATAAACTTATTAAGAATAATCCTGAATTTAGTTTCAACTCTAGAGGAAAAATTGAGGCAAAAGGCAAAGGAGCAATTGCCATGTATTTCGTAACTTCGGTTTAAGCTAATTGCACTAAATGACAAACCTCATTGTTAAAAAAGATTCTAGAGTTGACCCTAAGTTTCAGACTTACCCGAAACAGGTTCGACGTAAATTAGAACATTTACGAGATTTAATATTTGAGGTTGCACAAGCAGATGATACTATTAAAGAAATTGAAGAAACCCTAAAATGGGGAGAACCGAGCTATCTGGTGAAAAATGGAAGTACCCTGCGAATAGACTGGAAAATCAAATCCCCAAACCAATATGCCATGTATTTTAAATGTACGAGTAAATTGGTTCCTACTTTTAGAGAGGTCTATGATGATACATTCCAATATGAGAAGAATCGGGCCATTCTGTTCGATTTAAATGATAAAGTCCCTAAAAAAGAATTAAAGGCATGTATTGGAGCGGCTTTAAGATATCATACAGTTAAAAAAATGTCTAAATTAGGATTGTAAACGAATTCAAAAGAGTAAATCAATTTAAAAAATGTTTAAGAAATTAAAATATGCATATTAAAAAAACATATACCACCTTTCAAATGGCGATGTGGACTCGCTTCGAGACACTTCTATTTTTTATAATTATTGTTCTATGGGTAGCCACATATTATTTTTTCAACCTATCCTGGTTAAAAATTCCATGGACGCCATTGGCTTTAATTGGTACAGCTGTGGCCTTTGTTATTGGTTTTCAGAATAACGCCGCCTATGGTCGCATATGGGAAGCAAGGAAAATCTGGGGAGGCATTGTAAACACCTCCAGAACCTTTGGTGTATTTGTTCAAGATATGGTCAATAACCAATATGCAGAAATACCAATGAAGGATGAAGAACTTCAAAAAGAAATAAAAGTGCTCACTTATCGACATATCGCCTGGATGGTAGCCTTGCGTCACGCAATGCGCGCTCCTAAAACTTGGGAAACAACTTCAAATCATAAAACCAATAAGGAATGGGGCTTTCGACCACCCGAGCAAGATTCTAACTTAGAAGAAGATATAAAAGCGTATATTTCTGAAAGTGATTTTGCATACACAATGGACAAAAGCAACAAGCAGACCGCCTTGCTATATTTACAATCACATCACCTAAAGCAATTAAAGGAAAAAGGGGTTATTTGGGAATTTAGTTTTTTAGAATTGGAAGGTGTCGTTGAAGAACTTTTTACATTGCAAGGTAAAAGTGAAAGAATTAAGAACTTTCCATACCCTAGACAGTTCGCTACGCTAAATCACTTTTTTATGTGGATTTTTGTTTTGCTGCTACCCCTTGCCCTCGTTCCACAATTCGCAGAAATCGGAACTGAAATAATAAATAAAGAACCAATAATAGGAAAATTATTTGTTTGGTTTTGCATACCGTTCTATGTCATAGTAGCCTGGGTTTTTCATACTATGGAAAGAATAGGAAGAACTGGTGAGAATCCTTTTGAAGGCACTGCTAATGATGTTCCAATTTCCACCATTGCAAGAGGAATTGAAATTGACCTTAGGCAAAATTTAGGAGAGGCAAAAGAAGATATTCCTGAACAATTTCCTGTCAAACACAATACGCAGTTCTAAAAAATAAATAAGTACCTTCATAAAAAAAGAACAATGCTTGGTTTAAAATTGGCAACGGATCCACGTTGGGTAAATATTGTAGAATCGAACATTGAAGAGATATTGACAGACCACGCTTGGTGTGAGCAAAAAGCAGCCACCAACGCAATTACTATTATCACACTAAATTCTGAACATACAGATCTTGTAACCGACTTGCTAAAATTGGCCCAGGAAGAACTAGAGCATTTCGAAATGGTTCATGAAATTATAAAAAAACGCGGCTATAAGTTGGGCAGAGAACGGAAAGACCACTATGTTAATCAGTTATTTCAGTTTACTAGAAACGGTGGAAATAGAAAACAGGCAATGGTCGATAGACTACTATTCTCGGCAATGATTGAAGCACGCAGTTGTGAACGTTTTAAATTGCTTTCTGAAAGAATCAGTGACCCCGAATTATCTAAATTCTATAAAGAACTTATGATTAGCGAAGCGGGGCATTATACTACTTTTTTAGGCTTCGCCCGAAAGTATGGAGAAGGTTTTGATGTAGAGAAACGCTGGAAAGAACTAATAGAGTTTGAAGGCGAAATCATTAAAAGTTACGGGAAATCCGAAACTATTCACGGCTAATACTAATTGAAAAAACAATATCACATATTGAACGGTGATTCGTTACGGGAACAGTTCCCAAAAAGCATTCAAGGTAAGATCATTGTTGCGCGAGAATGCATGGTAGATGGAGATGTAACGGGAAGTTCATTAAATGAAGTATTCGAAACCCGTGCTCAATTTATGGCCAGTAACTATTACGGATGTACCATTCAAGAATATCACGATAAAGCAATTATAGAGTTCGAGAAAATACTTCAAATTGAAGCCGGTTCTGACATCAATTTGTGGTTCGAAGACGATTTATTCTGCCAAGTAAATTTTTGGTTTGTTCTTCATCTTTTAATTGAGTCGAACAAAGCAAATTCACTTTTTCTAATAAGGCCTTTATCTCATAGCCCATATAGTTTTGGAGATTTGCAAGTAAAACGGCTTTTTGATAACATCCAAAATAGTAACATTGAATAATAGTTAGAAGATGAAGAATATTTTAAAAGCACTACTAATAATTGTGTTCTTACTTAATAACCACATTGGCCACGCTCAATCTGCAGTCAAAGATAATTTACTTACACTGGATCGAATCTATTCTGGGGAATTTGGACAGCAATATGAACGTGATATTCAATGGATCGAAAATGGTGAGGCATATGTCACCATTGAAAAATCTGTCGTACTGGAAGATGCTGACGAACTTGTCCGTTACAATAGCGCTACACAAGAAAAAACTATTTTCGTTGATTCTGAAAGCCTTCAAGCAAACAACAAATCAATAGCCATAAAGAGTTTTTTTTTCTCTCTCCAGACGGTTCAAAAGTTCTAATTTTCACTAACTCCAGTCGAGTTTGGAGAACAAATACGAAAGGCGATTATTGGGTTTATGACTTAGACACTAAAACCTTGAAACAGTTGGGAGCAACCTTAGATAGCTCATCACTAATGTTTGCTAAATTCTCTTCAGATAACAGCTTTGTTTCATATGTGTACAAATTCAACCTTTACAAGGAAAACTTTCTAACAAATGAGGTTACCCAATTAACTTTCGATGGAACCACAGACATCATCAATGGAACTTTTGATTGGGTCTATGAAGAGGAATTTGGTGCCAGAGATGGATTTAGAATAAGTCCGGCAGACACCTATATTGCATTTTGGCAATTGGATGCAACCACTACTGGCACTTTTTATATGATTAATACTACGGATTCAATTTATTCCAGACCAATACCTTTACAATACCCTAAGGTTGGACAAGAGCCGTCTGCAACAAAAATTGGTCTCATTGATCTAAGGACGAAGCAAACTATATGGATTCCTCTCCAAGTAATAGTACGCAACGCTACTTATACAGTACCGATTTAAAAGGAAAGGGCAAAGCCAAAAAAGTTACGCCAACAATTTTTAGTGGTGTAAACAATTATAATATCTCCCCTAATGGACTCTACGCCGTGCATACCCATGAAAGTTCAAAAGCGGTTAGGACAGTTGGGTTGGTTAGCTTACCAGATCATTCAACACTGAAGACTTTTGTAGATAACAAATCCTATTCAGTAAAATTAAAAGAATTGGCACTACCAGATATTCTTTTTACCAAGATCACCACGGAGGAAGGAATAGAAATAGATGCAAGAATGATTTTACCAATTGGTTTCGACGAAACAAAAAAATATCCTGTTATATTTCACGTGTATGGCGAACCTTGGGGGCAGGTTGCAACAGATACCCAGATAGGCTTATGGAATAGTATGATGGCGCAAAAAGGCTATGTTATTATAGACATGGATAATAGAGGTACTCCCTGCCTTAAGGGCAGTGCTTGGCGTAAAAGCATCTATAGGAAGATTGGCTTGATCAACACTCGTGATCAAGCTCTCGCTGCCAAAGAATTATTGAAGTTGGACTATCTAGATACCGATCGTACTTCCGTATGGGGTTGGAGTGGTGGTGGCTCAATGACACTCAATCTTATGTTTCAATTTCCTGAAATTTATGGAACAGGAATTTCAGTCGCTGCTGTGTCCAATCAATTACTTTATGATAATGTGTATCAAGGACGATATATGGGACTTCCGAAGGAGAACGAAGAGGATTTCATAAACGGATCCCCTGTAGCATATGCTAAAAATTTAAAGGGAAGTTTATTGATTATCCATGGTACTGCTGATGATAATGTGCATTACCAAAACATGGAGGTTTTGATTAATGAATTGATAAAAGAAAACAAAGAATTTCAAATGATGTCATATCCAAATAGGTCACATGGGATTTATGAAGGGGAAAACACCTATATACGTTGACAACTAAGTACATTTTGAAAAATGTTCCAACAAATAAAAATTAGGCGCATGATAAAACTATTTTTTTAATTGTTAGTGTATCAAATAAAAACTTACTAGGTTTGTAGTTCAATAAAACAAAAAATGGCTTTTATACAATTACATCATCATCATTTTCATATTTGCTCTCAGGCGAACAGGAAATGATTTATGTAGTTTAAAAATATTTCAAAACCCGTCTGAGTAAATCAGACGGGTTTTTTGTTTTAAGGCTTCAAGGTTTACTCAGATTAAAATAAGTAAAATGAGTAAACTAAAAATTGCAGTCCAGAAAAGTGGACGTCTTCACGAAGATTCTTTAAAGCTTCTTAAAGATTGCGGCATCGCAATTGAAAATGGCGAGGATAAACTAAAAGTAAGTCCTTCTAATTTCCCATTGGAAATTCTTTATTTAAGAAATTCCGATATCCCACAATATCTTGAAGACGGTGTGGTAGATATCGCTATCATTGGAGAAAACTTGCTAGTCGAAAAACAAAAGCAAGTAGAAATAGTTGAAAAATTGGGATTTTCGAAGTGTAAAGTATCCCTAGCGGTACCAAAGGAAATAGAAAACAACTCGCTCAATTATTTTCAGGGAAAGAAAATTGCAACCTCCTACCCCAATACCCTTAACACATTTCTCATTGAAAATAATATTTCTGCAGAAATCCACACGATCTCGGGTTCGGTAGAAATCGCTCCTAATATTGGCTTAGCAGATGGTATATGTGATATTGTAAGCTCGGGAAGTACTTTATTCAAAAATGGCCTTCGCGAAACTCAAGTTTTACTGAAGTCTGAAGCCGTCTTGGCAAAGTCAGTACAATTAGAAGTCAAAAAACAACGAGTCCTTGAGAAGCTTTTATTTAGAATGAGAGCGGTACTTAGAGCAAAAAATACCAAGTATGTTTTAATGAATGTTCCAGATGCAAAGATTGATGAAGTCAGCGCCATCCTACCAGTTTTAAAAAGCCCAACGATCCTTCCATTAGCCAAAAAAGGTTGGAGTTCTCTTCACAGCGTGATTGATGAAGATGAATTCTGGAATGTTATTGACGCATTAAAATTGGCTGGTGCCGAAGGTATTTTAATTGTCCCAATTGATAAAATGGTATTGTAATGAACATATATAAAAACCCTGTAGCAAATACTTGGAAAACCATCATGGAGCGGCCTTTATTTGAAAAAGAAGAACTCAATATGCTGGTTCGTTTTATTCTTTCAGATGTGAAGAAAAACCAGGACAAAGCACTTTTTAAGTATACCGAAAAATTTGATAGTGTCAAACTAGATACTTTGGAGGTCTCTTCTTTGGATATTAAGACAGTAACGAGTTCAGTTTCCGAAGCATTGAAAGGAGCCATCGAAGTTGCATATAGAAACATTTCAATATTTCACGCCTCGCAAAATACCACAAAACAAATCGTTGAAACGACAAAAGGTGTTTGTTGTTGGAGAAAATCTGTAGGTATTGAGAAAGTAGGGCTCTATATCCCAGGAGGCTCCGCACCGTTGTTCTCGAGTATTCTAATGCTTGGTATTCCTGCGAAACTAGCTGGATGTCGGGAAGTAATATTATGTACGCCGCCAGATAAAAATGGGGCAATAAATCCAGCAATCTTATATACCGCAAAACTTGTTGGTATCGATAAGATATATAAGATTGGTGGCGCTCAGGCTATCGCCGCTATGGCATATGGTACAGAAACGATTCCACAAGTTTATAAAATCTTCGGGCCAGGAAATCAATTTGTAACTAAGGCAAAGGAGTTGATTCAACAAGATGGTGTGGCAATTGATATGCCAGCTGGACCAAGTGAACTCTTGGTTATTGCAGATAAATCTGCAAATCCTGCATTTGTGGCCTCAGATTTATTATCGCAAGCCGAACACGGGCCCGATAGTCAGGTTATAATTCTTTCTGATAGCGAATCAATTATTGAACAATCACTTTTAGAGTTAGAGAAACAATTAAAAAAGTTGCCTAGAAAGGAAATTGCGGCTAAAGCATTGGAGAATAGTAAGGCGGTTCTTCTGAAAAGCCTGAATCAATGCATAGATTTTAGCAACGCTTATGCACCTGAGCATTTAATAATTGCTTCGGAAGAGGCACCCAAGTATAGCGACCGAATAATAAATGCCGGTTCTGTTTTCCTGGGGAACTATAGTTGTGAAAGCGCCGGTGATTATGCCAGCGGCACCAATCATACACTACCCACCAATACCCATGCTAAGAGTTATAGCGGTGTTTCCTTAGAGAGTTTTCAGAAGAAGATAACCTTTCAAAAGTTGAGCCCAGAAGGCTTAAAGAACATTGGGCCAGCAATAGAGTTAATGGCAGAAGCAGAAGGTTTAGCTGCTCACAAAAATGCAGTATCAATCCGACTAAAAGCAATGACTAATGTTTAAGGCAAGAAACTTAATTAGAGAGAATATCGCATCCCTACTGCCTTATTCCAGTGCTAGGGATGAGTTTAGTGGTATTGATGGAATCTTCCTAGACGCTAATGAAAATCCATTTGGGGAATGGAATCGTTATCCAGATCCTCATCAAAAAGAATTGAAGAAAAAACTATCCCAACTTAAAACGATTACATCGAAAAAGATCTTTATTGGAAACGGAAGTGATGAAATTATTGACTTGGCTCTTCGTATTTTTTGCAATCCGAATCAAGACAAGGCACTTACCTTCTCACCTACTTATGGGATGTATGATGTTTCGGCAGCAATAAATTCTGTGAAATTAATTAAGGCTCCCTTGACATCAAACTTTCAAATAGATTTAAACCTATTTGAAGAGCGTCTAAAGGATGATGAACTCAAACTCATATTCATCTGTTCACCCAACAACCCTACGGGAAATAACATTGATATAACGGTTATTGAAAAAATTCTAACCAAGTTCAAGGGTATTGTCATTATCGATGAAGCATATATAGATTTTAGCGATGCCCCCTCTTGGTTAAGTGTGTTGAATCAATTCCCAAATTTAGTCGTGAGTCAAACATTTAGCAAAGCCTGGGGTCTAGCCGCTGCGAGAGTTGGTGTTTGTTATGCTTCGGAAGAAATCATTGAGATATTCAACAGAGTGAAGCCTCCGTACAACGTTAGCAGCCTAAACCAGAAAGCAGCCATCAATGCTTTGGAAAACTATGAAATCTTTCAGAAGAATATTCAAATCATAAAAGAGGAAAGAGAAAAACTGAAGATTGAACTAATAAAGATTGATTTTGTGCTGAAGACTTATCCTTCCGAAGCCAATTTCCTATTAATAAAAGTTACCAATGCAAATCAAGTTTATAATCAACTAGTTAACCAGAGAATAATTACCAGAAATAGAGCAACCATTGTAACGAATTGCCTTCGCATTTCCATTGGGAGTCCCTCTGAAAATATACAACTACTACAAGCATTAAAAAAAATCGAAATATGAAGAAAGTACTTTTTATAGATAGAGATGGGACTCTAGTTATAGAGCCTCCTGTGGACTACCAGTTAGATAGTCTAGAGAAGCTGGAGTTTTTTCCAGAGGTTTTTCAATGGCTATCGAAAATAGCGCTCGAGTTAGATTATGAACTTATTATGGTGACCAATCAAGACGGTTTAGGTACGGTATTCTTTCCTGAAGAAACCTTTTGGCCAGTTCAAAACAAGATTATTCAAGCATTTAAAAATGAAGGAGTCTTGTTTTCGGAAATATTAATCGACAAGAGTTTCCCAGAAGACAATGCACCTACGAGAAAACCTAGAACTGGATTACTTCAAAAATACATTTACGGTGACTATGATTTGGCAAGCTCATACGTAATTGGGGACCGTTTAACTGATGTTGAATTGGCAAAAAATCTAAAATCCAAAGCAATCTTCATTGGAATGGAAAAACAAGATGGGGCTGTGTTGTCTACCATGAATTGGTCAGAGATCTATTACTATCTAAAGAGTAAACCAAGAACCGCAGCGATACATAGAATAACCAAAGAAACCAATATTCAAATTGAACTCAACTTAGACGGCTCAGGTCAAAGCTATATTAATACTGGTATTGGTTTCTTTGATCATATGCTAGATCAAATTTCGAAGCACGGAAATTTAGACCTTAATGTACAGGTTCAGGGAGATTTAGAAATTGATGAACATCACACAATTGAAGACGTTGCCTTGAGTCTAGGAGAGGCATTTATAAATGCATTAGCGTCGAAAAAAAGTATTGAGCGCTATGGTTTTCTATTACCAATGGACGAATGTTTGGCTCAAGTCGCGATTGACTTTGGAGGAAGACCTTGGTTGGTTTGGGATGCCGAGTTTAGTCGAAAAATGATAGGTGAAATGCCAACTGAAATGTTTATGCACTTCTTTAAGTCTTTTAGCGATACTGCTAAATGTAATTTAAATATCAAAGCAGAAGGAGACAACGAGCATCACAAGATTGAATCTATTTTCAAGGCGTTTGCAAAAGCACTCAAAATGGCGGTTTCTAGAACAGAGAACTATTCAATACCAAGTACAAAAGGCACGCTATGATTGCAATTATCAAATACAACGCAGGAAATATCCATTCGGTGCAAAATGCATTAGATCGACTGGAATATAAAAGTGTCATCACGGATGATCCCGTGACCATTCTTAGTGCAGAGAAGGTAATATTTCCCGGTGTAGGCGAGGCAAGCTCGGCTATGAAATACCTCATCGAAAAAGAGTTAGACAAAACAATCCTATCAATTACGAAACCAATATTGGGAATTTGTTTAGGGTTACAGCTTATGTGTGAGTCTTCGGAAGAAGGAAACACCAAATGTCTCGGGATTTTTGATGCTCAAGTCAAGAAGTTCCCTAATACTAAAATTGTCCCCCATATGGGTTGGAATAGTTTTTCTGAAATCAATGGAGTTTTATTCAGAAATATAAATGTTAATGATGACGTATACTTTGTACATAGCTACTTTGCTGAAACCTGCAGGTTTACAACGGCAATCTGCAATTACATTCAACCTTTTAGCAGTGCGATACAGCGAGATAATTTTTATGCCACCCAGTTTCATCCTGAGAAATCGGCTGACGTTGGAGAGCAAATACTTAAAAACTTTTTAGAATTATGAGGATCATACCTGCCATAGATATTATTGACGGTAAATGTGTTAGACTCTCCAAAGGAGATTATAGCACAAAAAAAATCTATAACGAAAACCCGTTGGAAGTTGCTAAAGAATTCGAGGCTAACGGAATTCAGTTTTTGCATCTGGTAGATCTGGATGGAGCCAAATCGAAACACATTGTAAACCATAAGGTATTAGAGAAAATTGCGGCCAGAACCAATCTAAAAATTGATTTTGGAGGTGGCTTGAAGTCGGATGAAGACTTAAGGATTGCATTCGAATCTGGTGCAAATCAGATTACAGGGGGTAGTATTGCTGCCAATAATCCAACCTTATTTTTAAGTTGGTTGGACCGTTTCGGAAGTAAAAAAATAATCCTTGGCGCCGACTGCCACAATCGAAAAATTGCAATAAATGGTTGGTTGGAGAATTCAGAAATTGATGTTATCGACTTTATTCAAGACTATAAAATTAAAGGAATTGAACAAGCCATTTGCACAGATATCTCAAAGGACGGAATGTTGCAAGGTGCTTCAGAAGAGCTATATAAAGAGATTCTTCTCAAAACGAAGATCGACTTAATTGCAAGCGGAGGGGTTTCTTCAATAAATGATCTAGAAAAATTGAAACGTATTGGTTGTGTAGGTGTGATTATAGGCAAAGCCATTTATGAAGGAAATATTATCCTAAAAGAGCTTCAGAAACTATGCTAAAAAAACGAATCATACCCTGTTTAGATATCAAAGATGGGCGTACCGTGAAAGGAATAAACTTTAAAGGAATACGCGATGCTGGTGATCCAATCCAATTGGCAAAGAAGTACGTGGTTCAAGGAGCCGATGAATTGGTTTTCTTAGATATAACTGCGACTGTTGAAAAGCGGGTGACCCTAGTGGAACTCGTAAAAGAAATCTCTCAACAAATAAACATCCCATTTACAGTTGGTGGTGGCATAAACTCCATAAAGGATGTCGCAATACTTATAGAGTCTGGCGCAGACAAAGTGAGTATTAACTCTTCGGCTGTTAAGAACCCAACACTAATTACTGAAATAGCGAAGGAATTTGGAAGTCAATGCGTGGTTGTTGCAATTGACACAAAATTCGTGAATAACGAATGGAACGTTTTTGTGCATGGAGGAAGGATTCCAACTCAATTGAAAACTATTGATTGGGCGAAAGAGGTTGAACGATTGGGTGGAGGAGAAATACTCCTCACTTCTATGAATAATGACGGAACCAAAGCTGGTTTTGCTATTGATATTACAAAAGCAGTAAGTACGACTGTGAATATTCCGGTTATTGCCTCTGGTGGCGCTGGAACCAAGTTACATTTCAAAGAAGTATTTCAAGAAACAAGAGCAACTGGAGGTTTGGCTGCAAGCATATTTCATTATGGAGAAATAGCCATTCCAACACTTAAAACCTATTTAAAAAACAAAAACGTAGCCGTTAGGTTATCTTAAAATAAAAGTATGAAGATTGATTTTAAAAAAGGAAACGGATTAATTCCAGTGATCGTTCAGAACAATTTAACATTGCAAGTATTGATGTTGGGTTATATGAATAAGGCTGCCTACAATCAAACGGTAACCGAAAGAAAAGTGACTTTCTTTTCCCGAAGCAAAAATAGGATATGGACAAAGGGTGAAGTTTCCGGTAACTTTTTGATGGTACAAGACATTAAAATAGATTGTGACAGTGATACGTTGCTTATCAAGGTTGCTCCAAATGGTCCAACTTGCCATACAGGCGCAACTTCCTGTTTCAAGGATGAAACAGCAACGGGTTTTATTTATCAATTGGAACAAACAATCAATGATCGAATAGATTCTAATGATGCGCAATCTTATACCTATTCGTTATTTCGAAAAGGGATAAACAAGATTGCACAAAAAGTAGGTGAAGAAGCCGTTGAACTTGTGATTGAAGCTAAGGACAACGATGAGGGTTTATTCAAAAACGAAGCTGCAGATTTACTATATCATTTTTTAATTCTTTTAAAAGCAAAAAGTCTGAAAATGGAAGACATTGAAGAAACCCTTAAGGAAAGAAACAATAGAAACTAAAATTTGAAAAACCGTTTTAGAGCCGTACTTATATAGTTGTTAAAGACTTCCTAAAAGACTCTTTCGCTAAAGTCATATTTTTACCTTTATGCTTTAACAAAAGCAACAAACCCATGTCTCTTAAAAAGTCACTTTTTTCTAGTATTCTTTTATTTTTATCGGTTGTTTCATTTTCTCAAGATCTCACTTTCGAGGAATACAACCCGAAATCCACACTAGTTGTACCAGGAAAGATTATTAAACAGGCTAAGTTTCCTTTTATCGACGTACATGGACATCAATACCGAATGTCCAGTCAGGATCTTTCACCCGTAGTTGCGGCTATGGATACTTTGAATATGGGAATAATGGTAAATTTAAGTGGTCGTTCCGGTAAGGACCTTAAGAAATCGGTTCAAAATATAAAAGACAATTACCCCAATCGTTTCGTGGTCTTCGCAAATGTTGATTTTGATGGTGTTGGTAAAAAAGGTTGGATTGAAAAGACAGTAGCACAACTTAGGGAGGATATTGGCAATGGCGCCAAAGGATTAAAAGTTTATAAAAGCCTAGGCCTTCGGAATAAGGATACAGATGGTAATAGGATTGCGGTTGATGACCCACGCCTAGAGCCTATTTGGGCATTATGTGGCGATTTAAATGTCCCTGTACTCATTCACACTGCAGATCCAAAACCGTTCTGGGATACGTTTGATAGGGATAATGAGCGCTGGTTGGAGCTAAAGACCAAACCTCGACGAAAACGAGAAGCAAATGATCCTGCGCCATGGGAACAGCTTATCGTTGAACAGCATAATATGTTCAAAAAGCATCCAAATACATGCTTTATAAATGCACATATGGGCTGGTTTGCCAACGATCTAGGAAGGCTTGGTAAGCTGCTTGATGAAATGCCTAATATGCATGTTGGTATTGGTGCAATTATTGCTGAATTAGGAAGGCAACCTAGGCAGGCAAAAGCTTTCTTTATAAAATATCAGGATCGTGTTCTCTTCGGAAAAGATAGTTGGAAACCAGAAGAATTTCCTACTTATTTCAGAGTTTTAGAGTCCAACGATGAATACTTCCCTTATCACAAAAAGTATCATGCTTTCTGGGCCATGTACGGGCTGGATTTGCCCGATAATGTTCTTAAAAAAGTCTACTATAAAAATGCCCTGCGTATTGTTCCAGGTTTGGATAAAACTTTATTTCCTGAATAGTTTAAATTTGCACTTTTAAGATGAATTCCAATTAATGTACAGACTCTTTAAACTCCTCAAAATGATAATAGGCATCATAGCTTCTCTTATTGGAATGATAATTCTCATAGGGGCTATATTTATGTATACATCACCGGAATTTGGAACAAAATCAAAGGGAGAACGTCTTGAACGAATAAAGACTTCAGAAAACTATGTTAACGGAAAGTTTAAAAACCGTACTGAAACGGATGTCTCTGGAAAGATGGAATGGGGAAGAACATTCAGAGAATATTTAACCACAGGAGACAAGGCGCCAGATTGGTCCATTCCAGTGAATAAAATTACTCCTGAAGCTATTGAAAAAACTGAAGATTCAATTACCAAAATTACGTGGTTCGGACATTCAGCTATATTCCTGGAACTCGACGGAAAAAAGATTTTTATCGACCCCATGTTGGGTCAAGTACCAGCACCCCACCATTTATTAGGAAGCAGTCGTTTTAATGATACACTTCCTCTAGCCATTGAAAACATACCATATTTAGATGCAGTCATTATTTCGCACGATCATTACGATCATTTGGATTATGGCTCCATTTTAAAACTGAAAGACAAAGTAGCGCTCTTTTATGTTCCACTTGGTATAGCAGCGCATCTTGAGTCCTGGGGTATTGCACCAGAAAAAATATCTGAACTGGATTGGTGGGAATCTACTTCTATCGATGGAATTGAATTAACCGCTGCCCCCGCACGACACTTTTCTGGAAGAGGTATACGCGACCGCTTTAAAACCCAGTGGAGTTCTTGGATTATTAAAGGGAAAACCAACAACATCTATTTTAGCGGAGATTCGGGTTACGACGAGCACTTTAAAGAGATTGGAGATAAGTTTGGTCCTTTTGATATTGCTATAATGGAATGTGGGCAGTATGATGAGCAATGGCCTTTAATACATATGATGCCAGAAGAAACGGTAAAAGCTACTATAGATGTGCAGGGGAAATTATTGTTGCCCATACATTGGGGATCTTTCAAATTAAGCCTGCATAGTTGGACAGATCCGGCAGAAAGAGTCTCCAAAGCGGCTTCAGAAAAGAATGTCAGCCTTACAACACCAATTGTTGGAGAAACTATCATCATTGGAAAAGAAGCTCCTAACAAAGATTGGTGGCGAAGCCCTGCTTCCAAAGGAAAAAGCTAACTTTACATTTTATATCATAAATGAAGGCAGCAACAGTTTCAGAAATAAAAAAAGAGCTTAAACTTCGGTCTACGGAAGAGCTGCTAGAACTTTGTCTACGACTTTCCCGATTTAAAAAGGAAAATAAAGAACTCCTTACCTATTTGTTATTCGAATCTGAAGATGAAGAAGCGTTCATTAGAGGAATTAAAAAGGATATGGAGGTTCAATTTGAAGAAATAAATATAAACTCTTATTTCTATATAAAAAAAAGTGTTCGTAAGATCTTACGAGAAATAAAGAAATACATTCGGTATTCCCAGAACAAAGAAACTGAGGTAGAATTATTGCTTCATTTTTGCACTACGCTTAATGAATTCAGCCCCTCCATTGAGAGAAACGTCACCTTAACTAATTTGTATAATCGGCAATTAGATTTTATCGAAAAAAAGGTGACAGCATTGCACGAAGATTTGCAGTATGATTATAAAATAGAATTAAGTGAATTACAACTTTAAAGATATTAACCATGAAGCATCTTAGTATTGGAACCAGGACAACTTCAATTTTCCTGATTTTAGGCTTATTAATATTTGTATCCTCCTTCGGGTCATATAATAATGATGACGTAAGATTAAATGTAGAATCGAACCATTCAACGATTCAGTTTTATGTTCCAATTTCCAATGGCATTACCCGGATAAGCGGAAAGTTTACAGATTATACGATGGACATAGCCTATGATTCTATCAACTTCGCTAATTCCAAGATTTCGGTTATAATTAATTCTGAAAGCATCAATACAGGTATTGCCGGACGTGATGAGCATCTTAGTACAGCAGATTTCTTTGATACCGAAAAATTCCCGGAAATAACTTTTGTTAGTGAACCCATTTCAGCCAACCCCAGTGGTAACTTCACTTTGGTTGGAAATTTCACCATGCACGGAATATCAAAGAGAATAGAAATGCCACTTACAATAACAGGTAAAGAAGGCAAGTACACTGTTGGTTTTTCTTCCAGATTATCCATTGATAGAACAGAATATGGCGTTGGAAGCGATTTCAAACATTCTTCGATGGATAATTTTATAGGTAATATGGTAGCTATTGAAATCGATTTTTGGACCAAAAAATGGAAAGAACCTAAAAAAGACTAACCGCATGTTATAAGCATTATATATGATAACTATTTACCACAATCCACGCTGTAGTAAATCACGCGAATGTAACATTTTCCTGGGAGCATCGGGGAAAGATATTGAAGTGATCAACTATATGGAAATCCCATTTACAATTGAAAAACTTACCGACGTAATTGAATTATTGGGAATCAAACCAATTGAATTGGTTAGAACCAATGAAGCAATTTGGAAGGACAAATTTAAGGGGCGAAAAATGCAAGATGCGACCATTATAAAAGCAATGGTTGAGCATCCTAAACTTATACAAAGACCTATTGTTGTTAATGGGAACAAAGCTGTTATTGCTAGACCTTTAACCTTGCTCGATTCTATTATCTAACATCCTATTTTAACACAATTTTAGCAAACCACCCTTAAACCTTGGGTTATTTTGGTAGTCAAATCATCTAAAACAAGAATGAGATTACCTCTAACCCTCCTGCTCCTTATCGTTTCTAGTTCAATGTTCGCACAACGGTCTCCAAGAGAGGACGTTTTTATTTCTGGGAAAATTACAGAGGAAGGTAGTAATGTTCCATTAGAATATGCAACCGTTTCCTTTATTGATCGCTCCAAAAAAGTTATTACTGGAGGCATTACAGATGAAAAAGGAAATTATAGAATTAAAGCACCTGTAGGTATTTATACGGTGCGGTTCGAGTATATCTCTTATAAAACAAAGACACTTGCCAATCAGAAGTTATTTAAAAACGAACAATTAACGACCATCTCATTAGCAATTGATAGCGAGAGTCTGAACGAGGTGGTGATACGATCAGAAACCACCGAAGTTCAAATACGACTAGATAAAAAAATCTATAACATTGGAAAAGACCTAACAACAGGTGGTGCTACCGTAAGTGATGCTCTTAATAATGTTCCTTCAGTAACTGTAGATGTTGAAGGAACTATAAGCTTGCGAGGAAATGAGAATGTGAGGATCCTTATCAATGGGAAGCCATCGGCCATGGCGGGATTTGGGTCTACAGATGCACTACGGCAACTTCCCGCAGATGCCATTGATCGAGTTGAAGTAATTACATCTCCCTCTGCACGATATGATACGGAAGGAACAGCAGGTATTTTGAATATTATTCTTCGGAAGGAAAAAACGCTGGGATTGAACGGATCTTTTACAGCTAGTTATGGGGTTCCCTTGAGCAGTAGCCTCTCCACTAACATCAACTTAAGAACTAATAAATTCAATATTTTTAATACTTCAGGGGTTCGATATAATAGCGGACCTGGAAATGCTAGATTCGAAAACCGATATCGGTCTGAAGACGTCGTAAACCCATTGTTAATTGAAAAACGAATCTATGATCGTCTTCGAAAAGGTTTCAATACCAATCTTGGAGTTGAATATTTTATAACTGAAAAATCTTCGGTTACAGCAACAGGCTTTTTGCGCATAGGAGATAATAAAACGATAACTACAAATAAAACTAACGAATTTGATGTTTTGGATGATTTAGCTGTAACCCGGGTTAGAACCGAAACCGAAGATGATACAAGTTACCAGCTATCTTTAAATTACATAAATAACCTCAATGATAATGGTCATAAACTCACAGCTGATTTTCAATATGAAAATAGTGCAGAAGTTGAGGACGCACTTATTGGAGAAGTTACGGTGTTTCCTGCTAATGAACCCCTATCTTCTGAAACAGTAGTAAACGATGAAGAGGAAGAAGAATACTTGGCTCAAGTAGATTATGTCTTACCTATAGGCGAAAATGGGCAATTTGAAGCCGGCTACAGAGGAAACTTTGAAGAAACCATTACAGATTATACACTAAAAGAAGAAGTGGGTACTACAGGAGTTTTCGAGTTGAACGAAAACCTCTCTAACATTTTTACCTATAATGAGAATGTAAATTCTCTCTACACACAGTATGGTAATAAGTTCGGAGCATTTTCATTTTTGCTGGGTCACGTATGGAGAACACAGGGCTAAAAGGAGCCGTAACCACAGATAATACAACTGTGAATGAAAATCCAGATGTAAATTTAAACTTCGACAAGAATTATACTGGCCTCTTCCCTACCGTGAATTTAACGTATGAGTTGGCTGAAAATGAAAATATCACCTTGGGGTACAATAAAAAATCAATCGACCACGGCATTGGTTTATCAACCCATTTCCATCTAGATCCAGTGAAGCGAATATCTTTCAAGGGAATCCAGATTTAGACCCAGCCTATGCTAGCGCCTTTGACCTTGGTTATTTAAAGCGATGGGGACGAAAAGTTACATTGACTACTTCGGTGTATTATCAATATGAGACAGATGCTTTTGCCCGTATTCAGGAGAATACTGGAGCGGTAACACAAAACGGTGTGCCAATCATACGTACTATTCCCATTAATTTATCCACCAACCAACGTTATGGCTTTGAGGCCGGTTTGTTATACAATCGAAACAAATGGTTACGTCTAAATGGCAGTTTTAATTTCTTCAGATTTGTTACTGAAGGATTCTTCAATGAGGTTGATTATGGCACAGAAGATACTAGTTGGTTTGCTAGAGGAAGTGTTAAGGTTACACTGCCCTGGAAGATTGAATGGCAGACCAATGGAATGTACCGTGGGCCAAGAAACAACTCTCAAACAACCAGTGAAGGGATTTTTATCTTAAACCTAGCTTTCAGTAAGGACATAATTAATGACAATGCTACAATTAGTGATGCCTTGGATAGTCGTAAACGAAAATCTTTTACAGAAACTCCTACGTTTACAAGCAGAGTGAGTTTCAATGGAGGGAGCGACAATTCAATTTATCGTTCACGTATCGCTTTAATGAAAATAAAAAACGAGAAAGAGGTCAACGAGAAGGAGGAGATGACGGAGGTTTCGAAGGATAGGTAATTCGAATATATTAGGCATAAAAAAAGGAATCCGCTAAATGTGGATTCCTTTTTTATTTTATACGGTAAACCTGTTACGGTTTTCTTTCAACTTTAATTCCTTCACGTTTCATTTTCCAGTTTTCAAGCAATTGGCCACCAATCCAGTAAGGGATAATCGATATCAAAAATATCATCAACCAAAAACCGATCGTTAAGATGGTTAAAAATGCCAAAAAGCCTAAATACTGATCAAAATCGAACATAATAAACGTGTTTTTAATGATGGTTCAAAGATAGTGGGATTTTTTGAGAAAAAGCAACAATTGTTTTCAAAAAACTGGAGTGAAATAAACAATTAACAGAGTTGAACAACTTTACCTAATTAACTACCTTTGCGATGTTTCAGAATAAACAACTTAAGCGATGGAATACAGAATAGAGAAAGATACTATGGGTGAGGTGAAAGTCCCAGCCGATAAGCTTTGGGGAGCACAAACAGAACGCTCTCGAAACAACTTTAAAATAGGAAGTCCTGGCTCTATGCCAATAGAAGTTATCTACGGTTTTGCCTATTTGAAAAAAGCAGCGGCTTATTCTAATTGTGAATTGGGAGTACTTTCAGAAGAAAAAAGAGATCTTATCGCGAATGTCTGTGATGAAATTTTGGATGGTAGGCACGATGATCAATTTCCTTTGGTAATTTGGCAAACTGGAAGTGGTACTCAAAGTAATATGAATGTAAACGAGGTTATTGCCAACCGTGCGCATCAGTTAGTGGGAAAAAAAATTGGTGAGGGAGAAAAGCCCCTACTGCCCAATGATGATGTGAATAAGTCACAATCTTCAAACGACACCTTTCCAACGGGTATGCACATTGCCGCTTATAAGAAATTAGTCGAAGTTACTATTCCCGGAGTGCAGCAGTTACAAAGAACTCTTGACGCCAAGGCAAAAGAATTTTCTAATGTTGTAAAAATTGGACGTACTCATCTCATGGATGCCACTCCCCTGACCCTAGGGCAGGAATTTAGTGGATATGCATCTCAATTAGAACATGGCCTTAAAGCCTTAGACAATACGCTATCACATCTATCTCAATTGGCTCTAGGAGGAACGGCCGTTGGAACAGGTATTAATACTCCAAATGGATACGCGGTCAATGTTGCTTCCCATATAGCAAAATTCACAGAACTTCCCTTCATAACGGCTCGTAATAAATTTGAAGCACTTGCAGCTCATGACGCAATAGTGGAATCTCATGGAGCTCTGAAGCAATTGGCAGTTTCGTTGAACAAAATAGCCAATGATATAAGAATGCTCGCAAGCGGTCCTCGAAGTGGAATTGGTGAAATCACTATTCCTGCTAATGAACCCGGATCTTCTATAATGCCGGGGAAAGTAAATCCAACACAGTGTGAGGCTCTAACCATGGTCTGTGCTCAAGTAATCGGGAATGATATGGCGATTTCTGTTGGTGGAATGCAAGGTCATTACGAATTAAATGTCTTTAAACCCGTTATGGCGACTAACTTTTTAGATTCTGCTCAGTTATTAGGTGATGCTAGTGTATCATTTGATTTACACTGTGCAACAGGAATTGAGCCAAATCTTGAAGTAATAAAAAAGCAGCTGAATAATTCTTTAATGTTGGTAACGGCCTTAAATCCAAAAATTGGTTATTACAAAGCGGCTGAAATTGCCAATACAGCTCATAAAAATGGTACTACACTTAAGGAAGAAGCCATCAATTTAGGATATCTTACCAAAGAAGAGTTTGACGAATGGGTGAAACCTGAGAATATGGTTGGGTAAAAGAGGAGTAAAAATTAGGCTTTAAGTAACAAGCTCAAAAAAACAATCCTACAAAAATACATTTTTTATGCATTTCATCGATTAAACACATAAATATTAGCTGAAAGGTCATTTTTTAGTATATTAGACTACCCGAAATATTAAAACCTACCTAAATGAGATCACACATACTACCTCGCAATTTGTGTTTTTTAATTGCTTTTCTCCTTGGCCTAGGCGTTAGCCTTTCAGCTATAAAGTCTCTTGAGGCGTCGACTAAAACATCTGATAATAAGAAAGTTAGCAGCATATTGATGGATAGCTACTACTTTAATAGTCCTCTTTTAAGCCAAAAGGTAAAAACATCGAAAGCAACGGTAATTAATATGGATTTAGCTCAAGTTTCTAATTCTACTAAAAAAGGCCAAATACATCAAATTGAGGAAATTTCCTATTTAAATGATGAGGGTTTGACTGTAGGAAGCGCTGTGAATCTTAAAGAGATGGAATCTAGCTTGGCCCAGGGTCAAGCTAGATTCAAACAAGGGATGTTTTATGGCTTTGCTTTGATGGTTGTTATACTTAATCTTGTTTGCTTCTTACTCTTTGAAGAAAAAATATTTCTTTTTTACTCTTTGGCCTTAACTTTTGTTATTACTTCTTTTATGCACAGTGATGGAGTTTTTCAGCTAATAGCTATAGGCGTTGTTCAAAATACAGAAGCTATGCAATCTACTTTGTTGTTTATTGCAACTGGATTTAGTGTTCTCTTCGTATCCAAATACTTAATTCTTGGTGAGTTCTATCCAAAATTGAAATATGGAGCCGCTGTGCTTCTTACTATATCTTTTATGGCGGTTTTCACAAGTTGGGTAGCAGAAACAGAATTATTTACTGGAATTGCGAATACTATTTCACTTGCGTTAACAACTGTGTATTTTACGGCAGGAATATTGCTGTTCAGCAAAAAAAACTACGCTAAATTCTATGTGATAGCCTGTAGCATTCCATTGTTATTTGCGTTGGACTTCTTTGTATTTAAAAAATTAGGAGTTGATTTTCTTTTTACGGAGAGCTTTCATTTAAAGGCGGCCGCAGTTGTAGAAATGTTAATTATTACTTACGCCATTGTGTATAGAATGAGAGCTATTAAGGAAGAGCATGTTCTAAGGCAAACAGAGATGCGAATTTTCTTGAAGCGTCAAGAAATAATGAACAGAACAAATACTGAAAAACTTATGCAGGACATGTATTTAGAAAATCTAATCATGCAGTATGACTTAGATGGTTTCGAAATTAAGCTCCTACAATACATTTCAGAAGGAAAAGACAATACTAAAATTGCCCGTAAATTAAAGACTACAGAACTGGAGATAGAAACCTTTACTAAAGAATTGTATAACAAGCTTGATATAGGAGAACAAATTCAGGAAGACTACCGCATGGTAGAGCATCAACCAGACTACATATATAACTAGTCTCGCTAAAGAACAATATTAAACGATTTATTTTTGTCCCCAATTTCCAACTAAAATGGCGAAATGGATACCTCTTAAAAAGGATATCCATTTTTTTTTGCCGCTTTAACTAAATAATAATATCAAGTAAAATTGAATTTATTCATATAAACAGTATTTTTGAATCTAATCTCATTGATCTTCAAAAAAAGAATATGATTAAACGAAGAAGTTTTTTATCCCTTTTAGGTAAAGGAGCTGCCGGAACCATTTTACTACCTTCCCTCTATATTGGCTGTAGAAATAGAGTCTCTGAACTAACCACTGTAGCTTCAGATAGAATGAACCAGTTGAAATCAATTGTATTAAAAGGGATGAAACCTATTTCTTCCGATAACGTAGAGTTGGCCGAAGGTTTGTCCTATAAAACACTTGTGAAATGGATGGATCCCATTAGCGATGCTGATACTTTCGGATTTAATAATGACTTCACTTGCTTTATTCCTCTTTCCGACAATGGTGATGATGGGCTTTTATGGGTGAACCACGAAGCCACAAACCCAATTTTCGTGTCGAAATACAAACGAGGAGATGATCGCACAATAGAACAAGTGCAAAAGGAGATGTATTCGGTTGGGGGAAGTATTATTAGAGTGAAAAAAGTCGATGATAATTGGCAAATTATACACAACGATCCATATAACAGACGTATTACCGCCCAAACCGAACTCGCAATCAATTGGGATACACCAATTATGGGCAAAACAACCATCATTGGCACACATAGCAATTGCTCTGGGGGAATAACTCCTTGGGGTACAATTTTAACCTGCGAGGAGAACTATCAAGATTACTACGGTGAAACTGTTTATGACCAAAATAACAATGCAATACACCAAAGAAGTTATGCAGCATGGGAAGATTTTTACAACTACCCCGCTGAGCACTATGGATGGGTGGTAGAAATTGATCCTCTTACTGGAAAGGGAATGAAACATATTGCTCTTGGTCGCTTCTGTCACGAATGTTGCACTTTAGTGGAACTTGAAGACAAAAGAGTTGTCGCCTATTCTGGTGATGATGCTAATGATGAATTTATTTATAAATTTATCTCTTCAAAACCTGGATCATTAAAGGAAGGAACTTTATACGTAGCAGACACGGTAAACGGAAAGTGGATATCGTTAGATTACGAAAAACAGCCAGCACTTCAAGAAAAATTTAAAAACCAAACTGAAGTTCTTATTAGAGCTCGAGAAGCGGCTAGATTGGTTGGAGCATCCCCACAAGATCGTCCAGAGGATATTGAGATAGACCCAATTACAGGCCATGTAGTAATTGCTTTGACAAATAATAAACCGAAAAATCAGTATCACGGTACCATCCTAAAATTAATCGAAACAGATAATCAATATGATTCCCTCTCTTTTACTACAGAAGCATTGGCTACCGGAGGCAAAGAAAGCGGGTTTAGCTGTCCAGACAACCTCGTTTTTGACCTTGCAGGAAACTTATGGTTCACATCGGATATAAGTGGTGGTAGTATGAATAATCCTAAGGTAACTGAATATCTTGAATTCAAGAACAACGGTCTATTTGTAGTGCTTCGCCATGGAGAAGAAGCAGGGAAAGTTATCCAAATTGCGAGTGCGCCTATGGACGCTGAGTTTACAGGGCCTTGGTTTTCTCCAGATTATAAAACGCTCTTTTTAAGCGTTCAACATCCTGGTGGCAACAGCTCATCATTAAACCAATTGACTAGCACCTGGCCTCACGATGAAGACGGACTTCCCAAACCATCTGTTATAACAATCGAAGGAGATTTATTAGAAAAGCTTAATTTTCTTGATAAGTTTCAATAGCTATTTAGCTACATAGTATTTCTTGTATCTGAAATAAGATACCAAACTAAGAATTACAGAAAACAAAACAATATACCAAACAAAGGTTGGTGTTACTGGAGCATCTCCGCTTGCATAAGAATGTAACCCACTTAGATAGAAGTTCACTCCAAAATAGGTCATCATAATAGAAGCATAGGCAAATATCGCTAGTACATTAAATAACCACTTTCCTCTTAGCCCAGGAACTAATCGCGCATGAATTACAAAGGCATAGATCATAATGCTAATCAGTGCCCAAGTTTCCTTAGGGTCCCATCCCCAATAACGTCCCCAGCTCTCATTTGCCCATTGTCCTCCTAAAAAGTTCCCAATGGTAAGCATTACAAGACCAACAGTTAAGGCCATTTCGGTAATTATGGTAAGCTCTTTAATATTTACCTCCATTTTCTTAAAATTGCCCGTGGTTGTAAAAATCATCAATAACAATGAAGTAGCGCCAAGGATCATCCCCAAAGTGAAGGGACCATAACTTGCTACAATTACAGCTACATGAATCATTAACCAATAACTATCTAATACCGGTTGTAAATTGGCAATCGCAGGATCTAACCAGTTCTCATGCGCCACCCATAGAATAATGGCCGCAACAAACGCCGTTGAGGCAATGGTGAGATCACTTTTTCTTCCAAAGGCAAGTCCAAAAAATACAGTTGCCCAACCCACATAAATTACCGATTCATAAGCATCACTCCAAGGTGCATGTTCGCTAATATACCATCGTCCAATAAGCCCAAGTGTCATTGCTATAAAAAAGGCCCAAATAACGTACTTACAAAGCTTTACAAGTACATTCACTACTTTTCCTTCTTTGAAAATCTGAAAAATGATAAATACGAACATCAAGAAGCCGAACATCGCGAAGTACTTGTACAAGCGATTGAAAATATCGACTTTATTATATAGTATTTCGGCTTTTATTTTTCCTTCGGAAGGCATTACTTCCGCTCCGTATTTCTTCTGAAATTTGGTCAGTCCTGTGAGAATCTCTTCTGCTTCCGAATAATCTCCAGTGCTTCTAGCCTCACGTAAAACCTGAAAATATGCTGGTAAAATGGTTCGTGTTATTACCGAATCTACCCCGGTAAACTTAGCTTCTTGCAATTCTGGATACGAAATCCACTTATTACCTTCATTATTGGGAAGTGGAAATATTTTCAGAATTCCCCCACTCAATGCCTGATTCAGAAGGTAATAATTTTCATGTGCCTTGATAAAATCCTTCTCAAACTGATTAGGATTCGCCTTATTCGTTGCGGCCTCCAAATAAGGCTCTAGTTTGTAATTTCCCTTTTCATCAAACAAATCCAATAAAGCAATTTGTTTCGCCTTTTCTGGAACTCCTGCAACATCTCGTATACTATCATTTCCTCTCTTTAAGGCAATAAGTGGTACCTGAGACCAATACCTAGGGAACTCAACCATGGACAGGAACACTTGATTAGCATCTAGCTCGCCATATTTGTTCTTTCTGCTCACCTTACGTAGCAACTCGCTAGCAAACGTATTGATAGGCTTCATACGTCCGTTATCCTGAATAACCAGCTCTGCAAATTTTGCGGCATGCTCCTTGGACACAGCGTTCGCAACAAGTATAGAATCGATTTCTGTTTTATTATTTTCTGAATGGTCGTGATCCCCTGTTTTTTGAGAAAAACCAGCAAACGAAAGCAATAGCACTAACATCGTAAGCCCTTGTTTTTTCTTCTTTTTGATTTTATTCAGCATTTTTTCCAACTGCCCAAAACGAGAACCTTTGTCAAACAGAATAGCCATAAGTCCAAGGTACAAAAGAAAATAACCTATGTAGGTAATCCAAGTTCCCCAGAAATCGTGATTTACTGAGAGAATAGTCCCTTTCTCGTCAGGGTCAAAGCCAGATTGAAAGAAGCGGTAACCATCTTTATCTAAAACGTTGTTCATAAAGATCTCTTCATCTTTGAGGCCTTCAATTGGATCATTAACGGTAACCTTACTTTTAAACGCTGAATACCCTTTTTCTGTTCCAGGATATTTATCGGCTATAAAGTCGTTTAATGTAATGCTAAATGGTAAATCGTATTCTTCGGAGCCATAACCAAGATACACTTTTAATCCTCCAATTTCCACTTCTTTAGGGTTTGGGAAGGTTCCCTTCCCTCCTAGCAATTCTACCTGTTTAGTTTCTCCCTTGGTACTAACGGTAACGATAAGACCGTCCTGATTCGATTTTTCGGACTTCTCGGCTTTTATCAAACCAAAAGATCCCTTTGTTATTGGTTCTGGAATTACAAAGGACATCCCTGCCATCTGATACAGAGAACGCAGCATCAAAGGCTGCACACTATCTTTAATAATAGTTCCGCGCTTTTGATCGGCCATTCTCATATACTTTCCCTCAAAAGGAGACGTAATAGAATAACTTCCATCCTCAGCGTAGTCTATATTTATTGCTCCTGGAGTGGGCTTATTAACAGCAAACAGAATGTTGTGAATGTTCGCAACCTCTCCTAGTTTCATCCAATGGTCGTGGCGACTGCCATCACCAGCTTCTACAATTTTTAAGTATTCTTCTCCCTCTTCGGAAGGTGTTAATCCTTCTTTCGCTCCTTTAATAAAATTCTTGTATGAAATCGTTACCGATTCCCTGTTATAGTCCGTTGTTATTGAGAAATCATTATTCAATCGCTCGGAAAGCACAAGCTTTTTCTTAGGAACAATACGACGTTGTGCAACACCATCTAGCATATAATCACCATCTATAAAAGTGGTTAGAAAAACATCCTGTGAAAGAATTGAATTTTCTGTTGCTCCTTCTCTAATATGCATTACCCCTTCATAACCAATATAGCGTGTTACCCCTGCTCCAACAATAATGAGAATAAAAGAAGCGTGCAAAAGTAAGGTGGTCCATTTATCCCTTTTATACAATCTGAACCTAAAAACATTCCCAACAAAATTGATCACAAACAACAACATGATTGCTTCAAACCACCACGCATTATAGATCAATTCTCGAGTATAGTTAGAAGGAGCATTCTCATAACCGCTGTCAAGGAATGTACCAGCTGCCATAGCAGCTGCAAATGCTAAAAACAAAGTGGCGGTTAGACGAGTGGAAAAAAGGATAGACGTAATTTTCTTTTGCATTATGTCGAATTTTGGATGCAAATTTAGGCAATTACTACCATTTTAACTACTGAATTTTGTTAAGGAGATGAAGCTTTATTTCGATCGATTCCTCCGAGCTTCAAAAATATTTATATGGATATAGGTTCCCATATTTCTTGCTCTATTCTTAGCGATCTCAGCAACTTCACCTTTAAACAACTCGTCAATCGTCTGAAACCATAGATTTAGCCACACTCCAAAATGCATTTCATTGATGGTTCCATCAATCTTTTCGTCCACTTCAATATGTTTCTGTAAAGGATTTCCGCTATATTTTTTCTCAAAAAACAAATTGGATTGCCAGAAATCGGTTAAATGTTCAAAATGACGTTCCCAATCCTCAATCACTAAATTAAATACTGGTCCAAGAAGCTGATCCATTCTAACTTTCGCATAGAACGTACTAACTAATAACAAAATATCTTCTCGGCTTTTAATATCCTTTTTCATGCTAACATTAGATCAAATTGATAACCACAAGCATCGAGTTTACTACCAAACTTACAACTAATAACCAAAATGTTAGTTTGGATTTTAATTGTGCTAAAAGCGCTGCGTTATAAAACATGCAAGTTAGCACACATAACGCTAATTCTAACCCACTTCCAAGGGTAGTACCCTGTGCCAGAATTAGCATGGCCGCAATAGAACCTAAACAACTTTGTAAAATGATGGTTAATGGAATATACATAAACCTATTATGGTTAAATTCCTCAATTAACGTATTAATTGATATAGTTCTCATCGTTTTATTTATTTAAGTTTACACAAAGAAATAATTATAAACCGCTCTATTTTATGAGGCAAATCATAAACCAATGATTTCAGAAAACTTGTTATTGGACTACGGTGCAACACTGCTTGACTTATCAGAAAATGAACTCGTATTTACTGAGGGCAAAAAGGCCAATTTCTTTTTTCAATTGAAAACCGGCGCTATTAAAATGTATAATCTAAATGAGCAAGGCAAAGAGTTTGTTCAAGGCATGTTTGGTGATGGTGAAAGTTTTGGTGAGCCTCCTATGTTCGGGGGTTTTGAATACCCCGCTTCGGCAATTACAATTCGAAAGTCCATACTATATAAAGTTCCAAAGGACAGTTTTTTTAGTCTGCTAAAGGACAATTTCGATTTTCATCTCAAACTTAGCGCAGCGCTATCCAAAAGGTTGGCGTATAAGTCTATGATTCTGAAAGAAATATCTGGGCATCCACCAGAGCATAGAATTCTAACACTGGTCGATTTTTTAAAGGAAAAAGATGGAACAAGTTCTAAATATCAGGTTGATTTGACACGGCAACAAATTGCAGATTTAACAGGGCTTAGGGTAGAAACTGTGATAAGAGGGTTTAAGCAATTGGAGGTTGAGGGAGAAATTGAAATCATCAATCGAAAAGTCTATCGTTAACCCCATTAAAAAAGTTTTTACCTTCGCTATATGACGAATATCGTGATTTTAGGGTTTGGGAACGTTGGATTTCATTTATGTAAAACTTTAGATAAATATAATCAATTTTCTGTTATTCAAATATATAACAGAAATAAGATATCAATTTATTCTGAATTAAAACATATTCCTTCTACAACTAAACTTGCTGAAATAAAAGAGGCTGACATGTATATTTTAGCAATCCCAGATGATGCAATTGCATCTTTTTCTGAAGCACTTCCCTTAAAAAATAAACTGGTAGTTCACACTTCTGGAGGTGCGGCAATGGAAGCACTTTCTGAAGCAAACAGAAAAGGAGTTTTTTATCCATTGCAAAGTTTTTCGAAAAAGCGAGATCCTGATTTTAATGAGATTCCTATTTGCATTGAGGCGGAAAGAAAATCGGATTTAACACTTCTGAAAAAACTAGGCGAAGCCATTTCAGAAAAGGTAGTTGAGGTCAATTCTGAAGAACGTGCGAAACTGCATTTAGCTGCGGTTTTTGTAAACAACTTCGTGAACTATATGTACGACATAAGTAGTGATATCTTAAGCAAGAGTAAACTCCCCTTCGAGCTGCTTAGACCTCTGATTGCAGAAACAGCAAATAAGATTGAAACTTTGTCGCCTAAAGAAGCACAAACTGGTCCGGCCAAACGCAGCGATAAAAAAACAATAGAAAAACACTTACATTTGTTGGAGAACGGACCTCATAAAGAGCTATACCAACAACTAACAGAAGCCATTCTTACTTCCTATGGAAAAAAGCTATAAAGAATACCTTACCCATATCACCACCTTTGTTTTTGACGTGGATGGAGTGTTAACTGACGGAACAATAACCGTTACCACAGATGGTGAGATGCTGCGCACCATGAATATAAAAGACGGCTATGCTCTTAAAACAGCAGTGGACAGAGGTTATAATGTTTGTATAATTTCTGGCGGAAGCAATGAAGGTGTTCGATTAAGATTCCACGGATTGGGTATTAAGAATATCTACTTAGGCGCACATCACAAAACGGAGACCTTGAATAATTATCTCGAAACGAAAGCCTTGAAACGAGAAAACATACTCTTTATGGGTGATGACATTCCCGATCTTGCTGTTATGCAGGAAATTGGTTTGCCTTGTTGCCCGCAGGATGCTGTTCCCGAAATCAAAGAAGTCGCAAAGTACGTTTCTCATAAAAAAGGTGGCAAAGGTGCTGTACGAGATGTTATCGAGCAGGTTTTAAAAGTACAAGGGAAGTGGATAAGTAATGGAGATACAAGTGCAAAGTATGATTAATTGGAAGTGACCTTCTGCCAACCTTAAACTAGCTACAAATTGTCTTTCCTAAACCTCATCCGTTATCAAAACCTCATCATCATTGCGGCAATGCAGGTATTTGTGAAGTATGGTCTTTTTGAAGCTCTGGAAGTGCAACTTGCACTTAATAATTTTCAGTTTTCTTTGTTGGTAATTGCGACAGTCTGTATTGCTGCTGCAGGAAATGTGATTAACGATATTTATGATGTCGAAATCGACCAAGTTAACAAGCCAAGTAAAGTTATTATTGGCAAAAGGATTTCAGAAAAAAGCAGCAACTACATCTTTATTGTTCTAAATGTTGTTGGTGTTGGAGCCGGGTTTTATCTTTCGAATACTATTAACAAACCCGCATTCGCCACCCTGTTTATATTAATCTCTGCATCACTATATCTTTACGCATCCTACTTGAAAGGAATACTGTTAATTGGCAACCTCTTAATCTCAATGCTAGTTGCGGCAAGTATTCTAATTGTTGGTTTTTTTGATATTCTTCCTGCGATTAACACTGATGAAATGGACCTGCAGGTGATCGTACTAAAAGTCCTTCTACATTATAGCTTATTTGCGTTTCTAATTAACTTTATACGCGAATTAGTAAAGGATTTACAGGATATCAACGGAGATAAAAATGGAGGAATGAATACCCTACCAATCGCCATTGGCAGAAAACGAGCAACTTATTTCGTTTTTATTCTAGGTGTATTAATGGTCATATCCATTGTAATCTACATGTATGCATATTTGTATCACCATCAGGCCATGGTACTATACTTTCTATTTCTTATAGTAGCCCCTCTACTCTATTTTTGCATTAAAACTTGGGATGCGGCAACCAAAAACGATTATGCCTTTTTATCTTTACTTCTGAAAATCTGTATGCTTCTAGGAATGTCTTCGATTCTTTTATATAAGTTTGTTGTTGTTTAAAATAAATACGGATCTCATTTCGAATCATGCTAAGAGAAAAATTAAAAAATCATACAGTGATTTTGGCTTCGGGCTCCCCTAGAAGGCAAGATTTTTTCAAGAAATTGGATATGAATTTTGTAATAGATGTTCGTGAAATTGAAGAGGTTTATCCTAATCATTTGCTGGGTGCAGAGATAACAGATTATCTGGCTCAACTTAAGGCTTCTGCCTTTCAAGATCTTACCGAAAAGGACATTCTAGTTACAAGCGATACCATTGTATGGAAAGACAACCAGGCTATTGGGAAACCAAAAAATGAAGAAGATGCCAAAAAGATGCTTCGGAATTTAAGTGGTGTTATGCACGAGGTATTCACTTCAGTTTGTTTTACGGGTAAAAACTTTCAAGAAACCGTAAACGATACTACTAAAGTATGGTTTAAGGAGTTGACAGATAGTGAAATTGATTATTATATAGCCAATTATAAACCGTTCGATAAGGCGGGTAGTTATGGAATCCAAGACTGGCTTGGTTATATTGCAATTGACAGATTAGAAGGTTCATTTTTTAACGTGATGGGGCTTCCAACTAGGCTTGTTTATAAAACGTTAATGAAGCTTGCCTCTCGCTGATTTTAACTTAATTTTACTTTAAAATCTGTACGTATGAAACTGCTTTCAGTCATACTGGGTATCGTTATACTGTCTTCCAGCTTATTTGTGAGCTGCAACCAGCCTAAAAAAGATTCATTAGCGCTTCACACTACAATTGAACACATTGAACAAGCTTCTGTCGATAACCGAGCTTACCAAGGAGTTTAAAGACTATGGTACGCAGGAAATGCGGAAATCACTTCTTATAAGTTAGAACAGGCACGCTACGGAGAACTACACCAAGGTACAGCAGTTACTATCTTCGTAACAGAAGACTTCTCCCCAACAAACAGATAAAAAGCGGATAATTTTTCAGAAAAAACATTCCGATATTAAAGTTGAATGCGACAAAGAAGTTTCTAACTGGCGTCTACCCTTATTCAATAATGACGAGTACCTTTAATCCCATTTCATCAAAAGGGCATGCGGTCAAATTGATAAGTTCGACTCAAGAATGGTGTGGACAAGTATTTGCGCAACTCAACAATAAAAAGAAGTTTGAAATAGACTCCTATTCGTATTTTGAAAGCGAAGGCGACAAATCTATCTCTCTAGAAAAACTGGCTGGAAAATGAACTTTGGAATATCATGCGTATTAATCCGGAGGAGTTACCAACAGGAACCTTGGAACTAATTCCTTCCTTCGAATTTTTAAGGCTTCGACATAAGGAAATGAAGGCTTACCAGGCTTTTCTAAGGCTAAAACAAGGAGATGCACTAAGTATTTATACAATTGAGTATCTCGACTTATCCAGAAGTCTAACCATTTATTTTAGCAGCACCTTTCCTTATGAGATAGAAAAATGGGAAGAAACCTCTTTAAGTGGTTTTGGAACAGACTCCAAAGCGCTTACTACGACGGCAACAAAAATTAAGCGCATTAAAACACCATATTGGTCGCAAAACGGTATCAAGGATTTAATAATGAGAGATTCTTTGGGCCTAAAATAATCACCTATGTTTTTTGAAAATTATTCAACAGAATTACTACAATCGGCTATTCATATACCTTTGTTCATTCTTCTGCGGTGGATAACTATTCTAGTAGTAAAAAAATATTCTAAAAAATATGATCGGGCAAAACATCGCACTAGACGTTTAATAAGATATGTCAATTTTACAAGCATTTCTATTGCCTTGATTGGACTTGTTCTCATTTGGAGCGGTCAATTTAAAGATTTAGGCCTTATGTTATCATCTGTATTTGCGGTAATAGGCATTGGCTTTTTTGCACAATGGTCGATTCTAAGCAATATCACAAGCGGAATTATTATGTTCTTTACGTTCCCTTATAAGCTTGGAGATTATATAAAGATTCAGGACAAGGACTTTCCTTGTGAAGGCATTATAGATGAAATCAAGCTCTTTCACACCATTATCAAAAGTGGAGAAAATGAGATCATCACCTATCCCAATAGTATGATGCTTCAAAAAGGGGTAACCATTGTTAAATCAAGAACGCCATAACGCCTAACGAACATCCCTCTAAATGCTTGTTAGGCAAATAGTTGAAATGTTGTCGATTTTTCCTTAGCTTTAAGAAAAAGAAAAAAGATGAAAAAAATACTACCCTGCGCACTCGCGCTTGTTTTTTCGTTGCAAATTTCTGCGCAAGAATTACTTGGAGAATGAACCCTACACTATATGGTTATAGACAACGTAATGATTGACGTTCCGCAACCCGGACCACCTAATATTTTTTATCACCCGAAAATTGAGTTCTATGAATCGTCTGAAGGATATGAGGCAACTGCTTCTATTAGCATTGATAATAACACCTTTTTCGAATCAGAGCCGCCAATGGTTATAGGAACCGATACCTTTACTTTTCAATTTGGTAGCGTCACCCTTGGAGATTGCATTATTTATTGCGATCTAGAATCTAATTATTTTGGCACCATTTTAGGCGGTGCTAATCGAACTTTCGATTATGAAATAACTACAGCTGGTAATGGGGATAAAACTCTTGTTATAGTATCTCCAGAAGGGGATATAGCTGTACACGGAGATTTTATTCTTGCTAATTCAGATTTCGAGCAATCTCGTATTTCAATATTTCCAAATCCTGTAGAAAATGAGTTGCAACTAGTATTTCAAGGGTTCACTGTTTCGGATGTGAAAATCATTTCAATAAAAGGAAAGCGGATTTCAGGAGTTCAATTCTCAGAAAATAACACAATAGATGTATCTTATTTTGGCTTCTGGGTTATATTTCTTGGAATTGAAGGATCTAGAAGGCAAAAGTCATATTCAAAAATTCTTAAAGCGATAGATTTTGGCAAGCGGTTGCTGAAGAAATGTTAAAGAACAGCCAATAGATTATTCTTATTTTCGATTTTGGGTATATTTGATTCTTACTGAATAACCTATCAAATATCCATGCGAAAACTCTATTCTGCAATTCTTTTTATTGCCTTCGGAACAACATTTCTATTTGCACAACAACCACAGAAACCCACCTCTTCTGAAATTTATCAAAAATTAGAAAAACTTAACTTTCTAGGATCTGCTCTTTATATCGCGGCGCATCCAGATGATGAAAACACCAGGCTAATCTCCTATTTGGCAAATGATGTAAAAGCAAATACGGCCTATTTGTCACTTACTAGAGGCGACGGAGGCCAGAATCTAGTAGGCCCAGAAATAAGAGAGCTACTTGGAGTCATCCGCACACAAGAACTGCTGGCGGCAAGACGAACAGATGGAGGAAATCAGTTATTTACGAGAGCAAATGACTTTGGATATTCAAAACATCCAGATGAGACTCTAGCGATTTGGAATGAGAAAGAAGTGCTAAGTGATGTTGTTCGCGCCATTCGAAAGTTTAAACCCGATGTTGTAATTAACCGATTCAATCATCGAAATCCAGGTTCTACACACGGGCACCACACCTCCTCGGCCATGCTAAGTTTTGAAGCTTTTGATTTAGTTGGCGATAAAACCAAATATGAAGAAACTGTCGCAACTTTTGGCATTTGGCAGCCCAAGAGGTTATTGTTTAATACCTCCTGGTGGTTTTATGGAAGTAGAGAAAAATTTGAAAAAGCGGACAAGTCAAAACTATTGGAAGTTGAAACTGGAAATTATTATCCTTCTTTGGGTCTTTCTAATGGTGAGATTGCTTCCTTAAGCCGAAGTATGCATAAGTCCCAGGGATTTGGTAGTACAGGTACTAGAGGTAGTCAAACAGAGTATTTAGAGTTTTTAAAGGGTGATTTTCCTTCAGATAAAAGCAATCTTTTCGATGGGATAGACACGAGTTGGTCTCGTGTGGAAGGTGGCGCGCCAATTGGAATTCTTTTATCTAAAGTAACTAAAGCCTTTAATTTTACAGATCCTTCGGCAAGTGTCCCACAATTAATAGAAGCATACAAGATGATTAATCAGTTACCTGACGGTCATTGGAAACGCATAAAACTTTCAAAAATAAAACAACTCATAACAGACTGCTCTGGTTTGTTTTTAGAGGCTATTGCGAGCGTTCAACGTGTTTCCCCAAAAGGAGAAATGAAAGTAGCTATAGAAGCAATTAACAGGTCCAACGCATCGATTAAATTAAATTCGGTTACCTCACCAATTATTTCGTTTCCAACCACACTAATTGCTACGCCATTGCTCCCTAACAAAAAAGAAGTGTTAGAGAGTGTTGAAGGCACGTTTTCTGGCACGACATATACAGCACCTTATTGGCTAAACGAAAAAGGAAGTTTAGGAATGTATAAGGTGAGCGATCCTTCTCTGATAGGGCTTCCAGAAACAACCAATCAGTTTCCAGTTGAATTTAATATGACCATTGAGGGAGTTCAAATAAAAATGGTAAGAAACATTGTTTACAAGTTTAATGATCCAGTTAAAGGAGAAATGTATAGACCATTTCAAGTATTGCCTGAAGTGACTTCAAGCATTTCTGAAAAAGTGCTGATTTTTGCTACTTCCGAAGCACAGGAAATTCCAGTAAAAGTAAGTGCTGGACGAGATGGGATTTCGGGAATGGTTAGCTTACAACATCCAAAAGGTTGGGTGGTTACGCCATCGCAACAGACCTTTAATTTAGCAAGAACTGGTGAGGAGCAAACGTTATTGTTTAATGTACAACCTCCAGCAAACCAAAGTGAAGGACTTATAAAACCACTAGTACAAATTGGGGACAGTTTCTACAACGAAGAATTAGTGACATTGGATTACGACCACATTCCTTATCAAAGTGTATTGTTGCCTTCGGAAGCAAAGGTTGTTCGCATCAACATTCAGAAAAAAGGACAGAAAATAGGTTATATCGAGGGAGCTGGTGATGCAGTTCCTGAAAGTTTAAAACAAATTGGATATTCAGTAACTACGATAGCTCCTAAAGAAATTACCAAAGAAAATTTAGCGCCATTCGATGCAATAGTGGTTGGCATCCGGGCTTATAATACTGTTCCTGAATTAGAATTTTCACAGACTGTTTTGAATAATTATGTGAATCAAGGAGGAAATCTCATCATTCAATACAATACAAATCACCGTATGGTAACAAAGGATATTGCCCCATATGAGATAAAGCTTTCCAGAGATCGTGTTACCGATGAGCATTCGGAAGTAGAAATTCTTGCACCGAACCATGCTGTATTAAATAGTCCTAATAAAATTATACCGTCAGATTTCGATGGTTGGGTACAAGAACGAGGTTTGTATTTTCCAAATGAATGGGATGATGCCTACACGCCTATTTTGGGGATGCATGATAAGGGTTCTAAACAAACCAAAGGATCCTTATTAGTTGCCAAGCACGGAGAAGGACACTATATTTATACAGGATTAAGCTTCTTTAGAGAATTACCCGCAGGAGTTCCGGGAGCGTATCGCTTATTTGCTAATTTATTATCAATAGGAAACTAATTTAATGGAGACAACCGAACATAATTTTACTTGGAAATTGAAGTACACTTTGGTGCTACTGTTTAATGCGATCTATATCGTCTTATTTTATTTTTTAATGCAAAGCTACACTTAATATGCAGCAGATTGATTGGATCATCCTTATTGGCACACTTCTTTTTATCGTTTTATACGGAACCTATAAATCCCGCGGCAGCAAAAATGTAACCGATTATCTAAAAGGCGGAAATGATTCCCGGTGGTGGACCATTGGACTAAGCGTTATGGCTACGCAGGCGAGTGCCATTACCTTTCTTTCTACTCCAGGTCAGGCTTTTCACGACGGAATGGGCTTTGTACAGTTCTACTTTGGACTTCCAATTGCAATGGTGGTGATTTGTATGGTCTTTATTCCAATCTATCACCGACTGAACGTTTTTACCGCTTACGAATATTTGGAAACGCGTTTTGATTTAAAAACTAGGACCCTTACTGCCATTCTATTTTTAATACAGCGAGGGCTAGCTGCAGGGATCACGATTTTTGCACCCTCCATTATCTTATCGGCAGTATTGGGGTGGAACCTTATCCATCTTAATATTATTATTGGAGTATTAGTTATAATCTATACGGTAAGTGGTGGTACCAAGGCGGTAAGTGTAACACAAAAACAGCAAATGGTAGTGATATTTGCAGGAATGTTTTTGGCGTTCTTAATGATCGTAAATTATCTTCCTTTGGATATCACGTTCACCAAAGCACTGGAGATTGCCGGTGCCAGCGGAAAAATGGAAATATTGGACTTCTCGTTTAATTTAGAGAATCGCTACACGTTTTGGAGTGGGATTATTGGTGGTACTTTCTTGGCCCTCTCCTACTTTGGGACAGATCAAAGCCAGGTGCAGCGTTATTTATCTGGTAAGTCTGTGCGTGAGAGCCAAATGGGATTGATATTTAATGGGATACTAAAGGTGCCGATGCAGTTCTTTATTTTGTTGATAGGTGTAATGGTGTTCGTTTTTTATCAGTTTAACAGTTCGCCCCTACATTTTAATCCATCGGCGGTAAAAGATGTGATGGCTTCGGAATATGCTTCGGAGTACCAGGCACTTCAGGCAAAGAAACTAACGCTAGAAACGCAGCTTAAAACCAAGCAAATAACCTACGCTCGCGCTGAAGCCTCTTCAGAAAAAGAAGCCTTACTGCAAGAAATTGTGGCCTTAAACACTTCCGAAGAAAATCTTAGAGAGCAATCTAAAGCGGTTATCAAGAAAGCCAACCCAGATGCCGAAACCAACGACAAGGATTACGTCTTTATTCATTTTATATTGAACAACCTCCCTCGCGGACTTATAGGCCTGCTGCTCGCTGTGATTTTAAGTGCGGCAATGTCATCCACTGCTTCAGAATTAAACGCTTTAGGTTCCACGACTGCCATTGATTTGTACAGACGTAATGCCGCGGGAAGAAATGAACGGCATTATATACGTATGTCCAAATGGTTTACGCTGCTATGGGGTGTTATTGCTATAGGAGTTGCCTGTGTTGCTAATTTGTTTGATAATTTGATACAGTTGGTAAATATTATCGGATCTATTTTCTACGGAAATGTATTGGGTATCTTCTTACTTGCATTCTTTGTAAAGTTTGTTTCGAGCCGCTCTGTTTTTATTTCAGCTATAATTACTCAGGTCATTATTATTTTCTTCTGGTGGATTGATTTGATGCCTTACTTATGGCTCAATTTGGTGGGCTGTGCAATTGTTATGGGGATTGCAATGTTATTGGAAGGAATTGCACCTAAGAAAGAATGACACCTGAAATGAATATATTTATAAAAATATGAGTAACTCCATAACGCTAAAACAACGCATATCATTCTAAATTGGCAGGATAAACGCACTAAAGGTACTCATATAAACAAGTTGGGCTTAATTTAAACCATGAAGTATCTTTGTCTAGTATTAGGCATATAAAGCGTTGTTTTAAAATGTTTTACGTCGATAACGAAAATATCTACAACCCTTTTTATATCTTTAAAAAAAAGTTTAAATCACTTCATTATAAATTATGCTCCGTAGTAAAATTTCTCCTTAATTATCTTCCCGTCTTTCCAATCTTGAACAGCAACTTGAGTGTAATTTCTTATTCCCCAATCTTTATGAGTATAATCAAAATGCCTTTCTACCATTGTTGTATTCTCTCCAATTGTTACTTTTAGAGGTTTAGCACCTCTGAATTCTGTTATAGCTCCGAAGAAATCTTCTTCACGTTTTCTATTGGCTGTCTTTCCTTCAGTAATAGGATTGTCATTTTCTTGCATAACTACATCGTCATGATAGAATTGGTCAAAAGCTTCCAAAGCTTTTCCTTGAAGGACCATGTCATTAATTGTGCTGATTTTTTCTAAAAGTGTATTCATTTTTATTGTTTTAATCATTACAATACAAATGTCTAACACAATAAACCCTTAGAAAATGAAGTAGATTATTAAATGATATTAAACTAGATTAACATCTATTGGTTTTGAATGAGTTGACCTTTAATTTTACTTAAAAACTCTTTGGTAATACCTAGATAGGAAGCTATCATATATTGTGGGACACGCTGTTCAATTTTTGGATATGCCTCTTTGAAAATTAGATAGCGTTCTTTTGCTGTTAGACTAAAATTTCTAATAATCCTTTTTTGTGAAGCTACAAAGGCACGTTCTATAATCTTTCTAAAAAAGCGTTCTAGTTTAGGAATCTCTGCATATAACTCCTTAAGATTATTGTAGGTAAATTGAATAAGTTCAGTATTCTCTAAGCATTGAAGGTTGAAATCGGCAGGAGTTTGAGTTATAAAACTTCCCAAATCGGATGACCACCAATCTTCAATAGAGAACATCACGATATGTTCTTGACCTTCTCCATCCATATAAAATGTTTTAGTGCATCCCGAAATAATAAAATTAGCACTTTTGCATATATCGCCTTGTTGTACTATGTATTGGTCTTTGAGATAGTTTCTATGAACTATTTTAGAAAGTAAAATAATTTCTTCTTCAATAGTTAAGTTGATATATTTATTTATATAATCTAATAAAGGTAAATGATTCATTTATGTTTTTAGCTTATGCTTAATTTATTCCATCGTGTTTGTATAAGATTAGCTGCATGTTTTAAGTACTATCTTCCGTTAAGCAATATTCTAATCTTAGAGGAATTTCACAAAAGGAGGTTATTTTTTTTGCTTGTTTATGCTCTTCTTCTTTTACACCTATTTTCCAATAAGAACTAGTGTAAAGAAAAGCATTTTTAAAGCTATTCTCATTTGTTAGATGTCTTTTAATTTCCCTAATTGTACTCAATTCACCAGCGACAAAAATATTTGGGACTCCTTCTAAGTTCTTAATTCTTTTTATTGCATCTAACTGCTGCTTGCTTTTGATTTCCGGATTAGGATGAATCAACTATTGAACTTCAAAATTTTTAGGTATGGATGGTTATGATTTTTATAATTGATATTCATGTTTCTTTGAAGGACTATGCCATTGACTTTGAAAATAACATTTTATTGTTTAATAAGATTATGACACCCCGCTTAATAAGCCCTTCTTTAAATTTACAAGCTCTTTTCCAAAGCCATTATTTTGTAATATTTCAATAGCTAATTTGCTTCGTACTCCTGATTTACAAAACACTAAAAGGCTTTTGTCTTTCGGGATTTCATGATGCCTTTGGGACAATTCATCTAATGGAATATGAATACTCGCAATATGGGATTCATTTCGCTCAATGTATGTTCTTACATCAAGTACGTTGAAGTTTGAAGATTGTTCCTTGTATTCCTGAAAGCTAATTTCTTTAGTGGCCTTTGGAATTCCGCAAAGTACGAGATAATCATCATCCAACGATTTTATAGAAATTGAAGTATTCTTCTCAAAAGAGAATGTCAACTGTTTCATAGAAAGCGCATTAAATGTTAATAATTTACCTGATAATATGCTTCCTAAGCCTAATATGATTTTTAAGACTTCATTGGCCTGTATGCTTCCAATAATACCAGCTAAGACACCAAGTACACCTATTTCTGAGCAATTAGCTACTTCATTTGGTCTTGGTGCTGTTGGATATAAGCATCTGTAGGTGGTGCCGTTTTTATAATTAAATACAGATACTTGCCCTTCGAACTTAAAAATAGACCCGAAAACAACAGGTTTATTAGTTATTACTGCAGCATCATTAATTAAATATCTGGTTGGAAAATTATCTGTTCCGTCTACAATAATATCATATTTTTTAAATAAATCAAGAACATTCTCTTTGGTAAGTCTTGTTTTATAAACATCAAACTTGATGAATGGGTTTAATAATTGTAATCGTTTTGCAGCAGATTTAGCCTTGTTTTCCTTAATATCTTTGTAGGTATATAGTATTTGGCGTTGAAGATTTGATTGTTCTACATCATCATCATCAGCAATACCAATTGTACCAATACCTGCAGCAGTTAGGTATTGTAATATTGGGCAGCCTAAACCTCCTGCACCAACAACTAACACTTTGGCTTGCTTTAATTTTAGTTGACCTTCTAAACCAATCTCATTAAGTAATAAGTGTCTGCGGTATTGCTCTTCTTCTTCTACAGATAAATTCATAGTTACATTAATTCAGAGTAATTTTTATCCCAATCTTTCCAGACGACTTCATAACCCTGCGATTTAATCATTCGTTTTATGTCTTCGGTATTTCTTTCGTCCGAGATTTCGAACTGCTCTAAAGATTGTGGGGCAACTGCATAACCACCAGGGTTTGTTTTAGACTCTGCACTAATGGACGTAATTCCAAGATTAATAATATTGTTTCTAAAGTTTTCACTTTCTCTAGTAGACATAGATAATTCTACATCCTCATCCAATAATCGGTATGCACAAATCAACTGTACTAAATCGGCATCTGTCATTTCAACTTTTGGCTGAACTTTTCCTTGGTGTGGGCGAAGCCTAGGAAAAGAAATCGAGTATTTTGTTTTCCAATAGTTCCTTTGTAAATGCTTTAAATGAAGGGCTGTATAAAAACTATCTACTCTCCAATCTTCTAAACCAAATAAAGCACCAATTCCAATTTTATGAATTCCAGCCTTACCTAATCGATCTGGAGTGTCTAAACGGTAGTCAAAATTTGATTTTTTACCTTTTGGGTGATGTATTTTGTAGGTCGCTTTATGATAGGTTTCTTGATACACCAATACCGCATATAGTCCTTCTTCAATTAAGGTTTCATATTCTTCCTGATTTAGCGGTTGTACTTCAATACTAATATTAGAGAAGTGTTCGCGAATTAAATGAATAGCGCCTTTTAAATAAGAGACACCTACAGTTCTATTTGCCTCACCAGTAACTAAAAGAATATGGTCATATCCAAGGTCTTTAATATGTGCCACTTCCTGAAGAATCTCTTTGTCTGAAAGTGTTTTTCTTTTGATTTTGTTGGTCATACTAAATCCGCAATACGTACAAATATTCTGGCATTCGTTTGACAAATACATAGGAATGTACATTTGAATTGTATTACCAAAACGCTTTTTTGTAACGGAATTGCTACGTTGCGCCATTTGCTCAATAAAAGGTTTTGCGGCTGGCGAAATCAATACTTTGAAATCTTCTAAAGTGATTTTGTCTTTAGACAATACGGTTTGAACATCTTGAGAAGAGAAGTTATAAATTTCTTTTTCTAATGAATCCCAATCGTATAAATCAAAAGTGTCTTTAAAATTACTCATTTAAAAAAGAGGTTAAAGGACTACTTGCTTCTGCATGTTGTTTTACGGGAGCTAATTTTGCATTATATGCCATTCTACCAGCCACTACAGCCATTTTAAATGCAACACCCATTTCTATTGGATTCTGTGAAACAGCTATTGCTGTATTTACCAATACAGCATCTGCACCCAGTTCCATTGCAAATGCAGCATGAGATGGAGTACCAATTCCGGCATCAACAATAACAGGAACGTTACTTTGCTCAATAATAATTTCTAGAAAATCCTTAGTCATAATCCCTTTATTACTTCCTATAGGAGCGCCAAGAGGCATGACACATTGTACACCAACTTCTTCTAACCTTTTACATAAAACAGGGTCTGCATGAATATATGGCATTACCACAAAACCTTGTTTTACTAATGCCTCCGCAGCCTCTAGTGTTTCAATAGGGTCTGGCAATAAAAATTTAGGGTCTGGATGTATTTCTAATTTTATCCAATTTGTTTTTAGAGCTTCTCTAGCTAATTCTGCAGCAAACACTGCTTCTTTAGCAGTTCTTACGCCTGAAGTGTTGGGGAGTAAGTTAATGTGATTCTCTTTAAGGTGAATTAATATATCATCAGACTCGTTGTTTATTTCTACTCTTTTTAGAGCAACAGTAACTAGTTCACTTTCAGAAGCAATAATGGCTTCACGCATTTTTTGTGAACTATTAAACTTTCCTGTTCCAGTAAATAGCCTAGAGCTAAAAGTTTTGTCTGCTATTTTAAGTGCATCTGTCATTTTATTTTTTTTGATTTGGTTTCCAAACTTGTTCTTGCGAAGAAGACGTTTGTAATAGTTTGTTAAATAGACTAATTTTATTAAAGTCTTTTGTGATTTCACTTGAGGCAGCAATACCATAAATGCCAGTTTCCAAAATTTCGGGAATATCATTTAAAGTAATTCCACCAATGGCAGTAATTGGTGTGTCTGTTTTTAATGCTTCAAGAATGCTTAAGTAACCACTACACCCAATCATAGGACTCAAATTGTCTTTAGTATTGGTAAAACTGTACGGGCCTAAGCCAATATAGTCTACTTTTTTATTGATTAGATTTTGGCAATCTTGAATTGTATTTGCTGTCCCTCCAATAAAATAAAATTTGCCTAAATATTTTCTTGCTATCATTGGACAGGTGTCACTTTTTCCTAAATGAACTCCGTCTGCTTTAACGGCAGCCGCAATTTTGTAATAATCATTGATGATTAATCGTGTTTGAAAGTGAGTAGTTATTTCTCTAGCTTGTTTTGCTATTTTCAGAAGGGTCACTTCATCTATATTTTTTAAACGTAACTGTACCAATTCAACACCAGCAGTACACGCACTTTGAATATTATTTAAATGGGCTTCAGGAGTTTTTCCTTGTGATATGTAATGTAGTCTTGGTAATTGCATTAGCTTACTGTTATATGATTTCCTAAAAGGGTTTTGTTTGAACTTAAAAATTGTTCAGCATATCTTTTTCCTAATACTACTGCTTCTTTTATAGGATAGCCTAATAGTAAGTTACTTGCAATTGCCGACGATAGCACACATCCACTACCGTGTTTTGGGAAAACTGTCACCTCGATAGGTTCAATATTTAATTGAATGATGTTATTATAATACAATTGGTCCAAGCCAATTGTATCCGTTCGGTGTCCTCCTTTTAGATACAAATTCGTTTTACTACTGATATGTGCTATAGTATCTTCAATTGATTTTTCAGGATATAAGTTTTGAATTTCTTCATAGTTTGGTGTGATTAGGTAGACTTTATCTAAAAGTGAATTTAAGATGCTTATATCATCTTTAATATGAAAGTCATAACCAGCACTTGCTTTTAAAATAGGGTCCAAAATGATTTTTATGTTAAGATTCAATTGATGTAGTTTCTCTAATATTACAGACAAGGTCTGCCAATTTTGAACGATACCAATTTTAACGACTTCAATTTTGAAACGTTCAAATAGCGTTTCAATTTGTTTAACTATGATTTCGGTATCAATCCAATGAGAAGTTTTAAAATCGATATCATTTTGAACAGTTACTGTTGTACATACTGATAAACCATATAAACCATGGGCTTGAAAGGTCTTCATATCAGAAGTTAAGCCTGCTCCACTTGAGGGATCTAAACCTGCTATAGTAAGTATGTATTGATGTGTGTTCAATTAGTTATAGTTTTTTGTCTTAGTGAAATAGTACCTCATTGTTTTAAAATCTGTAATAGGAGTGTGACTGTTCCAAATTCCCCCCAAAACACCAACACCCTTAAATCCTAATTTTGTAAATTCTGCTAGATTAGCCCTTGTAACTCCGCCCATACCAATGATTAGTTTATCTATATGATTCACATCAAAACCTCTTCCTTTATATCCTTTTTTAGATATTGAAGAGAAAACAGGACTTAATAAATGATAATCGAATTCAAATTCACAATTGGCTAACTCTTCGGGTTCATGAAAAGAACTACTTATAGTTTTACCAAACATATTTAAATCTTTAAAGTAACGTCCTGGGTTATTTATATTTTCTCTTCTTTTTTGTTCTTGAAAATGTATTCCCTTTAAATTATATTGATTAATCAGTTTATGAAAATAATGTACAATAACCCTATTATGATATTTTGAATCAATCTGATTTAAATAATAGCAGTGTTCTTTATAATCTTTAGTAGGTTTTCGGAAATGATAGTATTCTAAACCAGCCTTAAAAAGCTGATTTAGAATTGTTATTTCATCTTTGACATCCTTTTCAGGAGCTATAAGTACAATCATGTTTTATAGATACACTTCAGAGCCTTTTTCTTTAAATTCTTTCGATTTTTCTTCCATTCCCTTTTGTATGACTTCATTGTCTACTATGTCGTTTGCAGCAGCAAAGTCACGCACTTCTTGAGAAATTTTCATGGAACAGAATTTTGGTCCACACATAGAACAGAAATGCGCAATTTTTGCACCATCCGCAGGTAATGTTTCATCGTGATATTCTAAAGCACGTTCTGGGTCTAAGCCTAAATTAAACTGGTCTTCCCAACGGAATTCAAAACGAGCCATACTTAGGGCATTATCTCTGTGTTGAGAACCAGGGTGCCCTTTTGCCAGGTCGGCAGCATGCGCAGCCAATTTATAGGTAACTACGCCTACGCGAACATCTTCTTTGTTTGGTAAGCCTAAATGCTCTTTTGGCGTAACATAGCATAGCATTGCACACCCATACCAACCAATCATTGCAGCTCCTATACCAGAGGTAATATGGTCGTAACCTGGTGCGATATCAGTTGTTAAGGGACCTAATGTGTAAAAAGGAGCTTCATCACAAACTTCAATTTGTTTCTCCATATTTTCCTTTATCATGTGCATTGGTACGTGACCTGGTCCTTCGATGAAACATTGTACCTCGTGTTTACGAGCAATTTGCGTTAATTCTCCTAACGTTTCTAGTTCAGCAAACTGAGCCTCATCATTGGCATCAGCAACAGAACCTGGACGTAACCCATCTCCTAAAGAGAAAGCAACATCGTATTTTTTTAAAATTTCACAGATATCTTCGAAGTGTGTGTATAAGAAACTTTCTTTATGATGTGCCAAACACCATTTTGCCATAATAGAGCCTCCACGAGAAACAATACCTGTTACTCGCTTAGCTGTCATTGGTACATAGCGTAATAATACGCCTGCATGAATTGTAAAGTAGTCTACTCCTTGTTCTGCTTGCTCAATTAACGTATCTCGGAAAATTTCCCATGTTAAGTCTTCTGCGACACCATTTACCTTTTCTAAAGCTTGGTAAATTGGCACTGTACCAACTGGTACTGGTGAATTACGAATAATCCACTCACGCGTTTCGTGAATGTTTTGCCCTGTAGATAAATCCATAATATTATCTGCTCCCCAACGGCATGCCCATACGGCTTTTTCTACTTCTTCTTCAATAGAAGATGTAGTAGCAGAGTTTCCGATATTTGCATTAATCTTCACTAAGAAGTTTCTGCCTAAAATCATAGGTTCAGCTTCTGGATGGTTAATGTTAGATGGTATTACAGCACGACCTCTGGCAACTTCTTCACGAACGAATTCCGGTGTTATTTTAGCAGGAATAGAAGCACCAAAATGTTCGCCTTTATGTTGCTTTCTAATTTCGGTCATCTCATCTATTCGTTGATTTTCACGAATAGCGATATATTCCATTTCGGGCGTAATGATTCCTTTTTTAGCGTAATGTAATTGTGTTACATTTTGCCCTTCTTTAGCCCGTAATGGCTTTTTTAACAATGAAAAACGCATATGGTCTAAACTCTTGTCGTTTAAACGTTCGTTGCAATATTCTGAAGAAAAAGAATCTAATTGTTCAACATCGTTTCTATCTAAAGCCCATTGTTCACGAATTCTTTCGATGCCTTTATGCACATTGATTTCTTTATTTGGGTCGGTATACGGCCCTGACGTATCGTAAACAGTAACTGGCTCGTTAGGAGTCAATTTTCCTGTCATTGAGTCTTTCGTGGCGCTCAAAGAAATTTCACGCATCGCCACGTTGATTTGCGGATGAATTTTTCCTGCAACATAGATTTTCTTTGAATTAGGAAATGGCTGTCTTGTAATTCCGTTTTGCTTTGGTGCTGTGTCTTTGCTTTTCATGTTTTGAGGATAAAAAATGTTTACTATTTTATTCAGAAAAGAAGTTTAACCTCCTTGTGTGGCTTTAATAATTAAGATATTATCGTTTTGGTTAAATTGTTGTGATTCCCATGAGTTTTTAGAAACAATTTTATTATTGATTGCTATTGCAATGCCATCAATGGTAGTATTCATTTTTTGAAGTAATTGATGAATGTTTGCACTTTCTTCAATTTCAATTTGAGTTTCATTTACTAGAATAGTAATCATATACATAATAGTATTAATGTTTAACTACGAAACCAAAAGGGAAAGGGAATTGTTCTTTGAAATGTATGATTCTTAACAACCACATCATGAAAAGGAAGGAACTTCTATAGGAGCTCTTTAACTTTTTCCTTCGTCGGTACTAACCGTATCAGGTTCAAAGGGTATTTCTCAGTTCTGGTATTAGAACACCCCTAAAGTTTACAATGTAAAAGTATTAAAAAACTGGCTTTGAGGCTATTTTAATTACACTTTTTATCTACAATACAATTTAGAATGAAAATAGTGGACTTGCAACAAAAAAGTGGACATTTAGTTAAGAGTCATGCTGCTACTTTTTGATTAAACATTTCGGTTTCAAATTCCTTTATAGTTTTATACCCCAAAGAGGAGTGTATTCTTCTT
>MAAC01018169.1_pt1 | contig 47680 bp, 33 predicted proteins | sample 1115981 | NCBI WGS metagenome assembly MAAC01 (sample SAMN04961126, study PRJNA320927) | seawater metagenome | isolation source: sample BD02T64 sea water enriched with oil for 64 days | place: USA:Gulf of Mexico | collected 2013-07-27 | reverse complement strand
GCCACAGGTGAAGAAATTGGCCAGGTAGAAAATACCGACATGACAAAAGTGCCTCAGATGTTTGAACAGGCGCGTAGTGCTCAAAAAATCTGGGAAGCCAAAAGTTTTGCGCAACGTGCAGCAGCCATTAAAAAAATGCGCACCTACATTGTAAATCACGCAGAAAGCCTTTCTGAAGTTATCAGTCAAAGTAACGGTAAAACACGTATTGATGCAATGGGCACAGAAGTATTACCCTGTACGTTGGCCTGTGACTGGTACGCAAAAAATGCCGAGAAGGTATTAAAAGAAAAGAAAATCCCTGTCGACAGTTTGCTTTTTTTCAATAAGAAAAGTGTTCTCCAACATAAAGCGCTCGGTGTTGTTGGTATTATCAGCCCTTGGAATTATCCTCTTTCAATACCATTCGGTGAAATTATTATGGGACTAATGGCAGGTAATGCCGTTATCCTTAAGGTTGCTGCTGCAACCCCATTGGTTGGTGAAGCCATCAACAAAATAATTTCTGCAGGAGAACTTCCTAAAGGTTTGTTCCAGCAGATCGTTGGGTCTGGTGGTGCCGTATCTAAATCATTTTTTGAAAATAGCATCGACAAGATATTTTTTACCGGTTCAGTTGGCGTTGGCAAACAGCTTATGTCTGAGGCGGCAGAGACCCTAACACCATTATCCCTTGAGCTAGGTGGAAATGATCCAATGATCGTTCTTGCTGATGCAGATCTAGAGCGTGCAACAAACGGTGCCGCATGGGCAGGTTTTCAAAATGCAGGGCAATCTTGTGGTGGTGTAGAGCGGGTTTATGTCCACGCATCCATTTACGATGATTTTGTTGAACTTATGGCGAAAAAAACACGGGCATTACGCCATGGTGTTGATGAAAACCATAATGTTGACATCGGGTGCTTAACCACCAAAAACCAGTTAAATACAGTTAAAGAACATCTTGAAGATGCCTTAGCTAAAGGGGCAAAAATTGTTGCACAATCGCAAGCCGTTGGATCTCAGAACGGATACTTCCACCCAGCGACACTGCTAACAAACACAACCGACGACATGCTGTTCATCCAAGATGAAACATTTGGGCCACTGATCCCTGTCATTAAATTTTCAACAGAAGAAGAAGCTATTACCTTAGCGAATGACTCTCACCTTGCACTAACAAGTTCCGTATGGACAAAAAACGCAAAAAAAGGACGAGCCTTTGCTGCCAAACTTGAGTCAGGTGTGACAACGATTAACGATCACCTATATACACACGGCTTATCTGAAATGCCATGGGGTGGTTGGAAACACTCCGGTCTAGGTAGGACCCATGGGCCAGAAGGTTTATTGGAGATGACTCACGCAAAAGCGGTTAACTGGGATATCTTACCTTCTAAACGCAATTTATGGTGGTACCCATTCAGCGAAGCATCCTACGAAGGGCTATTGAATGCTCAACGTTTTGTTTACCCGCGATCAAAGAAAGAATTGGTCACCAGCGCCGCGAAGCTAACGCCGTTTTTAGTGGGAAAAATGTTTTCAAAGTGGAAGGTGAAATAATCCGTTTATAACATTCCATAACGTAAACAAAAAACGGCAAGTGAGATTAAAATTTCACTTGCCGTTTTTTATTTTTACCAGAATAAACTCTTACGTTGACTTAGTGGTACATACTCATCTTTAACAATCACCTTATCCTGCGCCAACATTTGTTGGTTCACACCACGCACCTCATCCATTTGTGCTGCAAGCGCCTCTACCTGCCGACCCAATGCCGTACGCTCTTGTTCAAGTTTAATCACCCTGCTTGCTAGTACGTCGCTGCCTTCTGCAGTTACATCCAACTTTTGCTCTGTTTCTATTACGGTATTATCTGCTTTTGTGAGCTTATCACTTTGCCCGAGAGCGGCCTTGGAAATTAATTCTAGTTGCGAAAGAACAGAACGATCACGCACATCATTCGAACCCAGCGCTTTACCTGTTTCATTCAGCTTGGCGGTGAGTAACAACAACCAGCGTTCCATTTCTCGACGATTCATATCTACCAATTTTTTCATGTCACCGGCTACCGCATGGGCAACCTCAAATGAAAATTCGGCATCCGCTTTGGCGGCCAGTATCATTGCCTCATTACGAGGGTTTTGTGCGATAACCGTTTTGGCTCGATTAAGAGCACTTAAAGAACCGCTATAACTTAATGCTGCATAGCGATCAAGAGTATAACGCCCTTCTCTCTCCACTCGCTTACTGACATCCTTTAAGTAAAATCGTTGAGCAGACATAATCTCTAGCGCCTTTTGCTCTCTCAACAACTGAGGTAGCGCTTGTTGCGCTGACTCAAACCGCCCCCCAGCCACCTTTCTAATAAGCCCTTTGTGAGCTCGCTCCAAATCTCTATACGCATAAGGATAATAGGTTTGAGCCTGGAACTTTTTGAGCCATGTGAAATTCTCAATAGAACCCGCCAACAAACTATCAGAGCGACGCTTGTTTGCTTCCGCTCGATTTAGTGATTCCGATGCTTTTGATAGTAACGACATCGTCTCTTCACCTAAGCTATCCCCAAAGAACATCGATGCTGACTTGTTGATTTTTCCAGGCTCCAACTTAAATTGATCATAGTATCGACGCGCTTGCGCTAATGAACGTAATGCCGAAGACATATCATCGGGAGAGAAGGTCGCAACATCGCCAGCCTGCGCTGTTGCAATGCGTTTCTCCATAGCATCCATCTGTTGAGAAACCTGAGTAAACAATGCCTGTTCACTGACTCTTTGCTCAGACTCTTTCATCAGTTTATAGCTATTGGTAGCACAGCCAGAAAGTAACAGCACCTGGCTCAACAACACAACCAGTACCACACGTGAAATACGACAAGAACGATTCATTACAACACCACTAGCCTTACGGCATTTCTGAGGAAAAAAGAGGGTATGAATGAAGCGTAAACAATATTTTTCAATATCGTCATAATATAAAGCACTTAAAAAAGTTCTTCATAGATGAGACAAAAATATCATTTAAAATCAATATGCTAGCATGGCCTCTCTATAACTACTCCCTCTATTAAAAGCGGTGTTAATACTCTATAACACATGGCTAATCTAACGCCATAAAACCGACAAACATTAGTCACGCCACATATCAGAGGCTAATACCCTGTTTCTATTATAGTTAGCATAACCTTGTTATTACGGGTCAAAACGTAACGTAGGCAATACCAAAAGACCTCAGCAATAACAAGGGCTAACTAGTCCGCATTATTTGTTCTTTATTTTCTGGTCATTGTCGATAACTTTAGAAAGTGAGAAAAAACCTATAATTGATGTAAGACATTTCTCACATCAATGTAATCTGATAGCCCTATAACCCCAAAAATGAACAGCCAGTCACCCTTAATCATTGATAATTAAGGGTTAAATAACCTTCAAAGAAAACATCGTGACAATTGAACAAAAAGAGCTCACAAAAAACCTGCGCTAATTTGCTAGAGTACGCGACCTCATTGGGGATACATCAAACGGGTAATGAATACGGACGTTATTATGGGCAGACAACAAAAATCACTTTTAACACTCAAAGTTAACTTAGAACAAAGCATCGAGAAGGCAGAGCTAGACTGCTACCCTCTTGAGCTCTCACAGCTAAAAAAATGCTATGCCGAAGTGAGTCGCCTTATTGAATCAGGTCGTTCAGCTAGCAAAGAAACGCTTGAAGAAGTTGCTACATCAATCTGTGCGTTATCGGATCAAACCCCTTCACATAACCCTACCGTAGAACAAACAGCCATAGGTATACGGCTTCTGGCGGCTACCGTTTAAGCTGTACTAGGCTATGCTTAGAGGGGTAAGGATAATCAACTAACGGCACTACCCAAGGTATGCTCGTGATATCACCCTCTTTTATTGTCACAACTAATAAAGCCATACCTGCAACCCGCAAAAACAATAATGCATCGTTTGGTAGTGCGTCCAAAAATGGATAGCTCACTCATCAAAAAAACGTCCGATTTTCAAAAAATAGCAATTCTATTTTTTACCCTCTATTGCGGGTCTTTTCCAGCCTTGCTACACAGCCAAGAAAAAAAGGCGTTACAAGTTCGAACAATTTCCATACCTCCCTATGGAATAATTTCCGAAGGTCAGTTTAGCGGAATTTACTATGACCTAGCTAACACACTGGCAAGAGAGGCAGGTTACAAGACAAGCCATAATATCTACCCTTATGCACGGATAGTACACGAACTAACATTCGGAAAGACCGACTTAACCATCATGTTTAAGTACAAAGAGCTAGAAGATCATGTCACATATATTGCACCCCTACCGTCACTAAAAAATGTCGTCATTGGACTTAAAGGGAGCCAATTCCCCGACATCCAGAGCTTGAAACACAAAAATATCGCTTACTTACGAGGCGCTAAATTTAGCGATAAGATTGACAACGATCCTGACATTTCAAAAATTCTGATAAGAGACTTTGATCAAGGTATCAGCATGTTGTTTGCTAAACGTGTTGATGCGATTATTGGCCCGCTGGATCCTATAATTATGGCCTCGAACAGCCTTGTGCAGACGGGGAAATATCCTGAACTCACCCTTGGGCTCCCCCTCATCGTCTCTGAGCGAACCCCTTGGGTACAGGTATCTAAACATACCAAAAGCGATATCTCTATTAAAAATCTCACTGATCATTTTCAGCATATACTCGAACGCGGAGACCTTAAAAAACTTCGTCAACACTACTTGGCACCTTAAAAGGTAATACTCCGTACTCAGGCCCTCAATCGACTACACTAAACAACAAGCATATTTTTCATCAGACAAAACGTACGGACATACATACGCTTGGAATTTAATAACACTATAAGACCTGCAATCTTTACCATTATAGTAATATGGACTTATTTTAGCTCCGCATTTGCGTCAGAGCTTGCTTCTGATTTATATCTATCAGATGACACCGATATCATTGAACTACTACCTTATTCCTTGAAGTCTATTGAAAATACAGCATCAACTATCAGTGACGTTTACAACACCGGGTCATGGCATCCAATAGACACCAATACAATCAATTTGGGAATCACCTCTTCAGCACTCTGGATAAAGACGTCCATCAGCAACAACATTAAAAACCAACAACAATTCTATTTGAGGTTTAGCAACCCTGGATTAAGTAACATCAAAGTCTATCAAGACAACACACTAATTTCAGAAATTGGACAACACCAGGGCTTTAATAATAGAGATATTTCTCTACCTGAATTTGTTGTACCCATCACAATCACAAAAAACAGCACATCAACGTTAACCATTCGCATAACGACATCTGGTTCATTACGAACAGGGGTAACCCTTCACTCCGAACATAACTTATTTTCAATGCAAAACAAGCAGAGTTTAGTGATTGGTGGGTATTATGGACTTATCTGTTTACTTTGCTTCTTATTCTTTGGGTTTTATCTTTTTTCAAAAGAAAACATCTATCTATGGGTCTCTAGCTCATTGGGAGCACTCATCATTTTACAACTAAATATCGATGGTTTTCTCTATCAATACGGGTACCAGGAGCACCCTACCTGGTTCTTTTCATTTATTCTTATTCCCACCATCATTGCATACATCACAACTTTTTTAGTAGCTATTGATTTTTTCTACCTTAAAGAAAAAAACAAACCCATGTTCATGCTATTAATGGGCCATGTATATGTTGGCATCATACTTATCATAGGCTGGGCGGTACTTAGTAACACCGTTATCCTGTACTTTACTATCCCCTACGTATTTACTGGCGGTATCTCTTGCATTTTTGTTTGTATCACTAATGCAGAAAAGAAAAACAGCAGCACCATTTATTATGTTTCCGCAATGATAATGGCATCAATGGGATCAGTATGTTACGTAAGCCTCTACATTGGATTAATTCCATCAACAGTATTTTTCGAGTCCATTTTTAAAACCACATCAACCATTGAACTGACACTCATTAGTATTTCCTTATTCAAACGTTATCAAGAATCCAAGCTGATTCTGAAACGAGAAAAAGAGAAAATTCTTAGATCACTAGTGAGAGCCAACAAAATTAAAGATGAATTTCTATCTGTCGTGTCCCATGAGCTTAGAACACCGATGAATGGTGTTGAAGGCGCCCTAGATTTAGTAAAAGACTACCGGTTGCCCGAGCATGTATCAAAATATATCGCAATGGCTAGGCATTCATCTGAAGACATGGTCAGCATGATCAACAACATACTTGACTATACCGAACTTAATGAAGAAATAGAGCCTAGTATTGGCAAGTTCAATCTGGTTGAGGACGTGGACAACTTGATTAAGACTATGAAATCACGTTTTTTACAGCAACAAGCAAAAATCAGTTTCACAGCTGCCCCGAATATTGCTGGCACATATCAAGGTGATTCAAAATTACTTTTTAAAGCATTACGACATATATTAAGTAATGCGATGAAATTCACTCCAGAAGGAAGCATCCACATATCACTAAATACAATCCCCGATCAATGTACTGATACCACCGACATGATTAAATTCATGATAACGGATACTGGTGAAGGTATTGATCAGTCCAACCTGGATGTCATATTTGAAGGATTTAGCCAGCAGGATGCATCTATGGTTAGAAAATTTCAAGGGTTAGGGTTAGGTCTACCCATAACAAAAGCATTCACAAAAATAATGGGAGGTGACATACACATTGATACAACGGCTGGCAAAGGAACGACGGTAACGTTAACCGTGCCACTAACCATCATACAAAGAGAACGAACACAGAAACCGACCAACACACATAAGTGTGAAGGCCTAGAAATGTTAGTGGTTGAAGACAATATTGTGAATCAGAAAATTCTTGTCGCTATTCTAAAAAAATTAGGTCACTCCGCTGTTACCGCAGATAACGGTTCAATTGCCGTAGAACTCGCAAAAAACAAGCAATTTGACTTTGTCTGGATGGATTGTCAGATGCCTGTTATGGACGGGTTAGATGCAACCCGACTAATTCGCGACTTCTCTCTTTACAAAGAAACACCCATCGTTGCAGTTACTGCCAACGCCTTCGCTCAAGATGAAAAAAATTGTATTGCTGCCGGTATGTCAGACTTTCTGGCCAAACCGGTTAATCGAAATGCTATTGAGCGTATCGTAGAGAAATGGATCTCCTCTTAGCACGTTGCTAACAATTAGCAGCTGATTGTTTCTCCAAATTCCGCTATCCTTTTATCATGACAACACATGATGTAATCAAGCCCACCTCTGAAAAAGTAATCGTTATCGCGGTAACGGGAACCCCTCCTGAAAAAGCACAGAAAATATATGGTGATTTTAGTCAGTGGATATCCTCACCGGAAGGCTCTAAAGCCTCAAATAGCTTTTGTGTAATTGATACAACGCAAACATCTACATTCCCTGAATCTAAACACATTGCCGGCGTGATTATCACGGGTTCTCCAGCTATGGTAACAGCCAAAGAACCCTGGAGCCTTCAAGTAGAAACATGGATCACTCACCTTATCGATCAACATACCCCTATTCTTGGAATCTGCTACGGTCATCAACTTGTTGCTCAAGCGTTGGGTGGAAAGGTTGATTTTCACCCTTTAGGCAGGGAAATAGGTACTGTACCCATTGAACTTACGGAGCACAGTCGTCACGACCCACTATTTTCACAAAGCCCCTCTCAATTCTATGCAAATGTCACACACGCCCAAAGTGTCATTGAATTACCTCCAGGCGGTATTTTATTAGGATGGAACGATTACGAGCCCATCCAAGCCTTTCGTTTCCAAGACAACGTATGGGGCGTTCAATTTCACCCAGAGTTTACTGCAGATATTATGCGCTTTTATTTATTCGAGCGATTTGATTCATTGATAGAGCAAGGGTTAGATATCAAGGTGTTGTTCGATAACATTCAAACAACTCCAGATTCAAGAGCTGTGCTCGATAATTTTATAGCGCTATGTTTATAACGCTGCATTTACGACCCTGCATTTATAGCACTGACTGGAGCTGCTATCTGTCACAACCGATCAATAATGCTAGGCATAATATCAATAGCATTACTTTTATGAGAAATACTGTTACATGAAACTACCTTTTCACATAACCCGTCTACCTCAACAGCTCAATGGCTATCATTGGCAGACTGCCAACCCATCAACAATCTCACTTAACCAATTGCAAAAGAATTGCATCTTCTCCTGGTCGCGATAATGCTTGCGATAAACAACCCAAAACTTTGCATCCGTTCGCCATTGCATATCAAATGGCATCATCAATTTCCCTTCATTAATCCATCGGTTTGCGTAAGGCAACAATGCTACGGTGATACCTAAACCTTCACTTGCAGCAGTCATCGCATCCAGATATGACTCACAGGGGATCACCTCTTTAGGTGCTATCCCTTTTTTCTCTAACGCTTCCAAGAAAGGCTCCAGCACCACTTTCTGGGTGCTAGGATAGAAAAAACAATGCTGATTAAAATCCTCTAACCCAGCGGCTCTATGTTGGTCAAAGTAGGATTTACTCCCCACCGGAACCATGGTGACATCCGCCAAAGGGAATGCCTCCATATCTGGCCAATCACCATGACCAAAGCGAATTCCGGCATCCATGTCATCCAAACTCATACCCACCATCGTTAGCCGTGTTTCAACTCGAAGCTCACAACCGCTAAATAAACTATTCTTTGATGAAGAGTCTAACAACAGTGATTCTGATGATTCTCGAAAGGACATTAAGTTAGGGATCAACAACGTATGAGCTATATAAGGCTCTGTCGCAACATAAAATGCCCCCTGTTTGAATTGTCGGTAAAGGTTATGACAACCCGCTTCATATACGTCCAACACTTGCTGAGCTGTTTTATAAAACTCAACCCCTGCAGCCGTTAATGATAATGCGCGTGTTTTTCGTTCAAATAACGCTATACCCAAATGCTGTTCCAATGACTTAATCTGCTGACTCACTGCCGGAGGTGTCACGTGTAGCTCTTCTGCTGCTCGCTTAAAACTTAAATGCCGTGCTGCAGCTTCAAATGGCAGCATCCACTGAATTGAGGGTAAAGATTGAGGTGCAGGCTGTGGGGTCGGTTGAATCATTGTCATATTCTATCATCTCGTAACGCTTACCCAACATCATGAATAAGTTTATCTTATCTATACAATAGATATTCTATGTTGTCAAACCGCTGAAAGCAGGCACAATATACGCAACCTAAAACAACTCACGTGAAGGCTAACGATGACTTATTCCCGTACCGTTACCACTGCCCCTATTGACGCTGTATCTAACGGCTTCTGTAATATGGGAACATTCAATTCTGCAATACAAAACGTCAACCTTCTCGACACCCAAAACCCATTAGGCATTCCTGCGCCAAAGCAGGTAAACAACCTACGCCTCAAAGAATGGCAGGCTATACAATACAGCGATGAAAATTGGTTCATGTGTTTAGCGGTTTATAACACCAAAACCCTCGGTACAGCGATTATCATGGCGTTTAATAAGCAAGAACAGAAGATGTATCGCTATGAACACAAGGTTCCATTTTGGAAGCTCAATGTACCTTCCGGCCTACACAACTCTCACTGTTACTATCATCATAAAAATCTATCCATAGATATCCGTAATGACCTTGCCAATGACAAAATCCACCTTTCGTTTCAGGCTAAGAATTTTAAAGGTTGCCCTGATTTGGCCGGAGACGTGCTCGCTCATGCGGTTACAGAGCCGATTGTTATTGTTCAGCCATTTGATCACAACCGCCCCCTGTATTCTCACAAAGCATTAATGGCCGCAGAGGGTACTATCAGTGTTAACGACCAATCCAGCCCTATCACACCATCACAAGGCTGCATGATCATTGACGATCACAAGGGTTTTTATCCATTAGAAATGAAATACGACTGGGTAACGGCATTAGGTTACTCACCAGCCGGGGAATTACAGGGGTTCAACCTTACCGATAATCAAATTCAAAACCCCAACAAATATAACGAGAACTGTTTGTGGCTCAAGGGCAAAATGCACCCACTACCACCCGTTTCAATTGATAGACCTAACGGAGTGGATCAAACCTGGACCATCAAAGATCGCCATAACCAAGTAGACCTAACCTTTACTCCTCTTGCAGATGTACCATTAAAAATTAAGATCGGGGTATCTTTAGTGGATTACCATGGGCCAACAGGCACGCTTTCTGGTCATATCCTCGATCAAACAGGAGAAAAAGTGTTTTTCGACGAGTTTATTGGTATGGGAGAACAAAAAGCCATTCGTATGTAATAACTTTGTAGCTAAACAATACTCACGTTTCACTTGAAAGCTCCCCCATGATCATTAAAATAGCGGCTCGTTTTTTACTCTAATTAGAACAGTATTGAGAGCCGCATTGTGAACAAGACGTCTTTGCAACGACATTTTGAAAATCTCCGCAGTAACCGCATATTTGAACTGTTTGTGGTAATGGTTATTATTTTCTCGGCATTAATGGTCGGTGCCAAAACCTATAACATGCCAAAAGAAGCGCTTATTGCTATTAAGTGGCTCGATATCTTAATCACTGTTATTTTTTTGGTCGAGATCACTGTGCGATTTATTGGTGAAGAAGATAAGAAAAACTTTTTCAAAAGCGGCTGGAACATCTTTGATTCACTGGTTGTTATAGTGAGTTTGATCCCCATCGAAGGCAGCGAAATGGCACTTGTTGGGCGTTTGATAAGGATATTCCGCGTCTTACGAATGATATCCATCATCCCCGAATTACGTTTATTGCTCAATTCCTTGCTAAAAGCAATGCCACAACTAGGTTATGTGGTATTGCTAATGTTTATCATTTTCTACATTTATGCTGCCATCGGAAGTACCATTTTTGCGTCAATCAACTCAGTATTGTGGGGAGACATTTCAATTGCGATGCTCACCTTATTCCGAGTTATGACCTTTGAGGACTGGACCGATGTAATGTACGAAACAATGGAAGTTTATCCATTTAGCTGGTTATATTTCTTAAGTTTTATCTTCCTTACAACCTTCGCTTTCTTAAATATGGTTATCGGTATCATTGTTAGTGTTATGGAAGACGAGCATACAAAAGAGCGGGAAGAAAAAGAGGCCCTTGAAGGAAAACCTACCATTGAAGATCTTCATCAACAGATATTAGAATTGAAAGTGTTGATTCAAAAAGCCAAATAACTTAACGTTCTTGGATGCAACTTGAGCTAAGATTTTCAATTCGTCGTGATTCATAATCTGCCTATCCTTACCCATTTATGGGGTTAACGATTGACAAGTGACCATATTGTTATCTTGGTAATAATTTTAAACCATTACTAGCTTGCCCCTACAGTACCACCCCCTTAGAATATCCTCAAAGATTTACCTATGGAAGGGTTATGCTGCAATGAATATTAGCCCCCCAACAGACTTCTTCAATTCCCTGGCCTCATTATGCTCAACAAAAGAATACACACACTTGACAACTTACGCGCACACCTGATGCTTTTGGGCGTTATCTTTCATTGTGCCTTAAGCTACGTGGATGTCCCAGAAAACCTTAATTATTGGTATTACCAAGACCAAGATACAAGCATAATTTTTAATCTAATAACTTACATCATCCATCTATTTAGAATGCCATTATTTTTCTTCGTTGCTGGATTCTTTGCAGCCTTGCTAATTAGAAAGACGGGGGGGTTGGGTTTGTTAAAAAATCGTCTTAAAAGATTAGGAATCCCTTTAATTGTATTTTTCCCTCTGCTATTTTTATTTTGTAAAGCAATCTTTTCTAGTTTTGATTCACTTAGGCCAGAAATGACGGAGCAATTCATTCTATTCCCAGCATCACTGAGAGACCTGGATCTTATTCATTTATGGTTCCTTCTTTATTTAATACTCTGCGTAGTTTTACTTTGCGTTTGCAAAGCAATTTCAAACCACAGCTCTTTTTTGGAGAAGAGATCCGATTGGATCCATACAAAATTATGGAACGGTATCGGAATTATAGTTTGGCCACTCCTCACAACCGCCATAATCACTATGTATGGTGACATTCAGATTAAATCTCAAATAAAGCCGTTAGAGAGCATTGAATTATTCCTATTTTACTTATTATTCTTTTTTGCTGGCTATAGCTACTACAAAAGCAATCTCGTTAAAATAACCCCCCGACGTATATGGCCCTTATGGTTGTCTTCTATCACACTTTTCATAGTGGCAAATATCGCTATGCAAGCAAATAGCATCACCGCTGAAAGCTCAACCGCCTCGTTCATGCTAAATGCTTTCCTCCTATCTTCATTTATATGGATATTTTGTTTCTCAATTTTCAACACTTATAAAAAATACGCAAACAAATCCAGCCCTACTCTGAAATATGTATCAAATGCTTCTTATTGGATTTACCTTATCCATTTCCCTTTAACCATTGCATTTCCCGTTATATTGCAAGACAGCTCAATGCATCTCGCGCTAAAATTCACCTTATCAGTTTTAGGCACGTATTTTGTAGCGTTTATTAGCTATGAATTTTTTGTTAAAAATACATTTATGGGTGTGCTACTGAACGGAAGAAAGAACATAACCATTCAGCAGAAAAATTCTTGACGGAGCTCAGTAAATTAGAGAATCGTTAGGGGCTACTGAGCTGGGTTACTTATCCAACGGGCCAATAATCCGTCTTGTTTCGTTTATGCTCAACGGCAACATTAATTTATATTTATATTCCGACCAATCAAACCGTTGCCACACTTTTTTATCTGGAGAGGTCTTGCCAATGAATTCAATTGTCATTTTTGTTGGGCCTATTTCATTTACTTCCACTATAGTAATTTTCATATCAGAATTAAAAATCACCTCGCCTTTATCAGGCGACTGCTCTGGCGTAGTAAAAAAACCAAGAGCAAATAACCCGCTATAAACAGTGCCAAATAGTGGCTCATCACCACTAAGTGAGTCTATATTAGACTCATGATTAACAGGCATCCCGGCTGGTGTAGATATTGTAAAAAGTCGCTCTGACTCTCTCGTAATATCAACAGTATTTAACCCAGGCGTTAGGATATTCAATTTTTTCGGTAATTTAAATCCTCTAAAAGCCCACTCAAAAGGCAAATAGTAAAACATCGCACTAGAGTCATTAACAACAACAAGCTCGTACTCATTGGCTTTAACATCAACCGGTATACTTTCATATTGTTTTGACTGCTGACTAAACCCACTTACGTTAGATGTTAATATCACAGCAAGTATAGTCGGTAACACCAAGTGCCACGAAGCTATCAACCTAAACCCCCACCGACTAATAAAGGACGTCTTATTTCCATACAATGTAACTAGCCAGAGAGCCAACAAGTAGAAAAAACCAATGGAACTAAAAGTTACAGTCCTGCTCTCTCCATTGATTAACGCCGTTCCAGGGATAGCAGCGACAATTGACCCCACAAACATAAATCTGGCGCTGCGATTTGCCTTTAATATTGGCCAAACAAGAAATGTACAGCCTAACGAAATCACCCATCCTATTATTGAAATAGTCAAACGTTTCTCTGGGTGCACCATAATAACAAGACTATCAACACCCGTGATTAAACTAATACAAATAAGTGGAAACACCTCCAAAAAATTTATCAAGAATGCCACAGGAGACCGCCCAGGATCTACATATTGGCCAATGTCATTCGAACCAAATCCCGCGTTGCTGTATAAAAAACGCCAGAACACGATGAGCACAACAAAAGGTATTAGGGGTGGAATTTTCTTAATGATTGAATCGCGTTCCTCCACACATAAGGTATATGCCCCCATATACGCAATTGCTGAAATTGCTGCTTCTGCCGTTAAGATGGCTGCTCCTAACAAACAAAGCGACAATAGAAGATCCTGGCTTTTCCTATGACAACGCCATTGTATGTAGGAAGAAACACTAAGAAACCCTATTGCGCACGCCATATAGGAGTTTCTAGCGACGACCCAGTTAAAACTTTTTGTAAGACTAAAATCCACCATTAAAAGCAAGACTGCAAGCACTGCAACAGCGTGGATCCCACCTATTTTTCTATAGAAAAAATACGTTACTACACCAAGAAGCAGAAAATATAAAAGGCTATGTAAGCGGTGAAACTCCAGTTGTTTTCCAAAAAAAGTATAATCAACCCAGTGAGACAAAGCTGCTAGAGGGCGGAAAGGTACCATAGAGGCATTATTACTCGACCACCAAGGAAGGTTCCCATAATCCCGATACGCCTCGTTTGTCCCTGCTTCAGGGCTAAAAAAATGAAAACTATCTAATAACTTACCCCCCAACCCCTTGTCAGGGTCAGCTTTACTAAAACCAAGCGAAGTTAATTCATTCGAACCTTCCAACATTGCCCATTGCATATAATCGTCAGCAATAAAACTACCGAAGTTTGTCGGGAGGTGCGTTAAGATAATAACAATCAATATCAGTAATATTGATTGTTTCGGAGAGCTGATGATGGATGTGATTTTTTGACTAATGTTCATCTTACTACTTCATTGATACAACAAGGGCCTAGTGTAAAAGCACCTGTTAAATAGGTTAATTTCCAGGTGTCTTACAAGAAATGTCTTCTGGTATGGGTAGTACGGGTGTTATACATTCACAACAAGCCAAAGGTAATCGACATCTAGCAAATTCTTATCAACCCAATTAAACATCAGCCTCTAGAGCCTGATCACCGATCACTTCTGTCACCGTGCTATAAACATAAGGCGGTTGTTTATATGCTTGCAAAAAAAGCAAATAACATCAGCGAAAATACACGAAGAAAAAGGATAAACTGGTTATTTTTAATAACGAAGTCAAATCAGATACAATTAAATATGACATACTACATCCTTTTATTATTTTTTATGCACCTTGGCTACAGCTGTCAAACCTACCCTGGCTCAACGCGGGCATTCTCTCACAATCAATTACCAAATACCAATAATACCCCCTAGGGCACAACACATGATCAACTAAATTTACTATAACTCTAAAAGCTGAAAGTATCCTTTACAAAGAGTTCTCCAATTAGCGCTTAACGTTTCCGGCTAATTCTTTTGCAGCAATATCACATCATTTGCAACAAAAGTAACGCTAGCTCCAACCTGCGCCGCAATAAATTCAAACGTAACCCGACTATAGAAACAGATATGTGTTTGGTCATTAATATAATGCCACCGACTAAATGCTTGCTGGTTCTTCACCATCTTTGTCATAAGCCCCAGCCAACCTCCTGATTTAAGCATTAAAAAAAGCTGGGCAAATTCTTTTTTTGGATCGCTTAGATGCTCTACAACCTCAGTTGCACAAATAAAATCATAAGTCCCATCAAGCACGGTTTTATCATTGAAATAGAAGGGATCGTATAACACCATTGCGGCGCCCTTCTCTTCCAGCATTAGCGATAACGTTGGGCCGGGGCCACAGCCAAAGTCTAGCCCTTTACAATCGCCAACCAAACTCAAATCTAGCCGTTCTGATAGCGGCACGCTTAGTCGAGATAGAAACTGACGATACCCCTGATCATCAGCGTTATTTTCGTGCAGGTCATACTCAGCCTTTTCGTCGCCAGAGCTTAACCAATACGCTCGAGGAACAAAAACTAGGTCACAACATTCACACTGTAAATAAGATCTTTTACTATCGTCATAATATGAAGTTATTGCTGCAGATAGACACAACGGGCAACACATTGTTTTCTCTCTATCACTTCCCACTTCCACCTTCTCTTCGCCACAGCGTCATTTTCCAACACATAAAAACAGCCCTATTAAACCAGGTATTCCATCCTCAGTCAGCTATAGTCATATAACGTATAGCACCACACTTACGCAACATAACATATCTTTCGCAGGAGGCGAAAACCTCAGCCGACTCAGATCACTAGAGTTACCTATCACATACACATTCACCGCGTACAGCGCCACCAACATAACCCGCACGACATTGTTTATCCTGCTTATTATTTATCTGGAAAAAACGTCCTTACCCCATGTTGATACTAAACTGGTCTTTTCTTGAACCTCTCCCTGGTATGATTGATGAGGCATATCTACAAAAAATCCACAAGTTTGTTGATCTCGCAAAAGCGCACGGCATGTACACCGTTCTAGATATGCACCAAGACGCCTGGGGGAAATATATCGCCAGCGATGGCAGCGAAAACTTTTGGCATAACAAAAATGGTATTCAAGATAATCTCATCAACGTATGGAAAAGGCTTGCCGTTGAGTTTGCAGACGAACCCGCCGTTGCGGGTTATGACCTCATCAATGAACCCAATTTTGGTATCTCACTCGGCTGGTCACAAACCTTCCTTATGGGCAAGTTTTACACCAAAGCACTCAAGGCTATCCGAAAAGCAGAAGGTAGTGTACCGGGCGGCTTTGAACATATCGGATTTTTTGAACCAAGTGCCGAATGGTCAGCATTTGGTGTAACACTGCCACCTCTTGGTTTTTTCTATTTTGATAAGAATATCGTTTTTTCTCCTCATTTATACAGTGGTTCCATCACTATCACAGGAGATGTTGCCAGCGGCTTTAAACATGCAAAAAATATTGCACGTATCTATCGCACGCCATTCTGGTCTGGTGAATGGGGTTGGTTTGGAGAAAATACAGAATCCGGCATTTGGGAATACGCTCAACATGAAGACGCCTATTTAGTTGGTGGCGCCGTATGGAGCTGGAAACAAGCTTGCGGTGACCCGCATACTCAGAAAGTGTGGAATGGTCGGGTTGTTCATGACACACAGCATCAGCTGAATATTACTTACTGCCCAGGCAACATCGAAGGGGGGATTTCTCCAGAATATAAAACCGTTATAAGTAGAGCTTACCCGAAATATAGTCCAGGTGAGCTGATTGCTTTAAGCAGTGACCCCTTTATAGGGGAGCTAACGCTTCGAGGTAAAACAGGGTCTCCTGGGACACTTTCTTTATGGGTGCCTCGTAGTGATAGAGTCGATACCCCGGTTGTTAAAAACAGTAGTAATGCTATTGATAGAGAAACCATCAACGCTGAAGTATCGAATGTTAGCATTGATGGTTATCTTATGGATATTGAAGTTAATGGAGAATATGGTGTTTCGATTAGCTATTAAAGATATGAGGCTAATCTATGCTACCTGACAAACATACACCCTAGAAGCTCCGTTCTCAGTAGGTATGCATTGAACCAACTTCAAACCATTGCGCGCGGCAATTGCGTCCGCTGCTTCGGTATCACGATTTATAAAACGCCAATCACAAAGAACATCATAAAGCCAAGGATGATAGTGATTCGTATCTTTAATCGAATAAATCAAATATCCCCCTGGAGAAAGGTTTTCTATAGCAGCCATCAATATTCCATCCACGGCTTTATCATTTAGGTAATCAAATAATCCAAAACTATATATCACATCAAAGTAACTTTCAAAACTCAGCTTTCTTGCGTCAAGCTGAGCTGTTGATATTTTAATATCTGAACCAAGCAATCTAGATTTAGCAAATTCAAAAGATCTGACATCTAAGTCAATCAACAAAACCTCAGAGCCGGATAAGTTTTCTCTTTCATCGAAAATTTCTCTAGCCCCGCCCGAGCCTATACTACAAAACGAACGTAACCCCTCCTTATGGCACGACCTTAATAGCAACGCAATTATGTCCTTTCTTTGACGAACAGCACGTATTAAATTCAGTTGATATACATATTCATCAAAACAAGCATATTCAGGATGAGTCAAGTGATGCGTATTTTGATCGTACAAATATTCCAAAATTTCAAAATCACCAGCATACCCATAAGGCTTATTCAGCGAATGCTGCAACGACCCCCATTTATCACTACATTGCGAAAATGCAGACCTTACGGTATCCCAGATAGCTTGTTTAGAAACAGAACCACACCTAGTTGCTTCTGACATTGCTTCCTGAAAAACTTCTGCAAAGCACATGCCCTGCATTTGAAAAAAAACCTCATTCACTGTACTGCATTCAAGTAATTTTTGGCTAAACTCAGATACATGTTTCTCCAACAGATCAAGGAAAACGTCTTCTTTCATACAATCACTCATAAAAACACCCCATTTTTCAAAGCAAGTGCTTTGATTCCTTCTAGTTCAGCCGACCCAAGAGCCTTATAAAGCAATAAGCCACAACAATTAATATAATATGCGTTATAAAACGCGAGAATCACACCCTCGGGGTTAATATGCCCATAATATTTGACGCTAATTTTATTATCATCAATTATGATAAAGCGCCACGCTCCTAGAAATACGTCTGTTCTCACTTATACGTTGTTTTTCTCTACAGAATTAGGCTTGGCCATCAGCCTAATAATCATAATATCACGTGATATCATAACCATACGGTGTATTAAAACAAGATCCCTGTCTTGGACAATGAACAGAGTCTCACTTTTCATATATATTAGCCGAGTAAAAACATTCACTTCATCAGCAATAATCGGTCTACATGAAGCACTCGATGCTTATTCATAGCCCCCCCCCCCCCTCTAAACAAAAAATAACGAGTGGGAAGTAAAGCTGTTCACTCTCAAATATATATCAAAACCAACAAGTATACATTGACTCATCAATTGGTTTATCATGTATTTATAGCTCAAATCACAATCAATCCCTTCATATAACTAAAACAACATAGAGGGGTCATAATAAAAGAGAAAGTTGTAATGGAAATCGATATTCTTAAAAAAAACTTCCTTTTCGAAAGGAAGGATGAATTAGAAACTATCGATCGATTTCTTGACCCTGCGAATAAAATTAAATTTTTCGTCATATCCGGAGCTCGTGGCACTGGAAAGTCTGCCCTACTTCAATCTCATCACCACATTATCCACTCTGACCTACATACAATCCAAATAAAACTTGATCGCATAAGCCCTCAGACCGTTGACAGCAACCAGCTTGGCAGCCAACTCGCTCAAATAATCACAAAGGAAGAGAAAAATCAGGGTTTCAAATGGAGAAAGATTCTACACGAGAACGAAGTTGACTTCACTGTTCTTAACTCCGATGATAATGATTTCCATACACTGATAGATACGTACCCAGCTGACATACGCCCTCTCGAAAAAGCAGCTCTCACTAGAAAAGCATGCATTGAATTATTGAGGCTATACTCAGTACACGGTTCATCTCGCATACTTATTGTCATTGACGACATCAATCACATAAACACCACATTAAATATTTTGATACAAGATATCTTAAAAAATTCGAATATTAGTAAAGTTAAAATATTAGCAACCTGTGAAAATCATATCCAAACATCAAAAAACTTGAACTTTGATAACCAGCCTGAAAAATATCAAACCATACATATTTCACGTTTATCTGTGGCCGCTACAAATCAATATATCCAACGCCTTATGCAAGAGTATGATTTTTCAATTCTAGAAGAATCTATCGACTGGATTTGCAATCGTTCAGCAGGCATACCCAGCCTAATTAATGAGTGCTTTCATTACCTAAGAACAACTAATCATCTCACCCCCTCTAACAGAATTGAATATGATGAATTACTTAATGAACGCCTAGCCCCTCTAAATGGCGTTGAAATTGACATCATATCAACGCTTTCAATTTACGGAAAATCAATTCAACGCCGTGATGCTGAAGATCTATTTCCTCGACATAAAAACGTAATAAATAACATTATAGAGAAACTAATATTTTTATCACTAATATCAGATAAGGATGACACTCTATATTTTGTCAATGACAGCATCAGACAAAAATGTGCAAATATTGGTGGGAAATTCAAGATCAGTGCAGTCCATGAGAGAATTGCATATTATCTTTACAATAAAAGAGAGCGTAGAAATTCCAACATAGAATGGCATGATATTGCCAACCACCTAATTGCCACTAACGGTATTTTTTCTGGAGAACTGACCCCCCATACAATAATTGATACAATTCTGATTGCAGTGGAAAAAGCCGACGAACAGAATGAATTTGGCCTTATGTATGCCTACGCTAAATTTGCCATTGTAAAATTCAAAAATGAATTTTGGGAAGATCGATATAATGCACGTATAAGGTTAAATCTCTACTGCCAACGAACTGCATACCTCAACAATGACTTAGATTTAATGGAGCACTGTACATCATATCTACTGGCATACGCGGACAGTTTAGAGGGGAGAACCATTTGCATCGAAAACGCCGTAGATGGATATATTTCCAAGAACAGGACGAACGATGCAATATCATTGGCAATAGAAGGAATCCAAAAACTTGGACATACGTTAGATAGGCACCCAACACAATATAAAACAGCCATAAAGATTTTAAAGACACGACATAGATTATCCCAAAAGACTAAAAAGGATATTTTGCAATTACCACAATGCAACTCATCACAAACAAAAAGCATCGTAAGGCTGCTATTAAAAGTTGCACATTCAACATACGGTAACAATCGCAACCTGTTTGCAACCTCATGTTGTGAAATAATCGATATTACATTATCAAACGGCTTAGCTCCAGAAAGCGCATATGCAGTACAAATCTTCTGTAGCAGCATTATTTCAGGGTATTTTCGAAAACTTTCTTTAGGAAGAAAAATTTCTCGTGATTGGGAGCCCCTCTACACTGAACAGAAGAATTACATGTACAGTGCTAGATCCCGGTTTATTTTTGATGCGTTCATTGGTTACCATATAACACCACTAAATGATAATGTAAAACAACTGGATGGAGACTTCGATAAAAACATTGAAGTAGGAGCTTACGAAATGGCAGCTTATTCCGCACATGTAGCAGGATTCCATGCGTTAGATTCACATGAGCCATTAGAGGATGTTAAATTTCGAATAAATAACTACGTATCAAAACTAGGAAACATAACCCAACAGAATGCAGACAGGTGGTTATTGATAATACAAGAATTTTCTTCAAGCTTAACTGATGAATACGGTACAAGTGATTTTCATGGGCCTTATTTCAATATCAATACAGACATAAACGAAACAATATACAAAAATGACAAAGCAGCTGTATTTATTGCGTACCACTACGCGACAGTTAAAGCATATCTATGTGGAAACTATGATAAAGCGTTATTCTGCGCTAGAAAAGCAGAAAAATACAAAGAACATGTGGGAGGCACCTACGGTGAGTACCTACATATATTCATCAGCGCTATAGTCCGAGCCAAACTAACCTTTGATGGAAGCTACAGTCTTACAAAAACATTTTTTTACATAAAGCGATCAATAAGCATTCTAAATAGTATATGCATCCAAAAGAGTGTGAACATCGATCATAAAAAAAGGATACTTGAGGCTATTCAATCAATGCTTCTTAGAAAAAACCCCGCCTCTTTAGCAAAACTCATAGATGCGGCCACTTCAGCACAAATCAAGGGCCACCCTATGGATGCGTTAATCACTTACGAGCTGGCCTTTGACCTATCACCTGAATCCAAAAATCTATCAACCCTAGAGAAATCCTTAAGTATAAGTAAAAACTGGGGAGCAAAACTTGTAGAAGCCAGAATAAGAAAAAAAATATTTGCCATCTCAAATGTATATTTTAAATCCTACATATCACAACCAACAGCAATTGAAAACGATGTACTTATTGACTGCATAAAACACATCAACACCTGTGAATATAATAAAGAACAGCTAATAAAAAACATTTTGTCTAAAACAAATTCGCTAGTTAATACAACTGGAAGTTGGCTAAATACTCCTACTCACAATACATCTCTCACTATTGAAGAAGGAATACCTGAAAATACTCCCTGGTCAAAGAGCATATATTTTCCTGTATCATCAAATAATACGAGTTTTGGTTTCCTTATATACAAAAAGGAATGCATCAACAACTCAAAGAACCTAAAATCAACGCTTAAAACTATCGCAGACACCCTTGGTTCCAAACTTGATTCCATGTCAATAGCAGAAAAACTTAAAGAATCAGAACAGAGCCATGAAATCCTATTCTCCAACGCCATCGATGGAATTGCGTTAGCCAAGGGCAATGGGAGTATGCTTCATGCTAATAAAATGTTTATCGATATGTTAGGAATAGCTCACTCCAACCTCATCAAAGAAAATATATTTTCAGTTTTAAAAAACCTCCCATCCGAAGATTCCCCAGCGACCAATGAAAAAATCAATTTGTTTCAAAATGGATCATTAGACTCATTTAAACAACAATACACGATCACACCAAATGAAAAATACTCCTTTATTACCCTTAGGAGAATCAACCAGAATGGTATCACTCAGATATATGGATATGTCATAGACGTTACCGACAAAGCAAAGAAAGAAATCATTGATGAAAAAATAGTTCGACAGGCTCGCTACTTCTCTAGCGCCATCCATGAAATAAAAAACCCACTGAATAGTATTATTGGTATCAATGAAGTTTCGTCCAGTAAAACAGAAAAGCAAAAACTCGATCTTTTTGAGCAGCAACAAAAACAAATCGTAAAGCTGAACCGAAGATTTAGTGATTTACTTTCCATTGGTGCAGTACTTGAGGGAAAGTTCTCCATCCAAAACACACATTTCTACATTCACTCCGTTATAGAAGATGCTTTTTCTCTACATAAGTCTGAATGTAAACAGCAAAATATCGAAATAGACATTCAGTGTGACACTCAGCTAACTATCGTTAGTGATGGTGAGCGTATTTCACAAATCATAGAAAACGTTATACATAATGCAATAAAGTATGCGCAAGCAAGCTGCATCTCCGTATCATGCGCCATCTTGGATGCTAGCAACAACTCAAAAAACACATTGCAACTCAAGATCAAAGATAATGGTATTGGAATGGAGGATCACCGAAGTAACGATCTATTTTTGCCCTTTGAACAAGAAGCCACATCTCACAACTCCGGACATGGTCTTGGTATGTATATTGTAAGGTGCTTGATGGCAGAAATGGGAGGCACAACAAAGCTAAGGACAAATAGAAACGAAGGCACCCTGTTTACCTTAGAAATACCAATAACGTCTTACAACATTACAAATACACCCAGCTTACCCCGCCCAAAAAGTCAACAAGTTGTGCATCCAACCCGTATACCTGGATGTATCGTTGTCATCGATGACGATACGAGCATTTTATATTTTCTTGAAAGTGCTTTATTGGACGTTGTCGATAACGTTATTACATTCTCCAGCGCTTCAGAAGCATTAGAATTTATCAGCTCTAATGCTTCTTCAACCATTGCTGTCTTAACAGATTATTCAATGTCACCTTTAAACGGTATTGATGTTATAAAGCGCTTAAGAATGTCAGGGTATGATAAAAAAATCATATTATCTAGCGGACATGAACAACATACCCATAACGATGAAACGCACTTACTAAATGTAAAACACCTTCCGAAGCCAATTAATATCAAAGCGTTATTCGAATACCTAGAGGATGGAAACAATACGACACCTCCACCGCCCAAACCATCACATAGTAGACTCATCCATTAAAACACCACAACTGTCACCCAAAAACCGTCATCACCTGACGACCCAATGCCACCGGTTTACCGTCAGGGGTCCAAATGCTGTAAGTTTGTTGTCCATACCCTTGAGAACTTTGCGCCAGCTCGGTTCTCACATACCACCAGCCGTCGGCGTTGGCCTGCCACTCATCTCCTAAAAATTCCAATGACCACGTTAACGAACTGCCTGCTGTAGGTGTGGTTAACATCGACAATCCAATCGGCGGAGGAATATCGGCAATTGCGATTAGATGAGCAATAGATGCCGGCCCTTTTTCATGAAAACAGGTCCAAATACCATGCGTACGTTCTTTACATCCGGTGAATGGGCTATCACCCTCTGCCCAGCGCATATCAAAGAACTGTGTAAATGATGGTGTTTTTCCTTCCACGTAATGAAAGGGTTTAAGGGATTCTGGATCAGCGACTATAGGCATCGCTTTGGCTTCAAGCGACAATTCTGAGACTCTCGACGCACCAAAACAGGCCATCACGGTACAACCTACATTTCCATCTTGAATCAAATCCGCTCGCATTGAGGTAACATTTTTACCCTGTCGTAATTTGGTTGTTTCAATACGAATAGGCTGTTCACCAACTGGGCCAACGAACAATACTTGCAACGCTCTCAGTGGCAGTTTTTTCCCGGCTTGTTGCCCCTCTCCTTGATATAGAGCTTGCTGCATTGCTTCAACACCTAATGCGGTGACCAAACCACCAAAAGATGCCCTGCCTTGCATCCATGACCTTGGGATCTGGGCTTCGTAATGATCGCCCTGCTTACTAACACCGTCTAAAATTTGGTTAAACGTTTTACTACTCATATACCTTTTTCCTTATGATCGACGACAACGCTCGTCATCAATTATCTGGCGTTTCAACACATAGGCCAATACTTCAAAAATACCCAGGGGTTTAAAAACCGCTAAAAAACAGTCCCCCATTAATTCTCCATAATTCCCAGTGATCCAATTAATATGGCGCAATTCATCGTGCATCAATGCATGTTGCTTTGGACAGTCGACAACCAAGTCATGAGCCTCTGTCATTAACACATAGGCCTGGGAGTAATCATTGGATTGCTTTGCCTCTAACGCCTGTTGCTTCAAGTTCAAAGCCTGGTGTAATCGCAATTCAAAACTACTGTCATGGGTAGGTGTCATATTGGCCTCATATTACTAGGTTTATTACTGTGCTCATTGTTAATGGGCTTGTTACTGGACTTGTTGCTCGATTGGTTACTGAGTTTATCAGTAGTATTAGCCAGTGATTACAGAACGAACTGTAGAACTGGCCGTCGCCCGAACACTATATACGAGCGTTATCACCTTAAATACCTCATTTGGCACAACGGTCCTTTCCATTAAGTGCATTATTCTCGCTGGAGTGAGAGAAATAGCCCAAAATCACACTTCCCCACCGCTTTCTCGTTGACAACATTGCTCAAGACCATATCCTTAGCAAAACAATAAATTCGGCTTTTGCCTGCATGGATGCGCACACAAGAATAAAAACGGTACCATGCTATGTACATCCTAAATATCACAAATCCCAACGGCAGCGCCCTGCCGCCTTTATTTATCAAACAAAGCATTTGTACGATTGGTGATAGCGACAGCAATATTGTGAATTTACCGGGCAGGAAAGTAGCGAAAGTCCATGCCCAGGTTGAATTTCGGGATGACGGTATACATATATCAAATCGTGCCCGGCTCAAACCTCTATTCGTCAACGAAGACAAAATAGAGAATTTTGGGCCACTCACCATGAACGATACCATCATGATCGGCGATTATAGCATCAACATAGTCATCGCTGATCAAGACCCTAATGACAAGCCCACATCGAAACCTTCCATTAACGCCGCAGAGGTACGCCGTAAAGCCTATCAACATTGGCAACAGCGTACACATCAAGCCGTTAAGAAGCAGTTACAGCAACCCGCGATTGATCTAGAGGGCGAAAATGCTAACGCCGAGATCTATACCGTCGTTAAGGCAACCGTTGCCGAATTTCAGGACATCCCTTCTAACGTTGATCCAAATAAACTAGTTCACAGAGTTCATGCTGAAATTGTCGGTTATGGGGCAATAGAGCCGCTGCTAAACAACCCTCAAGTTTCTGAAATCATGGTGAATGCTCATGATGAAATATTCTATGAAGAGAACGGCCAGACCAAGCTCTTTGTAGGCACATTTACTGACGCCGGAATATTGTTAACAGTGATTCAACGCATGGTAGCATCAACAGGTCGAAGAATTGATGATCAATTCCCGATGGTCGACACTCGATTTGGGGATGGATCTCGAATTAACGCTGTTATCCCTCCCTTAGCAGTAAAAGGCCCGTCAATTACGATACGAAAAGCCGTGAGCGAACGACTCACCGCGCAACACCTTATTAACTATGGGACCCTCAGCCCAGGCATAATTCGATTCTTGGAGATGGCGGTAATCCATAAATGCAACATCATAATATCTGGCAGCACGGGCTCCGGTAAGTCGACGCTATTGAATGTATTATCCAGCTTCATCCCTAATAAAGAACGCGTCATTGTTATCGAAGATGCTGCCGAATTAGAGCTACGTCAACCTAATCTAGTATCCCTAGAATCACGTCAACCCAATGCAGACGGCACAGGGGCCATCGAGATACGAGATCTAGTTAAAAACTCTCTACGCATGAACCCTGATCGCATTGTAGTGGGGGAATGCCGTGGCGGTGAAGCATTGGATATGCTCCAAGCCATGAATACAGGACATAATGGGTCATTAACAACCATTCATGCTAACAGCCCAAGAGACTGTATCAGCCGCTTAGAAGTGCTGTCGTTAATGTCGGGAATAGAAATACCCATGCTGGCGACCCGAACACAAATCGCATCTTCCATTGACCTCATTGTTCAACAAACCCGGTTCCCCTGCGGTAGCCGTCGAATCACCAGCATCTCTGAAGTATCAGGGATGGAATCTGGTAATGTTCAGTTAGGTGAAATCTTTAGCTTTCACCAAGATGGCGTAGATGAACAAGGTAAGATACAAGGTCATTTTGAATCCACTGGATTTATCCCTACGTTCTATGAGTCTTTACGTGCAAGAGGCATCGCTACAGATATCTCTATTTTCCAATGACGCAGGTCTGCCAGAGTGGGTAACCTCTAGCCCCTCCTTCAATAGCCCTCCTCATCAGGATAGTTAGTCTATTCTTTAGATAACAGCCCTAAAGAATAGACGTGAAGTACAACCCCGATGAAAATACACTATTTCAGCTCACCTAAATCCTTGTCAATATTCGACGGCGGCATCCTGCTGGTACTATTCTTTCTTAGCTCGCCAGCCTGGGCGTGGACCGTCACTGTACTGGATCAAAACGGTCAACCGGCCCAAAATGCGGTCGTACATATTTCTGGTAAAGATATTACAAGTAGCAGCACTGACGTTGCCATCATGGATCAAGTTAACCGCCAATATAACCCGCATGTATTAGCAATTCACAAAAACCAAAAAGTGTCTTTCCCGAACAGCGATAATGTAAGACATCATGTCTATTCATTTTCCAAAACCAAATCTTTTGAAATGAAACTCTACGCAGGAACACCCAACACTCCGATTACCTTTGAAAATGAAGGCGTCGTTGTACTTGGCTGTAACATCCATGATTCGATGCTGGGATATATTGTCGTTTACGACGACGGGAAATTTGGCATTGTTGATGACGCTGGAAAAATTGTTTTTTCAGAACCAAAAAAAGCCGTTACTTCCCTAAATATATGGCACCCCAATTTAGCCGACAAAACAAAGACCCATTACTCCGGTCATTTATCAGGGCACGACAGTATTACCGTCACTATTAACATAACTCACCCGCCAAAAAAGAATCCGTCAAAAAAGAATAAATTTGGAAGGTTCTACAAATGAAACTAAGCCTTAGAAGCCACATACTCCTTCCTTTCATTGCATTAATTGTCGTCACCTCTATCGCTATCATTGGCAGCGTACTTTTCGCCACCCGTAATAACATAAACAATCAAGCAGAAGAGACCCTTCATACAGGGAAGCGCATATTTGAACGATTAATGTCTGTACGTGGAGATCAGCTAATAACTTCATCAGAAATATTAGTCAGTGATTTTGGATTTAAAACTGCCATTGCCTCCGAAGACAAAAACACCATACTTTCTGCATTAGAAAATTATCAACAACGTATTAATGTAGATCTAATGATGATTCACCATCTGGATGGAACATTACTATCCACTACCAACAAAAAACACCCCTATCAACTTACTAAAGAAATCATTGATAAAACCAGAGAAAACGGCGGAGTTTTAACCACATTACTTATTAAAGATTCTGCATATCAAGTCGCTATATTACCTGTTATGGCCCCGACAACTATCGCCTGGGCAACCGTCGGCGTTGCTATTGACGACAAATTTGCAAACGAATTAAAAACACTGACAAACTTAGACATTTCATTTTCAGGCAATACAAAAAATCGTGATGTAAATATGGCGTCATTTCACATATCAACCCTACCGGCCACATCCACAAAACAACGTCAATCTAACGAAGAAATGATGCTTGTTACCACATCGCAGGAAGAAGAGTTTTTATCACTCCCCATCCCCATAACAGAAAACAATGACTTTCTGATTCACGCCTATGTTTTTTCGTCACTAACCAGCGCGTACGCACAATTCAACCCATTAAAATTGCAAATATTCGTTATCACAATATTAGCATTCATTTTCTCCATCATTGGCGCTCTATTAATATCTAAAAACATAACTCAGCCTATCGCATTTTTCGTAAAAGCGGCAAGAAGAATCAGTGACGGTCATTACAATGAAAAAAATGCTCAGTGCGTACAAAACACTCGAGAAATATCTGAGCTAGAAGAAAGCTTTCGTAAAATGCAAACTGGCATTGCAGAAAGAGAAACTAAAATTCTCCATCAAGCGTACCATGACACACTCACCGGCCTACCCAATCGCACACAAATCAAGGATCACATCAGCAAGTTAATTAAAAAGGGACATGGCTCTGAGTTTTCTGTTATTAGCATCAACATTATTGGTTTCTCACAAATCAATGATACTTTTGGTTTTGATGTGGGCGATAATTTCCTAAAAACCTTTGCTGAACGATTAAACGAGACCACAGGCAATAACAGTCTAGCCGCGCGCCTGAGTGCCGATGACTTTATTACCGTAATAACATCAGCCTGTTTGGATACTATTTCCAAAGATACCAAACATCTAAAAGAAACCCTAGAAAAAAGCATCAACATCTCTGGAATTGATATTGCGGTATCCATTCGCTTAGGGGTATCACTGTACCCTGAGCACGGAGCTGATGCAGAACAGCTTCTACGCCGCTCAGGCATCGCTTTAAACGTTGCAGAGTCTCGTAATATCTGCCTTGACTTCTACGAGCCTGGCGAAGAGAAAGAGCACCTCAAACGTATCCGCCTTATTTCAGATCTTGGTGATGCCATAAAAAACAACGATCTAGTTATGTACTATCAACCCAAAGTTGATTTACATACACAAACGATTACGCAAGTTGAAGCGCTTATCCGCTGGATTCACAAAGATTTGGGGTTTATCCCCCCTGATGATTTTATTGGACTCGCAGAGAGCTCAGGTATGATGCCAGACCTAACACGTTGGGTACTGACGTCCGTTGCAGCTCAAGCAAAGCTATGGCGGCAACAAAAAATCGATGTTGTCGTTGCCATCAACCTATCTGCACATGATATTGCCCACGATGGCCTCCCTAGCTTTATCACTCAACTGCTATCAAACCACCAGCTTACCGCGCGAGACTTAATGCTAGAAATCACCGAAAGCGCGGTAATGGAAAACCCACATCAAGCCATCCAGGTATTGGAACAATTTAAATCACTGGGCATTGACCTTTCTATTGATGATTTTGGAACGGGCTACTCTTCGCTAAGCCAACTAAAAAGCATGCCCGTAGATGAGTTAAAGATTGATAAATCCTTTATTTTAAACCTTGAAAATAACAAGGACGACCAGGTCATTGTGCAATCAACAATTCAATTGGGACATAATATCGGTTTACGTATTGTTGCTGAAGGCGTTGAAACCCAGGCTGCATGGCATTTATTAGAGCAGTGGGGATGCGACAAACTTCAAGGTTACTTTATCAGTCGTCCTGTGCCCGCTGATGACTTTTCTGCCTGGTATCGCCATTATCAGGCCTCAGAATTTTGTAAAAATCAAATACCAAACAATCTAGAGCTCACTAGAAAAAATAATATCTAGGGAAATGACAAATAAAATGAGAATTAGACATACCGTTATCCTATTTTTTTTGGGCTCCCTCCTCTCCTATATATTCGCAGCCCCCTGCTACAGTAATGGAAAATTACTCGCGACAGCAGGCACATCAACCATAGAGGGTAGTGGCGGCGGCGGGATGGTTCCTTGGGCAATGTTATCAGGCTACGGCACCAAAGATGAAACGGTATCATCTCTTTACTCAACCCACATAAACCTTTCTGATTTCACGATGTGGTCTTATGGCGCTGCCGTAAGTTACCATGATCGCGTAGAGCTATCGGCATCTCAACAAACAATCCAAGGAAAAGAAAACGCGGATCCCATCAGCATGAATACCTTCGGAACAAAAGTACGGCTTTATGGCGATGCAGTTTATAGTCAATGGCCACAGGTAAGCATTGGTATTCAATATAAAAATGTACTAGATACCGATGCGGCCAACTCTCTAGAGGCAAAGAAAAACTCCGGTACCGACGTATACTTTAGTGCCACAAAAATATGGCTTGATGGACTCCTCCATAGGAACACGCTATTCAACATCACGTTACGTAACTCCGATGCCAATCAGCTTGGGCTACTGGGCTTTGGTGGTGACAACCATCACAGGCGATGGCTGTGGGAATCCAGCGCAGCAGTATTAATCAATCGTCACTGGGCTGTGGGGGCAGAATACAGAATGAAACCTAGTAATTTGTCCGCGGTGAAGGAGGATGATTGGAAGGGTACTTTTATCGCTTATTTCCCCTCAAAACAATTATCCATTACATTTTCTTACTTACAATTAGGTGATGTTGCCGGCCAGCGTGATCAAAAAGGCCCTTACCTATCGCTACAAGGGGCGTTCTGATGAAAACCTGTCGCCTACTATCATTCTCTCTATTTCTTACGTCTATGATGTTGATGTCTGGCTGCCTGTCGCCCCAACCGAAAGATGATCTTTTTAAGCAACTAGGAAGCCTTGCTGGAATAGAGCGTTTTGTCGATATTTTTATTCGTGAAATAGGAGAATCAAAAGAGGTCCGCCCCTATTTTGAAGATACCAATCTAGACCGCTTTCGAGAAAAACAAATCGAACACATTTGTTTATTATCTGGTGGCCCTTGTACTTATACCGGCGATTCTATTGTGGAGTCACATAAAGGGATGGGGGTTAATGAAGCTGATTTTAATGCACTTGTTGATACGGCAATTCGTGCCATGAACAAAGCAGGATACTCCGTTGCAACACGTAACCGCTTATTGGCTCGAATAGCACCTCTACGCGGCGAAGTAATGGAGGTTAAGTGATTGATGTAAAGTAATGGAGGTTGATGCATAAGTAATCCTGAATTAAACATTAAGATCACCAAATAGTGAGTTAACAATTCAATTACCTTTATTCTATACCCGTGCATATACTTAATAAACAATCAGAAGCAGATAAGGATATTGGCTCACGTGAACACACCACAAAGCACAAAAAACATCGATTTAAAAATGTTGGAGGAATACCTCACACGCCTAGTCAACGTTAATGAGACAAAAAAAGTATTCGTCACCAAGGATATTTTTAACGAAGATAGCAGCCTTATTGCCAACAAAGGAATTGAAGTTAATGAGGCCTTTCGCAACCATATTATTAAGTCTTCATTTAGTAGTGACATTGAAAAACATCTCTCAATCGACAACGAGCTAGATGGCATAGAACTCTTTAAACGTATACAGGATTACCTATCCGACCACCCCTCATATCTTCATATTCACACGCTACTAAACTTAGACAGCCACCTAAGGTTCCTTTGTAACAGTTATCAACAATTCCCTATTTTAAGGCAAAAGATAACGGTTTTAGCATTACAGCTTCCCATTCATTTTAACCGATCCCTAGGCGCAGCTTGGTTTTCACTACTGATTTCATGTCAAAGACAGCTAAGTGAAGAAGAAATACAGTCAGCCTTTCTCGCTGGTTTGTGTATGGAAATTGGTTTATTACATCTTCCCCCCTTCAATGATTCTGAAGCCCCTAAGTGGACACAAAGCCACGCTATCATTGGCTGGAAGATACTAAAAGGCATCAGTGAATTGCATAACGACGTATCTCTAGCAGTACTAGAGCACCACGAACGATGCGATGGCAGCGGCTTCCCAAAGGCAAGCATTGAAAACGAACTGGGATTAATAGGTCAAATTGTAGGAATGTCGTGTTTTATTATCGATCAACAACACATCCAAGGGAACGGAAACACCAATATAAAAAGTGTCGATACAAAAAGTGCCAATTTACACAACATCATACCCGCGTTACAAGTGAACGCCACCGTTCATCGGTACGATATCTATGAAACCGTTATCACGCTGATACGTAAAACCAGCCAAGAAAATGTAAGCTTCCTATCCAACGACAATATAGAGAGCATGATTAACGGAATACTCGATAAAACAAAACAATTGATACCTTGGGTTGATACTCTAGATCTCATGCTAGCGACTTATACAGGAAGCCATCAAAACAAGACGTTCCGCTCGATCAAACAATCCTATACCCGTTTATTATCAACCATTCATGGCGCCGGACTACTCGATAGTACGGCGAGCCAGTGGCTCAATGATGTCAAAAATAAAAAATTAACATGCGATTTCAAAGAAGTAGAGAATTTTGATCAATTTATCAATGAGCTTCAGCGCCACCTAATCTTTATAACATCGCAATGCAAACACCTTCTAGCCGACAAAAAAAATGCCACGGATAACGATACCCTTTCCTACAAAAAATCATGGGGTCAAGGCCTGAAGAAAATAGAGACATTTCGTTAGTACCATTGCGGAACAGGCATTCATGAATTTTATTCATAACACAAGCAACCTGCATTTTCCCTATAACCTTATGATTCCTTAAAAAATATGGAGTAGACTGCTTAAAACATCATCACTAGCGCAGGGGGATATATCACATGACAGACCAAGCCCGCACATCCTACCAACTTATCGGTACTGAATCGTCTTTATTCACTGGAAAAGTTCGTGGGTATATGCGCTACAAAAACATCCCATTCACGGAAACAATCTCTTCATTGAATGTATATCAAAACGTTATTACTCCACGAGTGGGTAAACGTATCATTCCCCTTCTGATTACGCCTGACGATCAATGTATACAGGACACCACTTGCATTATTGACCATTTGGAACAACACTTTCCATCAAAATCTGTGTACCCCGATACCCCTAAGCAAAAACTCGCGTCATTATTACTAGAGTGTTTCGGGGATGAGTGGCTAGTGATGCCAGCAATGCATTACCGCTGGCGCTTTAAGCGATACAACTTGCCGTTCATTTTAAAAGAGTTTGGGCAAACCGCAATGCCAAACCTTCCGGGGTTTACCCATTACTTTATCGGCATGATTCCAGCGATGGCATTTGGCAATTTATACAGACCCTACTTTGGACTCAATAACAAAGCCATTGAAAAGTCCATAGAGATTAGCTATGAAGCACTGCTTGATGATCTAAATAAACATTTCGAGCAGTATCCTTATCTTTTGGGGGATCGCCCTAGCATTGGAGATTATGGTTTTTTAGGCCCATTCTACGCACATTGTTACCGAGATCCTTACCCAGGAAAAATGCTAAAGAAACGAGCGCCATTTGTCGCTAAATGGGTTAGACGAATGGAATTTCTTGAAGATGCCCGTTACGGTGATTTCCTTCCTAACGATGAGATACCTGAAACACTTATGCCGATATTATCTCGCATGACAAAAGAGCAATTCCCAGTGTTAGAAGATACTGCACGTCAATTAGATAGCTGGTGCAAGAAAAACAGTCATACAAAAAACATAAAGCGGGTAATAGGTAGGCATTCATTTTCTATTGAAGGTGTCACGTCAAAACGCGCTATTACTCCCTTTTCTTATTGGATGTTCCAGCGAGCTTTGCATGCTTACAATGAAGAAACTGAGAATAGAAAAACGCTTGATACATTCCTTCAAAAAATAGGGGGAACTCAGGCGTTTTCAAAACAAGCCAACACCCAACTTGCTTATGAAAACTATCGACTGGTTAGCACCGCCTAATAAATGGATAGGTCACAATTGGAGGGCTCCCTAACAGGGCTCTTCGCAGCATGTCATAAGCCACTGCAGCACAAATTGAACGAAACATTTCAGGCCTTCTAAAAGGGATATCAATCGTTTGATGCCATACATTATTCTGTGATACTAACGCAATAGAAACCGTTATTCGTTGACGCCTATCGACTTCAACCTCTGCTATATCACTAATTGCCAGCGCGTAATCGCTATCTAGCGGTTGCCTTACGCTACGAGCCATTGCTACAGCCATTTCAATGGATGTAGCACCGTATTTTTCAAATATTTCAGTCGTTATATTCAATAACTGCTTTTTTGAAGCGTCATTAATTGCAATTACCGCCTGATGAAAATATTCAGCACTATTTGGTTGCACTAATAACTCATTGGCCATTCCCCCCATCGTACAGGACTCTGCAATACTCAGGGATTTCCCTTGCTCAAGTAACCGTTGATTCACTTCAGCCGCCAACGATGAATGGCGATCAGATACCAATGAATCCCCCAATACAGTTTTCACTTTCTCAACAGTCTCAGATAAAACACTTGCCGCTTGCTCCCCTCGTGCGAATAATTTTATCTCTATGTGTGGCATAGTCGAGCGATAACCTAGCGTAATGCCTTCAGGAATAACTAGCTTATCTAAGTCATCTGCAAGAGATGACTCCCCCACACCAAACGTTAGCAATTTATGCAGTTGTGTTTTTTCGGTGACATTATATTCAGAAACGATAAAGGGTATAAATTGTTCATCCACCATTTGCTTGAATTCATGAGGCACACCTGGCGTAAAAAACAACCATGCTTTATTCAATTTCACACGAAATCCACAGGCCGTACCAACAGGGTTATCCACCATAACCGCTGATGCGGGTAATAACGCTTGCTTTGCGTTACTGGCAGGCATCGTACGTCCCTGACTCGCATACCAATGCTCTAAGCGTTCTATCCATACGGCACACTCAACAAGCCCCTCGCCTATTGCTTGAGCCATCGCAAGTGCTGACATATCGTCTTCGGTTGGCCCTAAACCTCCATTAACTAAAATAACATCTGCGCTCTGACTACGTTCTTGAAATACCGAAACTAAGTCCTCCAACCGATCACCAACAGTGACCCGTCGCTGCATTTCAATCCCCTGCTCCATTAACCTTTCGCCAAGCCAAGCCGCATTAGTATCGACAACTTGGCCTGCTAAAATCTCTTCACCTGTGCAAATCATTTCAAGTTTCATACAACAACTCTCTACATTTATTGCACGCTATATTACTCCGTCTTGCAATATTCTAGCAACCATTCTTCACTATCTGCAGGGCTCAGCGGCCTAGACAAATAATACCCTTGCATCGCATCGCAGTTCTTTTCTATCAAAAATTGTTTCTGTTCCGCTGTTTCAACACCCTCTGCAATAATCTTTAGGTTCAAACTATGCCCTAACGCGATAATCCCCGTCACCAACGCTACATCATCGGCATCAGTAGGCAAACCATCAATAAAACATCGATCAATTTTAAGCACTTCCACAGGGAAACGCTTTAAATAGCTAAGAGATGAGTATCCCGTACCAAAATCATCAATTTCTAAGGATACACCTAGCGACGTGAGCTTGGTCATCTGGGCAATCATTGCGTCTTCCGTATCGGCCAGCGTCTCCTCTGTTAGCTCCAACTTCAACAGATGAGCAGGCACACCCGTATCTTTTAGAACAGCTTTTACTTTTTTGTATAACGCCCCGCCTTCCCACTGGATACTCGCCACGTTCACTGCAATGGGTACCTCATTTAACCCTTTATTCATCCAGTCTCGCTGTTGTTGGCACGCAGTTCTTATCACCCAATCACCTAATGGAATGATTAATCCCGTCTCTTCCGCAAGTGAAATAAACTCCACAGGTGGAAGAAAACCTCGAACCGGATGCTGCCACCTAACAAGTGCCTCTAATCCACTCACTTTACCCGTGCTTAAATCAAGCTGTGGCTGGTAATAAAGTACAAGCTCTTCATTGTCTATCGCCTCACGCAATTCACTTTCCAATTCAAATCTACGAGCAATTTCTGTTTCCATACCATGCTCATAAAACTGATAACAATTCCCTCCTTTTGCTTTAGCTTTAAACATTGCAGTATCAGAACGCTTCATTAAGGTACCAATATTGCCGCCATTATGAGGATACATTGCCACACCAATACTTACAGAGACATGCACCTGTTGCTTCATAAATGAGAAAGGCTGCGCAAAGGACGCGTTCACTTTTTTAGCAACTGTTTCTACTGCCTCGACGCTTTGAATATCATCCAACAAAATAATAAATTCATCACCTCCTACACGGGCAATAAGGTCAATCGTCCGTAAGCACCCTTGCAATCGCTGGGACACCGTTTTTAACAATAAATCGCCGACATCATGGCCCTGTGTGTCATTAACCATTTTAAACCGGTCAATATCCAGAAAAAACACTGCCAACATAGTATTTGACGTATTCGCGTGAATAATCAGGTCTCTTGCCCGCTCCATCATCTGGGTGCGATTAGGGAGATTTGTCAAATTGTCATAATATGCCAGTTGTTGAACATGCTGCTCTGAACGACGAGACAACAACAATCTATCAACACGTTTCCTCAGCACCGTAAAGTTAATGGGTTTGGGTATAAAATCCGTTGCTCCCGCATCAAATGCTTTTTCAATGGATTGTTCATCATGCAGCGCCGTTATGATCAGAATAGATGGTGGGATATCGCTGCTCAGCTGTAAAATCTGCTGGCACGCATCAAAACCTCCAACACCAGGCATCACCGCATCCATTAGTACCAGGTCAGGCATTTTTGCCTGACATACTTGCACGGCCTTTTCACCATTGTCTGCTTTTATAATAAAATATCCATCTCTCTCCAGCATTCCATGTAACGTCAACAACATCACGGGGTCATCGTCAACAATAAGTATTGTTGGCTGAACGTAGCGAATTTCTTTCGCCTTCTCTCCCTGTTGTGTTAACTGATTATTAAGTACACGTTGCAATTCCAAATAACCCGTTTCAATATCTTTAATAAGCTCATGGGCTTCAACGTGAATACCTGTCTCACACAGCACCTCCAATTCCGCACATTGATTGGCTAATGGCAATGCTCCTATATTTAGAAAACTACCTTTTATGCAATGAGCTAAATATCTAACTTGAGCTTCTTCTGTGTGCTTGAGAGCATACTTAAGCTTATCTAAATATAGAGGGGTATTTTCCCGAAAAGAATCAATCACTCGAGGAAAATTCTGCCCAAGACGATGCCGAAGCGTTTGAAACCGTTCGATATCCAATGCATGTTGAATGGGCTGGTCTTTAGCGGGTGCCGTCACCTTTTGTGATGCATCGGGATCTTTCTCTACCAATTCAACACCCAACCAATGCATCAACTTACGTTTGAGATCATCAAAATTTATCGGTTTGGGCAAATAATCGTCCATCCCCGATTGCAAACAGCGCTCTTTATCATCACGCCCGGCATGAGCGGTCATTGCTACAATCGGCAAATGATATTCTTTTGTCTCCTTTTTACGTATCGTCTCAGTCGTTAAATAGCCATCCAGTATTGGCATATGACAATCCATAAGAATAAGATCAAAATGCTGCTGATCCAGCATCGACAATGCTTCTTCTCCCTGATTTGCCACGCGACTATGACAACCAAGACGCTCTAGCATACCTAATGCGACCAGCTGATTAGTGTGGTTGTCCTCCACGACTAAAATTCGGGGCATACCAATATCGGCAATTTCTTCCTCTAGGTATACCGATGGTATTTTAGCAGGAGAGGTTACCCTTCGCTCTACTTTAATAGGTGAACGCACTTCCAGTAACCCAAGTATGGATTGATAAAAACATTCTGCATCAACAAACGCCTCCACTTTCAACAAACCATGGACATCTGTTAACCCCTGATCTTCACCGTTTTCTACCACAACAATTTTCACACCACAAATATCAGGTGTGCTACTAATAGCATCAACAAATTGAGAACATGACATATCCGTTAAGGTCGTATCTGCAACGACCAAATCATAGGCTCGCCCCTGCTCTCTTGCTCTTGTCAGTAACGATAATGCAGTATGGCCTTCCCCTGTTATTCGATAAAAGCACTGCCACTCAGCAAAGCAGTCGGTTAACTGCTCTTGTAACACTGGCTCTCGTGTAACAATTAATACTCTCACTCCGTTTAACTGATCAGCACCCAACTCATCGTGTACAACTTCATCGTTAACCGCATCTAGCGGCATGGTAAACCAAAAGGCACTCCCCTTTCCTGGTTCGCTTTTAACGCCCATTTTACCGCCCATCAACTCGACTAGTTGCCGGCAAATCGTTAGCCCTAACCCCGTTCCACCATATTTTCGCGTTGTTGACCCGTCGGCTTGGGAGAATGCATCGAATATTCGTTTCTGTGCATCTTCTGCAATACCAACACCGGTGTCTTTCACAACAACCCGGAACATCGGCAGTGTTGAATCTCCTTCTATCATCATGGAAACATCAACACTTCCTTGCTCAGTAAACTTGATGGCATTACCCATCAAATTAATCAACACTTGGCGAATCCGCCCTGAATCTCCACGAAGGACTTTGGGTATTTTTGGTTCCACTTTTGCGTTAATGGTTAAGTTCTTTTGCTTTGCTTGAGTAGACAATAACTCAACAATGTCACCAATCAATTCCTGCGGATCATAGTTCACAGGACTAATGCGCATTTTTCCGGATTCTATTTTAGAAAAATCTAAGATATCGTCTATTAACATCAACAACGCATCGCCAGACTGTGTGGCTACTTTAATATATTCTTTTTGTCGTTGCGAAACCTCAGAACGTTCCAGCAAGTCCAGCATTCCCATAATACCATTCATCGGTGTCCGCAATTCATGGCTCACGGTTGCCGCAAACTCCCCTTTAGCATTTGCCACCCCCAGAGCACTATCTCTTGCACGTTGTAGTTCTTGTTGTCTTTGTTCTAATTGACTCATCATTGTATTAAAGGCTTTCTCCATTAATACAATTTCTTTAGAGCCTTTTAGATTCGCTCGAACCTGAATATCACCCTCTTCCGCCTCACCCATGACCTCAGCTAATTCATGCAAAGGTTGGGTCAAACGCTTTGTCATCCCTAATAATAACAAAAGCAATACAGCGGCAAAGCCAAATGAAACCAACACATTACTCTGCAGTATTTCCGTTGTTAATACAGCCAAACGTTCTTTAGATACAACAACACGGACATAACCGATAAGTTCAAGTTCAACTTGAGGTTCCCCCGCAAAATGGGAATCATTTTCTGACTCCTCAGCCCCTGCATACACAGGCGCACTGAAATACCATGCCCTGGATGTTTCCTTATAATGATTTTCTGTACGCCGCTTCTTTATTACCCCTGAAGGAACCGTTGATACCCCCTCCGCATACTGCCATTTCTCATTGGCCGTCACAATCGCAACCCCCGTCACGTCGGGGAACGCCATGGTAGATTTAGCCGCATCTTTTGCATTATCTTCACTAAGGTATAACAGTGCTAACGTACTCTGCTCAGAAAATGCGTCGGTTGTTTTTCGGCCTTGTTTAAACATTTGCTCATACATTGCCTGAGTGGTAATCGAAGATATTACCAACGACGTTGCCAGTGCTAAACAAATAATACCTAAACTAAAAATAAGAATTAATTGCTGCCGAAACCCCAAGTTATTCGGTAACACTTTAGATGGTACGTTCATGACATTTAAGCTCCTGACTTACTTTGAAGGATACGACATCCCAAACTCACTCCGTTGTTTTTTATTGAAGTGTAGTCCAATATGATTCGCCGTACGTACGTTTACAGCAGTTAATAAGTCCCGTACGGGGGATATACCAAAAGTTGATATCGGTTGACGACCTTGGTCTGCTACAGGCTGCAACGTCGATCCCGATGCTGGATGTATCGCGTTCTCCATTGCAGCAATCATGCTTGCTAAGCTTTCACCCATAGCATGGTTGTCTGGATACAAAGAAAATAGCACTCCGCGCTTCATATCAACCAGATTGCTAGAAAAAATCGTGAGCTTTCGGCGCCAAGATCTTTCCAGCACCATTTTCATAATACTTTTATCTAGACGCGAACTATCATGGGATACCCATAACGCATCCGTTCCACGTTTCATATCGCCTAATAACTTACGATATTGTGCCGCTTGTTCGTGTATATCACTTACTGACAGCATGGTTAATGTTAATCCTAAGTTATCACATGCTTTTTGAGCGCGTTTAATTAACCACTCTCCCGGACCCGGCTGGTATATCACATAAATATTTTTAACCTTTGGCTGTAATTTCAACAACGTTGACAAGAGACGTTCTGGAGAAGGAGACAATGAAATTCCGTTTAACCCGTGCCCGTTGGGGTGAACAATTACCCCACCTACAACAACCGCTTTAGGCATCGCAGGTGGTAATGATTCAATCACGCGTAAACCCCGTCGGCCCAATGTAATAACGGCATCAATATTATGTTTTTTTAACCGTCTATTGATAACTTCTGCAGACTCTCCCTTCTCCAAACTCATCAGAGTTGTCGGGCCTGAATAGTTATCAGAAACACCTTCTGCAATATTAAGAAATACCTGTCGATAGGGCTCTCGTATTTCAGGGTACAATACCGCCAAATTACCAGCCATACTTTGATTCGCCATCAAAAATATAACGCATAAAAATACGACTCGCTTTAAAGCTAGGAGTGCTATCAACCGCAAACGAATTATCGCGACATCAATAGCCTTTCCAGACACCCTAATAAGATAGTTACAGACCATTCCTTGGCTCCACCAAACTAAGTAACATTACGCAGTAACGCCCCATCACACAGTAACGCCATCACAGTGCTAATTCATAACCCTTTGTTTTTTTAATAGGGGCAAGCCTTTCATCACAAACTCCTGCGCGATAGCCTTACCGATACCTTTTGAACTTCTGCTAACCAGTGCTACCGATTTATAGTGTTGCTTAACCATAACGTCCCTCTCCCAAAATGCCTAAAAAGTATGCATTAAAAACGCATATCCAATTCCGCATAAATACTTCGCCCACTTAATGGCAAGTCATCTGGGATTGACCCGGTTGATAGACTTGGTTCTCTGGCATCACTATCAAACAGGTTACGTATCGATACAGCCCCCCCCCAGTTACTGTTGCTGCTAGTACATCTAAGCGTGAGATCCATCACAGCATAATCATCAATCGAAGAACGAGAATCACCTTCCGCTCTAGCGCGATCTAATACATAATTCACTTGAGCCTGAACAGACCAAAGCTCAATAAAGCGCCATTTTGCGGCTACGTAAAGTTGTTGGTGGGGCGAATTGGCAGCATCTGATTTAACATTACCATCCTCAGAACGTTCTTCTGAGTCCTGGTAAGCAAAATTACCAGTAATATCCAACTCTCCTGTCACCTGCCAATTGAGCTCAGCCTCAAAACCTTTACCGTACTGTTTACCCGAATTTTGTGCCGTACTGCCTATCGCATCAGTATTAGGCACATATTGAATAATGTCTTTCCACCGGTACGCAAATATATTCAACCCTAAACGTAAGGTTTCTACAGGTCGATAGTCAAAAGCCAGTTCTACACTATCAATTTTTTCTGGATTTAATTCCGGATTACCTATAATTGTGGGATTATTTTTTATAAGAAGCTCCGCATAACTCGGCGAGCGAAATGCTCGACCATAAAGCAGCTTCATCGTTAGGTCATGTCGTGTTGACCATACGAGTGCCGCACGAGGGTTAAACGTATCCCCAAAATCTGAGAAATAATCATACCTCAGCCCCCACGTAAGCTCCCAATCTTCAATAAAACGCCACTGATCTTGCACAAAAGCATAACGGTTCTGTCGATCCCCTTCATCCATAAATACAGCAGGGCTATCACTTACATTCACTAGTTCGCTACCAAGCGCAATAAGAAGCCCAGTAGACGGATCAATCCTGAAATTTTTACTTTCTTTTACTTTATAAATTTCACCCAAATAATAACCTGCACCAAAACGTAGTTGATGGCGATCAAAACCGGTAAAAAAAGTAGATACATTAAAACGAGAATGCCGTTCATACACTTCAGGGTTGCCAATCACCCCATTCGGAAATACACCCCCAACAATCGCCCCAGAAGGGAAAACAATTAAATCCTCCTCAACTTCTTGACTAGTGTCTAAATAGCTCAACTGAACTGTAAAATCCCAGTCTTGAGCTGACGTTGCATTATGATACGTAAGATCAAAGTTTCTGCGATCACTCGCGTAGCGGTTATGCGGGTCTAGTGCCTCTGCAACCCCTACACCATTCCCAAAATCTCTACGCCGTTGTAATCCCGCTCTAAATCGTAGATCTTGATAGGTTGCATCAAACCGTACATCCAAATTTTCCCGCGATAAATTCACAGATCCCGGTGCCAATGACACATTAGTTCCAAATGCGTTATCAAGCCCTGTTTGTGCGTCAGTATCAATATTTTCATCCTGACCGTCGGTCTTGTGGTATTCAAGCGTTAACGCTACATCGGTATCGCCCCAACTATCAGACGCCAATATCCAACCATCTTTTGTATTAAAACTTCCCGTTCTAATTCCAACCGTTGTTTGCTCAATCTCATCAGGTGTTTTTGTTATAATACTAATAACTCCCGCAAATGCTTCCGCACCATATACCGCTGAGCCGGGCCCACGAATGACTTCAATTCGAGAAATGGCTTTAACCGGCATCCCCCCCCAAATCAAATTGCGATCACCAATGTATAAATTGGTAATAGGTATTCCATTAATTAGCACCAAAACTTGTGGACTGTAATTTGAGTAAATACCTCGCATGGTATATATCGGGGCATAACCAAAATTATGTCTCGCAACATGTAACCCAGGAACCGTTTCCAATACCTCGTCAAGATCTGTAGCACCCATAGCATGAATATCTTTAGCAGTAATCACTGTCGCCACGGCCGGTGCCTTGGCGATAGATTGACGTGCGCCAGTTGCGACACTGATCATATCTTCATCGCCGTAAAGCTCAAACAGTGCTTCTTCATCATCGGCGTCAAGCGATTGCGCGTTTACATGCCCAGAAAGCAACAACCCACTACCCATACTGACAACAAAACACATCAGCAAAGCCTTGCCCATAACTCTGCCCCTTACTTTATAGCTTTGATCCACTTTTTGGTTTACTACACTACTGTTCATTCCCAATCCCTCATCCCTGGACCTTGATAGTCAATACATTCACAGCGATGCGGAAAAAATGAACCTTCTGGTTTTTTTTCCGCATCACGTGCGCAAAACATAATTCCAGCGCTAAAGCACAACGTTATATAGTGATAATACTGTCGGGGGGTTAACCCTTGATCCGCACACATTGCCCCCATCAACATTGAGATGTTCATACGAAGATTATGCCCAAACGATTGCAGCATTGACTCAATATCATTTGCCAACCTCACGTAAACACCATCGCTAAAACCGAGTGTTTCCGCAAACTCCAACAATGGAATAACTCGCTCATCTTGTTTTGTAATAGGTCGCCCAAAACCCGGTATTTTTGCAACCTGACGATTCTTTCCTGATCCTGGTCGCCCATTAACCTGTATGTTAAGACGCTCTATCAGAATAGACGCTAACGGTTCACCTCGCTCCAACAATTCCTGAGTTGAACACAAAAATTTCATCGTTGCTAACAAGGGTCTATGCCCATAAATCGTTGCTTCAGAAACCGCAAGCCCTGCACTAACCCCTAAATTACTGGTGCTACGCGCAGAAACCGCTAACGCTGCAATCCTGTTATTCCATAACCTAGGATCAGGAAAACTCGTGGAAATACGCCAAATACCATCAAATAATTGCACTTGTTTTTCATCAAATTGACGACCGCAGATTCCCAGCATTAACTGCCCCATCCACGTTAAATCTTTTAACTCAGAAAACATATCCTGCCCACGTAACACAACACGTTCACCCGGAAACCACCCGCCCATATCGGTTAGCCAGTTATTTTCCCAAAATGATAGTTTGTCTATTCCCCCTTCAAATTTCACTGGAATTCACCGGGGCTATGGGTAACTCTCGTTGCGGGTCATTGGTTACTGTTAAGTCATCTCCATGAAACGGAAAGCTTTTCCATCCGCGTTCTCGCTGCTCCAGCGCATGAGCCGCGGCCCCTGGTAGACGCAGAAGCAGTGTTAACATCTCCCCTTGCTCCGCATCGAATTCCAAATCCAACATCGCCGCGGCTATCACGCTGGTCATCGCCAACGGCATATTCACAGCAACCTCCAATTCTTCGCGATGTTGCAACAACCAAGACGTATGCTCCCCACCACGCCCATCTCTATTGCTCTCTTTATAACACTCTACCAACCGAGTTAACGTCTGTTTAACAGGTTGCGCACAACGTACGCCATGGGGGGCAAAACCAGGTGGATGCTCTAATGGCAACCACACATCACCCGATGACTCTTGGACATCTGATGCCGAGCAATTCTGTTCAGAAAAACCAGCAAAATACTCCAACCAGCGCGGGAGGTTATTACCGCAACGCTGCCAGGCCTGCATCATATGAAAAACTTCCCGTGCACCGCCTAAATTCCCTGCGCCCACACCAATGGCCGCCATTAAACTTGCTGCCGCACCAGAGCCACCAGCCCCGGCACTCATGGCTGCTTGCACGCTATGCTCTCTAGGCCCTGGGTTTGCAACAGCAATAGCTAAAACATTTAACAGAGCACTCTGTTCCTGGGTTGGTCTTGTTTGCTTAAATAGTAAATATAGATAATCTAACCACGCCGCTTTTTTAATCAAGTCCCCGTACACATCGTATCCAGAACAATAACAGCGTTCAGCGCTATAAGGATCATCAGGCTCAGCCACTTCATTCCAAAAAGCCGTTGTTATTTTCTCCTTCATACGCCTCCCTTAAGTGATCGTATTCGCGAAGAAATTGGAGGAACGGCCTCCCGATCAATATACACATCAAGCAATGCTGGCCTTGATTGTAACGTCAGTAACTTCCCATCTAACACAAGCAAATCCTTAGGCGAATGAACCGTATACCCATCCGCCCCCATACTTCTTGCAGAAGCAGCAAAATCCACTGGGGGTATGTCAGTTCCTACGGGTTCAGCCCCTGCTAACCTTTGACCATGCTTTACCATACCCAGTGAACTGTCATTCAATACGACAAAAATAATAGGTAGACTTTCTTGTACCGCTACCGTAATTTCCTGCCCGCTCATTAGCAAACTTCCGTCACCCGTAATACACACCATGGGTTGGTCTCGTTTTGCTAACGCAGCGCCAACCGAACAACCAATAGCCCACCCCATTGATGAAAATTCTAAGCACGCCCGAAACAAACCACCGTGCGCATTACGACTCCCCATCATTCGGCGATCAAAAGGGTGAAGGTAATGTATTGCCCAAGCAAAACTTGCCCCTGTATCCGCATAATACCGTGTATGTGGTGGAAACATTCGAGACAACTCATACATTAAACGCTGCGGTTTAATTGGCTTATCGTTATCGCGAAACCCTGCTTCGTCATCCAGGGTGAAATTATAAACACCATCATTCAATGGAGGGGCACTTGGGGGGCCAGGTTGCTCTTCGCCCGCCTCTCGCGACAATGTGTTTAAGTGTCGTAGTAACTGTTCAAATAGAGTAACAATCCGCCCTCTAACATGCAGTCTCGCCATGGGGGTATAGGTGAAATTATTTTCTTGTTCATCAATATGAATTAATCGATCATTCAGTAATAGATCCGCATCCCAACCATTGCTCGCCCACTCTCCAAGTGTTGTACCAATACACACCACGGTATCTAATTCGGGGTCTTTTAATACATCTATCGCGCTGCTATGGCCCGCAAAACCAACAACACCAAAAAATGACGGGTGATAAGGGCTAACTAATCCTTTGCCATGAGGGGTTGTCACTAATTTAGCGTTTAAAAGAAGTGCCGCCGTTAGCACAGAACCTATCGCCTCACTAGCCCCCTCTCCGATAACAAAAACAATACTTTTTGCATCACTTAACATGCTAAAAAGCAGATGCAGCGCCTCTGCGTCATGAACCGCAGGACGATCGAGCAAACGGACAATGTCATAGCTTGGTGCCGCTCGATTTGTCACACTTCGCATAACATCCAACGGCAAGCTTAAATGCACTGGGCCAGGTGTTGACCCACATGCGGTCATTAAGGCTGCTACCAGCTTTCTTTCAAATTGGTCTGCGTGCGATACTAACGTATTATATCGGGTGCAAAATTCGAACATGCCAACAATATTTACACCCGTACAAGAAGATTCCTGAAAAGCGCCCTTGCCGAACGTTGTTAACGATGTTTGAGCTGTGATAACTAACATAGGGACGTTATTGGCGTAAGCTGAAGCAACGCCTGTCAGCAAGTTTGTCGCCCCTGGCCCCGTCGTTGCACAACACACGCCGATACGACCAGTCTGACTCGCATAACCATCAGCCATAAAGGCTGCTCCGGTCTCATGTCTTGCAACAATAGATCGAGGCCCTCCATCACGCTCACTTTGCGCTAACGCGTTATATAATGGCTCTATAGCACCGCCAGGCACACCAAAAACATATTCAATCGATAGTTGCTTTAGGTAACTAATAAGAAGTTCAGATATATTGATTGAATGTAAGATGCCGCTATCGTTTTGCAACGACTCACTACAGCGAGCGTCCATGCGCCTACTCCGGACAGTTTTTAATTGGGGATATATTAACCATAGCTGAAAAGTATTTGGGCGCAATAAAACTCATTTTATGGGTAGCCTGTCTATATTTAGACACAAAAATCAGACACAAAAAAACGCCTGAATCGTTAACCAATTCAGGCGTTTTTTTATGCTACACAATTCACCTGTAAAAAACACACAGGATCAGATAGTTTCACTCTATATCAAAGCAGCATTCTCAGTTAACATCGAATTAACCGCATTTGGAATCACCGCAACTAAGACAGGTCATACACCCATCCGTAAACACTAATGCCTTCGTATTACACTTGGTACACAAACTAGCACTATCAGGATAAGAGCTATCAACGTCATTTTCAACCTCAGTTGCTTGGGCCTTTCCCGCAAGCTCCTGCTTCTTGGCTTCAATAAAGGCCTTTTGGTGTTTGTCGTCTTCACTGGTGATCATACCGATATATTTCATATGATCTTCAATAGCACTGCCGATTTCAGCAACCAGTGATGGCATAAACTTACCGCCTTTCTTGAAGTAACCACCGCGAGGATCAAATACTGCTTTAAGCTCTTCCACCAAAAAGGTTGAATCGCCACCTTTGCGGAATACAGCCGAAATAACACGTGTTAATGCCAACACCCATTGAAAGTGCTCCATATTCTTGGAGTTAATAAACACTTCAAACGGACGTCGCAATTCGTGCTCTGTACCCTCATTCAATATAATGTCATTGATGGTGATATAGAGAGCATGTTCCGATAATGGTGTTTTGATCTTGTAAGTAGAACCCACCAACCGCTCTGGGCGCTCTACTTTCTCATGCATTTGCACGACATTATCCTTCGGGGCAGCAACCTCTTGAGATACTTCGGTTTTTTTTGCTGCGGCTGCATCTTCAGGCTTAACAACTTCGTAGCCTACAATTTTCTGTTTTATCTCTTTAGTCATAATAGCAAATCCTATGGTTTTCGCCGCTTACAGCTTTCCGTAGTAACCTTCTTTGAGTGCGTCATAAAGATTGGCGGCAGTATGCATCTCACCATCATACAAAAT
>MAAC01009400.1_pt1 | contig 47691 bp, 41 predicted proteins | sample 1115981 | NCBI WGS metagenome assembly MAAC01 (sample SAMN04961126, study PRJNA320927) | seawater metagenome | isolation source: sample BD02T64 sea water enriched with oil for 64 days | place: USA:Gulf of Mexico | collected 2013-07-27 | reverse complement strand
AATAACGTCAATTCCAAGGGGCTGTTTTTTGGTGTTAAGCACGTACTACCCGCAATGGAAAAAGCCGGTGGTGGATCTATTATTAATATCTCATCGATTTATGGTATTGCTGGTGCGTCAAACGCCTCTGCCTATCAGGCCTCGAAGGGTGCAGTTCGCATCTTTACCAAGTCTGCTGCGGTGGAATATGCGCCCTATAACATCCGTGTTAACTCCGTTCACCCCGGTGTGATTGCCACGGCAATGACGGCAGAAATCATGGCCGATAAAGAGGCCGCAGAGGCATTGTTGGGTGGCGCTATCATTCGTCGGCCGGCTGAACCGAAAGAGGTTTCATGGGGTGTGCTGTTTTTGGCAACGGATGAATCCTCCTATATGACGGGTTCAGAGCTGGTAATCGATGGTGGTTACACGGCAACCTAAGGGCTGTTAGCAGACAGCCTATCCAATAGCGGCGCCTTTTTGCCTCGCTATTGGATAGCTACCCAGGCTAGCTTTTTTGCTCTCAAGGGCTAGTGCCCACCCATTTTATATGTGGGCGTGATATTTTAATTACTGTAGCCCTTTAAATCACAAGGTCTTTGTATGGAGCAACCCTGGTGTCGCTGTGATGATAGTTAAAGGTAAGGAGCTATTTTCACGGCATAAGGTAAACAGACTTATAGCCTTCCTGCTCTACCTTAAGGATAGATATAGGCGCGACGGTTGTTGGCAGAGTGCAGCCTCGCTAACCTATATGACACTTTTTGCCGTTGTTCCCCTGATGACCCTGATGTATAGCATGTTCGCTATTATTCCTGCCTTCCAGGGCTTTGGCGACCAGGTCGAACGCTTAATTTTTGAGAATTTGGTGCCCAGTAGCGGCGTCGAAGTGCAGGCTTATCTGCGCGAGTTTTCTTCTCAGGCGCGCCAGCTCAGTGCCGTGGGTGGGTTTATTTTGATTGTTACCGCTTACTTAATGCTGTCGAATATCGAGAAAACCTTCAATCGTATTTGGCAAACGGCCGGGGGTCGAAGGGGTTTGAATGCCTTTCTACTCTATTGGGGTGTGCTGAGTTTTGGCCCCTTATTGATAGGCCTGGGTTTGCTGATGCATACCTACCTACTGTCACTTCAGCTGTTGGTAGAGGAACTGGATAAATTTCAGCTCGGTGCTGTTGTACTGCAGTATCTACCGTGGTTAATGACCTGGGCGGGCTTTACCTTGGTGTTTGTCGCCATGCCGAATTGCCGGGTCGTGTTTCGCTATGCGCTGTGGAGTGGTTTGTTAACGACACTACTTTTTCAAGTGGCGAAGGCTCTTTTTGCACTGTTAATTGTCAACTCGAGCTATCACACGGTTTATGGTGCCTTTGCCATGGTGCCGGTGTTTTTACTGTGGGTTCAGCTCTGCTGGATGATTGTCTTGGCTGGGGCCGAGTTGATACGGGCCCTTGAGACTTTCAGTGCTAATTATAAGCCTTGTCATTTTCCTGACCTGATTGCAGCGCTGGTAATTTGTGCAAAGTGCCTACACTTCCAACACCGCGGTGAGGCCATTACCGACAGTGACATTCTGATATCGGGTATCAACGAGAGGCAGTGGTCTCGTCTGCGCTTACTCTTACTCAAGCAAAGCATTCTCATGCCGATGGCAGAGAGTCGTTATGTCTTGACGCGAGACCCAGCTAAGCTCACGCTTTTAGAACTCAATCATGCTCTGGGAGGCAGTTTTTTGAGCAAGCCTTCAACGTGGGGTGCTGAGGTGCTCGCGCAATACGACTGGGCGCATCAGCTGACTGCGATGATTGATGCCGTGGGTCATGGTGCTAGAGAGCAGTTTTCTCTCTCATTACAGGATTTATTTGATGGCCAACACTTTGAGCCGACAGACCGTGCTACCTCACTGTAAGTCTACGGCAAAGCTGTTACTACTGTCCTTTACACTTTTACTGGGCTGTGGCGCACCGCCGGAACCGCGTTATCGCCTGCTTGGTGGTGGTTCCATCAGCTTGGAGGAGCTACAGGGTAAGATGGTGTTGATCAATTATTGGGCGCAGTGGTGCCGGCCCTGTCGCATAGAGATACCCGAATTGAATGATTTTGCGCGGCTGCACTCCGATACGGTGCGTGTTTTATCGGTGAACTTTGATGGCGTGACCGGTGAACAGCTACTGGAACAAGTCGCAGCACTGGGTATTGAGTTCGACACCTTACTGGACGATCCTCGAATTCATTTGGCGGCCCCAGCCAGTGGTGGTTTACCGGAAACGCTTGTGATAAGTCCCCGGGGTGAGTTACAGCAAGTTTTACTGGGGCCTCAAACCAGGCAAAGCTTGGAGGCCCTTTTGGGCTCAACTGCCTTATAATGACCTTTCTAACGGCAAAATTTTTCGCCGCAATGCCACGTAGCCACGAGGCCCTCACTCGCCAACCCTCAATTTAATAGGTCCCATCTACTAATGACACCAAGTACAGTAAAATTTCACCGGGGGGCAGGTAGCCTTGAGTTGGCTTATGGTGACGAGAGTCGCTTTACTTTAAGTGGCGAATTTCTGCGAGTGCACTCACCCAGTGCGGAAGTGCGCGGCCATGGCCCGGGTGAAGAGGTGCTACAGCACGGCAAAAAAGATGTGAAAATTTCAGCACTGGAAGCGGCGGGGCACTATGCTCTGCTGATACATTTTGATGATGAGCACAATACCGGTATTTATAGCTGGAGCTATTTGAAGGAGCTTTGCGATAACCAGGCCGAATACTGGGAGGCCTATTTAGATAAACTCAATGCTGCAGGGCTGAGTAGAGACCCCGAAGAACAGGCGCTAAAGTTTTTTAACCCCTGATAGTTTATATTGCCAAGGCAGGCTGACACTGCGTATTTATTCTACTCTTCTTCGTTGAAGCCGTAATCCATTGCAGGACTTGGGGCTTGTATATAATGCCCCTGAATATACTCAATGCCATTTTGCCAGAGGGTGGGTATGGCGGTCGGGCTTTCAACAAAGGGGGCTATACAGTGCTGCTCCATCTCTTTTAGCAATATGATCAGTTGGCGAGTTTCCTCTTCTGCTTCACCGCCGGCTTTGATATTTTGGATGAGCTGTTTATCAAGTTTGATGAAGTCGACACTGAGTTTATCCAGAACAAGCAATGGATTGTGGGAGAGACCAAACTGGGTCAGCGCAACGTTACAGCCAATAGTCTTGAGCTGTGCGATTAATGTTTTACTTTGTTCTATGTACCGCCCGGCATCACTTTCACGCAGTTGAAAGGTAATGTTTTGAGGGGGCGTGAGGGTCGTTTTTAAGGCCAGTTTTAGCCAGGGGCAGAATTTTTCGTCGCCAATGGAAGCTGCGCTGAGATTGATGAAGAGGCAGGTGTTGGGGCTGACTGCGTGCTTTTCACCGAGTTTTTTAACGGTTTCGAGAATCACCCAACGATCTATTTCTGCAGCGACGGGGCTTTCAAAGACTTTGCTGATGAAATCGGGGGGAATGTTTTCCGGGTATTCCTCAATTTTCGGTCGCATTAGTACTTCATAAAATTCGGCAGATTCATCATTGAGGCCAACGATGGGCTGAAAGGCGATACCGATCAATTTTTTTTCAAGTAGTTGTTGGCCAAACAGAGTAATCTTTTCTTCGGATTCAAGCCTGAAGTCGGTTTGACTTAAGACATCCATAATAAAGATTTTTGAGCCATTCACAGCCAGTGCTGTATCGGGATCCGCCTCGTCGAGAGTTTTTAGACACTGTTCAATGCAAACCTGTGCAGAGGCGGTGTTTGTGGTAATGAGGCCGATGCTGGCACTGATCGACATAAGAACACTTTGCGAGCCGACCTGGAAGGTGTGTTCGGCAATCTGCCGGCACAGGGCTGCAGTAAACTCCTTACCTTCTTCGAGGGTAAAGTCAGTGAAAACAAAGTTGATAACACTTTGTTTGTCGCGGCTGAAGACAGCCTGTTTTGGGGTTTTTGAGACAATAAAGTCGGCCAGTGCGATAAGGATTTTATTGGCGTTAATTTCGCTGGTATCTTTGCGTATTTGTTCATCCTGCTCGGCCTCAATGCACAGTATTAAACTGTCTTGTCCTTCCCTGGTGGAGAGCTCTATCGCCCTGTCGATATTGTTGAGTGTGGCCTGAGGGTTGATGGTGAAGGCGGCAGCACCATGGGCCGGTATTTCTGCCTCCGTGCTGACTCGAGGTGCTACCGTTTGCGCCAATTGAGTTTGGCTGCTGATGTCGGGGTCATGTTTGACCAGAAATTGTAGTGCGGCCTCACCCTGGTACTCGACCTGGCAAATAGTGATCCGAATTTCGATTGTCTGCTCGTCAGCAGTGAGGCAGCTGAGTTCAAGGCTGGCATTATCGAGCTGTTGATTTGTAGTGAGGGGCTTGAGGAAGGGTTTTATTTTGTCCTGGCAGCCCGAGTCGATGCTGTCGATAACTGGCGAGAGGATCATGTCGTCGGGGTCACTGTGGCCCAACAGTTGGCTAAACGGTTCGTTGGCATAGATATAGGTGCCGTCTTGAACCAGGGCAATGGCATTTTTTGACGAGTCCATCAACTCTTCACAGCGGCTCTCAGCCAAGTTATAGCGTTGCTTCCAGTCCATTTGTAAACGTCGCTGTTTGAGCTGCTCAAGGGTGCTGGATGTGGCGAGTAGAAAGTACTGGTCTTCATCGACGGGCACTACATAGGTGGCCCCCATGCGTATGCCTTCAACAACATCGACACTCTGATTGCTATTGCTGATGAGTATTGTCGGTATATCGAGCTTTTGGCTGCGTATGCCTGCCATCAGTTTTTTGGCGGGGAGTTTAGTCGACTGCAAGTGGCCAATGACCAAATCCCATTCCTGGTTTTGTAAGAGTGGGGCCAGTTCATCCGCTGAATCTACAATCTGCACAGCCACCTGATAGGAAGCTCCTTCGAGCAAACTGATCAGGCCACTGGCATCATCGCGATTATCATGGGCGATAAGTAGATTCAAATGTCCCTCTTTTGCCATAGATGGTCTTCTTCTTTAATTCCAGTGAAAAGATATAAACAGGTATTACTAGCTATTCTAGTTAGTTTTTTATTATACGGCCCAGAGTGAAGGGCTTGTATAGATATTGGCTTATTTAATGCTTGCTGTGTAGCAAAGTAAGGACAGAAAGCCCCTCAAGAAGTGGTTTGATGGGCTTTCGTCACTTAAAAGACTGTAATTTACTCTTATTGGGGGAGAACCGGTCGGCCCTTAAGCCACAGGGCCATCGGATAAAAATAGCGTCGTTTTCGATCGCGCGCCGGCCTCTTCACAAACAAATCTTGGCACCAAATAACCCGGTAAGCTTGCCATCAAGCCCTGCTGTATTAGCCGAATTTTAGGATCGCTAATATGAAAATGGGCGGCGCCGGCGACTTTGTCGAGGCGGTGCATGTAATAGGGCAGGATGCCCGCTTCCCAGAGTCGTTCGGATAGCATGGTGAGTGTGGGCACAGAATCATTGACCTGTTTTAACAACACCGACTGATTGAGCAATTCAATGCCGCGCTGTTTCAAGGCCTGTGCTGCGGCTATCACCGCCCGATCAATTTCGTTTGGGTGATTGATATGCCAGACCATCACTACCTTTAATCGTGTCGCCGTTAACCAATGAAGACAGCTTTGGTCGATGCGGGAGGGGATGACCAGAGGCAGGCGGGTGTGGATACGCAGACGCTTGATATGGAGGATGCTGGCAATCTCCTGCGTTATCCACAGTAAGAAATTATCGTTGGCAGCGAGGGGGTCGCCGCCACTGTAGATGACTTCGCTAATACTTTTATTGTCGCGCAGATAATCCAGGGCAGCCTGCCATTGCTCCTTACCAGGGGTATTCTCCTCATAGGCAAAGTGGCGGCGAAAGCAATAGCGGCAGTGAATGGCACAGGCGGGGCTAATGATTAGTAGCGCACGCCCATGATATTTGTGCACGATACCGGGAACAGGATTGGCAGCTTCCTCACCCAGGGGGTCCTTGCTAAAACCGGGTGCGGACAACATTTCTGGGCCAAGGGGCAGCACCTGTTTGAGCAAGGGGTCGTTGCTGTCGCCTTTTTTCATGCGCGCCACATAGGGCAGGGGTACGCGAATAGACCAGGCCTGCTGTGCCGCTGCGCTGCTGTCGAGTTGAGTCGGGTCGAGCTCGAGAAGCTCCAGCAATGCGGCGGGAGTGCGGATGCTTGCGGCGAGTTCGTCCTGCCAACAAGGCTGGTGCGCATCGATGCTTGTGTGGGGTATGATGTCGGCCGTCAAAATGGTCCCTGAAAAACGTAAAGAGGTAAAAATGGCCAATTATTCTACCAATGAATTTCGCTCAGGTCTTAAAGTCATGCTCGACGGTGACCCCTGCTCCATCGTTGAAAATGAATTTGTAAAACCGGGTAAGGGTCAGGCCTTTAGTCGAGTACGCTTAAAGAACCTGAAATCGGGGCGAGTTTGGGAGCGCACCTTTAAATCCGGTGAAAGCCTGGAGGCGGCCGATGTCAGCGAACAAAACATGCAGTATCTCTACAACGACGGTGAATACTGGCACTTTATGGAGCCGGATACCTACGAGCAACATCAGGCCGATAAAACCTCTGTGGGTGACACGGCGCTGTGGTTGCGCGAGCAGGACACCTGCATTGTCACTCTCTACAACGGTTCCCCTCTGGCGGTGACTGCGGCCAATCACGTCGATCTTGAGATCACCGAGACCGACCCGGGACTGAAGGGCGATACGGCTCAGGGTGGCACCAAGCCAGCGATCTTGAGTACCGGTGCGGTAATCAAGGTCCCCTTGTTTCTGAACCAGGGTGAAATCGTCAGTGTCGATACCCGCACGGGCGAGTATCTGGGTCGCGCCAAAAAGTGATATGTGAAATTTTCAGTGCTCGGTGTTCTTTCTGCACACAAGGGTCGGCTCGACGATCGTATGTAAAACTTGGGTGCCACTGAAGCGTGTCAAATGATGGTCGTGGGTCGCCCCAGTGGCGGCCAAGTGCATCAAATGATGCCTTGATTAAAAGGGCGCGCCTGCTGGCGCAAGTGCGCGATTTTTTCGCCTTGCGTCGAGTACTCGAGGTTGACTTACCCGTACTCGGTGAGAGTACTGTGAGTGACCCTCATCTCGATAGTTTGTGCGCCGATGCCCCTCGACGTTATTTGCAAACCTCTCCCGAATATTTTATGAAGCGCCTGTTGGCGACAGGCTGCGGGCCGATTTACTCGATATCCAAAGCCTTTCGAGCCGGTGATAGAGGGCATAGGCACAACCCCGAATTTACTCTTCTGGAGTGGTATCGACCCGGTTGGGACGAAAATCAATTGATGGAAGAGCTCGCTGATTTATTGCTCAATGTCGGTTGTGCGAGCCATAGGGGTGCTCAGTGTGTGAGCTACCGAGATATTTTCCTGGCCACAGTCAATCTCGATCCCCACCAGGCAAACCTTGATGACCTAGCTGAGCTAGCGGGTGATATCGCCCAGCGAGATATGAGTGATGAAGGCCGAGCCACATGCCTGGATGTGATTTTTAGCTTTGAGATAGAGGCACGTTTGCCACCTGGGCTCGTTTTTGTTCAGGACTATCCCGCATGCATGTCGGCCCTTGCACAACTGGGTGTCGATGATCAAGGGGTCACCGTTGCGCGGCGTTTTGAGGTTTTTATCGACCGCACGGAGTTGGCTAACGGTTACTTTGAATTGCTGGATGCGGGTGAGCAGCGTCGCCGCTTTAAGGAAGATAATCTTCGACGTAGAGCCATGGGCAAGCCGGAAATACCCGCCGATGAAAAGTTGCTAGCAGCCCTTGAAGCGGGCCTGCCATCCTGTGCGGGTGTGGCCTTGGGTGTCGATCGTCTGTTAATGCACCTGGTGGGTGCACAGCATATTGCAGAGGTTATCGCCTTTGTTGAATGAGCGAGTCGATTAAGAACGCCGGTTAAAATCGGCGGCCGAGGTTCTTTTTGGGAGCTAAATCTTTAGTCACCACCACAGCCCTCAAGCCCGTGATCCATCTTTTCGGCCGGATCGTCAGCGCTGGTTGAACCAATTACCTTTGCCGGCACCCCGGCGACGATGGCGTGGGCTGGTACATCCTTTAATACCACACTGGCCGCCGCGATTTTTGCGCCCTCACCAATTTCTATATTACCCAATACCTTGGCACCGGGGCCAATCAAGACACCGCGGCGGACTTTGGGGTGGCGGTCGCCAGATTCTTTACCGGTACCACCCAATGTCACCGATTGTAAGATCGACACACAGTCTTCAATGACCGCCGTTTCACCGATCACCAGGCCCGTGGCGTGATCAAACATCACACCCTTGCCAATTTGTGCTGCTGGGTGAATGTCGACGCCGAGTACCACTGATATGCGGTTTTGCAACACCAGAGCCAGGGGGCGACGCTGGTTGTGCCACAACCAGTGGGCGACACGATACGCGGTGAGGGCGTGAAAACCTTTGTAATAGAGGAAGGGTGTGGAGAAATCGTGACTGGCGGAGTCGCGCTCGTAAATAGCAATAATATCGCAGCGTGCCTTGTCGATGATTGTTGGGTCACTGCTAAAGGCATCGTCAAACACCTCGCGAACCAACAATGCTGGGGTTATATCACTGTGCAATTTATTGGCGAGATGAAAACTCAGTGCCGCTGCCAGGTCGTTATGATTCAAAATGGTCGAGTGTAAAAACCCAGCGAGTACGGGCTCATGGCTGGCGGTAATGGCGACTTCTTTAACCAATTGTTGCCAGAGGCTCTCGTTGCAGGGGTTGGCGAGCGATTGCTTTGTCGGTGTCATCATTGCTTCACTATTGTCGTCATCCCAGCATTATCCGAATCCTCGGCTTAATTATCCAGTGGTGTACGGGCCAGTAACCAAATTTCTACCGATATTGCGCCCTCTTTGAGGAGGCGCTGGCTTAGTGCTTGCGCCGTGCTACCGGTGGTTAATACGTCATCGACGAGGGCAATATTGGCACCTGCGAGTAGTTTGCTAGCTGGGCCTGGAGCAAATGTTTGGTGTGGAATATGTTGGCGTTCTGCTCGCGATAGGTGGTGTTGAGCCGGGGTATTGAGGGTGCGCTTTATGGTGTGTCGACAATACTTGATGTTGAGCTGTTGGGATAGCTCGCGGGCAATCTCTTCGCTTTGGTTAAAGCCGCGGGCAAAGCGTTTTTTCCAGTGTAAGGGCACCGGAATAAGTAGGTCTGGTAGGGTGTAGTGCCCGTTGACTATCTGAGTTTTGAGATATTTTGCGAGTAATTGCGATAGCACTTTACCGGCGGCGAGCTGCCCCTTGAATTTAAAGCGCTGCAGCAGCAGGTCGACGGGGTATTGATACAACAGGGGAGCTTTTACAGTGTTAAAGCTGGGTTTTTTACTGAGGCAGCGGCCACAAGTAGCGCTTCGAGTGAGAGGCTGGGCGCAAATATCGCAATGGGGGCCGAGTCGCGGCAGGCTTTGCTCGCAGGCCGCACAAAGATCGATATCGTGTGCGGCACACAGACCACAGAGCAGGCATGCTCCGGGTAGCAAGCGATCACCGACTGCCTTGAGTGTGTATTGCCAGCGCAAGCTTTTACTGGTGTTTATATTTTTTGTTAAACGCTTGAGAAAACTTGGTTTTGGTAAAGTCATTCGATAAAAATCCCTTTTGATGTCTGTATGACTTGAGGCCCAAAGCCAAATTTTCACAAGCCAGGAGTTCTCGGGAACTCCTGGCTTTGTTCTCCCTCAAAACCTCCATGGACAGTTTAGTTCAGAATTCCACCCTGCGTTTTACGAGATTTAAAATAGTCGCTTCGGTGTTGTTGTTTTGTTGTTTTATGGGCCTGGCCTGGATGGTGGTAGCGGAAACAAAAAACGGTTTTGAACTCGACGACAGTCTGGTTCCGGCAAGCAAGATTCTCAGGGGTGGGCCGCCACGGGACGGTATAGCCGCCATTGATAAGCCGATATTCATGCCTGCACACCGGGCAACACTGGTCGCCGATGAAGCTGTTATAGGTGTGCAACTTAATGGTATCGCCAAGGCCTACCCGATACGTATACTCAATCGCCACGAGGTGGTGAACGATAGCTTTGCAGCGACGAGGGTTGTGGTTTCCTATTGTCCCTTGTGTGGCAGTGGAGTGGTGTTCTTATTACCCGAGGTAGTGGCTTCCAGTGCTTTTGGTGTCTCCGGTTTACTCTATAACAGCGACGTGCTGCTCTATGACCGTGACAGCGAGTCTCTTTGGTCGCAGCTAAGGCTACAGGCGATTAGTGGTAAACACCGAGGGGAGAATCTGACCCTGCTCGCCGCAACCCACACCTCGTGGGGTGAGTGGCAAAAGCGTTTCCCGGACAGTCTCTTACTGTCCGAAGCGAGTGGCCCAAATAAGAACTATAGCCATAACCCCTATGGTGCCTATGAGACATCGGAACAATTGTGGTTTCCCATCGAGCACAAGAGTGATGTCTTGCCGGCAAAAGAGCGGGTGCTGGGGCTTTCCATCAACGGTGTCGATATAGCTTACCCCTATTCAGAGCTGACCAAGTCTGCGGCGAGGTTTGAAGACCTTGTTGCGGGTAGGTATGTGACGATTGTTTGGTCACCGGCTTCACGTAGTGCCTATGTACTCGACAGTGAGGGGCGGCAGCTGCCGACGGTGAGTGCCTATTGGTTTGCCTGGTTTGGCTTTCATCCACAAACCCTCATTTATCGCGCCAATCATCTGCTTTCAGAAAAATAAATAATCACCCCCGAGCAATGAGATGGCGCGTGGAGCTTACTTCAAGTGCATGGCATAATTCGTCCAAATTATCTCCTTGGGCTTGGTGATTAATACTATGAATATCCGCCGTATCGATTTAAATCTACTGGTTTATCTAGATGTACTCCTCCACGAACGCAATGTCACCAAGTCTGCTGCACAGCTGGGTATAACCCAGCCGGCGATGAGCAATGGCCTGCGGCGTTTGCGCGATTTGTTTGAAGATCCGCTATTGATTCGCACCAGCGATGGTATGAGCCCCACCCAGCGAGCATTGGAGCTACAGCCCCTGGTGCGGGATATTCTCGCCAATATTGACAAGGCCGTACAGCCCCAGAAAGACTTCGATGCCATAACTGCGAAGAGGGTTTTTCGCATTATGGCCAGTGACTATGCTGAGTCGACACTGATAGCGCCATTGCTTAGCGAGCTGTCCCGTTTGGCTCCAGGCATTACCCTCGATATTTTGACACCCAGTGATGTCCGCCTTCAGGATGTGGAGCAGGGGCGAGTCGACATGCTGCTCAATCGCTTTGACGAGATGCCCCAGTCCTTCCACCAACTCACCGTTTGGGAGGATGATTTTTCCTGCTTACTCAGCGTCGACAATCCGCTGTTGCAAGAGTTTAGTCTTGAGAACTATTTACTCGGGCGTCATGTCTGGGTCAGTAAAACCGGCATGGGTGCCAGCGTGGGCATGAATCCCCGCGATGCCCAGCGCGTTGGCCGAGTCGATGAGGCCCTGAAAAATATTGGTAAGACACGCCATATCGCCGTTTTTACCCGTCATTATCAGGTCGCGGCCCAGCTTGCTCAGCAGCCGGATTTAATTGTGACAATTCCAACACGCTTAGCGCGCCTGCAATTGAGTAACCAGCGTATTGCTCTGCGAGCTCCTCCCTTTGAAATTCCCAGTTTTTCCCTAAAAATGGCCTGGAGTCCCCTGCTACAGCATAATCCAGCACATCAGTGGATACGTCGACTGTTGGCCGATATTGCGCGCCGAGAGGAACAGCTCTAAAGCCTGGGGGCGGGTGCTTATAGCTACGATGAATACCGGGAATAACAACGATAAATTAGATAAATCACCTAATCCCAGACTAGAATACAGCTTAAGTTAGGGCCTTGTTATCAGCCCTGTTGATTGTGTCATCTTCGCAAATTTACTTTGTGAACCACCTTGAGAGTGCAGCCCATGAATGAACGAATCCAGATTGGCGGATTACAGGTCGCTAGTGAACTTTATCAGCTTGTTAATGAGCAAGTCATTCCGGGTACGGGGCTCGATAGCGAAAAGTTTTGGGCGGATTTTGAGAGTATTCTTAATGACCTGGGCCCGCGCAATGCCGAGTTATTGGCTATTCGAGAGCGCTTGCAAAGGCAAATTGATCAATGGCACACAGAGCGGGCGGATCAGCCCCATGACGCTGCTGCCTATCGTCAATTTTTACAGGACATTGGCTACCTGGTACCAACAGGCGAAAGTTTTTCTATTACCACCGAAAATGTTGATGCTGAGATTTGCTCCATTGCCGGCCCGCAATTAGTGGTGCCCATCACCAATGCGCGCTATTCACTGAATGCGGCGAATGCCCGTTGGGGTAGCCTGTACGATGCCCTCTACGGCAACGATGTGATCAGTGAAGAGGGCGGCGCCGATAAGGGGCCGGGCTATAATGCCGTGCGCGGCGCCAAGGTGATCGCCTATGCTCGAGGCCTACTGGACCAAAGTACGCCTTTGGCACAGGGCTCTCACCACGATGCCGTGGCTTATTGCATCGACAATGGCACACTTGCCGTCACACTTAACGATGGCACTGTCTCTACCCTTGAGAGCAATGAGCAGTTGCTGGCTTATCTTGGCGATCAACAAAAACCAGAAAGCATACTGCTGAAAAACAATGGGTTGCACATCGAGATTCAATTTGATGCAGAGCACTATGTGGGTAGAGATGATGCCGCGGGCATCAAGGATCTATACCTCGAGTCGGCCATTAGTACGATTCAGGACTGCGAAGACTCCGTTGCCACCGTCGATGCCGAGGACAAGTGCAGCGCCTATAGTAATTGGCTGGGTCTGATGAAGGGTGACCTTTGCGACTCCTTTGCCAAGGGCGGCAAAACTGTTAGCCGTACCCTCAATGCGGACAGAGTTTTCACTGCTCTCGACGGTGGCGAATTAACCTTGCCGGGTCGTAGCTTGTTATTAATTCGCAACGTTGGCCATTTAATGACCAATAATGCGATTCTTTATGACGGCGGTAAAGAGGTGCCCGAAGGCATTATGGATGGTGTCATCACCTCATTGATCGCCCTCCATGACTTAAAAGGTAATAGTCCTCACCAGAACTCGCGCACCGGTAGCGTTTACATCGTTAAGCCGAAAATGCACGGCCCCGATGAAGTTGCTTTTACCGTGCAATTATTTGCCCGCATTGAGCAGGCATTGGGTATGACTGAGCGTACGCTGAAAGTCGGCATTATGGATGAAGAACGCCGCACCACGGTCAATCTTCAGGCCTGTATTCGCGAGGCCAGCGACCGGGTGATCTTTATTAACACCGGCTTTCTCGATCGCACCGGCGATGAAATGCACACCAGTATGGCCGCTGGCCCCATGGTGCCCAAGGGCTTGATGAAGCAGCAGGCCTGGATCAACGCCTATGAAGATTGGAATGTTGATGTGGGTTTAGCTTGCGGCTTGAGTGGCAAGGCGCAAATAGGCAAGGGCATGTGGGCCATGCCGGACTTGATGGCCAATATGATGGCGCAAAAAATTGCTCACCCCCAGGCCGGGGCCAACTGTGCATGGGTACCATCACCGACAGCGGCCAGCCTGCATGTGATGCATTATCATCAGGTCAGTGTTGCGGCGCGCCAGCAAGAGCTGATCGGCCAAGCTCGGGCCAGCCTTGATGACATTCTCACCATCCCCCTGCTGGGCGATATCCAGTTGTCAGCAGAGGATATTGAACGGGAACTGGAAAATAACGCCCAGGGCATACTTGGCTACGTGGTGCGCTGGATCGACCAGGGTGTCGGCTGTTCGAAAGTCCCCGACATCAATCACGTCGGCTTGATGGAAGATCGGGCGACCCTACGTATCTCCAGCCAGCACATTGCCAACTGGCTATACCACAAAGTTTGTTCAGAGGAACAAGTGCTCGCGGTATTGAAGAAAATGGCCGTGGTGGTTGATGGGCAGAATGCTAATGATCCTGCCTACCAAAGTATGGCGGCAGATTTTGACGGTAGTATTGCCTTTCAGGCTGCTTGTGAGCTGGTATTCAAAGGCTGTGAGCAGCCCAGTGGTTATACCGAACCGGTGTTACACGCCATGCGTCGTCGCGCCAAGTTGTCAGCCTAGCTGAGAAGGTCAGTGACTCGAGGGTCACTGACCTTGTTATACCTACGATATTCGATAGGCCTGGAATATTGCTGCAGGGGCTTGGCCCAAAGGTTTCTCAAAAACTTATTTTCAGGTTCAGAAGGGTTGTTTGCTCAAACAGGTTGCCGGCCTGATATTCGATGTATTCCTCATCACTGAGGTTCTGAATAATAAGAGCCAAGTTTATTGTGGCCGCATTTAGCTGCCAGCCCTTACTGACCTTTATATCGTAGCGATGCCAGCTGGGAACGTCGGTGCCCCTACGCCAGCTTATCGAGGATTGATGATAAAAAGCCCCGCTGACTTGCCAGTTAAAGGGCAGTTGCTTGCTTACCAGTAGACTGGCTATGTGCTTTGCTGAACGATAACTGAGCAGCACGCGGCTATTGTAATATTGGCCCGATATCAACCAGCTGCTATCGGGGCGCCATTGAATCTGGGTTTCATAGCCACTGATATTGATGCTATCCGTACTTTCGAGCTGGCGAAATTTACCGTTAATGTCATCGTAGGGGTGCTTGATATAGCGGATGGCATCTTCGAGGTATTCACGAAATAGGCGGTAATCAACACTTAAGCGCCGATCAAACCAATACCCGAGGTAGGCGAATTCGTAGGTTTCAAATCTCTCGGAGCCAAGGTCCGGGTCGGTTATATAGACTAAGTCGATGACGGTGCCCGAGGACAATTTGGTTTGAATGACGCGATCTTTTTCATAGAGAGAGGGTTGGCGGTGGGCTAGGCTGCCACTTATTCGAAAGTGCTGAGTCTCATTGAGATGGTAGTTAATGGAGAGTCGAGGAGATATTTCTCCATCGTCTGAATTGTGCTTTTCAACTAGAAAGCCAAGGTGTGCCTCCCAGTAATTATTAAAGTGCCAATCGATATTGCTGAAAAAGAAATAAACCGATTCGCTAGAACTGGATTTACTGCTGAACTCGGAGGGCGCGGTTAATTTTTGGTGGCGTAGGCCAAGGCCCCACAGAAAGTTACTGCCGCCATTGAGAGCAATGTGGTCCTCCAGCTCGAAATCATACTGCTCATATTCGCGCCGACCCTCTTCGGTTTCGATTAATTGATTGGGTTCGCCAGGAAAGGCCTCCTCCAGTTGGGCAAGACTAACGCCCAGTACATCGGTCAGTGGACTTAAGCGACTACGATCATAGTTACCAAGGTTGGCGGAGGAGCGTAGCTTGATAGTGTGGGCTCCCGCTAGACGCCGCCAACTAATAGCAAACCATTGTGTATCAACCTCCTCGTCGGCAAATTCCTCGACATGGTCACCATCACCGAAGCCAAAACTACCATCGCTATAGCCGAAATCCCATTGAAATTCATCTTCAGGGGAAGGCGTATAAACCCCCTGTAGGGCGGCGCTGTCGACATAGCTCTGGTCGTCGAGACCATCAAAACCCTGGTTTTCTCGATAATGTGTTCGCAGGGTATAGGCTGCGGCACCACTTTTAAAAGAGTGGCGCGCACTGAAGTTGTGAGTATTCCTGTCACCGGAGGTATAGCTGACTTCACTGCCGCTTTCGCTCAGTGGGTCACGCGTCAATATGTTGATGGCGCCCTGGGCTGCATTGGCGCCGTAAACGGCAATGTTGGAACCCCTTACAACTTCCATACCGCTAATGTCGTTGATATTCAGGCCGAGAGATTCCCAGGAAAGGGCGGAATTAATCGGTGTATAAACCGATCGTCCGTCAATACGGATTTCCAGACGTTTCGGGAAGCGGTCGTTTTGTCCATTGATGGTGACTGCCTGGATGGAGCCATTGGCAAAAAACACCTGGAAACCCGGTACCAATTTGAGAATGTCGATAAAATTGTTAGAGGGCAGAGCATCGATCATCTCGCGAGTGATGACGGTTACCGAGGCCGGGGTATGGGACAGGGGGGTGCGGTGACGCGTAGCGGCCTCTACAGTGGGTATGGGGTCAAAAAAATCACTTTCGGAATAGAGTTCTGCGTCATTTGCCCCTGCATTCAGGGATAAAAGAAGGAGGCCGGTAATGGAAGTTAGACGTGTTGGCCTGACGCAAGTTAGCAGGGCTTGTTGTAGGTAGGTCATATCAATTTCAATTGTAAACATTCATTTATTATATCTGATTGGTATAGGGGGCATAGCTACTGATGTTGTCGCTCGTTTTTGCTAACCCACATTCCCTTGGTTTGTTTATAGTCTTAGCGCGTTGAGCCTGGGTTTATACCCCTCCAGCCGATGGAGTGTAAATAAGGCCTGATGAGTGGTCACGTGTCGCCTTACAGGCTTAAGTTTCGCAGCTCAGGGTCAGGCTCACTAGCATGCCATAGCCCGTCAAAGTCCTCGGCTAGCTCCGTCGCCTCCAGGGGAGACCAATAAACCGCGTAACCGGTATAACGTTGTAAGGACTGTTTATAGAGAATGCCAGCCTTGTCGGTGAGCATAAATTCGGTATGCGGGGTATTATTTGGCGTCTTTAGTGTGCGCACCTGTATTCGGCTGGGCAGCCGATGGTGGAGGTTTAATAAGCGATGACTTTTTTGTACCAGGAGCTGAGGCGTCTTGACCAAAATATGGATTTGGGCATAGGGGTGTTGGCTAGCGAAATTGAATAAATGGTGGTGCAGTGCCTCGTTGTCGAAAATCTTGGGGTCGAGGCTGGGGCTTAAAATACGAATTTTCCGCTGTGCCCTCCGCGCCAGGAGGTCGGCTTGTACACGAAAACCGGTAACATCATCCAGCGTAATATGGCGCCGTTCTTCTGGGCTGATATCGACCGGGCCTGGCGCCACGCGCGGATTTAAAAATTGTTTGAGGGCAAGTGTCATGTGTTGATGGGGAATGCCCACATCGTCAAAAACCGAGCCATCGCGGGTGAATTTCATGGCTTCGTAAAAGGGCAGGGCGTGTACCTGTGCATCTAATTGGATGCTCTCTAAACCCTCGCGAGTAGCGAAGCCAATGATTTGGCGCATCAGTGCCGAGCCGACACCCTGGTGACGATGGGTCTTGAGCACGGCCATGCGCCCCACCTTATTGGCGAGTAAGCGTGCACAGCCCATGGGGCTATCATCGGAGCCATAGGCGATCCAGTGACTTGCCGCATTATCTGCTTCGCTAAATTCCTCCGCCTCTGGCACCCCCTGCTCGTCGATAAAGACGCGGCGACGAATATCCATCAAGGCTTGCCGGGCGCTTGCCCATGCACATTGTTCAACATCGATGGGGAAAAATTCGATGTCGCCTGTACCACTGTTGCTCACAATCTTTCTCCGCTTTTAGTTCCCGATATAATCAACGGTGACTCACTGTCTCATGCTGTGCATTGTTGAACCCCGCTCTCTTTTTATAGCATGTTCTTAAGGCGGATGATGTTCACTTAATCACACGGTGTTTTGTCACTTGAGCGAGTTTCCCTCTGCTGTCGCTCAGTGCTAATTTCACGGATAATGCAGATAATAAATTACGCTAGCTGGGTACCTTCTGTGTCGACAACGCTTTATCGCCCCTTCCTGTTTTTCGTATGCTTGTCTATCAGCCTGTCTGTTACTTCTCAGGCGCCGGCGATTATTGACTATGGCTCGCGCTTTCACCCAGTCGTTAGCGATAGGGGCATGGTGGTCTCCCAATCTCTACTGGCCAGTCAAATTGGCGCCGACATTCTAGCTCAGGGTGGCAATGCCATAGATGCGGCCGTGGCCACTGGTTTTGCTCTGGCGGTGACCCTGCCCCAGGCGGGCAATATCGGCGGTGGTGGATTTATGCTGGTTTACCTTGCCGAGCAACAGCGCACTGTCGCTATCGATTATCGAGAAATTGCCCCGCGCTCTGCACATAAAAATTTATTCCTCGATGAATTGGGTGAGGTGGATGCGACTAAAGCACGCTTTAGCCACACAGCGGCGGGGGTGCCAGGCAGTGTTGCCGGCCTTGTTCACGCTCTTGAAAAATACGGTAATTTGCCATTGGCAACGGTATTACAACCTGCGATCAAACTGGCTAGCAAGGGTATTACCATCACCCAGCCCCTGGCTTATTCTCTGGCGCATGCCGAGCAACGATTGCGTAAATGGCCGGCCTCTCGGGGCTACTTTTTTCATAAAGATGGCAGCCTGCTGCGCCCCGGTGATCACTGGCAGCAGGAAGATTTGGCCACCACGCTGGGGGAAATTGCCAAGCGGGGTAGTGACGGCTTTTACAGAGGAGAGGTGGCCGAAAAAATTGTTGCCGAAATGAAAAAACACGATGGGCTGATAAGCCTTGAAGACCTGGCCAATTACAAGGTGGTGGAACGTAAGCCGGTTACCGGCACTTACCGAGGCTACACAATTGCGGCTATGCCGCCGCCCTCATCCGGCGGTGTACATTTGGTGCAGATGCTGAATATTCTCGAGGGCTGGGAGTTACAAAAGCTCGGTCACAACAGCGCTGACTACTTACACCGTTTAATTGAGACCATGCGTCGGGCCTATGCCGATCGAAGTAAATACCTGGGTGACCCGGATTTCCACCCGGTGCCCGTGGCTCAGTTAACCGTTAAAAGCTATGCGCAAAGATTGCGAGAGGGTATTGATCTCGACGTGGCTAGCGCCTCCAGTGATATCGCTCCGGGGCTAAAGGCGCCATATGAAAGCCCGCAAACTACGCATTTTTCAGTCTGGGATGAGGTGGGGAATGTGGTGAGTAATACCTATACTCTAAACTTTTCCTACGGCAGCGGTATCTCTGTCACCGGCGCGGGATTTTTACTCAATAATGAAATGGATGATTTTTCTGCCAAGCCCGGCGTGCCGAATGCCTACGGCTTGATTGGCGGAGCTGCCAATGCCATTGAAGCGGGTAAGCGGCCACTGTCGTCGATGACGCCGACGATCGTTTTCAAACAGGGCCAGCCTACGTTTACTACCGGTAGCCCGGGGGGCAGCACGATTATTAATACAGTGTTACAGACCGTGCTAAATATTGTTGATTTTGAGATGAATATTGCCGAGGCGGCGGCGTCACCGCGCATTCATCACCAATGGCAGCCGGACAAGGTATTTGTAGAGCCGGGTCTGAATATTGATACTCGTCGTTTACTCGAGGCCAAAGGGCACAAGATTGTACCTTCATCGCGGGTGATTGGGCGTACTCAGACGATCAGTAGTGACGGTGAACATACCTACGGGGCCAACGATACACGTTGGCCCGGAGGCGGGGCGGTAGCTCAGCCCTAGTAGCCTTGAGCACGTTCAGACTTAGGCCGTGGCTTTATCCAGTAATCGGTTGAGTTCCGATATGGCCACTGAGCCGAGGCCGCTGGCAAAATTCATCATCGCGTCGAGATGGGTGCGCCGGCTATAGGCAACGCGGACGCTGGTTGCCGCAGCGATAACGGCAATCTTGTAATAAGAGAAAATGTGGTAGTAAGCCAGTGTGTCCATATTGACCTTATTGCCGCTGGCGCGCTCGTAGCGGGCGAGGAAATCGGCCTGGGGCATTAGACTACTGGCGAGAGGCTTACCTTCCTCATCATTGCCGCCAAAGAGTCCCAGTGTCGCCCAGGACAGGTCGTCGTGGTAGTCACCGTAATAGGCCAGCTCCCAGTCAAAGATGGCATTGATCTCGAGCTCGTCGGTGTACATAAAGTTGCCGGTACGATAATCGCCATGAACAATTACCGGTTCGCCAACGACGGGCATATTTTCTTTGAGCCACAGTGCCGCCCGTTCCATAATGGGGTGGGCAGATAAAGTATCCTCGTTCCAGGCGCGCTCCCACAGGCCGATGGCCCATTCGTTGGCCTGGGTGGAATTTGACTGGGGGATGTCAAAGGTCGACAGGTCTTTCTTGCTCCAGTCGATAGCGTGAATTTTTGCCAGAATATCGACAAACTGCTGGCTCAGGGCCTGGCGCAGCTCGGGCTTGAAATACATGCCAACGCCGCTCATCTTTTCACTATTCTCGGGTTGTTCCGGCTGTACCGTACCCTCGAGGAAACTGGCAATTAAGGCAGGGTGACCTAGCTTTTCACCGAGAGGGTCGATCCACAATACCTTGGGTACCGGTACCTCGCCCCACATGGCGCGCAGTACCTGGCACTCTCTGAGGCGATGGGTTTCAACAATGGATTCCGTGGGATCCATGCGGATCATTAAGTGAGTGGTTTCGCGTTGCCCGGGTTGCGGCTGCCAGGTGAGGTCGAAGGTGAATTGCTCTTTAGAGGCGCCCCCAGAAAGACGCTTCAGGTTTTCGACCACAATATTACTCTGACCGGTTTCACTCTGTAAAAAATGCAGCAGCGGTTCCTGCAGCTTACTGAAGTCCATGGTGTGCTCAACCGGCTTGAGTCTGTTGTGCAGCTTGCGAGTGAAGACCTCATCGACGGCGTTTTCAACCGGATAATTGGCGCGCATCTGCGCTATCCATTGTTCGGAGGGCTGAGTCCGCTCCGCCAGAGTAGGGGTATAGTTGCTCATGATATCGGCGCTCTCTCTATTCTTATTCGCTGGTTGGCCTTCACTTGCGGGCTTGTCGCTAGCATGCTTGTTTTGTTCAGCAGCCCTTGTCGAGTAAACGCTGTAGTGCGGAAATCCCGGTGTAGCCAAAACCACTGAGTAAATTCATCATCGCATCGAGGTGGGTTTTGCGCCCATAGGCTGCTCGCGAGCTGGTGGCGACGGAAATAACGGCGACTTTATAATAGGAAAACACGTCGAAATAAAATAGACGTTTGGGGTCGACGGTATTGCCGCTGTACTGCTGGTACTTATCGAGAAACTCCCCTTTTGATAATAAACCACTGGTGAGTACGGAACCGTCGTCCATGGGTGTGCCGAGTATCTGGCAGGTGGTGTAGGAGAGGTCTTCGTGGAAATCACCTATATGGGACAGCTCCCAGTCGAGTACCGCATTGATTTGATGGTCGTCGGTGTACATGAAATTGCCGGAGCGATAATCGCCGTGCACGATGACGGGCTTTTCGACGATTTGCATATTTTCTCGCAGCCAGGCAGCGGCATTTTCGACAATGGGATGGGCTTCAAGCGCATCCTCATGCCAAACCCGCTCCCACCAACCGAGAGACCATTCGTTGGCTTCGATATGGTTTTCTCTAGGGGCGTCGTAGGACGACAGGCCTTTGTTGCGCCAGTCGATGGTGTGGATTTTTGCCAGGTGTTGCACAAATTGTTCTTTCAGTTCGAGGCGTAAGCCGGGCTCGAAGAACATGCCCAAACCGCTGGCCTTATCGCCACCCTCGGGCTGTACAGTCCCCTCCAAAAAGCCGGCTATCAGGAAGGGGTGGCCGAGGTCTTCGCCCGCGGGGTCGGTCCAGTGAACCTTTGGCACCGGTACTTCACCCCACATGGCGTCGAGCATTTGCGATTCGCGCAGTCGGTGTGTCTCGACAATGGATTCACTGGGGTCCATGCGCAAAATTAGCTTTTCACTATTGCGTGTACCGGATTCCTGATCCCAGGTTAGGTCAAAGGTGAACTGTTCCTTGGAGGCACCGCCGGAGAGTCTGTGTAGGTTCTCCATAACAATGTCATCTTGCCCCGTGGCCTTTTTCAAATAGGCGAAAAGGCGAGTTTCAAGGTCACTGAAATCGGTTTTGTGTTCTGCTGTTTTACTGCGGTTGCGCAGCTTTTTTGTCAGTACTTCGTCGAGAGTAGTTTCGGTCGGGAATTTCTGGCGGATGCTTTCTATCCAGTCATCACTGGGTTGTGCTCGGTTTTTTAAGGTCGGAGTATAGTATTCGCGCATGGGCTTGGCTCGCGGTTTATTGCTTAACAACGATCGCTAATGATCTTGATTAATCGGGGTTTATATACGTGTAAAAAACTAGGCTTGGTCGATATTTAGAAAACCATCTTTATAGAGTAGGTCGGCAATATCGGCTTGTTGCTCGGCCTCGGGGTCAAACCCCAGGGCTTTAACCCAGGAGCGTTCTCGTATTTCAATGGCTTTAAAGAAGGGCTTCATCAATCCTTCAAAGGCGTTGCGCAGTTCGGCCGACATCTGCGGCTGCTGCTGAATAAACTCGCAGAGTAGTTCCTTCATCACCTCATTGCTGGCGCGAATGAATTTATAGGGTCGTAGGTGGGTGGGCTCTGCCGCATTATCGGTGACGAAGTGCTCGGTGACTTTGGTAGTGGTTTCTATGATCGACTCGGGCGCTGAAAAAGTATTGTTGAGTAGCTCGTTAACCTCTGCTAATACGCGCTTGTATTCCTGGTTTTCCAATAACTCATAGTGGAAGGCCTTATCCTGGATCAGGCCGAGAAAACCAAGGGAGGCGGCGACAATGCCGGCCTGTTCCTGGGCAAAGCGATCAGTCAGGTTGGGCATGACAACCTCTTCAATGGTTTTTTTCATGCCGGATAAAAACTGTTCTATTTCAGGGCTCATGACTCTGGGTTTTCCCGTTGATGATTTGAGACTGCTCGCATAGCGCTGTGTGCAGTAAGTTACCCCGCTTGTGTTGAACACAGGCGGGGGCAGTACTACAGGCTTATTTGAGTTTGTCGTTGACCGTTTCTTTACAGAGATCCTGAACTTCACCCCAGCCAATCACACCTTGCATATCCCAGCGACACAGTGACTGAACCAGGTACATCAGGGGCCAGGCCATCCAGGGATTGGAGGTCATTGGCGTGCCGGTAAACTGGTGAACCTTGCCGCGGACGTCCTCCACTTCGAGTTCAAAAAATTGATGCAGGTAACCATTGCGACGGATTTTTCCGGTGCCGCGTTTTAGGCCGTAAACCTGGTCGCCCTCGCGCACATAGCCGTGGACGATGGCGGGGTAGGCATCAATGTTTTCAGGGTCGACCAGATATAGGCAGTGGATGCTCATATCATTTTCAAAGTTGGCGTTCATCCAGCAAAAGTTTTTCAGTTGCTTTTCATCGCGCAGGCCCCAGCTGTGATCCATGCTGGCGACACAATCGACCTTGTGGGTTTTACCGTTAATGGTGAGCGTGCCTGTGACGCGGCCACTTTGATCCCAGTGTCCAGCGTAAGCATTCTCACTGATCACGTCGTCCGTATGATTAACGCCGGCCAGTGGATCCATGTCGGGATCGTGAATATCGTAGGGCGCCATGAGGCCTTCATATTTAACATCAAGGCTAACGCCTTCACCGCCGTCGTATTGAATTAAATAATCCATAACGGGTTTGGTGCATTTGATGGCGAGGCCGTTTTCCAGCTCATAGTCATCGAGGTTGCCCTTGGGCATGGGTAGAAATACATGACAGTCGTCGTAGAGTACTTCGTGGGGGGTGTTAGAGAAGCCATCTGTAATATGTATACTCGACAGTACCGACCCAAGGTTGCCGCGAGTTTGCACGTAAACGCCAACTAAAATATTTTCTTCAGGAACGTAAAACCCGAAATAATTAGTTTCCGCCCAGCTGTAGTGGTCGGATGTGGGGGGGTGGAAGTACATGTCATCATCTTTTATCACGGATTTATCCCTTTGATTTATATGTGTTCACTTTCTTAATTTTAGTTCTGTACTTGTCGTTCTATTAACCCTGGTTATCGCTCGCATAAGCGTCAGCCATGTTCATATAATAAACAGAATGGTCGTGGCGAGGTCAAGGGAAAGCTGGTTTTTATCGATTTTTACACGGTGAATCGCTTTTCGCTCTGGTCTAAATAATTTCTCTAGGTAATAAACTTGCTTACCATCACTGACCATTTTCGTTACCCTGTACTTGAAAAAAATCATGATGCAAAGGCGATTTTTAATCATTATTATTACCACGATAAACAAGGGGAAATTGACTCTATGACACGTTTTGTGCCCATCGGTAAAACCATGAACCTCCGCCACATGGGCGGTTACGATACGAAAAATTCTCGTAAAACAAAGAATAATTATCTCTATCGATCGGGTTTTTTACACTTTACCGGCGACCAGGATTTACAAAAATTTGAAACCCTGGGTATTAGTACCATCTATGATTTTCGTAGCCCCATGGAGAGGGTGAAAAATGACCTGCAGGTTGGCGATAAAGTTGAGGTCGTTGAGCTGGGCATGTTGGTGGCCAGTGTTGAAAATCTCTGGGACATGTTGATGAAAGAGGGTTTGAATCCAGAAGGCGCAGAAAAAATCATGGGTGATCGCTACCGCGAGCTGACCGAAGAAGAGGTGCCCGGTTACAAGAAAATGTTCGATCACATGATGCAGAGCGAGGGCAGTATTCTGGTGATGTGCTCATTCGGTAAAGACCGGGCGGGTATCGCCTCGGCCCTGTTGCTCAGTGCCCTCGGTGTTGTCGAGGAGCAAATTGAGCAGGATTACTTGTTGTCATCCGATGCCTATGCCGACAAGGCTCTGGCCATTGGCAAATTTGAGCAGTTTTTCAACTCCGAAGGTCTCTCTGTCGATGAGAGTATCGTGGTACCTATTCTCGATGCGCGCACTAAATACCTGGCCACGGCCTGGCAGGTAATGCGAGAGAAGTCGGGGTCGCTGGATAATTTTATGCGTGAAGAGCTGGGGATCGATCAGGCCGCTAGAGATCACCTGCAAAAGCGTTTTACCCTATAAATGAAGACTTTACCCGCGATTTTGAGTCATCGAAACCAGGGTCAATGATAAAAACAAGATGCAAAAGAAGAGAAAAGGGTGACTAGAGATGATTACAGCCAGTGACGACAAGCGCCATCAGCCGGATACCGACGATCAACTTTGGGGTGAGAGCTGGTATTTCAATTTTTACGATCCTAAAAACCGCGTCGGTATGTTTACACGCATGGGTCTCTACCCCAACAAAGGTGTGGCCAATATGGCGGTCTTAGTAGTGGTCGATGGCCGCGAGGTTTACAACCGGGCCTGGCATAACCTACCTCTGCCCGAGGGTGATATCGATACAGGTATTACATTGGGCGGAGTGACGTATCGGGCCAATGAGTTGCTGAAAAGCTATGCCCTAACATTTGTCGATGAGCTGACCCCTTTGAGCTTTGACCTGCGCTGGGATGCTCTAATGCCCCCACACGACTCGATGAAGGGTTTGCAGTTCAATGCGGCGACGAGCTTTCATCTGGAGCAGGCGGGGAAAATAACGGGCTCTATTAAACTGCGTGATAGCGCGTGGCAGGTCGATGGTGTCGGCAACCGAGATCACTCCATCGGCGTTAGAAACTGGGCAGCCTTTACCCATCACGAGCTTGCCTGGCCGGTATTTGAGGACGGCACGGCGCTGGGAGTTTTACGTATTTATTTTGAAGGCGGTGGTTCTGCCGATCTTTGTTGGGCCTATGTCGATGGCGCCATCGACACCTTAACGCTTGAGGAATTTAGTACTACCCTGAATGATGAGGGGCGGGCCCTGTCCGCCAAGGTGTCGGCCGTTGACGGCAAGGGCCGGCGTTATGATATTGACTGTATTCGCCAGGCCGTCGTGCATTGGCCCTTTGATGCCTATGTATTGAATGAGGGTGCCTTCGAATTCCGCCTTGGCGATGGCCGTGTCGGCTATGGCTTGCTGGAATTGGGTTGCCGTCTTGGTGCGACTTGAGGAATGATTGGGGCGATTGGCCTAGTATTGCGAAATGCCCTGTTTTATAGGCTTAAATTAAATAAATAGCCGCAAAACTGCAAACAAGTCTTGTAAAGTTGGGGGCTCGCTGCTACATTGCGCGTCCTTCGTAGCAGGCACGTAGCTCAGTTGGTTAGAGCACCACCTTGACATGGTGGGGGTCGGTGGTTCGAATCCACTCGTGCCTACCAATTATTTTGGTAGCAACACCCTTGGTAATATTCCCCAAGCCTTTTCCTGGTTTTGGCGTTTGCCAAGTTGTTATCTGATGTATCCCGCAAGTGGCCTTTAGTAGGGGTCACCACTGAAACAAGGAAAGTAAGATGCCGCTTATTACCCTTCCCGATGGTAGTCAACGCAGTTTTGACGCCGCCGTTACGCTTCACGATGTCGCCTTAGACATTGGCCCCGGTTTGGCAAAGGCTGCCCTTGCTGGCAAGGTCAACGGCTTTGTTGTCGATACCTCATTTTTGATTGAACACGACTCCGATGTCGCCATCATCACCGAGAGAGATGAAGAGGGCCTCGAGGTCATTCGCCACTCTTGTGCTCATCTGCTGGCTCAGGCGGTCAAAGCGCTATACCCGGAAGCTCAGGTCACCATTGGCCCCGTTATCGACGACGGCTTCTATTACGACTTTGCCTACGAGCGCGCCTTCACCCCCGAAGACTTGTTGGCCATCGAGAAAAAGATGAAGGAGCTGAGCTCGGCCAGTCTTGATGTGTCGCGGCAGGTAAAGAGTCGCGATGAGGCGGTTGAGTTTTTCCGTGGCCTGGGTGAAGAGTACAAAGCGGCGATTATCGAATCCATCCCCAGCGATGAAGACCTCTCGCTCTACAGCCAGGGTGAGTTTACCGATCTCTGCCGTGGCCCCCACGTACCGAACACCAGTAAGATTAAAGCCTTTAAGCTGACCAAGGTGGCCGGTGCATATTGGCGCGGTGATTCCAACAATGAAATGCTGCAGCGCATTTACGGTACGGCCTGGGCCAATAAGAAAGAGCTAAAGGCCTATCTGCACCGCATAGAAGAGGCCGAAAAGCGCGATCATCGAAAAATCGCCAAGAAACTGGATCTCTTCCATATTCAGGAAGAGGCGCCGGGTATGGTGTTTTGGCACCCCCGAGGCTGGACCGTTTACACCGAAATTGAAGAGTACATGCGTCGCGCACAGCGCGCCGCGGGTTATCGTGAAATTCGCACACCACAGTTAGTCGATTACTCGCTGTGGGAGCGCTCCGGCCACGCCGATAAGTTTGGCGACGATATGTTTGCCCTACACATCGATGAGCGTGACTTCGCCGTCAAGCCGATGAACTGCCCCTGCCATATCCAGGTTTACAATCAGGGTTTGAAGAGCTACCGCGACCTGCCGCTGCGTCTTGCGGAGTTTGGCTCCTGTCACCGCAACGAGCCCTCGGGCTCCCTGCACGGCATTATGCGGGTGCGTGGTTTTACTCAGGATGACGCCCATATTTTCTGTACCGAAGATCAGGTGCAGTCTGAAGTGTCAGATTTTATCGACTTTCTGCACAGCATTTATGCCGACTTCGGGTTTAGTGAGGTGATCTATCGTCTCTCGACACGTCCCGAAAAGCGCGTTGGTGACGACGAGGTGTGGGACAAGGCAGAGAAAGCACTGGCCGACGCCCTCGATGCCAAAGACCTGCCCTGGGAACTACTGCCCGGTGAAGGTGCTTTCTATGGGCCGAAGATCGAGTTCTCACTGAAGGATTGTATTGGCCGCGTCTGGCAGTTGGGTACCATCCAGGTCGATTTTTCGATGCCGGGTCGCCTCGATGCACAGTATGTTGGCGAAGACGGCTCCCGTCAGGTACCGGTGATGTTGCACCGTGCGGTACTCGGTTCCTTCGAGCGTTTTATCGGTATCTTGATTGAACAATACGAAGGGGCTTTCCCCGCCTGGTTGGCGCCAGAACAGGCCGTGGTGATGAATATTACCGACAAACAGGCCGATTACGTGCATTTAGTGACAGAAACCTTGAATAACAAGGGCTTTCGCGTCATAAATGACTTGAGAAATGAAAAGATCGGTTTTAAAATCCGCGAGCACAGTATGCAGCGAACTCCTTATCTACTTGTAGTTGGTGATAAAGAGGTCGAAACACAGACCGTGGCAGTGCGCACTCGTGAGGGCAAAGATCTTGGTAGTCTGGCAATTGAAGCCTTTGCCGAGTTGCTGAGCGAGGATGTGCAGCGTCGTGGTCGTGTGGTTTTGAGTCAATAAAGATTGATTGGAGCCACTGTTAAGTGACAATAACGGAGAAACATTATTAAGAAAAGTTATGCCAAGAGCTCGAGTAAACGATCCAAGCTGAACGATGAAATTGAAGCGTCCGAAGTGCGTTTAGTCGGTGCGGAAGGCGAACAGATCGGCGTGGTAAGTTTGGATGAAGCCAAGCGTCTGGCGGCGGATCAGTCCCTTGACCTGGTTGAAATCGCGCCCGATGGCCAGCCTCCCGTGTGTAAGCTGATGGACTACGGCAAGCATGTCTTCGAGGCCAAGAAACAACAGGCCGCACAGCGCAAAAAGCAGAAGCAAACACAAGTCAAGGAGATGAAGTTTCGCCCTGGTACCGATTCGGGCGATTACGAAATTAAGATGCGCAACCTGGTGCGCTTCCTTGAAAATGGCGATAAAGCCAAGATCACGCTACGTTTTCGCGGACGCGAAATGGCCCACCAGGAACTGGGTATGGAGATGCTCAAGCGCATCGAAGCGGATCTGGAAGAATTGGGGAATGTTGAGCAATTTCCAAAAATGGAAGGCCGACAGTTGACGATGGTCATCGCCCCCAAAAGCAAGAAAAAGTCCTAAGTAAGTCCGGTTTTAATCGGCTCTTCTTAACTGATCGCAATCGGCCTTTTGGCAGGCTGACCGACAGTCTTTTTCTTTTATGTAAGCTCTATCGAGGAGTAATCTAATGCCAAAAGCAAAAACGCACAGTGGTGCGGCAAAACGGTTTAAAAAAACCAGTTCGGGCTATAAGCATAAACATGCTAACAAAAGCCATATTCTCACTAAGATGACGACCAAGCGTAAGCGCCAATTGCGAGGCACCAGCACTTTAAACGCTGCTGATACCCCCGCCATTGACCGTATGCTGCGTACTTAATCAGACAGGAGGATAGAAGATGCCACGAGTAAAACGAGGTGTAACTGCACACCGCCGTCACAAGAAAGTTCTCAAGCAAGCCAAAGGTTACTACGGTGCTCGCAGCCGCGTTTATCGCGTTGCGACCCAGGCGATTACCAAAGCGGGCCAGTACGCCTATCGCGACCGTCGCGTTAAGAAACGTACTTTCCGTGCGCTATGGATTGCGCGTATCAATGCTCAGACTCGCGTAGAAGGTATGCGCTACAGTCAGTTCATTGCCGGTCTTAAGAAGGCGGGAATCATGCTTGATCGTAAAGTACTATCAGACCTGGCAATTCACGATAAGCCAGCGTTTGCGCAAATTGTTAATCAGGCTAAAGCCGCTTTAGCTTAGACAGTTGCGTTCCGGCCTGGCCGGAAACACGTTTAGATCATAAAAAGGGAAAGGGCCAGCGCTCTTTCCCTTTTTACTTAGCGCGACCGCTAGAATCTACATTAGCCCCAATCTAAAAATAAGCTGAGTAACCTTAAGTGCCCAGTTTAAGGACAAATCATGGACAATCTTCACACCCTGGCCGACGAGGCCGAGCTATCGATAAAGGCGGCTGACAGCGTCGCAGATCTGGATCAGCTTCGCGTCGAGTACTTAGGTAAAAAGGGCAAAATTACCGGCATGCTGAAAACCCTCGGCAAGCTCTCGGCTGAAGAACGGCCCAAGGCGGGGGCGGTGATTAACGAAGTCAAAGTTGCCCTACAGAATAGTATTAACGCCCGCCGGCAAGCCCTCGAAACTGCCTTATTGCAGGCTCAGCTCGACAGCGAGCGCATCGATGTGACATTACCCGGCCGCAAGAGCGAAGTCGGTAGCCTGCATCCGGTGACTCAGACCATGGCGCGCATCGAAGAGTTCTTCACCGCTGTGGGCTATCAGGTGGAGGAGGGGCCGGAAATTGAAGACGACTATCACAACTTTGAAGCCCTGAATATCCCCGCCCACCATCCGGCCAGGGCGATGCACGATACCTTCTATATCGACCCTACTACGGTGTTGCGTACCCACACATCGCCGGTGCAGGTGCGGACGATGGAAAGACAGCAACCGCCGATTCGGATTATTTGTCCGGGCCGCGTCTACCGCTGCGATTCCGATTTGACCCACACGCCGATGTTTCATCAGGTCGAAGGTTTGGTAGTCGATAAGAATGTCAGTTTTGCCGATCTGAAGGGCACGGTTGATCAGTTTTTAAAGGCCTTTTTTGAGGCCGATCTAGCGGTGCGTTTTCGCCCCTCCTATTTCCCCTTTACCGAGCCCTCGGCTGAGGTCGATATTCAGTGCACCAACTGTAAGGGTAAGGGCTGTCGTGTCTGTAAGCAGACCGGTTGGCTGGAGATTATGGGCTGTGGCATGGTGCATCCCAATGTCTTCACCCACAGCGGCATCGACCCGGAGCAGTACACCGGCTTCGCCTTCGGCATGGGTGTCGAGCGTCTGGCGATGTTGCGCTACGGGGTGAATGATTTACGTCTCTTCTTTGAGAACGACCTCCGCTTCTTAAAACAGTTTTAATTTCAATAAGTTATTTAATTTTATTACAGTAAATTCGAGAATAAATTGCGATGAAATTCAGTGAATCCTGGTTGCGCGAGCTGGCCAACCCCGACCTAAACTGCGATGCGCTTATCGCCCAGTTGACCATGGCCGGTCTTGAGATCGACGGTGTCGAAGCCGCCGCTAATTTTGACGGTGTTGTTGTGGCGCGCATCGAATCGCTTGCCGCGTCAATTGCGGCAGCGGCGATCTTGTGCAGGTCGTCTGCGGTGCGCCCAATGCTCGCGAAGGTCTGGTGACGGCCTTTGCCCAGGTCGGCGCGACCCTGCCGGACGGTATGACTATCGGTCAGGCAAAACTGCGGGGTGTCGACTCCTTTGGCATGCTTTGTGGCGGCGATGAGCTGGGGCTGAATGAAGATACCGGCGGCATTATGGAGCTAGCCGCGGATGCGCCCGTGGGACAAACACTGAATCAATTATTCGGCCTCGATGATCAGATTATCGAAGTCGACTTAACCCCCAACCGCGGTGACTGCCTGAGTATTCAGGGTCTGGCGCGGGAGGTGGGTGTGCTCAATAAACTCACGCCTCATTTCGTACAGACCTCGGCAGCAGCGGTGAGCAGCGAGCAAAGTGTGTCAATTGGCATCTCAGCGACCAGCGCCTGCTCCCACTATGCGGGCCGGGTGATTAACGCCGTCGATATGAGCCAGTCTTCACCCCAGTGGATGCAGGAGAAACTACGGCGCAGCGGTATTCGCTCCATCGACCCGGTGGTCGATGTCGGTAACTATGTGATGCTCGAACTCGGCCAGCCGATGCACGCCTTTGACCTCGACACTTTATCGGGTGATATTGATGTGCGCTTTGCGAAAGAGGGTGAAAAACTCGTCCTGCTCGACGGCGCTGACGTTGAACTTAAAAATGAAACTCTACTGATTGCCGATAAAAACGGCCCGCTGGCAATTGCCGGCATTATGGGCGGCAAAGACAGCGGCGTTAGCGCGGCGACAACATCTATCTTTCTTGAAAGTGCCCACTTTGTACCCCTGGCGCTGGCGGGTAAAGCCCGTGAATACGGCCTGCACACTGATGCTTCCCATCGCTTTGAACGCGGTGTCGATACCCAGTTGCCCCTCGTTGCCCTCGAGCGCGCAACGGAGCTTTTGCTAGCAATAGTCGGCGGACAGGCTGGCCCGGTGACATCGGCCGGTAGTGCACCGCAGGCGGGCACTGAGTCCAGCATTACTTTGCGCAAAAGCCGCCTGGCACAGCAGCTCACCCTCGAGCTTGACGATGAGCTGGTCAGTGATATGTTGACGCGCCTGGGTCTGGGTGTGACTCAGCCCGGTGCCGGTGAGTGGCTGTGCACCGTACCGAGCTGGCGCTTCGATCTGGCCATTGAGGCCGACCTGATCGAAGAGGTAGCCCGCATCTACGGTTACAACAATCTGCCCGTGGCAACCATCAACATGCCCCTCGAGATTCAGCCCACGGCAGAGGCGACATCGAGTCTCGCCGATATTCGCCAGCTGCTGGTGAGTCGGGATTATCAGGAGGCCATCACTTACAGCTTCGTCGACCCCGCTCTACAAAGCCAGGTTAACCCCGGTGTTGCCAGTGTCGCTGTTGCCAACCCCATTAGTACCGATATGGCGGTGATGCGTACTAGCTTACTGACGGGTTTGCTGAGTACCGTTAAATACAATTTAAACCGGCAGCAATCCCGCGTGCGCGTGTTTGAAAGTGGCTTGCGCTTCGTGAAAGAGGGCGGCCAGCTGAGCCAGCAAAAAATGCTTGCCGGCGCGATCACCGGTACCCGTACACAAGAGGGGTGGGCAGACCCGGCCAGCGAGGTCGATTTTTACGATATTAAAGGCGATGTCGAAGCCGTGCTCGAATTTTGTGGCACTACCGCTCAGGTGGAATTGGCTAGTGCTGAACATGCCGCGCTCCACCCCGGGCAAACCTTGGCGCTGCTTAACAGCCAGGGTGAGACCTTCGGTCATATTGGTAAGCTGCACCCCAGCCTGCAGCAGTCTCTGGGCTTAAGTCAGCCGGTGTATGTTTTTGAGCTTGTACTGGCCGAAATCATTCAGGGTCAAATAGCGGCCTTCGATGAAATTAGCAAATACCCCGCTGTGCGCCGCGATATATCCCTGTCTCTGCATCGCGATGTGGTGATTGCGGAGCTTGTCGCCACTGCCCGTAGCAGTGCCGGCGAACATCTAATTGACTTAAAGGTTTTTGATGTCTATGAAGGCAAACACATTGAAACTAATAGGAAAAGTGTCGCCATTGGCTTGACCTTTCAGGATAAATCACGCACCCTTAATGACGAAGATGTCAATACAGCAATGGACGCAGTTATCAAGGCACTCGAAAACGATCACGATGCGAATTTAAGAGGGTAATAATGTCTGCATTAACCAAGGCCGATATTGCTGAAATGCTCTACGAAGAGCTCGGCCTTAATAAAAGAGAGTCAAAGGAAATCGTCGAATGCTTTTTCGAAGAAATCCGACTATCTTTAGCTGAAAATGAGCAGGTTAAAATTTCCGGTTTTGGTAACTTCGATCTGCGCGACAAAAGCGTCAGACCGGGTAGAAACCCCAAGACGGGTGAAGACATTCCGATAGAAGCGCGCCGCGTCGTGACATTTAAACCCGGGCAAAAGTTAAAGGTGAGGGTAGAGAACTATGCTGGAAGCGAGTAATAACAGCGAACTGGCGCCGATCCCCAGCAAGCGCTACTTTACCATTGGCGAAGTCAGCGAGCTTTGCGAAGTCAAACCCCACGTACTGCGCTACTGGGAGCAGGAATTCCCCAGTCTCAGCCCGCTCAAGCGCCGTGGTAACCGCCGCTACTACCAGCGTCAGGACGTACTCTTAATTCGTCAGATTCGCTCCCTGCTCTACGACCAGGGCTTTACCATCGGCGGCGCTCGCCAGCGCCTGGGTGGTGAATCCGTGAAAGAAGAAGCCACGCAAATCCGCCAGATCATTAATCAAACCGTCAGTGAACTTGAAGACGTACTGCGCACGCTCAAAGCCTAGCGCTTCGCCACCATTGCTAACAGCAAAAATGCTCGCCTTGTCCCAAAGGGGCAAATATCGGAGCGTAGCGCAGCTTGGTAGCGCACCACACTGGGGGTGTGGTGGTCGTCGGTTCAAATCCGGCCGCTCCGACCAAATACATCGTTAAATTGATGACTTGTAAGCCCGCTTCAACGCGGGCTTTTTTGTGTCTGTTGTTTTAAGACTTCCTCAGTTCAAGTAATAAGTCCAGCTGGCATCAGTAAAACCCGTTTATTCTTATGGCTCGCATGCTGGTAAAACATACTAATTGGCGGGAGCGGCTAAACTCTATGGCTGTCCAGCGGAGGCGCGGCTTTTTGCACCGCAACGATGCGTGAGTTAGCTGATATTTAGAGTGAATTATAACGACTGCAATCTAAAGGCACTGCTGCATCCTTCGCTAATAGAAAACCCTGTATAAGGAAATACAAAAAAATAAGCGACGGCAGTCGTTCCGCCGTTTTCAGATCTGCCAATATGTATTTTGGTGAGCGGGACTCTCTCTATTGGATTGTCCATCATTGCATGCGCCATTCTTTTAGAGCATTCAAACTCCTCAGGCATTATTCCGCTATCTTTTTCATAGGCAATTGGCGCTATCGATCGATAAGCGACAACAAGCACTGTAAGAATAATTGTCACTGTGGATATTTGTTTCATCGTTGACGAGCCATAAGCGTTTATTCAAAGTAAGCCTTCCGGCTTTTATCGCTATCTCAATTACCTTGATGTCAGGAGCGCTTCACTTAATAGTCTTCTTCAGGCGCTCAATGGACAATTCAAGTCGCTATCCATAGGGGCCGAGAGAGAAAGAGAGTGAGCCGTAAGCATAAATACAAATTGGGGTAGGGCTTTGCTGCTTTCTGTAAAAACAAATCGCCTCGGTGCCCTTTTAAGCCATGATTAAATCGAGCTCGTGCTTATTGGCCTTGTGCAAGTCCTTGATGGTGATCGCGTATTTTTCCAGGCGCAGATCTTCTTCGCTTTCGGCTGTCCAGGTGGGGACCTGGCAGGGCGCCCTATTTTCATCGACAGCAACAAACACCATGATGCAGTGCATGGCTTTGCTGAGTTCGGTGCTGGTGGTGTCACCGCTGCTGAGGTTGACGGCGAGGTGGATGCTGCTGGTGCCGGTGTGAATGACTTTGGCATTAATCTCGATCAGGTGGCCGACGGCAATCGGTTTGCGAAAATTGATATTGCCAACAAAGGCGGTGATGCAGTATTTTCCGCTCCAGCCGGTGGCACAGGCGTAGCCAGCCTGATCCAGCCATTTCATGGCAATACCACCGTGCACATTGCCAGCAAAATTGGCATCCGTAGGCTCGGCCAGAAAACGCAAGGTGATTTCTCTTTTGGCAACTTCCATGTTCATCCTTTTTACAAGCGCTAGCAGTTTGTTGTTTTTCGATGTTTACGATTTATGACTCGGGAATTGTGTCGCTATCGAGGGCCAGGCCTTCGACAATTCTTACACAGTTGCGTCCATCCTCTTTGGCTTGATAAACGCCTTTGTCAGCCTGGCTAATCAAATGGTTTTGTATGGCTTCGCTATCGGCAAAACCCTGTTGTCCCTCTTGCCAATAACTGACGCCGATGGAAACGGTGAGTCGAAAACGCTCTTGCTTGTCATTGGCAATATCGACGCGGGAAATTTTATCGCGAATTCGTTCGGCAATTTCTTCGGCGTGACTGAGGTCGCAATCGGGTAGCAGCACGGTAAATTCCTCGCCACCAAAGCGGGCCAGTACATCAGACTGGCGCAGTAGGGGTACGACACTGTCGGCGACACTGCGCAGTGCTCGGTCGCCGGTTAAATGGCCGTGTAGGTCATTCACCGCCTTAAAGTGGTCGATATCAATAAACAGGCAGGACAGGGGCTTTTTCGAACGCCGTGAGCGGGCAATTTCGGTGGCTAGAGCCTGAAAGAAAAAGCGCCGGTTTTTGGCGCGGGTCAGCAGGTCAACCAGGCTGAGATGCTTATAGCGCTCCTGATTAATTGAGCTTTCAATACAGACGCTGATCACCGTGCCCAGGTGCAAGAGGAATTCGCCCCCCAGTCCGGGGTGAAAGCGCTCGGGGTCGCGACTGCCCAGGTGCAGGCTACCGATGATGTGATTGCCGCGGCGCAGGGGCAGCAGGGCGACGCTCTGGCTCATGCCCGGGCCGAGTTTGGCGATGTCGCTGTCTTCGTTGCTGAGGATGAGTTGAATGTCGCCGCCGTACACGCTCTTAATCGAGCCGATGGAGTCGGTGTAAAACAGATTCCTGTAGTTCAGCTTGCCGTAAATCTCACCGATCAGCTGTTGTGTTTCCTGCTGGGGGTCGAGTAAAAAAAGCTCAATCTGGGTCAGCTTTAGTTGGCGTTTCAGGTCGGTGAGAATGCGTCGGATCAGTAATTCGTAAGAATTGGCTTCGAGGAAGTAGAGCTCCAGAGCGTAAAACTTTTCCTGAGTCTGCTGGTTGTAGCGGGCACTTTCGATCATCTCCTTGATCGTTGCTTTTAGATAGGCATTTTCATCCGCCAGCGAGCCGGTATTGGCTCTCGCGACCTGTCGTTTAGACAGCGGCGATCTATACTTGCTCGAAAAGTGCTCTCGCTTGTCGAATTTATCCATAGCCCAATATAACCAGTGACAGCGTGTTTTTTTAGTGCGCCAGAAAAGTCCTTGATTTAAGCACAAGTTGGCCGCCGAAACAGCATAAGTGGATCAATCAATTGATGCTAGGTACTGGCGGTAGGGGGGGAATGTGATTAGTGGTAAGTCAGGGCTGTTTAGTGAGTGTCGTTTTACCGACTACGGATTCCCTACCGCGATTAATTCTCTCTACTTCATTGCTTGATCTAGCGGAGTGTCTTCCCTTATATCGTCATAAATAGCGATGCAGTGTGAGACACTGGGCCGATGAATCTGTTGTTGCGCACCTGCCTTGTTACACCTTTATTACTGCTGCTTGGGCTGTTTGCCGTGTTCGCCCTGTGTATCGAACCCTCGCCGTTGGTGACTGAGCAGGCGCGGTTGAGTCCGGCCAATATTGATCGCGTTAAACAACTGCTACGCCAACACCAGCCTGGGAATTTGCGCAGTGGCGAGACCGGGAGCCTCACCCTGAGTGAAGAAGAGCTCAACCTTATCGCCACGCACCTGGCTCGACGATTCAATGCTGCCGGGGCCGTGCTGAAAATCAGGCAGGGTTTATTGGCGGTGAGTAGTAGCTGGAATATCTCTGCGCATTTACCCTATCAACAGGAGGCTGCTAGCTACCTCAATATCGATGCTGTATTGGTGAACAGGGAGGGAGGCGCAGGCCTCAACAGCATAACCATCCAATCGCTGAAAATTGGCCGACTTTCTTTGCCGCCGTTTTTGCTTGAGCCTCTACTGCAATTTGCGCGCAAGCGTTTGGAGGTGGTTGAGGACCTGCAGCATGTTTCAAGGGTGTTGCAGGCCATTGATTTTCGTCGCCAGGAAGTCACTCTGACTTACCAGTGGCAGGCGGGTTTGCTCGAGACCCTGCGAGGACGCTTTCTCAGTGTTGAAGAACGCCAGGCCATTGCCATCTATCATCAATTCCTGGTGCTAGAAGTCGACCGGCAGGGTCGAGACCTGAGCTTTACAAGCCTGCTTGAAGCGACCTTTGGTTTTGCCCAAAAACGCTCACAAAACGCTGCGCCCGTAGTGGAAAACAAAGCCGCTATTATCGTGCTGGCAGCCTTTGCCAATGGCGGTGGCTTGAGCACCCTCATCCCCGAGGCAAAAGACTGGCCCCGGCCGCGACGTGCAAAATTACGGCTCGAGGGCCGCCATGATTTAGTTCAGCATTTTATGACCTCTGCAGCGCTGGCCGTCGCGGGTGGCGCTGCGGTGTCGAACGCCATTGGTTTGCGTAAGGAAATGGACGATGCCCGTCAAGGTAGCGGCTTTAGTTTCAAAGACCTGGCCGCCGATATGGCGGGTACCCGTTTTGGAGAGCTGGCAGTGGCCTCGTCCGCATCGGCCCGGCGTCTGCAGTTGGGTCTAGTTGCAGGACAGGACAAAACCCTGTTGTTGCCGTCGCTGCAAGGTCTGCGGGAAAACCTCAAACGGCCACAGTTCCAGAGCCGTTATGGCAGTGTGCGGGATCCGCGCTATAGGCGGGTGGTGAATGATATAGAGGCGAGGATAGATATCTTGCGTCTTTACCGCTAAAGCACCAGAGCCATGCCGCCCAGCGGCGGAAAAAACACCCGTTATTGCCTACCCTGTAATTAGACGTTTGCATTTATGACTGACTGACGAGGTGGATAATGAAGTTACTCTCGGTGGATGGACTGCGCAATCTTGTTGCTAGCCTGGGGCAAACGGTCTTTTACGGAGCGGTGCTGGAGACCCTTGAACGGGACTTTATTCGCTGGGGGGAGTTTATCAAGACCCCGCGGCTGGCGACGCATTATCCCTTTGGGGTGATCGAATTAATGCCCTGTACCGACCAGCAGTTCTACACTTTCAAATATGTTAACGGCCACCCGCAAAACACCCAGCACGGCAAACTCTGTGTGGTGGCGTTGGGTATTTTGGCCGAGGTCGACAGTGGCTATCCACTGCTGATCAGTGAAATGACCCTGCTGACGGCGATACGCACCGCTGCAGTCACGGCTCTGGCGGCGAAATCACTGGCGCGCCCCGACAGTCGTCATTTGGCCATTATTGGCACCGGCGCCCAGGCCGAATTTCAGGTGGGCATGGTGCAGCAGGTTCTCGAGCTGGAGAGTCTCAGCTATTTTGATCTCGACGGCAAAGCGATGGACAAATTTGCCGGTAATATGGCGGCCAGTGGCCTGCAACTCAGGCCCTGTCGCAGTATCGAGGAGGCTCTTAAAGAGGCCGATATGGTGATTACCGCCACGGCGGCGAAGCGGGTCAATGATCTTATCCAGCTCGACTGGTTGAAGCCGGGCGTGCACATCCACGCCATGGGTGGTGACTGCCCGGGCAAGACAGAGCTGGGGCAGGCTCTGTTAAAGGCCAGTAAAATCGTGGTCGAATACCGCCAGCAGAGTCTGCTTGAGGGCGAGGTGCAAAACCTCGATGACTCGGCCGTGCACGCCGAACTCTGGCAGCTACTCGCCGGGCAACTCCCCGGACGGGAGAGCGACAACGAGTTAACACTGTGCGATGCCGTCGGCTTCGCCCTGGAGGATTTCTCGATTATCAAACTGATGCATGACTACTCGTCACAAGCGTGCTATCGCCAATACTTTGATGAAATTGCCATGTTGCCGACGGTGGCTGACCCGAAAGATCTCTACGGCTTCTTCACCTCTGCTAGCGACCTTGTGAGTCAGCCGTAGAAGCTCACAATCAAGCGTAGCAAGGTATTTTGTGTGCGTTGGCGGGTATCTGCACTGGGGTCGAATTCGCAAATCTCCAGCGCCACCACCTTGTCAAAGCGGCGCGCCTGGGTGAGGGCCTTACAAAGGCTTTGCAGGCTGATGCCGGCCGGCTCCGGGGTAGCGACGCCAGGGGCATGCAAGGGATCAATGGCATCGATATCGAGGCTGATACCGATATGGGTGCAGCGTTTGCTGAGGGTATGCAGGGCCTGTAATACAGCGGCGCAGCAATCGCCCCGGGGTAGTTGCTGCATCGCGGTAATGCTGGCCCCTTGCTCATGTAGAAATTTTTTCTCCCGGGGCTCAAAGCTGCGAATGCCCAGTAGTTGCAGATTTTTACCCTTGAGCTTGCCACTTTGCGGGCAGAGCCGCGCTAACCGGGGGTCGCTGTCGTCGAGCAGGGCGCGCAGGGGCATGCCGTGGATATTGCCCGAGGCCGAGCTGCAGAAATTATGGGCATCGAGGTGGGCGTCGATCCACAGTAAACCGAAGCGTTGAGCCCCAGCGGTATCGTGTCCGCCAGCGGCGGCGATGGCTCCGCTCCAGGTGCCCATCGCCACCGAGTGATCACCACCGAGCACCAGTAGGGGTTGTTGGCTGCGGACTAAAGCTTCCACTCTGGCGGCCACCTGGTGATTGATCTGGGCGAGTTGCTCCTCGCCGGTGAGCTGATGGGATGACTCAGCTCGGGCGATCGGGTCGGCGTCGAGAGTTTGCCAATTTATGCGGATGCCAGCCCTCGCCAGTGCAGCCTTGAAGGGCTCCTGCATCAGGGTCTGCACGGCTCGGTGACTGTGGCCCCGTGGATAACCGAGCTTACTGTCGATACCCAGGGCCTTGATGGTTTTCACAATGGCGGTGATTCCATGGGGTTTTAGGCCCAGTGTAGTAGGGCGAGGATAATTTGCCGGTAAATTGCCACTACACTGAAACCAGGTGTCAGCCGATGAGAGTCGCCCCAAAGGTGTTAATGGACGCGACGAAATTGTGATTTTGATGAGGCAGGGCGGCGTGAATAGCAGGGCATCTGCAGAGGGAGGATTGCATGTTGCACAGTATGTCAGCAGGAAGGCTCGACGATGCTCGAAATAAGATCGCGGCCCAACAAGTCCGCAGTGAGCAGGCTTGTGTCACGGAGCTAGTGACTCTGACTGAACTCGATGCCGGCACCCGCCAGCGCATTGAAGCACGAACCCTGGCCTTGATAGGAAGCATTCGCCGTCCCTCTTACTGGCAGAGGCCCGATCCCCTCGCGGCCATCCTCGAGCAGTTTCCACTGTCCAGCGCCGAGGGCTTGCAGTTGATGGGCCTCGCCGAAGCACTGTTACGGGTACCCGACGCCGCCACCGCGCAGCGCTTGATCGTCGATAAGCTGGGTACTGCCGACTGGCATTCCCACCTCAGTAAAGCAGAACCTCTGTGGATGAAGGGCCTTATTGTCGCCCTGATATTGAATCGCAAACTGCTCACTGCGGAGCCCAGCGAGGGATCGATACCTGGCGACAGGCAGATATTCGGGAAGGTGTTGCGGGATCTGCAGTGCCGGGCGGTGTGCCTTGGTACGCGCTGGCTCGGCAGCCACTTTGTGTTTGCCAGCAGTATTGAGGGGGCTCTCACCAGAGCCGAAAAGTTCGCGGCTCGCGGCTATCAACTGTCCTTCGATATGCTCGGTGAGGGTGCGCGTTGCGCGGGCGATGCCCAGCGTCATTTTCGACACTATGAGCAGATGATAGGAGCGTTGGCGACTGTTGACAGGGACAGCGGCAAAGGACTTGAGAGTCGTGTCGATGTACTGCGAGGCAGTGTCTCAATCAAGCTCTCGGCCCTGCATCCACGCTACGAAGCGGCGCAGCGCCAGCGGTTGATGACGGAGCTGGTGCCTCGGGTGCTGGAACTGGCGCAAGAGGCTAAAAGCAGTGGGCTGAGTCTGACCGTCGACGCCGAGGAGAGCTGGCGTTTGGCCCTGTCTCTCGAGGTTTTTGCCGCGGTCTACTGCCATCCAACGCTGGAGGGCTGGAATGGCTTGGGTCTGGCGCTGCAGGCCTATCAAAAACCCGCCCTGGCGGTGCTTGAGTGGCTGCGCGAGCTGGCGGCAACTCAGGGCCGCAGCATCCCCCTACGTCTGGTCAAGGGTGCCTACTGGGACAGTGAAATCAAACTCGCCCAGCAGGGCGGCTACGAGGCCTACCCGGTCTTCACCCGCAAGGCCTCGACCGATCTCAATTACCAGGCCTGTGCCCATTTCCTGCTGCGCCAGCGCCGCTACTTCTATCCGCAGTTTGCCACCCACAATCCCTATACGGTGGCAACGGTATTGGAGCTTGAACGCCAGGTGAGCGCCGCCGATCCGGGGCACTTTCGAGCCTACGAATTTCAACGACTGCACGGCATGGGTGAGGCCCTGTTCGAGGCCATTCAGCAACAGGGGCAGGTGTGTCGTGTCTATGCGCCGGTCGGTGAACAGGCGGAACTGTTGAGCTATCTGGTACGGCGCATACTCGAAAATGGCGCCAATAGTTCGGTGCTCGGCCAATTACAAAACAACAGCATTAAAGCGCGGGCGCTGGTGCAGAACCCCGGTGAGCAGGTGAAGGCCTGGCCCCAGGCCGGCCATCCACAGATTCCCCAGTCCGCAGACCTATACCCAGGGGTGGGTACTCAGGAGGGGCGGCGTAATTCCCTCGGTTGCGATCTCGATGATGAGCCGAGCTTGCAAAGCCTGTTGCGGGGCGTCGCGGCCCATGGGCCTGTGCCACTCGAAGAGGATGGCCTTGTCAATAGGGCCCTGGGTGAGAGTACCGTGGAAATACGCAATCCGGCTCGCCCCAGGGAAGTTCTGGCGCACATTGCCCTCGATGGCCCTGAGCAATTACATGCCAAGCTTAAAACAGCAGGTCTGGCCGGCACCGACTGGGCAGCGACCAGTCCTGAACAACGCAGCCAACTACTGCGTCGGCTGGCCGATGAGCTGCAAAATAACCGCGATCGACTTGTTGGCCTGTGTATTGCGGAGTCTGGTAAAACCCTGGCCGATAGCGTTGGCGAGGTGCGCGAAGCGGTGGACTTCTGTCGCTACTACGCCGAGCGCGCTGAAATTTTGTTCGACGATTCGGGTGTGCTGCCCCGGGGCGTGGTGCTCTGCATCAGCCCGTGGAATTTCCCCCTGGCGATTTTTATCGGCCAAATTGCCGCCGCCCTGGTCTGTGGTAATAGCGTCGTGGCCAAGCCGGCCATGCAATCCCTGCTAATGGCGCGCTGTGTGGTTGAGTTGATGGCGAGCAGCGGTTTCCCGGCGGGCTGTTGTCAGCTCTTATTAGCCCCCGGTGTGGCGGTCGGTGAACAGCTATTACCCGACTCGCGCATTCAGGCGGTCTTGTTTACCGGCTCCCTCGCGACCGGCCACTGGTTGAATCGCGCCCTGGCCCGGCGTGAACCCTGCCCACTCATCGCCGAGACCGGCGGCCAGAATGCCATGTTGGTGGATGCCACGGCCCTGCTTGAACAGGTCGTTGATGACGTTCTCCGCTCGGCCTTTCAAAGTGCCGGCCAGCGCTGCTCGGCCCTGCGGGTGTTGTTTGTACAAGAGGACATTGCCGACGCCTTGATTGCCATGCTTAGCGGGGCCATGGCCGAGTTAGTTGTTGGTGATCCCGCTTCTGTGGCCAGCGATGTCGGCCCCCTGATTGATGAGCAGGCGCGCCGACACTGCGAGGAGCACTGTGTGTATCTACAGCGCCATCCCCGGCAGCAGGCGCGCTTACTGTATGCCTGCCCATTAACCGAGGATAGCGAAGGTGGCTATTATTTCCCGCCCCAGCTCTATGAAATTAGCAGCATGAGCCTGCTTATGGAGGAAGTCTTTGGCCCCATCGTCCACCTGATACGTTTTCCCGCAGGGGGAATCGATGGGGTGCTGGAGCAGATTAATAGCAGTGGTTACGGCTTAACCCTGGGCATTCAAAGTCGTATCGACACGACTTGCCGAGAGGTGGCACAGCGCGCTCCGGTGGGTAATGTCTATATTAATCGCAATATGGTGGGTGCGGTGGTGGGTGTGCAACCCTTCGGAGGTCGCGGCCTGTCTGGCACCGGGCCGAAGGCTGGCGGCCCCCTGTATTTATCGCGGCTGGTGCGCTGGCCGGCCAGTGATTTGATCGACAGGAAGGCCAACAGGGTTTTTCTTGGCACGGAACCAGCGGCCCACAGAGCGACTATTCTCCCCGCTGATGGCGAGCCAAAGCCTTCTGGCTGGCTTATTCCAGCTAGCTTAAACAAGGCACAGAAACGCTGGGCGACGAGGTCTGGGCAGAGCAGGATCTCTTGTGTCGAAAACTTCCTGCAGTCGACGGAGCTGGTAGGTGAGCCCGTGGAGCTCACCGGATGGCGAGCGGTGTCGGACTTACTGGCCGTGCCCCAGGAGCTACCCGGGCCCACCGGGGAGAGCAATACTTATCAGTTGGAAGGTCGGGGCCTGATCTTACTGGTACTGGATGAGGGCTCAGTGGGCGTGGTTTTTCTGAAACAACTAGCGGCGGCGCTGGTGGCGGGTAATGCGGTGCTAGTAGTACGCGATGGGGCTTCGCTACTGGCGGCCCGTTGGCAGGATCTACGGACAAACCTGCAGCGCGCCGGTGTCGATGCTCGCTTACTGCACAGCGCCGAGCTCGATGAGCTCTTCCCCCTCGTCGCCGAGGCACCGATCAAGGGTGTCTGCGTGGCACCGGGCTTTGCTCAGTATCGAGAGTTGGCGATGGCCCTGGCCGCGCGCCCCGGGGCGATTTGTCCGCTGATCAGTGCGCTGAATTTTAGTTGTTTAGTGGCTCGCCTAACTTATGAAAAAACCATCACCTGTAATACCGCTGCCGCCGGTGGCAATGCGAGTCTCTTGTGCCTTGAGGGTTGAAGCCCTTGCTTAAGTACTTGAGAAGGGTGAATTCAGAGCATAGTGGAGAAATAAACAAAGAAGGCGTTAAGATATGTGGCCATAGCGCGCTACTGGTGTCGAAGACATCCGGGGCAGCCAACAATTTTGCCAACATAAAAAGGAAGAATAACAATGACAAAACCCGCATTACTCAATGAAGAGCAGCTCGGCCAAAGCCTGGCGACACTGAATGCCGAGGCCCTGGCACCCTGGGCGGTGGCCGATGGCAAGTTGTCGCGGCGCTATGAATTTAAGAGTTTTATCGATGCCTTTGGCTTTATGACCCAGGCGGCCATCGCCTGTGAGGTGATGAGCCATCACCCGCGTTGGGTCAATGTCTGGAATGTGGTCGAAATTGACCTGCTGACCCATCGCTCGGGTGGCATTACCCACCTGGACTTTGAATTGGCGGGACAGATGGAGCCTTTGGCGAAAAAGCTACTGGCTTAATTCATCGCCTCGTTCAAAGCTGTACCCAGCAAGGCGGGCGCTATTGAATAGCGCCCGTGGTCCTCACTCGTTTTGAGCCCTGCACCGGTGCCGCCTGTGTTTTTGCCAGCCGGGCCTGCTGACGGCTATCGATGATATTCTTCAGGGCGATTAATAGCCCGGTTACCAGAAAGGCACCGGGTGGCAGGATCATCACCAAAAAGCCGTAATTGTCGCCGAACAGCTGTAAACCCCAGTTGGCGGCCATGGAGCCAAACAGCAGATCCATATTGGCGAACAGGGTGCCGCTGCCGATAATTTCCCGTATCGCGCCGAGCACCAGTAGCACCGCACCAAAGCCGAGGCCCATCATTAAACCGTCGAAGGCGGCGGGCAGTAGCGGCTGCTTGCTGGCAAAGGCTTCGGCGCGGCCGAGGATGGCGCAGTTGGTGACAATCAGCGGAATAAAAATACCCAGAATTTGATACAGCTCGAAGGTGTAGGCCTTCATCAGCATTTCGGTGCAGGTGGTGAAAGTGGCGATAATCATCACAAAGGCTGGGGTGCGAATGGCATCGCTGACCTGGTTGCGAATCAAGGAGACCGTGATATTCGAGCCGATCAGTACTGCCATGGTGGCCAGGCCAAGGCCGAGGGCATTCACCACCGAACCGGTGACGGCGAGCAGGGGGCAGAGCCCGAGTAGCTGCACCAGAGCGGGATTATTGTCCCACAGGCCATTGCGAGTGATTTCGCCGTAGGGTACATCGCTCATGGTGTCTCTCCCGTACTGTCTGCTGGGCTATTACTAGGAGTACTCGTGCCTGTGATAGCTGCTTGTGGTTGAGGGGTGCTGCCGCTGTCCTTGATGATACGAGCTTTGTCTTCGCCAAAATAGTGCAGGGCGCGCGCCACCTGAGCCACCACGGCACGGGGCGTAATGGTTGCCCCGGTAAATTGGTCAAAATCGCCCTTGTCTTTTTTCACCACCCAACGCGCCGCGGGGGGAGAACCCAGGGACTTGCCATCAAAGCCGAGTACCCAGGAGTTTTTCTTCAGCTCGATCTTGTCGCCCAGTCCCGGCGTTTCGCTGTGGTTGAGTACCCTGACACCGGCGACGCTACCATCCAGATTAATGCCGACAATCATCGTGATGGCACCGCTGTAACCATCCGGTGCCACGGCGGGCACAATGATCGCGAATACCTCGCCAGCCCTGCGGGCCAGGTGCAATTCGCCACCTTTTTTCAGACCCAGTACCGACCAGTAGTGCTGGGGAATAGTCAGTGTATCGGTGAGTATGTCGTTGTCGTGGCGCTCTTCGGGAATGATTTCGAGCAGAGCTTTTTGCGCGGCACGACGCTGTGAATCGGCAATTTTATCTTTGGTGCCAAGGTGGGTGCCCGCGAGTAACAGTGAGGTGATGAGCGCAAACAGGCCGAGTATTCTGCCATTTAAGCCCATAGATTTTTCCAGTTGGCTGCCCATCTTAATCCTCCTTCGAACGGTGGATGATGGTGCCAGATTTGCCGTGGCCGTAGGTGCGCGGCGGTGTGTAATAGTCGATAAAGGGCGCGGCAAAATTCATTAGCAACACGGCAAAGGCGAGGGCGTCGGGGTAATTACCCCAGCTGCGGATGACAAATAAGATGACGCCAATCAGGGCGCCGTAAATAAAGCGCCCCCGATTGCTAGTCGCGGAGGTCACGGGGTCGGTAACAATAAAAAAGGCCCCGAACATGGTGGCGCCACTGAGCAGGTGGAAGATGATTGAGCCGTCACTGGTGGAACTGCCACCATCGTAATTAAACAGCGCCATCACCGAGAGGCCGAGGAGCATGCCGATGGGTGCATGCCAGGTAAACACCTTGCGCGCTAGCAGGTAAATACCCCCGAGCAGGAAGGCAATATTGACCCACTCCCAGCCCAGTCCGGCCCAGCGACCCTGGGAAAACTGCGGGGTTTGCTGGTAGAAGTGTTCGACCAGTAAGCCGCTATTGTGCTTGAAGGCATCGAGGGGGGTTGCTGCTGTAAAGCCGTCGATACCGCTGCCGGTCAACACGATCTGTAGAGAGGTGAATAAGTTCGGCGCAATGGCCCCGAGACCATCGACCATCAGTCCTGTGGGGGCGACCCAGGCACTCATTTGCAGGGGGAAGGAAATCAATAATACGACATAGCCAATCATCGCCGGATTAAAGGGGTTGTAACCCATGCCACCGTAGAGATGTTTGGCGATAATGATCGCAAAGGCCGTGCCGGTGATGGTTAACCACCAGGGTGCCAGCGGTGGCAGGGCCAGACCGAGCAAGACAGCGGTGACCAGAGCGCTGTAATCGCGTAGGTAAAAGCCGATGGGACGATTGCGCAATTTGAGGACGGCGGCTTCACAAGCGAGAGCGGTGACACTGGCAATAATAATATTGAGGAGGGTGCCGATACCGAAGTAGCTGGTCAGTACGATCAGCCCCGGCACTGTAGCGAGTAGTACCTGCTGCATCACCCACTGGGTCGAACGGGGGCCGTGGGCATGGGGTGAACTACTGCGACCGAGGGCCATTAGCGGTTTTCCTCGCTGATACTGATGGGATTTTGCTTCGGTGTTTTGTCAGGGTCGGCGTCAGCCAGTTTGAGTTCGGCCGCTGCCAGCTTTTCCACTAGCGTGGCCACGGCATTACTGAATGCTTCGATCTGTTCACTGCCCTCACTCTCGGCTTGCGCCAGTCGCGCCTGGGCTTTGTTGAGACGGTTTTGCAGGGCGTCGCGCTGCTTTTGCAATTTTTGCTGAGGTGACAGTGTGGCCTGTTCGGCGGCATTTTTTTGCGCGCGAGCAATGGCAGTAGCGGCGCGGTCGAGGCCGGGGTCATCGGTGTTGGTTGTGGCTGTTTCCGCTTGCGCTTTACCGTCTGCCGGTTCTGCTGCTGATTGATCCGTGTTGAGCGCAGCCAGTTTGTTTTTCGCCTCTTCGTGGCGTAAGCGTGCCTGTTCGATGGTGGCGCGTTGCTGCTCTATCTGGGCTAATTTTTCGCTGCTTTGCCCGGCGTCTTCCCCTGTATTGAGGGCTTCAAGTACTTGCTCGGCCTTGGCGAGTCGTGCCGCCGTGGTTTCAATGGCCCGCTCAAAACGCTTGCGTTGGTCCTGGGGAGAGGCTTTATTTGCGGCCACGCGGGCCAGTGCCGCCTGGACAATATCGTGGTCGCCAGTGGCTTTAGTATCACCGCCGTCAATGGCCTTTTGGGCCGAGCCCTCGGGATTTTCCTCGGCCGCTTTCGCCTCGGCTTCGCGTTTGGCTTTGGCGGCTTCTGCTGCCAGCTTGCGCGCTTCACGCTTGGCGGCTTTTTCTTTTTCTTCGCGCTCGACACGGGCCTGGTGATGTTCAAAGCGCTCGCGAGCACGGTCAGACTGACGCTTCTCTTCGGCGATCAAACGAATCTCGCCCTTGGCGGCGCGGTAATACTGCACTAGGGGAATACTACTCGGGCAGACGTAGGAACAGGCGCCACACTCAATGCAGTCGCCTAAATGGTGGGCTTCGAGGCGTTCGTAATTTTT
>MAAC01017504.1_pt1 | contig 47694 bp, 62 predicted proteins | sample 1115981 | NCBI WGS metagenome assembly MAAC01 (sample SAMN04961126, study PRJNA320927) | seawater metagenome | isolation source: sample BD02T64 sea water enriched with oil for 64 days | place: USA:Gulf of Mexico | collected 2013-07-27 | reverse complement strand
TCCCCATAATTGTTTCCTGTACTTCAAACACAAAACCATATGATAGCGTATCTGATAAACAAGGGGACTACTGAACTTTAATTCCATCTGATAAAGTTACAGACAAGCTGTAACTTTGGAAAATTCATCCCAATCGCAGCAAGCTGCGGGGGATTCTTTGCCCTTTTGATAAATGTCTGTGAAGCGATTGTACTTAATGCTTTAACCTCACTTTTACGAACAGCTCTTATCTCTAAACCAGTAATTTTCATATCTTGTTCTATCTATTATTTTTGGCAAAAATGGAGGCCAATACTGCCAAAACTCCTAAACCAATAATTCCAATGACTTGATTGCCAGAATCATTGGCAATTGTCGCATATTTAGGAATGAATAAGTTAACTATCCCAAAACCTATCAACCCTACTCCAACAACTAAGAGAATTCCGCGTAAGATTTTCATGTAGCTTGTTTTCGATTTTAAATATAAGGTGCTTAAGACTATTCCTTTGGAAGGAATACTTCTGCCATCATGCATCGAGCGCTTCCTCCTCCACAAGTCTCTATAGTTTCTAAATCACTACTCAATATTTCGCAGTGTTTTTCAATTGCTGTTACCTGGTTTGGCTTTAAGCTCTTATGTGCGGCTAGACTCATCACCATGTACTTCTTGTCAGCTCCCTTCACCTGGAGCATATTACCAGCGAATTGATGCATTTGAGCTTCAGAGATTTCAATGACTTCCTTGTCGGTTTCCTTCAACTGCTGCACAACAAACTTCTTTTCCTTTTTATCATCAATCGTATCCAAACAAATTACAGCAAAATTTTCAGCCAATGCCATCATGACATTCGTATGATAAATCGGCATCCTTTTTCCTTCTACGGTTTGATTTGCAGTAAAAATAACTGGGAAGCAATCAAAATCCTCGCAAAACTCAATGACCAGTTCCTCATCTGCACGGGCCGATAATGCACAGTATACTTTTTTGTGGACACGATCTAAAAGCAAACTTCCAGTTCCTTCCAAGTAGAACCCTTCATCTTCAGCGGGTGTATAATCCATAAATCCCTTTATGACAAACCCTTCAGACTCCAATCTGTTAATTATCTCCTCACGTCTTTCCCTGCGGCGGTTCACTGCAAACATTGGATACAAACCAACCGTTCCGCTCGCGTGAAAACTCACCCAGTTGTTTGGAAAAATAGAATCTGGAGTATCCTGTTGAAGGTCATCATTTTCAACTATGACATTAACACCAACAGCTTGTAATTTAGCCACAAAGGCATCGAACTCCGCCTGCGCCCTAGTGTTTATCTCACTGTTTTTAAGACTGATTTCTTCTTGAAAATAATTATTTATAGCAGTCTCTTCATTCAAACGGAATGCAACGGGGCGAATCATTAAAATAGTATTGGCAATTTGTTTCATAGGTCACAATTAGCTCTTACAAAAATACATAAAAAAGGATGCTATAAGAATCAGATATTCCATAAAATACAATCTAAAAATGCTAATAATATCCTAAATTTATAGGTAAGTTATACTATTGGTTGACGACTTCAGTTATATGCTTATCCATTAAACGTAAAAGATGAATAAATTACTTTACAGCTTACTGCTTTGTCTTCTTAGCTTTCTGCCAATAACCGCCCAAGAATGGCAATCAGATATTGATGTAGCTAAAGAGATTGCCAATAAAGAGGACAGACCTATAATTTTGGTTTTTCAAGGCTCGGATTGGTGCGCACCTTGTATTAAACTGGATAGAGAAGTATTTAGCACCGAGACTTTTCAACTATATGCAAAAGATCATTTCGTTATGCTGGAGGCGGATTTTCCGAAGAAAAAGAAAAATGCCTTACCTCAACAACAGCAATTAAAAAACAATGCCTTAGCCGAAAAATACAACAAGCGTGGAATTTTCCCACTTGTGGTTATGCTTGACAAAGACGGGAATGTGCTAGGTGAAACCGGATATTTTAAGGTGGACCCATCGGCTTATATTTTACATTTAGAGTCACTAAAAGGATAGTTTTTGAGAAAACTTCAGCTTACAACCCTTCTACTTTTCTTCGGAATTCTTTTACATGCGCAACAGCCCTTTAAACGGACCTTAAAGCTCATGGGAAACCGTTTTGATATTACCTTGGTTGCAAAAGATTCTACCGAAGCAAATAAATATATAGATCTTGCTGTTGGGGAAATCTCAAGAATTGAAAGACTAATTTCTTCTTGGGATCCAAATTCACAAACTTCAGAAATAAATAGAAACGCAGGTATTAAAGCAGTTAAAGTTGACAAAGAACTCTATGATCTAATAGAGCATTCTCTTACAATTTCAATGATAACCGATGGTGCCTTCGATATTAGTTATGCTTCCATGGATCGAATTTGGAGGTTTGACGGTAGCATGACTAAAATGCCTTCCGAAGAAGAAATAAAAAAATCTGTGGCGAATGTTGGACACCAAAATATCGAACTGGATCATGAGAGTACCTCTGTTTTTCTAAAACTTCCAGGAATGAAAATAGGTTTTGGAGCCATTGGAAAAGGCTATGCAGCAGATAAAGCAAAAGCTCTTCTTATGGAAAAAGATGTTTTCGCCGGTATCATAAATGCTTCTGGCGATATGAATACTTGGGGAAGACAACCCAATGGGGAACATTGGAAAGTTGCAATTACCAATCCTATGGATAAAAGCAAAGCATTTGGCTTACTGCCTATTAAAGAAGGTGCCGTAGTTACTTCTGGAAATTATGAGAAGTACGTAACCTTTAATGGACAGCGATATTCACATATTATTGATCCAAGAACTGGTTATCCAACAAAAGGTATTTTAAGTGTTACCGTTTTTTCTCCCAAGGCCGAACTGGCAGATGCTTTGGCGACCTCCATTTTTGTAATGGGCATTGAGACAGGAATTGATAGAATAAATCAGTTAGCAAAAACTGAATGTATCATAATTGATGATACTGGTAAAATTTATAAATCTGAAAACATTGAAATAGAATCCAAATGACAAAGAAATTCATCTTATTTTCCAGTGTTGTTTTCTTCCTTAACTCCTGTGTGGTAGTGAAGGAATATGAAAAAATAAATATTAATGACCCTGATATGGCCTTATCTGATAGGAAATCAGAAAGGTATATTACAACAGCCCAAGCTTATAGAGAAGCAGCTGTTGGTGCCAATGGAGGTAAAACGGGTGGAGGCTGTGGCTGTAACTAACAAAAAATATGACAAAGCTATTTAGTCTACTTTTTCTTTGCTCTTTCGCGATTAACTACGCTCAAGACAGCTCTGCGACTTATAAAAAACGAGTTTTAGAAACAGCAGAAATTGATTTTATAACAAGTTATTATACTCAGGATGGAAATAATGCCGCTGTTAGTGGCGGTATTGGAACGGAGGAATTAACAGATATCACAGGTTCGATCGTAGTTTCGATACCATTAAACGATGATGATGTTCTAAGTATTGATGCGGGTGTCTCTGCTTACACTTCTGCTTCATCAAGTAATGTAGATCCATTCGATAGCGACCAAACAGCAGATCCCTTTCTAGCATCTTCTGGTGAGTCTTCGAGTGACCTTTGGGCAAATGGAACCCTTAGTTATAGTCATAGCTCAGATAACCGAAACAATATTGTTGGGGCCAAGGTTTCCGTTTCTAGTGAATACGATTATTTCTCTCTTGGTTTTGGAGGGAGCTATTCCAAACTTTTTAATGAGAAGAATACCGAAGTTGGTATCAGCGCAAATGTATATTTGGATACTTGGAATCTTATTTATCCTTCGGAATTACGCAATAATTCGTCCTTCTTGGAGCTAGATAAGAAAAACCGTAACTCTTACTCCTTGGGGTTAAGTTTCTCTCAAATCTTATCAAAGAGTATTCAAGGGTCGTTATCACTCGATGTTATCCAACAGCAAGGACTCTTATCCACACCTTTTCAGCGTGTCTATTTTGCGGATGTATTGGATAATTTTGTGGATAGTTTCCAACTTGCTGATGATATTGAGCGTCTGCCAGATACTCGGTTTAAGACGGCGCTTGGTGGTAGACTTAATTTTTACCTCAATGAAACTTTTGTTTTGAGAACCTATTATCGTTACTATTTTGATGATTGGGGCATTGCCTCCCATACCATTAGTCTTGAAGTCCCTATAAAGATTACGGATAAATTTACCCTGTATCCTTCATACCGTTTCTACAATCAGACGGCTGCAGATTATTTCTTTTCAAATAATGCTGCCCTATCTACAGATGAGTTTTATACTTCAGATTATGATTTGTCCCAGTATGATGCCAATCAGTTTGGCTTTGGAATAAATTATACAGATATATTCGCAAAATTTCATATTGCGAAATTTGGCTTGAAGAGCGTGGACTTAAAATATAATTATTATAAGAGAAACAGCGGATTAAGTTCCGGAATTATTACTGCTGGATTCAAATTTGTAATGGACTAATTTTTTCTGAAATTATACACCAATCCAGCACCATAACCCAGTCCTTGAAAAGTATTACGGCCACTAAGTGAATAGGATAAATTTATATATGCTCCGAAACGCTTCGAAAAAGATCTATAAACAGTACCTCCAAGCTTATGGTAATCAACTCCAAACTCTTTAAAGTTTTGAGGAGGAGGTGTCCCTCTATAATCAATACCTCCAAAGGAATGCTGATACTCGTAATAGAAATCGTAATACCACTTGTCATCCGTCTTTCCTAATTTTAAGGTAACTGGAACACTATTTGGCACTTTCTCAAATTTAAGGGAATAGCCACTTTGTAAAGTTGCGAACCATCCAGTTTTTAGATGATAATGAACTACCGCTCGGCCATCGACTATAGTTGCTCGCTGTCCTATATCGTTTAAACCTCCAATAGTATAATTTCCTACTGGTGTTGAAAAACCAGCGGCCAAACTAATTTGAAAACTTCCTTTTCCAAGAGTTTTTTCTAGAACCCTATATTTTGCAAATAATTGAATGTCCTGAAAGTCTCTGTTCTTATTACTCATTAAGTATGGAAGAGAAAGAGAAACATCAAAATCCTTCGTTACACCATAAGTACCATAAAGATTTCCGTAGTATAAGCTTCGGCTAAGCCCTGTTTTTTCGGCACCTGCAAAATACTCTTTAGAGTCTTCAAAACCGAAACCAAGAACAGCCGTAGCATTTCCTTGTCCTCGATAAAAACCGTCGATTTTTCCTTGTGAAAAACCTTCAGAAACAAAGAATAAAACGCAAATTAAAAAAAACAACTTTTTCATAATCAAATCTTGAACCAATTAAGGCAGTCAAAAAAGCGAGACATTACAAACTAATCCCGTATCAAGGGCATTGTAGAACAACGAAGCAAGCCTTCCTGCTTCGATATTTCGGCATATGGAACTTCCTCCACAGTAAATCCTTGCGAACGAAGCCAGGTGTTTAATCTAATAAAGTTTTTTTCTGAAATGATTACCTTTTCAGAAATAGAAAATACATTGCTATTCATATAATACATTTCCTCCTTGGTGATATGGAAACAATTTTCTTTTCCGAAGAAATTAACCAACCACTCATACTCTTCTTCTTCCAAAAAACCCTCTCTATGAATAATACACTTGTCTTTTCCTATAGGCTGAAAACAGCAATCTAAATGCAGTGCATTGTCCTGTGCCACTATGTTGGACTTTCGTAAATTAAAAGACTTCACTGTTTTATTTGGAAATAAATCCTGAAGGCATTGAACAGCCTCCATATTAGTTCTAGCCGTAACATATTCTGGATAATCCTCTCCTCTATAGGTCCCTACAAAAATATGGTCTCCCCAAGGCATCACATCACCACCTTCAATATGAGCAGATTCTGGGAACTTGACAATTTTTTCAGGGCTAATTTGATCCATTACATATTGTAGCGCCTCTATTTCCTGATCGCGATCTGGAAGAATGTTTGCTCTTATAAATTTATCTTCTATAACAAAAGCAATATCACGAGCGAATACCTGATTGTAATCCTTAATCTCTTCTGGGCGATAAACCTTTACATCATATTTCTTAAAAACCTCAAGAACTGTCTCCATTTCCTTTATCATATCCTCCTCTTTGGGATAGGTTCCCGCTTTAATATGCTCAACCGACTTAGGGTCATAAGCGTCCTCTAGTTTTGGTGCAGGTCCATTTGTATTTGCCGTTCCAAGGACAACAGTCCTTAAGCGTGAGGTCTCATTGGTGATATGTAGATTTATCATATTATAAATATAAAAAAAGTATCTACTTTTGACGGATGATTTTGTATTTTAAAATTGAAATTTATCTTTTAGAAATATCTTTAAACTCACGCAGAGTTTCTCCAACATATACCTGTCTTGGTCTTCCAATTGGCTCTTTGCGTAAGCGCATTTCTTTCCATTGGGCAATCCATCCTGGTAATCGGCCAAGTGCGAACATAGGTGTAAACATTTCTACCGGAATACCCATAGCTCTATATATAATTCCAGAATAGAAATCTACATTAGGGTATAATTTTCTGTCCACAAAGTAAGGATCTTCCAACGCTTCCTTTTCCAATCCTTTTGCAATATCTAAAACTGGATCGTCAATACCCAAACTATCAAGTACCTCGTCTGCCGCAACCTTAATAATCTTGGCTCTAGGATCGAAATTTTTATATACTCTATGTCCAAAACCCATCAATCTGAAAGGATCATCTTTATCCTTTGCTTTTGACATGAACTTTTTAGTATCACTACCGTCTTCTTTAATCGCTTCAAGCATTTCTATCACTGCTTGATTCGCTCCTCCATGCAAAGGGCCCCAAAGCGCATTAATACCTGCAGAAATTGAAACAAATATCCCTGCATGAGAAGAACCTACAATTCTAACTGTAGATGTTGAACAGTTCTGTTCGTGATCTCCATGTAAAATTAAAAGTTTGTCTAATGCATCAACAACCACCTGATTCGACTGATAATCGCTCGACGGTTTTTTAAACATCATTTTTACGAAATTCTCAACATAGCCTAAGGAATCATCACCGTAGTCTAAAGGAAGCCCTGCTCTCTTTCTATAAGCCCAAGCTGTTAGTACTGGAAACTTTGCCATAATACGAACAATGGCATTGTACATTTCCTCTTCGCTATCAACATTTACAGACGAAGGGTTAAAAGCAACTAAGGCAGAGGTTAATGAAGACAAAACTCCCATTGGATGCGCTGACTTCGGAAAACCATCTAATATTTTCTTTACGTCTTCATCTACGTGAGACTGCGCTTTAATATCTACGTGAAACTTTTCGAGTTGTTCTTTTGTTGGTAATTCCCCAAAAATTAGAAGGTATGCTACCTCAAGAAAATCAGCCTTCTCAGCCAATTCTTCAATAGAGTAACCTCGATATCTCAGAATTCCTTCTTCTCCATTTAAGAAGGTGATTGCACTTTCACAAGAACCAGTATTTTTATATCCTGGGTCGATAGTAGTAACACCACCAGTAACACCGCGAAGCGTCTTTATATCAATAGCAACTTCATTTTCCGTGCCTTCAATTAAAGGGAATTCATACTTTTTACCATCGATTTCGAGTGTTGCAATTTTAGACATATATATATTTTGATTTTATAAAATTTCGGAACTGCTAAGTTACAAAAACTTGGACGAATTTTTAAGGATTCCTGACATAGCTTGGGTTAAAAAACATTGAATATATGAACTCACTTATTTTTTGAGACTCATATATAAGAAAACCCTCATCAAATAAATGAAGAGGGCCTTCTATATTTTCTATATCCTATAAATTTTATATTCTAGACCTTAAAAGCTGCTTTGCCTGGATAGAAAGCCACTTCTGCCAATTCTTCTTCAATTCGCAATAACTGATTGTATTTAGCCATACGATCACTTCGAGAAGCCGAACCCGTTTTGATTTGCCCACAATTCAACGCAACAGCCAAATCGGCAATAGTATTATCTTCGGTCTCACCACTTCGATGTGACATAATCGAAGTATATCCTGCATTGTGAGCCATATTAACCGCCGCAATCGTTTCTGTCAAGGTTCCTATTTGATTCACTTTTATAAGAATTGAATTCGCAGTGTTTTCCTCAATTCCTCGAGACAGTCGTTCTACATTCGTTACGAACAAATCATCACCAACCAATTGAATCTTATCACCAATCTTTTCGGTTAGATAGTTCCATCCTTCCCAATCATTTTCGTCCATACCATCTTCTATAGATATGATTGGATATTTTGAAGATAGTTCGGCCAAATAATCAGCTTGTTCCTTTGAAGAACGCACCTTTCCTGAAGCACCCTCGAACTTAGTGTAATCATATTTCCCATCCACATAGAACTCGGCGGCTGCGCAATCCAAAGCAATCATAATTTCATCTCCCAGCTTATACCCAGCATTAGCAGTGGCCTTCGCAATTGTATCAAGTGCATCTTCGGTTCCGTCCAATGTAGGTGCAAATCCACCCTCATCTCCAACTGCTGTACTTAAACCACGATCGTGTAATACCTTTTTAAGGTTATGGAAAATCTCACTTCCCATTTGCATTGCCTGTGAAAAATTTGACGCCTTCACTGGCATTACCATAAATTCTTGAAATGCAATAGGAGCATCACTGTGCGACCCACCATTAATAATATTCATCATAGGTACTGGTAGTGTTTTAGCACTAACACCGCCAACGTATCGATATAAAGGCAAACCTAATTCTTCGGCTGCTGCTTTAGCCACAGCCAAGGAGACGCCCAAAATAGCATTAGCTCCTAGTTTAGATTTATTTGGAGTTCCGTCCAAATCGATCATTATTTTGTCTATCAAGGCTTGTTCAAATACTGAAATCCCTAAAAGCGTACCTGCAATTTTTCCGTTTACATTCTCGACAGCGTAGAGTACACCTTTACCCATATAATCGGTTCCACCATCTCGAAGTTCCACAGCTTCATGTTCTCCAGTTGAAGCTCCCGAAGGAACCGCAGCACGCCCCATAAACCCATTCTCAGTAATCACATCAACCTCCACGGTTGGGTTCCCTCTAGAATCAAAAATCTGTCTTGCGTGTATATCTATAATACTGCTCATACGGTTTGTAATTTATGGTTTTCTATATTTTCTATGAATTGATCGAATAAGTAAGAAGCATCATGAGGTCCAGGACTCGCCTCAGGGTGATATTGAACCGAAAATACCGGTTTGTCCTTCATTCGAATACCCGCCACGGTATGATCGTTTAAATGTACATGTGTAATTTCGATTTTGCTATGTGCTTCAGTTTCTTCACGGTTGATTGCAAAACCATGGTTCTGGGAGGTTATCTCACCTTTTCCGGTAAGCAGGTTCTTTATGGGGTGATTAATTCCTCTATGTCCGTGATGCATTTTATAGGTTGATATTCCATTGGCAAGAGCAATTACTTGATGTCCTAGGCAAATCCCAAATAGAGGAGTTCCTTCTTCAATAATTTGCTTTGTTGTTGCTATGGATTCATTCAAAGGTTCTGGATCTCCAGGGCCATTAGAAAGAAAATAGCCGTCTGGGTTAAAAGCTAACAACTCTGAAAAACTTGCATTATAAGGAAACACTTTAATATAGCAGTCCCTTTTCGCTAGGTTACGGAGGATGTTTTTCTTAATCCCAATATCCAAAGCAGAAATTTTATACGTAGCTTTTTCATTTCCGAAGAAATACGGTTCCTTTGTAGAAACTTTACTTGCAAGCTCTAATCCTTTCATATTTGGCACTTCTGCCAAAGCTAGTTTAAGGGTGTCGATCTTATCGACTTCAGTAGTGATTACTGCATTCATTGCACCATGATCTCTGATATAATTTACAAGAGCTCTTGTATCCACATCACTAATGGCAAGCAAATTGTTCTTACTAAGAAAACTTTCTAATGAATCATCTGATGAAGGGCGTGATTCATGATAACTAAAGTTACGACAAATCAATCCCGCAATTTTCACGCCATCGGACTCTACTTCCTCCGAAGAAGTCCCATAGTTTCCAATATGCGCATTGGTGGTTACCATTAACTGTCCAAAGTAAGATGGGTCGGTAAAAATTTCTTGATAACCGGTCATTCCGGTATTGAAACAAACCTCTCCAAAGGCAGAACCTTCCTTACCACCCACTGCCTTACCATGAAATATAGTTCCATCGGCTAATAAAATGAGTGCTTTTTTTCGTGTTTGATATTTCATACTTTTTATTCGTTGAGCAAAAATACTTTAAATGATGAAGTTATTCTAAAAGTGCAATTATATTTTTTGAACAATAAGACAACTATTGTTAACTAAAGACCATTCAAAAAACTTCATAAAAAAAGGGATAAACATTGAATGCTTATCCCTTTCTCTTTTATAAATGATGTTTCTCATTTATTCTTCTTCTTTCGTTGCTTTAGTATCAACCGGAGGTGTAGCTACAGCAGAACCACCACGACGACTACGACGTGTTGATTTCTTCTTAGTTGTTTTTCCTGCATTGTATATCTCATTAAAGTCAACCAATTCAATCATTGCCATATCGGCGTTATCTCCTAATCGATTTCCTAACTTGATAATACGCGTATATCCACCTGGACGATCTCCAACTTTTACAGCTACATCTCTAAATAGTTCCGTTACTGCCTCCTTTTGACGCAATCTAGCCATAACAATACGACGGTTGTGCGTAGTGTCTTCTTTAGATTTTGTAATCATTGGCTCAACAAATTGCTTTAAAGCCTTCGCTTTAGCAACAGTAGTGTTTATTCTTTTGTGCTCAATTAGAGAACAAGCCATATTAGCCAACATTGACTTTCTATGCGCTGTTTTTCTTCCTAAGTGATTTACTTTTTTTCCGTGTCTCATGACATTTTATTTTAATCATCATCTTGCTACCAAATCAGCTCGAGGCTGAGAGCAAAATATGATGTATTAATCTTTATCTAATTTATATCTTGAAAGATCCATTCCGAAATTTAGCCCCTTCACATTTACAAGCTCTTCCAATTCGGTAAGAGATTTTTTTCCGAAGTTTCTAAATTTCATTAGATCATTCTTGTTGAAGGATACTAAGTCTCCTAAGGTATCTACTTCCGCCGCTTTTAAACAGTTTAGTGCACGAACCGAAAGATCCATATCAACCAATTTTGTTTTAAGCAACTGACGCATATGCAATGACTCCTCATCATATGTTTCAGTTTGAGCAATTTCATCAGCCTCAAGGGTGATACGCTCATCACTAAATAACATAAAGTGGTGAATTAATGTCTTTGCCGCTTCTGTCAATGCATCTTTTGGATTGATAGAACCATCCGTAATAATCTCAAAAACTAATTTTTCATAATCCGTTTTTTGCTCTACACGGAAATTCTCAATGCTATACTTAACATTTTTGATAGGTGTATAGATCGAATCTGTAAAAATAGTTCCAAGAGGTGCGTTTGCCTTTTTATTTTCCTCAGCAGGAACATACCCTCTACCTTTTTCGATGGTAATTTCGAAGTTAAGGTTAACTTTGGCATCCATATGACATATAACTAGGTCAGGATTTAACACCTGAAATCCAGAAATATACTTTTGAAAATCCCCTGCTGTCAATTTATCTCCACCATTCAGGGAAATCATAACAGTTTCGTTGTCGATTTCATCAATTTGTCTTTTAAAACGAACTTGTTTTAAATTTAAGATGATTTCTGTAACGTCTTCTACTACTCCTGCAATTGTTGAAAACTCATGGTCTACACCTTCGATGCGAACCGAAGTAATTGCAAATCCTTCTAATGAAGAAAGTAATACTCGTCTTAATGCGTTACCAACTGTTAATCCGTAACCAGGTTCCAAAGGGCGAAATTCAAATTTCCCTTCGAAATCGGTTGAATTAATCATGATAACTTTGTCAGGCTTCTGAAAACTAAATACTGCCATAGTGTGACTCGTGTGTTTTAATTATTTAGAATATAATTCGACGATAAACTGCTCGTTAATGTTTTCTGGGATTTGAAGACGTTGTGGTACGGCAACATAAGTTCCTTCCATTTTTTCTCCATTCCAAGTAATCCACTCATATACATGACTTGCATTGCTCAACGAATTTTGAATCGCTTCAAGAGATTTTGATTTCTCTCTAACTGCCACTACATCTCCAGCCAATAACTGGTAAGATGGAATGTTTACTTTTTCACCATTTACAGTGATATGACGGTGAGAAACTAATTGTCTTGCACCTGATCTACTTGGAGAAATACCCATACGGTATACCACATTGTCAAGACGTGACTCACACAATTGCAATAACACCTCTCCAGTAATCCCAGGAGACGCGGTTGCTTTCTTAAACAAATTTCTGAATTGACGCTCTAATACACCATAAGTATATTTTGCTTTTTGCTTTTCAGCCAATTGGATTGCGTATTCAGATTTCTTTCCACGACGACGGTTGTTACCGTGCTGTCCTGGGGGATAATTTCTTTTTTCGAAGTTTTTATCATCTCCGAAAATAGCCTCGCCAAACTTACGAGCTATTTTAGTTTTTGGACCAGTATATCTTGCCATTTCTAATTAATTTTGAAGGGAGAACTAAATTAAGGTCTTACGTTAATCCTCTAGTTCTCTATTCCCTCAGATTGATATTTATTTATTAAACTCTTCTTCTTTTTGGAGGACGACATCCATTATGCGCCATCGGGGTAACATCAATGATCTCAGTTACTTCAATTCCTGAATTATGAATAGAACGTATTGCAGATTCTCTACCGTTACCTGGTCCTTTAACGTAAACTTTTACTTTACGTAGGCCAGCTTCGTGAGCAACCTTTGCACAATCTTCAGCAGCCAATTGAGCCGCATAAGGTGTATTCTTTTTAGATCCTCTAAATCCCATTTTACCCGCTGAAGACCAAGAGATTACATCTCCGGCTTTGTTGGATAACGAAATAATGATATTGTTGAATGAAGCAGTAACATGTGCCGCTCCAACCGATTCAACAATCACTTTACGTTTTTTTGTACTCTTTGAGCTAGACTTTGCCATATCTCTGGATTATTTAGTTGCTTTTTTCTTGTTAGCAACTGTTTTACGTTTTCCTTTTCTTGTTCTTGAGTTATTCTTGGTACGTTGTCCTCTTAATGGAAGACCAACTCTGTGACGAATACCTCTGTAACATCCAATATCCATTAAGCGTTTGATGCTTAATTGAATTTCGCTACGTAATTCTCCTTCGATTTTGAAAGATCCTACAGCCTCACGAATAGCCCCGATTTCATCATCGTTCCATTCGCTTACTTTCTTGTCTTCGCTAACTCCGGCTTTTTCCAAAACATCTTCGGCACGGCTTCTACCAATACCAAAGATATACGTTAACGCGATTACACCCCTTTTTTGCTTAGGAATATCTACACCTGCGATTCTTGCCATAATTTATCCTTGTCTTTGTTTGAACCTAGGGTTCTTTTTATTAATTACATATAACCTGCCCTTTCTGCGTACAATCTTGCAGTCGGCACTTCTTTTCTTAACTGATGCTCTAACTTTCATCTTAGTATCTATAAGTGATTCGAGCCTTAGACAAATCGTAAGGACTCATTTCTAATTTAACTTTATCACCGGGTAATAATTTTATATAATGCATACGCATTTTACCCGAAATATGCGCTGTAACGATATGACCATTCTCCAATTCTACACGAAACATTGCATTAGACAATGCTTCTACGATGCTTCCATCTTGCTCAATTGCTGATTGTTTTGCCATTATGCTACTGCTTTTCTGTTTTTACCTGACTTCATTAAACCGTCATAATGACGATTCAATAAATATGAATTTACTTGTTGCATTGTATCGATAGCTACACCTACCATAATAAGTAGTGAAGTACCTCCATAAAACAATGCCCAACCTTGCTGGATACCCATAAGCTTTACAACAAATGCAGGGAAAACTGCAATCAATGCCAAGAATACAGAACCAGGAAGCGTAATTTGAGACATAATTCTATCTAAATATTCTGCCGTATCGGTCCCTGGTTTAATCCCAGGAATAAATCCTCCACTTCGCTTAAGATCATCCGCCATTTTATTGGTAGGAACCGTAATCGCAGTATAAAAATACGTGAAAACTATAATTAACAATGCAAATACGATATTGTACCAAAGCCCAAATATATCACTAAATGTGGCTTGCATCGTTTGTGCCCAATCACTTTTAGAGAGACTCGCTACTGCAGATGGCACAAACATAATTGCCTGAGCAAAGATAATTGGCATAACTCCAGATGCATTCAACTTTAATGGTATAAATTGTCTTGCACCAAATATATTCTTTTCGTACTCTCCACTGGCCGTTCTTCTTGCATACTGTACTGGTATCTTACGCATTGCCATAACAAGCATAATAGACAGTAGAATTATAACAAACCAAATAACCAATTCAATAAGAATCATAATCAATCCACCATTCGATTCGAACACTCTAGAGGCAAACTCCTGAGCAAACGACTGTGGCAAATTAGCGATAATACCTACCATAATTAATATAGAGATACCGTTTCCAATACCCTTATCTGTAATCTTTTCCCCTAACCACATTGCGAAAACACAACCCGTTACTAGGATTATTACAGATGAGAAATAGAACATTGGTCCTTGACCCATTATAAATGCTTCAGCTGGAACTCCCAATGCCGAAAGACCTGCTAAATAACTAGGCGCTTGCACCAAACAAATACCAATTGTTAACCAACGAGTAATCTGATTGATCTTTTTTCTACCGCTCTCACCTTCTTTCTGTAATTTCTGAAGATAAGGAACAGCTATTTGCATTAACTGTACTACAATGGATGCCGAGATATAAGGCATAATACCCAATGCAAAAACAGAAGCTTTAGAAAAAGCTCCTCCCGTAAATGCATCTAGCAAACCACCAATCCCACCACCTGCAAAATTACCTGAGAAACCTCCAAGTAAAGAGGCATCTATACTAGGTAATGTTACCTGTGCACCAAAACGGTACACCAATAACAATCCAAGCGTAAGGATGATCCGATTTCTCAGTTCCTCGATTTTCCAAACATTTTTTATGGTATCAATAAATTTCATCCTTGTTATTGTATTACAATGTTACTACTTCACCACCAGCAGCTTCAATTGCTTTCTGTGCCGTGGCAGTAAACTTGTGTGCAGTTACTTTTAGTTTTGCTTTTAACTCCCCTCTTCCCAAAATCTTCACCATTTCATGCTTACGAGCAAGACCTAAACTAAGAATCGTTTCAAAGTCTATAGTATCTTTTATTTTTTTGTCGTCGACCAATTCTTGCAGTTTATCAAGATTAATACCTTGATACTCTTTACGGTTTATATTGGTAAAACCAAACTTAGGCACACGACGTTGAAGTGGCATTTGCCCTCCTTCAAAACCAATTTTCTTAGAATATCCTGAACGAGACTTTGCCCCTTTGTGTCCACGAGTGGCAGTACCACCTTTTCCTGAACCCTGTCCACGACCTACTCGTTTCCCTTGGTTTTTAACCGAACCTGCTGCAGGTCTTAAGCTATTTAACTCCATTTCGTTTATATCTTAAACGGTTTCTATAGAAACCAAATGTTTAACTTTATTTACCATACCAAGAATATTTGGCGTGTCATCATGCTCTACAACTTGGCCTATCTTACGAAGACCTAGAGCCTCAAGCGTTCTCTTTTGGGTTTGGGTGCGGTTAATTGCACTCTTCACCTTTTTTACTTTAATTTTTGCCATCTCCTTATCCTTTAAACAGTTTCTCTAAAGAAATACCTCTTTGTTTTGCAACAGTTTGAGCACTTCTTAATTGTAATAAAGCATCAAATGTTGCTTTTACCACGTTATGTGGGTTTGAAGACCCTTGAGACTTTGACAATACATCATGTACACCAACGGCCTCTAATACAGCACGAACAGCACCACCAGCAATAACCCCGGTACCAGCCGCAGCAGGTAAAAGATTTACTCTTGCACCACCATACTTACCTTTTTGTTCGTGTGGAAGTGTTGCTTTATTCAATGGAATACGCACCAAGTTCTTCTTAGCATCTTCAATAGCTTTAGCAATTGCACTCGCTACATCTTTAGACTTTCCAAGACCGTGACCTACTACTCCATTCTCGTCTCCTACAACTACAATAGCTGAAAATCCGAAGGCTCTACCCCCTTTTGTTACTTTAGTAACACGTTGTACACCTACTAAACGATCTTTCAATTCAAGACCTCCAGGTTTTACTAATTCTACGTTTTTATAATCTTGATACATATTCTTAGAATTTAAGGCCACCCTCTCGAGCACCTTCAGCTAATGATTTTACTCTTCCGTGATATAGGTTACCTCCTCTGTCAAAAGACACAGCTTCAACACCGGCCTTTTTAGCTTTCTCAGCGATTGCTTTTCCTACTAAATTTGCTGCTTCAATTTTATTAGCTTTTGAAGCACTTATATCTTTGTCTCTTGAAGATGCAGCAGTAATGGTTGTTCCATTTACATCATCAATCACTTGCGCATAAATCTCTTTATTGCTTCGGAAAATTGCCAAACGTGGACGTGAAACTGTTCCAGAAACAGTCTTTCTAATCCTCATATGGATTCTTTTCCTTTGTTGAGTCTTTGTTAATTTCATAACTTTATTTCTTATGCAGATTTACCTGCTTTTCTTCTAATTTGTTCTCCTACAAACTTCACACCTTTTCCTTTGTAAGGTTCTGGCTTACGGAAACCTCGTATTTTTGCTGCTACTTGACCAACAAGTTGCTTGTCAAATGAAGACAACTTTACAATTGGATTCTTTCCCTTTTCCGAAATCGTTTCCACCTTTACTTCAGGAGCGATATTCAACACAATATTGTGAGAAAATCCTAAAGCAAGATCCAACTTCTGTCCTTGGTTGCTCGCACGATATCCTACTCCAACTAATTCTAGTTCTTTCGACCATCCATTGCTTACACCTTCAATCATATTATTAACTAAAGATCTATACAAACCGTGTTTTGCTCTGTGATCCTTAAAATCTGAAGAACGCTCTACAATTACGTTATCCTCCTCTACTTTTACAGTTACATCAGAAAATTCTTGTGTTAACTCACCTAATTTTCCTTTAACCGTAATTACGTTATCTTTTATCTCAACTGTCACTCCAGCTGGAATTGCTACCGGGTTTTTACCTATTCTTGACATCTTCGCCTATTTTTAGTATACGTAACATAATACTTCACCACCTACTTTTTGATCTCTGGCCTGCTTACCTGTCATTACTCCCGCAGAAGTAGAAACGATTGCAATTCCCAAACCATTTAAGATACGTGGAAGTTCTTTCGAGCCTACGTATTTACGTAAACCTGGTTTACTAATTCTTTGAATTTTCTTAATAACAGGGTCTTTCGTTAACTTATCATATTTCAAAGCGATTTTAATAGTTCCTTGAGGCCCTTTCTCTTCGAATTTGTAACTCAAAATAAACCCTTGATCAAAAAGGATTTTTGTAATCTCCCTTTTTAGGTTTGAAGCTGGAATCTCGACAACGCGATGTCCCGCCTTCACTGCATTTCTAACTCTCGTTAGATAATCCGCTATTGGATCTGTTTTCATATTATATTAATTTGCGGTAATGGTTTTCGAACTATATCGAACCTAAAACCAATTTATAATTCTACCAACTTGCTTTTCTAACTCCTGGGATCAAACCCTGATTAGCCATCTCACGGAAAGTAACACGTGAAATTCCAAAGGTTCTCATATATCCTCTTGGTCTACCAGTTAATTTGCAACGATTGTGCATACGAATTGGTGAAGCATTCTTTGGTAATTTTTGTAGTGCATCGTAATCACCAGCCTCTTTTAAAGCTTTGCGTTTCTCAGCATACTTCGCTACCGTTTTAGCTCTTTTAACCTCACGGGCTTTCATTGATTCTTTAGCCATCTTAGTTCTTTTTAAAAGGTACCCCTAATTCTGTTAGTAATGATTTAGCTTCCTTATCGGTTCCAGCAGAAGTCACAAACGTAATGTTCATTCCTTCGATCTTTTTTACCTTATCGATATCAATTTCTGGAAAGATGATTTGTTCAGTAACACCCAAAGAGTAATTACCCCTACCATCAAACCCAGTCGCCTTAATTCCATTAAAGTCACGAACCCTTGGCAAAGCAGATGTTACAAGTCTATCCAAAAACTCATACATACGCTCTCCACGTAAAGTAACTTTAGTACCAATAGGCATTCCTTTACGAAGCTTAAAGTTTGCGACATCTTTCTTTGAAAGTGTTGCAATTGCTTTTTGTCCCGTAATAGTTGTAAGCTCCTCTACAGAGTTATCTATTAATTTTTTATCAGCTACAGCAGCTCCAACTCCCTGAGACACAACAATGCGCTCTAGTTTTGGTACTTGCATTACATTTTTGTAACCAAATTCTTCCTTAAGAGCACCTATTACTCGGCTCTTGTATTCTTCCTTAAGTCTTGGTGTATGTGCCATAACTATATTACTTGATTGGATTGTTTGGAAAATCTAACTTTCTTACCATCTTCCATTTTATACCCTACTCGCGTCGCCTTTCCAGTTTTTGGATCAACAAGCGAAAGGTTTGAAATATGTATAGGAGCTTCCTTTTTAGCAATTCCTCCTTGTGGATTACTTGCGCTTGGTTTCTCATGTTTTGAAACCATATTAACTCCTTCTACAATTGCTTTGTTTTTTTCAAGGATAACCTTCATCACCTTACCTTCAAAACCTTTATGTTCTCCGGCAGTAACTACTACTGTATCTCCTGATTTTATTTTAAGCTTTGCCATCTTAGTTTTCATATTAAAGCACCTCAGGTGCCAATGATACTATTTTCATAAATTGTTTGTCACGAAGCTCTCTAGCTACCGGTCCAAATACACGTGTTCCTCTCATCTCACCAGTGGCGGTTAGAAGTACACAGGCATTGTCATCGAAACGAATGTAAGATCCATCTGGTCTTCTTACTTCTTTTTTCGTACGCACTACAACTGCGGTAGAAACGGTTCCTTTCTTTACGGTTCCATTAGGAGTAGCGTCTTTTACAGTCACTACAATTTTATCACCAATAGAAGCATATCTTCTTTTGGTTCCTCCTAATACACGTATAGTAAGAACTTCTTTCGCCCCTGTATTATCTGCAACTTTAAGTCTTGATTCTTGTTGTATCATGATTACTTCGCTCTTTCAATTATTTCTACTAACCTCCAACTCTTGGTTTTACTCAAAGGTCTTGTTTCCATGATCTTTACTGTATCACCTTCGTTGCAGTCGTTTTGCTCGTCGTGCGCAACATATTTCTTTGTTTTTAACACGAACTTTCCGTACATCGGGTGTTTCACTTTTTTTACTTCAGCAACAACAATGGATTTTTCCATTTTGCTACTTGTAACAACACCTATACGTTCTTTTCTTAAGTTTCTTTTTTCTTCCATCTTTCAGCGGGTACGATTACTGTACTTCTCTTTTAGTTAGTTCTGTCGCAATTCTTGCAATGGACCTCCTATGTGATCTCAATTGAATTGGATTTTCCAACGGTGAAATGGTGTGAGCCATTTTAAAATCTGAATAAGCCATTTTAGCTTCAGCAAGTTTTTCTTGTAGCTCTGCTGTTGATGCTTCTTTTATCTCTGATTGTTTCATAGTGATAATTTCAAAAAATTAGGCTTGAAAATCTCTGGACATGATGAACTTTGTTTTTACCGGAAGCTTTTGTGCCGCAAGACGCAATGCTTCTTTTGCCGTTTCCATAGGTACTCCAGAAACTTCAAACAAAACTCTACCAGGTTTAACAACAGCTGCCCAATATTCTACAGCCCCCTTACCTTTACCCATACGCACCTCAAGAGGCTTTTTGGTTATTGGTTTATCTGGAAAGATCATGATCCAAATGGACCCCTCTCTTTTCATAAAACGGGTTGCAGCAATACGTGCGGCTTCTATTTGACGAGCCGTCAAGAAATTTGAATCTAAAGACTTAATACCAAAGGTTCCGTATGATAACTGGTTACCACGTGCGGCATTACCCTTCATGCGGCCTTTCATTTGTTTACGGAACTTTGTTCTCTTAGGTTGTAACATTTTCTTCTCTTTAAAAAATTACTTTCTGCGACGTGGCTTATTGTTTCCACCTCGACCTGCAGACGCTTTACCTCCTTTTTTGGCCAGACCAACAAGTGGAGAAAGCTCTCTCTTTCCATATACTTCGCCTTTCATAATCCATACTTTAACACCCAACCTACCATATGTAGTGTGCGCCTCAACTAAAGCATAGTCAATATCAGCTCTAAATGTCGATAAAGGAATACGACCTTCTTTGTAAGACTCAGATCGTGCCATTTCAGCGCCATTTAATCTTCCAGAAATCAAGACTTTTACACCTTCTGAATTCATACGCATTGCAGCAGCAATTGCCATTTTAATTGCACGACGATATGAAATTCTATTTTCAATTTGTCTAGCAATACTTGACGCTACTAAAAATGCATCTAATTCTGGTCTTTTGATCTCGTGAATATTGATCTGTACCTCTTTATCTGTAATTTTCTTAAGCTCTTCCTTTAACTTGTCTACCTCTTGACCGCCTTTACCAATAATGATACCTGGACGAGCCGTTGTGATAGTAACGGTTACAAGTTTAAGCGTACGCTCAATAATTACTCTGGACACACTAGCTTTACTTAAACGAGCGTGAACATATTTTCTAATCTTATCGTCTTCGGCTAATTTATCGCCGTAGTCGTTTCCTCCGTACCAGTTGGATTCCCATCCTCTAATAATACCTAGGCGATTTCCGATTGGATTTGTCTTCTGTCCCATTTATTAATTACTTTGTGTGTTATCGTTAGCACCAAGCACGAGTGTTACGTGATTGGAACGTTTTCTAATTCTATGCGCACGACCTTGTGGCGCCGGACGTAGCCTTTTCAACATTGTACCTCCATCCACACGGATCTCCTTTACAAAAAGATCTGCGTCTTCTAATGAAGCTTCTTCATTCTTCGCTTGCCAATTGGCAATAGCAGACAACAATAATGTCTCCAAACGACGAGATGCCTCTTTCGAACTGAACTTTAAAATATTAAGCGCTTTATCAACTTTTTCACCTCTTACCAAATCCGCCATTAAGCGCATTTTTCTTGGTGATGTAGGACAATTATTCAACTTAGCAAAGTACATTGTCTTCTTTGCTTCCTTGATTTGCTCCGCTCTTTCTCTTTTACGAACTCCCATGGCCTATTATTTTTTTCCTTTATTTTTTGCACCTGCATGACCACGGAATGATCTAGTTGGTGAAAATTCTCCTAATTTATGTCCTACCATATTCTCAGTTACATATACTGGTACGAATTGACGTCCATTATGTACTGCGATGGTTTGTCCAACAAAGTCTGGAGTTATCATTGAAGCTCTTGACCAAGTCTTGATCACAGTCTTCTTATTAGACTCAACATTTTGTTGTACTTTCTTATCTAACTTAAAGTGAACGTAAGGTCCTTTTTTTAACGATCTTGCCATAGCTTATTTCTTTCTACGTTCTATAATGTATTTATTACTCATTTTAGTTTTAGAACGGGTTCTAAATCCTTTAGCAGGAATACCGTTTCTAGAACGAGGGTGACCTCCAGAAGATTTACCTTCACCACCACCCATTGGATGATCGACAGGGTTCATAACTACTGGTCTTGTACGTGGCCTTCTTCCCAACCATCTTGATCTACCAGCTTTACCAGATACCAATAATTGATGATCACTGTTTGATACAGCACCAATAGTAGCCATACACGTAACAAGTATCATACGAGTTTCACCCGATGGTAATTTTACAGTGGCATATCTACCATCTCTTGCCATTAACTGAGCAAATGCTCCAGCCGAACGTGCTAAAACAGCACCTTGACTTGGACGTAACTCTAAACAAGATATGATTGTTCCCAATGGAATAGCTGAAAGCAACATAGCATTTCCAATTTCCGGAGCGACATTATCACCTGAAACGATGTTTTGCCCTACTTGAAGACCGTTTTGAGCAATTACATAACGCTTTTCACCATCTTGATAGTTTAATAATGCGATAAATGCTGTACGGTTTGGATCGTATTCTATACTTGCAACAGTCGCAGGAATCCCTGCCTTGTCACGTTTAAAATCGATAATTCTGTACTTTTTCTTATGACCTCCACCAATATAGCGCATGGTCATCTTTCCTTGACTGTTTCTACCACCAGATCTCTTGTTCGGAGCTAATAAACTTTTCTCCGGCTTATCAGTTGTTATGGCGTCAAAACCATTTACAACTCTAAAACGCTGACCTGCGGTGATAGGTTTTAATTTTCTTACTGACATTTTTGTCTAATTAAATCTAAGAAACCCTTAGATGTTATTGTAAAAATCTATTGTATCACCTTCCGCCACCTGTACTATTGCTTTTTTATGAGCATTAGTTTTACCAGTTTGAACACCTGTCTTTGTATGACGGGTTTTTCTATCAGGGCGGACATTCATTGTGCGAACTTTTTCAACAGAAACTCCGTAAGCAGCTTCCACTGCTTTCTTGATTTCTACCTTATTCGCCTTTGGGTTTACCACAAAACCGAAGATGTTATTATCCTCTGCATCTTTAGTAGCTTTTTCCGTAATTATAGGTTTTATTAAGATATTCATCTCGTTTCTATTTACTTAAGTTTGTTTCAATTCCTTCCAAAGAACCTTCAAACAGTACAAGACTGTTTGCATTCATTATTTCATAAGTGCTTAAATGTGAGTTAGTTGTAACTTCAGCACCTTTCAAATTGCGCGATGACAAATATACATTATTATTTGACTCGCCCAACACAAACAAAGATTTTTTGTTTTCAAGACCTAATGTCTTTAAAACAGCCGTAAAATCTTTGGTTCTAGGTCCGTCAAAATCAAGGTCTTCGATCACCATAATCGCCTTATTTTTTGCCTTCATTGTAAGGGCAGATTTACGCGCCAAACGTTTCAGATTTTTGTTCAATTTAAAAGAGTAGTTTCTTGGTCTTGGACCAAACATTCTACCACCACCTTTAAATATCCCAGACTTAATACTACCCGCTCGAGCAGTACCAGTTCCTTTTTGCTTCTTAATCTTTCTTGTAGATCCAGCAATCTCTGCTCTTTCTTTCGCCTTATGAGTTCCTTGTCTTTGATTCGCAAGATATTGCTTCACATCAAGGTAAACAGCGTGATTATTTGGCTCAATACCATACACATCCTTAGAAAGTTCAACCTTTCTACCTGTGTCTTTTCCGTTTTTATCTAATACAGCTACCTTCATTATTTCTGAATAGTTACATAAGCATTTTTATGACCAGGAACACATCCTTTAACCACAAGTAGATTCTTTTCAGTAACTACCTTCAACACTTTTAAGTTTTGTACTTTCACTTTTTCATTCCCCATTTGTCCAGCCATCCTCATTCCTTTGAATACTCTCGCAGGATAAGAAGCAGCACCTATTGAACCCGGAGCTCTTAATCGATTGTGTTGACCGTGAGTCGCTTGACCCACACCAGCAAAACCGTGACGCTTTACAACCCCTTGAAACCCTTTACCTTTAGAAGTTCCTGCAACATCTACAAACTCTCCTTCTCTAAAGTGCTCCACAGTGATTGTATCACCTAATTTATATTCCTCTTCAAATCCTTGGAATTCGGCGACTTTTCGCTTTACAACGGTTCCAGCTTTTTTAGCGTGCCCTTCAGCAGCTTTAATAGCCTTCTTTTTGTCATCGAAACCAAGTTGAAGAGCTTCATACCCGTCAACCTCTTTGGTTCTGACTTGGGTGACAACACAAGGTCCAACTTCAATAACGGTACACGGCATATTCTTTCCGTTCTCGTCAAAGATGCTGGTCATCCCTATCTTTTTTCCAATTAACCCAGACATATTTATTAATTTAGTTATTACTATCTATTATTCTCTTTTTATATTCTGAAAGCAAACTATTTCAGAAAAAAACAGGGTCAAAATAAATTCAACCCTGAATATTACTTTGTTTACCGTTTTTCCCTTGCTCGCGGCTCAGGACATTTTTGAAAAGACCCTGTCTTTTCTTTTACAGATTCCGAAAATTTCGGAATGCAAAACTACACTTTAATTTCCACTTCCACACCACTTGGCAACTCTAACTTCATTAGAGCGTCAATTGTTTTTGAAGAAGAACTGTAAATATCCAATAATCTCTTGTATGAGCTTAATTGAAATTGTTCTCTACTCTTCTTATTTACGTGTGGTGAACGTAATACAGTAAAAATCTTTTTGTGTGTTGGTAATGGGATTGGCCCCGTTACTACTGCACCTGTACTTTTCACGGTCTTAACGATTTTTTCAGCAGATTTGTCCACTAAATTGTGATCGTAAGATTTTAATTTAATTCTTATTTTTTGACTCATTGCTGAAAAATTATACGTTAGCGGTTCCTCTTGCTGCTGCGATCACTTCTTCTGAAATATTAGAAGGAGTAATAGCGTAATGTGAAAATTCCATAGTTGATGTTGCACGACCTGAAGACAACGTTCTTAATGTGGTTACATAACCAAACATTTCAGATAGCGGCACTTCGGCTTTTACAACTTTAGCTCCTGCTCTATCACCCATATCATTTACTTGTCCACGACGACGGTTAAGGTCACCTACGATATCACCCATATTTTCTTCTGGAGTAATAACTTCAAGTTTCATAATTGGCTCAAGAATTTTAGCACCGGCTGACTTGGCAACCGCTTTAAAGCCCAGTTTTGCAGCAAGCTCGAAAGAAAGTGCATCAGAATCCACAGCGTGGAAAGATCCATCCTTAAGAGTTACTTTTAGACTATCTACCTCAAATCCTGCCAACGGCCCATTCACCATAGCCTGTTTGAAACCTTTTTCAACCGAAGGGATAAATTCCTTAGGAACATTACCACCTTTAATTTTGTTCTCAAACTGTAAGCCTACGTGTCCATCTTCTGCTGGCCCTAATGTAAATACGATATCAGCGAATTTACCACGACCACCAGATTGTTTCTTGTACACCTCTCTGTGATCTGCATCACGAGTAACTGCTTCTTTGTATTCAACTTGAGGCGCACCTTGGTTTACTTCTACCTTAAACTCACGTCTCAATCTATCTACAATAATATCTAAGTGAAGCTCTCCCATTCCAGAAATAATAGTTTGTCCTGAAGCTTCATCTGTCCGCACTTGGAACGTTGGATCTTCTTCAGCCAACTTTGCCAAGGCCAACCCTAACTTATCAACATCCACCTTCGTCTTCGGCTCCACTGCAATACCAATTACCGGATCTGGGAAATCCATGCTTTCCAAAATAATTGGATGTTTCTCATCTGAAAGCGTATCCCCAGTTTTAATACTTTTGAATCCAACCGCAGCTCCAATATCTCCTGCTTCGATATAATCGATAGCATTTTGCTTGTTAGCATGCATTTGATAAATTCGTGATATACGCTCTTTTTTACCTGAACGATTATTCAACACATACGATCCTGCATCTAATCTTCCTGAATATGCTCTAAAGAATGCTAAACGCCCCACAAAAGGATCGGTAGCAATCTTAAAAGCCAAAGCAGCAAAAGGCTCCTTTGAGTCAGGCTTACGTAATTCTTCTTTTTCTGTATCTGGATTCATTCCAACGATTCCTTCCTTATCCATTGGAGAAGGTAAGTAACGACATACCGCGTCTAAAAGGAACTGAACTCCTTTATTTTTAAAGGCAGAGCCACAGATCATAGGAATAATAGACATATCCATCACCGCAGCCCTAAGTGCAGCATGCACTTCGTCTTCAGTAATAGAATCTTCATCTTCCAAATATTTTTCTAAAAGACTCTCATCATAAGCAGCAACCTCTTCAATAAGCTTACCTCTTAAGAGATGAGCCTCTTCTTTAAGGTCTTCAGGAATATCGACAATATCAAAAGTAGCGCCCATTGATTCATCATGCCATATAATTGCACGATTTTTCACTAAATCAACCACTCCTTTAAAGTTATCCTCATCACCAATATTCAAAACAATAGGCACTGCATTAGAACCTAGCATTTCCTTAACTTGGCTACAAACCATCATAAAATCAGACCCTTGACGATCCATTTTATTAACAAAACCAATTCTTGGCACCTTGTAATTATCAGCAAGTCTCCAGTTGGTTTCAGATTGTGGTTCAACACCATCCACTGCACTAAACAAGAACACCAATCCGTCCAATACACGTAAAGATCTATTTACCTCTACCGTGAAATCCACATGACCAGGTGTGTCAATAATATTAAAATGATACCCTTTAGTATCTTCAACAGGTTCTCCATTTTCAAGTGGAAACTCCCAGGTACAAGTAGTAGCAGCAGAAGTAATTGTAATACCTCTTTCTTGCTCTTGCTCCATCCAGTCCATAGTGGCTGCGCCGTCGTGCACCTCACCTATCTTATGACTTACTCCTGTATAGTAAAGTATACGTTCTGTCGTCGTGGTTTTACCAGCATCAATATGCGCGGCAATACCTATATTTCTAGTTAATCTTAAATCTCTTGCCATTTTTTAGAATCTGAAATGTGAGAATGCTTTATTTGCTTCTGCCATCTTATGAGTATCCATACGCTTTTTAACTGCAGCACCCTCTTCTTTCGAAGCAGCTAACACCTCTGCAGCCAATTTTTGAGCCATCGACTTCTCATTTCTTTTTCTAGCATAAAGTATCAACCACTTCATTGCAGTTGAAATTTTACGATCTGCTCTAATTTGCATTGGAATTTGAAAGGTAGCCCCTCCAACTCTTCTACTTCGAACTTCAACGTGAGGCATCACATTAGAAAGTGCATCCTTCCAAAGTTCTAATCCTGACTTCTCTTCATCTGTTTTTTTCTCTTCTACGATATCAATTGCATCGTAAAACACTTTAAAAGCCACTGACTTTTTTCCGTCCCACATTAAGTTATTTACAAAACGTGTCACCAATTGGTCATTAAACCTTGGATCCGGTAAAAGCGGTCTCTTTTTTGCTGCTCTTTTTCTCATGTCTTCTCTTTAAAAGTTTTTAATTACTTCTTAGGGCGTTTTGCACCATACTTAGATCTACGTTGCGTTCTTCCCTCAACACCAGCAGTGTCTAAGGCTCCACGAACAATGTGATATCTAACTCCTGGCAAATCTTTCACCCTTCCACCTCTAACCAATACTATCGAGTGCTCTTGTAGATTGTGTCCTTCACCAGGGATGTATGCGTTTACTTCCTTACCATTTGTTAATCTAACCCTTGCTACTTTACGCATTGCAGAGTTAGGTTTCTTAGGCGTAGTCGTATATACACGCGTACACACACCTCTTCTTTGAGGACACGAATCCAAAGCAGCCGATTTGCTCTTCTTGGTTATTTTGGCTCTTCCTATTCGTACTAATTGTGAAATTGTTGGCATATAAAATATGTATTACACTTATTTAAATATAAAATACCCCTTTTTAAGGGCTTGCAAAAATAGAAATAAAAATCGAACAATCAAACCTTCACTTATTAATTTTGCATACACTTTTAATAATTTACATTTCAGATATGAAAAACCAGTCTGGAACGTTAGCTTTACAGATGAAATTTCAGCCCATTTGAGACAAATTTTTTGTATTTTTTTACACCTTAATATATATACCTGTTTTTTTTCTGAAACAAAAGCACAGGTTTTACACCTAACTATTGAGGCAGAACAAACTATTTCAGAGCAGACCAAAGACTCACTTCAACTAATACAAAAAAACTTTAAAGATTATGCTTCTTTGAAGAAAGAAACAGACAACATACCTGTTCGACTTCAACAATTGGGTTTTATTGATTGCACTCTTGAATCGCTTGAGAAATCCAACGACAGTACTTACGTTGCCAGCTATTTCTTTGGAAAAAGACACCGGTCCATTAAGATTTATTATTCCGAGGAAGATTTCACCGAAAGAGAACTCTCAACTATTTCTTCAACCGTTACCGACAACTATTTCATTCTACCTTTCGAAACAGCCGAGATGTCTCTTCAGAAATTAAATAACCTAAAAACTGTAAACGGGAATGCCTTCGCTAAACTAAATTTAACCAACATTGCGAAAGAAAAAGACCAATCTTTAAAGGCCCTTCTGATTCTAGATAAAGGTCAAAAAAGAACTGTAGATTCTATAACATTAAGAGGATACGAAAAATTCCCTATATCCTATCTTAAATATTTTGCTGGAGTAAAACAAGGAAAACCCTTTAACCAAGAAAAATTAGTAGCGCAGAATGGCATAGTAAACAACCTGCCATTTGTCAAAACCTTAAAGGCTCCTGAGGCATTATTTCGAAAAGATTCGACAATTGTCTATTTCTATCTTGAAAAAAAGAACGCCAATTTATTTGACGGAGTCCTTGGTTTTGCAACCAGCGAAGAGACAAATAAACTTGAACTTAATGGTTATTTAAATCTCGAGCTTAACAACAATCTCAACTTTGGAGAACAGCTTCTTATCAACTATAAGGCAGATGGTGACGAGCAGAGAAATTTCAGAATAAAAGCTAAACTCCCTTATTTACTGAAGTCCCCTTTCGGACTTGAAATGGAATTAAAAATTTTTAAACGAGACAGCACCTTTATCACAACAGACCAACAAGCAAGAATTACCTACCAAATAAATCCAGCTTCAGGGAGCTATTTAGGATACAAAGGTTACGAATCAAACAACCTCCTTGCTGAAGCCATTGTTGGCTCCCCGATAGAAGACTTCAAATCTCAATTCCTTCTAGTGGGTGTTGGTTACACAAAACTACAGAGCAATATTCTTTTCCCTTTTAAGTCAAACATAGCGTTGAATACAGAAATTGGATCACGAGATTTAAAGGACTCGAAAGACAATCAAGTCAAACTACTAACCACTGTTAATCACATTTTCAATCTCAATCTAAAAAACTCAATATTCATTCAAAATGATACACGGCTGCTAATAAGTGACAATTATCTTGCCAACGAACTTTTCAGGTTCGGTGGAATTACAAGTATAAGAGGCTTTGATGAAAACAGCATAGACGCTTCATTACTAACCGTTTTTAATACTGAATATCGATATCAATTTAACGAAGGACTATATCTACACAGCATAATCGATATCGGTTATTTTGAAAATGAAACCATCTCATTAAAAGAAAAACTCTACAGTTATGGCATCGGTATTGGACTACAAACGAAAGCCGGGCTTTTAAAACTTAACATCGCAAATGGTAATTCCGAAAATCAATCGTTTAATTTTTCTAACACCAAGATACATTTAGTCCTGTCTTCCCGATTTTAGTAAACCCCGATAAAGGTTAACGTTTCAATTAAAAAAAACCAAATTTTAAGTTTAAAAAGTTGTGTATTTAACTTTTTATTGTGACTTTTGGCATTGGCTAATTCAAATAAATTATAAAATGAGAACAAAGTTTAGTGGAATTTTAACACTTTTACTAGTGTTAGTAGTGCAACTCACGTTCGCACAAGAAAAAACAATCTCCGGAACGGTAACTGATAATTCAGGTTTACCTCTACCCGGAGTTAATATCATTGTTAAAGGAACAACAAATGGAACTCAGTCTGATTTCGATGGTAACTACTCCATCCAAGCAGCAGGGGGACAAACACTATCTTTTAGCTATGTCGGTTTTAAAACTGGAGAAGTAGCAGTTACTGCTAGTTCTAGTAGGATCAACTTCAGTATGGAAGAAGATGCTGCTCAGCTGGAAGAAGTTGTTGTGACGGCATCTGGTATTAGAAAAGAAAAGAAGGCCTTAGGTTATGCGGTTTCTTCCATTAAAGAGGAATCCATTAAGAATAACCCAGAGTCTGATTTGACAAGGGTTTTACAAGGTAAAACTGCAGGTATTAATATTACCACACAAAATGGACTATCTGGTTCTGCCAATAAAGTTATCATTAGAGGTATGAATTCGTTCTCAGGATCGAACAATGCACTTTATGTAATTGATGGTGTACCTATGAGTAATGATACTAACGAAGCGGGAAGTTTCGTTGATGGAAATATGGGGTCTAGTAGATCTTTCGATATCGATCCAAGTAACATTGCAAACATTGACATTCTTAAAGGATTGGCAGCAACTACGCTGTACGGTACTGAAGGTAGAAATGGTGTAATCTTGATTACAACCAAAACTGGAAGTTCTAAAAGTCTTTCTGCTAAACAAGAAATTGAAATCTCTTCATCTTACTTCTTTAACGAAGTAGCTTCTTTACCAGACTATCAAGATTCTTTTGGTGGTGGGTTTAATCAAGCAGATGCTGATGGATGGTTCTATAGTAACTGGGGTCCTGGATTTTACAGAGACGGCCTTGGTGGGTGGGGAACATTTATCAATGATGATGATGATGATGCTGGATTTAATTCTGACGGAACACTTGCTCACCCATATTCAACTTCTTCGTTCTTAGGTGGACTTTCTGGAGTTGATGCAGTATGGGCAGAACAATTCCAAGGACAGAGATATGAATGGAAACCAAGAAACAGTGTTAAAGAATTCTTTAATGTAGGTGGTGTTTCTACACTCTCTGCAAACATAAGAGGAAGAAGCGAGGACAGTAAGTATAACTACGGAATGGCTTTTGGACACTTAAATGACAAAGGTTTTACTCCAGGTAACGAAGTTACTAGAACAAACTTAACGATATCTGGTGGTGGAAAACTATCCAACAAAATTAATGCTAAGGGATCATTGAACTATACCTTGACAAATTTAAAAACGCCTCCAGTTTCAACCAGTTTTGGTAGTAGTAGCATTGGTGCAGGATCTTCAATATTTGGTGATTTATTCTATACTCCAAGAGGTATTGACATTCAAGAGCTTCCTTTCCAACTGCCAAGTGGTGGAAGTATCTACTATAGAGATGATAATGCAATTCAACATCCATTATGGACTGTTAACAACTCAAGGTTTACTCAAAAAGTAAATCGTATTAATGGGTATGCAGCAATTGACTTTAACGTAACAGAGAAAATCAATTTACTGTATCAAGCTAGTTTAGATAATTATACTGAAGAAAACGTAAACAGACAAAATAGAGGTGGTGTTACTGGTTCCATTCTAATTGATGATGGTTTCTACAACACTTACTCTGTTACAAATACGATCTTCGATCATAAATTTGTAATAAGTGGTAACAATTTTGCTACGTTTAACGATCATTTAAATATTGGATTCTTAGCAGGTGCAACATCAAGAGGTACTTATTTTGATAGACAAGGTATTTTCAGTAGTGGTCAATTAGTTTATGACTTCTTTGATCATTCAGGATTTACTTCTAGTACGTCTAATGTTGATTTTGACGATGATGATGAAATTGACTTAGGAATTGAGTTACACAGAAAGAGAAATATTTTAGGGCTTTACGGTCAATTAAGTCTTGATGTTGACAATTACTTGTTCTTTAACTTTGCAGGAAGAAATGACTGGGTATCGAATTCAAATAACAATTCATTGTTCTACCCATCTGCAAGTGTCTCGTTTATCCCAACAAGTGCATTTCCTTCTATCAAATCAGACAAAGGAATTAGCTACTTAAAATTAAGAGTAGGATACGGTACCTCAGCAAACTTCGCAACTGGTTACCCTACGGTAACAGCGGTTGTACTTGGAACTGTAGGTAACTCACCTAGTAACTCAACGAGTGATACTGTAGGAAATCCAGATATTTTACCAGAATTATTTGAGGAAATCGAATATGGTATAGAAGGTAAATTATTCGGCAGAGTTAATTTTGATGTTTCTTACTATACTAGAACAACAAATGACTTAATTGTACTGGATCGTCCTATTCCACCTAGTAGTGGTGCTTCATTTACTGATTCTAATATTGGTAAGATTGAATCTGATGGTATTGAGGTAGATTTAGGTATTAACATTTTAAAAAGTGACAATGGTTTAAACTGGAACTTTAACTGGAACTTTAATAAAAGTGAAAGTGAAGTAATTGAATTAAGTCCAGATTCTCAATTGATTATCTATGAAGGGTTTACTACTTTAGGAAACGGTGCAAGAGTTGGTTTCCCATTAGGAACTATCTTTGGTTCACGTGTTGCACGTGACGATGAAGGAAATCTTTTAGTAGATGGTGTTGGTAACTATGTATCTGAAGATGCAGATGAAGAAGGCCTACTACCTGCTATTGGTGATCCAAATCCAGACTGGGTAATGAACTACACTAATACGATTTCATACAGAGGGCTTTCTCTAGGAGTTTCAGTTGGACATACTTCCGGTGGAGATATTTACTCTGTAACAGTTGCGTCTTTAATGGGTAGAGGTTTAACAACGGATACAGAAGACAGGTTAGGAACGTATATCCTTCCAGGTGTAAGTCAAACTACTGGATTACCTAATGATATTCAGATAAACAATTCAGACTTTTACTTTAGTAATGGATTTGCAAGTCCTGCAGATGAATTATCAGTCTATGATGGTTCTGTAATAAGGTTAAGAGAAGTATCTCTTGGTTATACATTACCAAGCAGATTTTTGGAGAAAACACCAATTGGTAAGTTAGTGATTAAAGCTAGTGGATATAATATGTGGTACGATGCATATAACACACCAGACGGTATTAATTTCGACCCTAACGTATCTGGACTAGGTGCTGGAAATGGTCAAGGATTTGACTTCTTAACAGGGCCGAGTAGTAAGAGATATGGTCTTAGTATAAACGCTACATTTTAATATTAAAAAAAGATAAAAATGAAAAATATAAATAAAATATCCATCTTTTTACTCCTTATGCTAGGGCTCGCATTTACATCTTGTGAGACTACAGATTTGGATTTATTAGATGATCCGAATGATGTAACCATTGAAAAGGCCGATTTAGATCGTTTCTTAGTCGCTATTCAAAACGATTACAAAACTTTTATGCACGAAATGGGTGACAACGGTGCTAGATTAACTAGAGTTGAATATTTGTTTGGAAGAGTGTATGCGAACAGCTTTGATGCTTCAAGTACAGATGGTGAATGGGGAGATGCTTATCAGAAAGTATTCTCTAACATGAAAGGAGCTGAGGAATTAGCAGAACCAGCTGGTGCAACCAAACACCTTGGTGTAATTAATATTTTAAGAGCATCGGTTCTTTTAACCTTAGTAGATTTTTATGGTGATGTACCTTATAGTGAAGCTACAAACCCTTCTGAATTTCCTTTCCCAGGAGTGGATGATGATGCAGCAGTCTATGCAGATGCTCTAGCTTTACTAGATGAAGCAATTGTTCAATTAGGAGGTGCTGGAGATGATTTAGGTTCCGATTTCTTTTACAATAATGACTTTTCGAAATGGATCAAATTTGCCAATACTCTAAAAATGAATTCTTATCTAAATACTAGATTGGTAGATTCTGATGCGGCAAACAAATTCAATACGATTGTTAGTTCTGGAAATTTTATTTCTTCAACAGCTGATGATTTTGAATTTCTCTACGCAGTAGATGATAGAGCAAGACACCCATATTACGTTGATGATTATGCCGTGAGTGGTGCTGGTAATTATAGATCAAACTGGTTGATGGAACAAATGCTTGAGACTAATGATTCCAGACTAAGGTATTACTTCTATAGACAAGTACCTTGTACACCTGGTAATGTTGACGCTGATGGGGTTATGTGCCCAGTAAGTCCAACAGCTTTGTTCTGTTCAACTCAAGCACGTCCGGTTCATTATCCTGTATCAATGACATATTGCAGTGTTGCCTCAGGTTATTGGGGTAGAGATCACCAGGAAGATGGTGGAATTCCGCCAGATTCTTTCAAAAGAACTACTATTGGTGTATATCCTGCAGGTGGTAGATTTGATGATAATGATTTTACCGTTGTAGGAGTAGATCAGGGAGGACAAGGAGCTGGAACCACACCTATTATGTTAGCCTCTTGGGTTGATTTAATGCGTGCTGAATTTGCTTTAGCTAGTGGTGACGCTGGTGGTGCAAATACCTTCTTACAAAATGCGCTTAATAAATCTGTTGCCAAAGTTCAAACTTATATCTCTGTTGACCCAACAGCTGATTCCAGTTTCGAGCCTTCTTCAGCAGATGTATCAGCATTTATTACTGGTGTTGGAGCTGCATTTGCGGCTGGAGGTACTAATACGCAATGGGATATTTTAGCAAATCAGCAATTTATCGCCCATTATGGAAATGGTATTGAATCTTATAACTTCTATAGAAGAACTGGATTCCCTACATCGCTTCAATTTAGTATTGACCCTAGTTTTGGCGGTCCTTTTGTCAAATCATTTTTCTATGCTGCTGATGAAGCAAACACAAATAATAACGTTACACAAAAAGCTAACCAAGGTGTTCAAATATTCTGGGATACTAACCCAGGATCACCAGGATTTCCTTTTGCTAACTAATAAAAAAAATTATGAAAAACTTAATAAAGATATTTTTAGTTGGAATGTTACTTATAGGAAGTACCATTTCATGTTCAGATAGCGAACTATCGATTGATGAGCTATACGATTCTGTTAATACTAACGGTGCATTTATTAGAACTATAGAGAAACCTCTTGATTTAGTGAATGTATCAGATCCAGAAAAAAACAGAATTGAAGCTCTTATTGAGATTCAAGAGGGTAATGGTTCTAGTCAACCAGATTTTAAGGAAGTAAGGATGTATATTCAAACTTTTCAAGATCAGGATCAAATAGAGCCATCTCTAGACACAAGTGGTAACCCAACTGGAGAGTCATTTTTAGCAACTTTTCCAGCTGCGGACTTTACACCTAGTGTTACAAATGGCTTACCTAGCACAAACTTAAGTGTATTAACACAAACGGTTTTAGACAATAATCCAAATACTGTTTTTACATTTCCTACATTTATTTTTATTCGTCTAGAACTTGAAATGAACGATGGAACAATTTATACAAATACAAGTGTAGGTCCATCTGTTGCTTCAGGAAATTATTTCTTGGCGTCATTCTTCTACAATATTATTTTCTTGCCAAACTAATTTTTAGCGAAACAAGTTTTATTGTTGAAATACATAAAATAGCTCGAATTCCAATTTTGGAATTCGAGCTATTTTCTTTAAACACTATCTTCAATTCACCGATACATTTAGGTTAAGAATAATGTATCAACCAACGCACAGAGCTATTAAACTTAGCTTAAAAACAAATAAATTTTAATGGTATCTCAAAGAAATTCAAAAAATATTTGTATTTTTGACTTCATACTAATTATTAAAATTTAATATCATGAAAAAAAATTATTTCTTAACAGTATTATTTGCCTTTGCAATGATGACTACTGTAAACGCTCAATTTACCGATGACATGGAGTCCTACACGGTTGGAACTCAAGTATTTGGAGCTCATTGGTCCGATTGGGGAGGAACTGGATCTAACGCGCTTTGGTCTTCTGCAGATCAAGCCCATAGTGGTGCACAATCTGGTCACGTACCTGGAGGTGTAAACCCTGATGACGGAACTAATGTAGATGCCGTTTTAGACTTAGGTAACAAAATTTTTGGAACTTGGGGACTTGAGTTTTACATGTATGTACCAACTGGTAATGTAGGATATTATAACCTTCAAGGTACTATTCCAATTGGTGGAGGAGACTGGATCGTTGGTAATGTAAATTTTGGTGATGTAAATCCAGGTGAAGGATCTATTGATGACACTGTGTTAGGTGCTGTAGATTTCACATTCCCTCACGACGAATGGTTTAGTATTATTATGAATTTCGATATCAGTGCTGGTATGTCTGCCGCAACATGGGAAATGGCAGTAGACGGTACAATAGTTATTCCTGCTGGAACAGCATTTACTCACTCTGATGGAAGTACAGCTGCTAGCTTAGGAGGTCTTGACATCTACTCTAATGGTCCAACTTTTGACTTCTATGTTGATGATTTCACTTACCAAGACAGCTTTATTGTCATCTTAGGAACACAAGATCTTAACGCTAAAGGTTTCTCAGCTTATCCTAACCCTGTAACTAACGTTTTAAACTTAAACGCAAAAGAAGCTATCTCTTCTGTTTCTGTTTACAATGTATTAGGACAAGAAGTATATTCTGCTAATGTAAATGCATTAAATACTACAATTGATACAGCTAGCTTCACAAGTGGAGTTTACTTTGTAAAAGTTAATATCGCTGGTACTGAAGGTACTGTTAAAATTCTTAAATAAGAATTTACATATTTACTTTTTATAAAAGAAAAGAGGCAGTCTTATAGACCGCCTCTTTTCTTTTATAATCTATTTTACTACATCAATAATTAACAAAGCAAAGTATATACTTTGCTTTTTCTTAACTGTTTCGACTCACATATAAATGGATTACAAACAAACTACCATTTTTGGTATATATCCTATTCAGGAAGCCATTTCTTCCAATACTCATATAGACAAACTCTATGTGCAAAAAGGAACATCTAACCCAAAAATAGATGCTTTAATAAAAATTGTTGAAAAGAAAAATACAAGTATTTCTTTTGTTCCTTTTGAAAAATTAAACAGGCTCACAAAGGGCAATCATCAAGGAATCGTCGCAGTCACCTCTCCCATTGCCTTCCGTTCATTGGAAGAAGTGGTCGAAGAAGTTATTGCTACTAAAAAGAGGCCGTTATTCTTGATTTTAGATCAATTGAGTGATGTTCGTAATTTTGGAGCTATTCTGAGAACTGCAGAATGTACTGGTGTGGACGCCGTAATCATACAAAAGAAAGGGGGTGCTCCTGTTAGTGGAGATACTGTGAAAACATCGGCAGGTGCTATCTTCAAAATACCAATTTGCAAGGTTGACCATATAAAAGATGCCATTTATTATTTACAGGGATCTGAAATCATTACAATTGGCGCCACTGAAAAAACGGAAGATACTATCTATAGCATAAAGTTAAACCAACCTTTGGCCATTGTAATGGGTTCTGAGGACAAAGGCATTTCAAAATCGGTTTTAGGAATTCTGGATCATAAAGCATCGCTCCCATTGTTAGGAGAAATCAACTCACTAAATGTTTCTGTCGCCTGCGGCGCATTTCTATACGAAGTTATTAGACAAAGAAACCTATAAATTTTCGCTTTCAGGATTATCCATCTTTTTTAGCGTATAAACTATTCTAACAGGTTTTTGGATTACAGGTTCTTCAGTCTCAGGAATTTTTTCCATAAAATTTCCGTTTTCATCGAATTGCTTTAAAAATTCATCCTCATCTGGATTATAATCATCTTTTTCCCATTCATACTTTTTATTTTCTATCGGAACTTCTCTAAACACTAAAGCCAGCAATAAACCTACAACAAATCCAGAAAGATGACCTTCCCAGGAAATTTTCGGATCGATTGGCATTACATACCAAAGTAAACCTCCATAGAGAAATACTACTATAAGCGATAGCGCAATAAGTTGAAAGTGCTTTGAAAATATACCCTTAAAGAATAAAAATGCCGCCAACATATACACCACACCGCTAGCGCCAATATGTAAAGCGGGTCTTCCAATTAGCCAAGTAAACAAGCCTCCTATCAATAAACCATAAATAAGGACTTTCCAGCGTATATTTCTATAGAAATAGAATAAGGCCGTAGAAAGCACTAAAAGTGGCACAGAATTATTAAAAAGATGTTTTAGACTGCCATGAATAAACGGGCCAAAGATAATTCCTACAAGCCCACTTAGTTTTCTAGGATAAATTCCGAGGAAATTAAAATCCATATTAAAGCGTATTTCTACCCAAAAGACAATCCACATTATCAATACCAAAATAATTGGATATAAAACAACATCACTCGAAAAATATAAACCTTGTGGTCTTGACATACTAATTAGCCTTCAAAAAATGCACCTAAAGTCTAATATATGATAATTTGTCAGGTATTGTAGATCTAGGAGCTCTATAATCTGTTAATTTTTTTACTTTTTCTCTCAAATATTTTGTAACTTCAAGGGATACTACACGTTCTAAACATTTATTTTAAATCTTATTATTATAAAAAAAATACTTTTTTGCGGTCCTTTTTTCTTTTCTACTCACTACTCTTACAGCTCAAATTTATGATGACTTGGAGAGTTATATGGACGTAGCTTGTGATGGCCCTCTTTGGCCAGATTGTGGGTCAGGAGATGGACTTCCATTATCCTCAACTCAAGCGCATAGCGGAGTTAAATCTGGTTATATTGACGGAGGTGGAGTGATTGATGGCGTTCTATTACTTGGCAATAAAACATCTGGTAATTGGTATTTAGAATTTTGGGCTTATGTTCCTATGGATAAAATGGGATACTTTAATGTTCAGGCGGGCTACCCCGTAATTCCAAGCTGGTGTGGTGAAATTTATCTAGATAGAGACGGTACTACTAACGGAAATGGTGAGGTTATTGGACAATACGAAACTACCTTTTCATTTCCTAAAAACGAATGGTTCTTAATTAAAATGCATTGGTATATTACTAATGGACTCCCTAACGCTACCTGGGGTATGACCGTTGACAATGTAAATGTCGTACCCCCTGGAATACCCTATTTAGACACGAATGGAGCCACACCTGCGGGTTTAGGCGCACTCGATTTCTTTTCTGCTTCCAACCAATGCGAGTTCTATGCTGACGACTTTGGCTACGATGACCAACCCCTTCCCTTTACCGGGGGGACGACATGGAAAGCTATGTCGATGGTCAACCAATAAATGAAAATTGGTGGACAGACGCTGGATGTGGCAGTGGAGTTGGCTGTTCTATTATGTCTACATCAGATGTGGCACATAGTGGCTCCTTATCTGGTTTAATTCCTGATGATGGAGCGACAGATGCTGTATTAAATTTAGGAAATAGAATTTTTGGCACTTGGGGTTTAAGTTACCAAATGTATATACCATCTAACAAAGAAGCATTTTTTTACGGTTAGTGGTGATGTTCCAGTCGGAGGATCTGCCAATGTCGGAAATTTTAATTTTAATGAAGGCAACTTAAGCCCGGGCCAAGGAGTTTTATCGAATATTGCTATTCCAGATGTAGCTTTTAATTTTCCTCGTGGCCAATGGTTTGAAGTTGATATTATTTTTGAAATGTTCGGAATAAATGACCCTACCTGGCAAGTTATTATTGATGATGTAGTTCTTGTACCAGCGGGTACGCTCTTTCTTGACGGACAGGGGAATTTCCCCAATTCACTAGGTGGTATAAGATTCACTTCAATGTCCTCAGGTAGCACCTATTATCTTGGCAACATCAATTTCTGTCCAGATAGCTGTAATCTTTCCGTGGGCGATGTCGCTTCAACTATTAATTTTGTTGCTTTTCCAAACCCAGCAACAAATCTTTTAACGCTTCGGGCAGAAGAATCCATACATTCAATTTCGATTTATAACACACTTGGACAAAAAGTGTATTCTGAAGCGCTTAATTCTTTTACTGCCGAAATTGATATGACTAATTTTGAAAAAGGTGTTTATTTTGTTATGGCGACTGTGGGAAATACCTAAGAGACCTTAAAAATTATTAAGTAGCGAATTGATAAGTAATTGAAATGAATAAGTCATTTCATCGCACTTTGGGTTCATAAAATGTTGTAATTTTATGAACTTATGAGCGCACCTCTTGCCGAACGAATTCGTCCAAAGAATTTATCAGATTATTTAAGTCAGCAACACCTTGTTGGCCCTAAAGGAGCACTTACAACTCAATTAGATACAGGCGTGCTTTCTTCAATGATATTTTGGGGGCCTCCTGGTACTGGTAAAACAACACTAGCAACAATTATTGCTACACAATCTGAAAGACCATTTTTCACACTAAGCGCTGTCGATAGCGGTGTAGCCGCCGTGCGAGAAGTAATCGAAAAAGCAAAAAAGACAGATACCCTATTTTCCACTAAAAACCCCATTCTTTTCATAGATGAGATTCATCGCTTTAGTAAATCACAACAAGATTCGTTATTAGGTGCTGTTGAGAAAGGTCTCATCACTTTAATTGGAGCAACAACAGAGAATCCTAGTTTTGAAGTAATACCCGCCCTTCTATCACGTTGCCAAGTATACGTATTGGAAGCTTTTAGCAAAAAAGATCTGGAAGATCTTTTAAAACGTGCTATCAAGGAAGATGAGTTGTTATCTAAAAAGAAGATTAAACTTAAAGAAACTGAGGCGATAATAAGACTTTCTGGTGGAGATGCCAGAAAATTATTGAATGTTCTAGAACTCATTGTACTTTCAGAAAAAGAAAAAAGTGTAACTATTACCAACGACCTTGTGCTTCAAAAGGTTCAGAAGAATACGGTTCTATATGATAAGACAGGGGAACAACATTATGATATCGTCTCTGCTTTTATAAAATCTATTCGCGGAAGTGACCCAAATGCTTCGGTTTATTGGTTAGCTCGAATGATCGAAGGCGGTGAAGACATTAAATTTATCGCTCGAAGATTGGTAATCTTGGCATCAGAAGACATTGGAAATGCAAACCCAACTGCTTTAGTATTAGCAAACAGTACCTTTCAGGCGGTGAACACCATTGGATATCCTGAGGCTAGAATCATCCTGAGTCAGTGTACAATATACCTGGCTACATCAGCGAAGAGTAATGCCTCTTATGCAGCAATAAATGCTGCCCAACAACTGGTTAAACAGACAGGAGACCTTTCAGTGCCCCTATCCATACGTAATGCTCCTACCAAACTAATGAAGGAGCTTGGCTACGGAAAGAACTACGAATATGCTCATAATTATGAGGGGAATTTTGTTCCACACGAGTTTCTACCTGACGAAATAACTGGAACAACTTTATATAAACCGGGGAACAATTCTCGAGAAAGTTCTCTAAAGAAGTATTTAAACAGTCTGTGGAAAAATAAGTACGGATATTAATGGACCCTCTTATATACTATGGAAGTAGTAGCTTTTTGAATACTCAAATTTTCTAAAGCATCAAAGGAAGCCTTAAAAATGTTTCCGAAGGTATCTGTGAAAAACCATTTTCCTTCGCTCATCTTTTCAATTTTTCCTATAAGTAATAATCCTTCAGTCGTGGTTGTAGTTTCTTCATATAAAGAATATCCTTCGCTGGTTTTACGCAATAAATAAGAAATCCCTTTGTAGTTATAGCTTGAGAATTTAGATTTCGGTAACTTCTGTACTAATTCATCAGCCACGCTATTCAGTTCCTCCTTTGAAGACACCTCCTTTACAACCGCATCAAGCTCTTTAACTTCTTGTTTGGCTGGAATAATCTCCCCATGTTTAATTTTTCCTAAAGAAACAATATCTCCTTGATTCACATTCATACCTTCAAAATATTCAAATGCTTTCCGAAGTGCATCTTGATGTGCTTTTTTAAATTCTTTGATTTTAGTAATACCTTGAGGTCCTCGATAAATTTCAAACCCATTGCAGTCTTTCAATATAATCACAAATTTAGTTCTAAGAATTGCAGTAACTTTTACAAGTTCTGCATATAACCCATCGCATCGGTTAGCATCTGGTGCCTCTTGGCTAAAAAAGGCGTTAAAACCATGTTTATTAAACAGGAATTTCGCCATTGAATTTAGCTGGTATTTATCCTTTTGATTTAAGAAATCCCATTGTTCTGGAACAATCACATAGCTAAAATCATTTAAACTTGATTGAGAGAAACTCTTTGGAACTACACTTATAAAGAAAAATACTAGGAAGATATATCTGGTCATTCTCGGGCAATTTTTATATTGAAACCTAATTGCAAAGATACACTTTTTGCCTTTGCAAGATTCCCGTAACTAAGGAGATTATCGGCAGCAACATAAAAATTAAACTTTCCAAAATCAACCACCATTCCCAATCCAACGTTGGAAGAAGAATAAGAATCTATGGTATATGTAGCCTTGGCAGACAGGAAATCGAATAATCTTCTATAGTAGAAGAGCGTTCCTGCCATTTGTGGCCCCTTTGGACGAAATATGCTATAGTATTGAAGTCCAACAGCCTGATTTCGGCTGAGGCCTCCAGACATATCATAACAATTACAATCGGTTCCTCCATCTGTAGGAGCACCAAAACTATATCCAAGACTAGCGTTCACCTTCATAGGCCTAAGCTGTGTATAAGAACTATTTAATGTGTCTATTGGCACTTCCCTTTCTACCTCATCCTCCAAATCATCATAATATGGGAGTGTTCCTTGACCATCGACCAAGGGTGGAAATATAAGCTCTATTCCATCCAAGGTATAATTACTTCTTACACGATATGATTCTACATCCTTTGTATGAAAAATGGCGCCAAAATCTAGTACACTTGCGCTAGCCGCTAATTCATTTGTAATATCATAGGTAGCTCCAATATCTATTCCTACTCCCAAATTTCCACCAAAAAAAGCACGTTTTAAAACTTCACTTGTTACTAGAGAGGCCTGATCCACGTCGCGTAAGGAGGCGTATCCGGAGGTCTCAACGGACACATTCACGTTCTCAAGACGATGTTCATAGATATTCTCACTATTTTCATCTCCCAGACGAGTTACAAAAGTCCCGCTATTATTAGTACTCTTATAACTAAACATACTCGAATATATCTTCGCACGTATTCCAGCTGTAAGTTTTTTGGTTATTTGCTTATTTACGCCAAAGTGATACACAGTCATTAAATCTCCCGTAGTACTCACTTGACTTAAATCGAACTCATAGTCTAAATAGTCTCTATTCCCTTCCCAAGCTAGAATAGCTAGATCTCTAGGGAAATATAAAATGAAATCAAATTCTTCATAAATACCCCCAGAAAAATACAACTTGTTCTTGGCAAGCCACCCAAAATTAATTAAATCCAGTTGCTGGGTTGATGTAAAAAAGTCTTTGTCGCTGAGTTCGAAAATTTTATTTCGAATACGTGTGTTTATATCTGTATCTGATTTTCCAAAAATGTCATATACGGACACTCCTGACATCCCAAGGTTAAAATGAACTTGAGATAAAAGCGGAATACCATAGTGTCTCTTTTGAGATATCTTCGTGCCTGGGTTTAGCATGAGATTTTGTGGAATCTCATGCATACCGTAAAGCACCTGCTTATTTTGAGCAATAACAGTAACCCCCCAAAGGGCAATAAAAAGCATGAGTAGGTTTCGCATACTATTGAAATTCCGTGTAGTAAGTTGTTTTAGATTTTAGGTTTAGGCTTCCGGTTAGGTTAGCATCAGAAGATGGAATCGTGACCGAAACAACCACCTTAGAGGCCATTGTTAGATCTGCAATGGCATTCCCTTCAACATTCTCAATAAACTCTGTTATTACAGGATTGGCAATCGTTCCCTGCGAAACTGAAGTCTGAACTGCGTAAGTTGTATCGTTCTGTTCGCTCAAGAATTGAAAATCTGCCGTGAAGCTCCTTTGAATACTATTGGTGAATTTAAAATAAAACTCAGCACGTTTCAAGCCATCTTGAATCTCGCCATCGCTAAGAAAACGCAGCTCTGTAGTGTCACTTACCGTTAAAATTTGATTGGACGTATTGGAATCAAAAAAATCACTTGCAGAAAGATCAAAATAAATTAGGTCTAATTCTACTGTGGGTCTCAAGGTAATATTATCTGCTTGTTCAAAATCTGTGTCTTTCACACAAGCCGCCAATAGTAGTATAAGCAAGATTCCCAAAGACGGGATGGTTAGGTTCTTTTTCATTGTTGGGGATTTATCTAAGTAACGTGAACCCCCAGTCAATTATTATACCTACAAATGACTTTTAATTTCTAAAAGATTATTTACGAGTTTATAACTGCTAGGAATTGTCTCTTTCCTGTAATTGTAAAAAAGTGTTTTCATTCCAACGGCCTCAGCTCCCAGAATATCGGCTTCAAAGGTGTCGCCTATCATAATACTTTTTTCATAATGCGTATTTGCCTTTTCCAACGCGACTTCAAAGACCAATGGATTTGGCTTCTTTACCCCCACCTCTTCCGAAGAAGTTACAGTTTTAAAATACTTATGGATCCCACTATTTTTTAGTTTAAGCATCTGCACCTCGTGAGACCCATTAGTGATAATATGCAGTGCATATTTTTCAACTAAATAATCCAAAATTTCAATGGTACCATCAAAAAGGTGATTATCTACTGGCAATTCGTCAATATAAGACGTTGCCATTGCATCAATTTTGTCAATATAAAAAGACATATTAAACCTCTTAAAGGAATCAATAAGACGACCACGACGTAAGTCTTGTTTGCTTACACGTTCCTCTCTAAATTGCTTCCAATACTCACAATTAATGGGTTCATAGGCATTGACGAAGTCTGACACTCTGAGATCGACTTTATGCGAGACAAACACTCGTTCTAGTGCTAGAAACGAATTCCTATCAAAATCCCATAGGGTATGATCTAAATCAAAAAAAACATCAGTTATCTTGTGGTTTGTCATAGTGCTACAATTTTTCTAAAAAAATGGTACGCCAGATTTTATTTTTTTCGGAAGCAGCGAAATTAGTATTCGAAAAAAGCATTGAAAAGGTGCCATTTACACTCCTAACGGAATTAAAAATAGTATTAAATGTTTTATTAATTTCAGAATCGTATTTATTCTCCAAAGCCTTAGTAGTCATTGACAAAGGAAAAACAATCAATGGAGTTTTAATTTCACTGTCCAAGTCGTAAAACAAAAACGGGGTGCATGTTCCTGCCCTAAAACCAACTTCATCTTCATATACCATAGTAAAATCCTTCTCTACTTCCAACTCTACTAAATTTCGATAAATGTCCGGTAAACTAACCAACATCTGCGCGTTCATAGAACTGAGTAAAGTCCGGTTAGTTATCTCTTCGATTCGCTTCTTCTCTAGTTTCAACAATTCGTAATCCTTCAATGCTGCAAAGGAAAAAATGAGCCCGATCTCTAGATAATCAGACACATACTTCACCAGCATCTTAAACTTGCTACGCTGCGTGTTTAGGCTTTCCATAAACTCCAAGCCATCACCCAACAAAAAGAAAATAGAAAGGTGAGAACTAGTACTTCGAGATGAATTGATAATCCAATTAAAAGTATTAAAAGGATCTTTTCTAAATCCGAGTATCACCTTTGTTCGTTGCGAAATACGTCGAAATTTGAATCTCCATAAATCTAAGACATACCCCATTAAAGAACGCAAAAAGCCATGCTGTTTATACGCATAAGGCTGTCTTGCCTCTATGAGTGTATGAACCGTCATCTTCTTTTTTACGATTAGCAAGTCGGGAAAACTTGTGAGAAGAATTCTTTTAAACTTATGCGCCCAAATGTCAATCACAGGTTCTCTCAAAAAATTTTCTTTAAAGGCCAAACTTTCCAAGGCGGGAAAGCGTCCCATTGCATCTTTTACGTGCGGAAGATACTCCTCATAACGAGTTAGCAAATAAAAACTAGCCGAAAAAATGTCAAACGGTAACACACTCTTAGAGCTTACAGAAAAAAAACATTTCGTCTCCTCCCATTCCTTTACGGAAATATCAAAAGCCTCAAACCCTTGTTGCGTTAGCAGTCCTTCACTTTGGACAAACAATTCGTTTCCCATTGGTTGCTTTCCATACGAGAGTTTTGGTCCACTGTGTACGATAAACTCCTCAATGGCAGATGTAAACATAATTTCGATCCCCAAAATACGTGTGCAGATATGTTTAAAAACATAGGAAATTCTAGGAGTAAGCTTTTGAGTATGGATTAACAGCATAGACAGCTATAAGAGGTTTTCATCTGCAAAGCTAAAGTACGATTTTTCAGTAATTATAAGATGATCCAAAACTTTAATGTCCAAACTTTCTCCTGCAGCAGCGAGCTTCCTTGTGAGCATTTTATCCGCTTCGCTTGGTTTTAACATTCCCGACGGATGGTTGTGAGCAAGGATTATTGCAACAGCTCCTAAGTGCAACGCATTTTTAAATGCCAGTCGAACATCAACCAGGGTCCCTGTAATTCCTCCTTTGCTGAGTTGTTTAGTTTGTATAACCTTATTAGAATTATTGAGATAGACAATCCAAAACTCCTCATGCGGTAACTCGGCGATCATAGGCTGCATTAGTTCGAAAACTGATTGACTGGAGCTTACTTTGTTTTTCTGAAGAGCCTCTTCCAACCTGCGCCGGCGTCCTAGTTCCAAAGCAGCAGCTATGGTAACAGCCTTGGCTTCCCCTATTCCCTTAAACTTGGTCAAAGCACTAATCCTCAGTTTTCCTAATTCGTTTAGGTTGTTTTCTACTGAAGCTAATATTCGCTGACTTAAAGCCACAGCACTTTCGTTTCTTGATCCTGAGGCAATTAAAATTGCGATTAGCTCTGCATCGCTTAAGGCGGCTCGTCCTTTTAAAAGTAATTTTTCTCTTGGACGATCATCCTCGTTCCAGTTTTTAATGGAAAAATGTTGGTTTTGATCCGACATAAATTCAGAATAAAAAAGGGAGTCGAAGATGCACCCTAAAGATATAAAACTTAAAAATTTGTTTGTACCTTTCTGAACACTTTAAATTACCAATCTCATGAAATCTCTATTCGACGCTGAGGCCTTTTCAGAAATAAAAAACAGATTGAATAATCTCTCCGAAAATTCGGAAAGACAATGGGGTAAAATGACTCCAGGTCAAATGGTTCATCATTGTCAAGCTCCACTGAACATCATGCTGGAAAAAGTGGATTATGGTTTTAAACCAAATTGGCTGGCAAAGGTCTTTTTTAAGAAATCGTTGTACAGTGACAAACTCTGGAAAAAAAATATGTTCACTCCGAAGCAATTTAGAGAGACTGGAACTAGAGACTTAGTAAGGGAAAAGCAAAATCTAGAAGCTCTTATAGATGAAGCTGGTGGACAAAGAGATCGTGCCGAATGGAATCCACACCCAGGTTTTGGTTACTTTACCAAAGAGCAGTACGGAAAAATGCAATACAAGCATTTGGATCATCATTTCAGGCAATTTGGAATATAAACCTTAGTGTCAACCATAAATTTAACAATTTTGTACCCACCTCCACACCATCAATCTCACGATCAACAAAAGATGATCGCTGTTATAAAACAGTTCCCTTTTGCCATGTTAGTGTCTGCAACAAAAGGAATTCCTTTTGTTACTCATATTCCCATAATCTATAATGACAACAGCGGAAAGCTAGTGGCTCATATTGATAAATTTAACCCTCAGGTGGAAACACTCATCAATGGAGCAGAAGTAACTGTTATTTTTAAAGGTCCAGATACTTATATCTCCCCTAGCATCTATACAACAAAGCAGCTCCCAACTTGGAACTATATTATTGTTCATATTAAAGGAACCATTTCCTTAATCAATGATCCAAATGACGCTAAAGATACCATGATAGGGATAACTTCTTTCCTAGAAGGCAAAGACCCAAGGTTTGTATTAGAAAAAGAAAATACGCGCATGCAGCGCTCTGTAAACTACATCCAAGCCTTTGACATTACTATTACCGCATGGGAGGGAAAATTTAAATTATCCCAAGACAAAAATCAACAAGATCAAGAAAATGCCAAGCTGGAATTAATCAATTCTGCACACTCAAAGGATGCAAACTTTATAAACGCTATCTTCAAAGATTAGTTTTAAATGGACTAATTCCTTTTTTGACTTAGGGGTTTTTTAATTACTTCTAATAGTAGTAAATTAGGGGTTATAGTTAGCATTATTATGGAGCAAAGATTCAAAAGCCTATCATTATTTGATTTTCAAGAACAATTCCCTAACACAGATAGT
>MAAC01017503.1_pt1 | contig 47718 bp, 48 predicted proteins | sample 1115981 | NCBI WGS metagenome assembly MAAC01 (sample SAMN04961126, study PRJNA320927) | seawater metagenome | isolation source: sample BD02T64 sea water enriched with oil for 64 days | place: USA:Gulf of Mexico | collected 2013-07-27 | reverse complement strand
GAGAAGATTTACTTTGCTTCTCAAGAATTTTAAATCTTGTGGCTCATTATGAAGCTGGAAAAGACTATCATTTGCAGAGCTTATTAAAAAGCACATACAAGTTTTTGTTAAAAATGGATGACCTTCATGAAGTTCAAAAGGAGATGATTAAGTTTATTAAGAGTTTACAAGATATATACCCTCATGACCTAAAAAGAGCTTTTTTAAACCTACATAAAAAACTTAGCACCTACGAAAACCATCCTTTTGAAAGTCGTGCGTTCCTATATTTGGATATAATTTCTTGGTTGGAAAGCAAAATAGATAACATACCTGTTAATCAGGTGATTAGAGCCAAATATTTACTAAAATCTCAAGCCAGTAACACTTAAAGTCCAAATTTTTATTGATAAAAATTTGGATACTAACTTTTTGTGAACGAATATTTGCATTCACAAAGTTCAAACACTTATTGAAACTGTTATCAAGAAAGGTGGAGGGATTAGACCCTTTGAAACCTTAGCAACCCTTTATTCGTAAAGAAGGTGCTAAATTCTACTTTTATGTCAATTTATTTTGACATTTAGATAGATAACCAAATGAAATTACTTTTCGTAATTTTTATTTTTTCTTAATAACATTTTTCTATTTAGTACGTCAGCCGTTGGTCGACGCATTTTGACTTTTGATTTTAACTCATAATTAATTTTAAAAAGTAAGAAAAATGAATGCAACAAAAATTATTCATGCGATCCCAAGTGATCCACTAACTGGTGCTATCTCGGTACCTGTTTATCAAACATCGACCTTTATTCAAGAAGCGCCTGGCGTGAACAAGGGTTTTGATTATGCCAGATCTAATAATCCTACCAGAAAAACTTTAGAAGATCTTGTAGCAAAACTAGAGAATGGTCACGCAGGCTTTGCTTTTTCCACGGGCTTAGCTGGTATTGACGCTGTCCTTAAAACATTATCTTTTGGTGATGAAATTGTCGCGGTAGATGATATCTATGGCGGGGCGTATCGTCTGTTTACCCATGTGTACGAAAAACTAGGCATTAAAGTAAAGTATGTGGATACAACAGATTTGGACAATGTTGCCCAAGCTATCACAACAAGAACGAGATTGATTTGGATTGAATCTCCAACAAATCCCACATTGAAGGTATCTGATATTGCAGGAATTGCTAAAATTGCTAAAAGTGTTAAGGCGCTGTTGGTGGTTGATAATACATTTGCTAGCCCAATCGCACAACAACCAATTGATCTTGGTGCCGATATTGTTATCCATAGTGGAACTAAGTATATTGGAGGTCACTCCGACTTGGTTGCTGGATTGGTGGTGACTAAGACGTCGGAGCTTTCAGAAAAAATAAAGTTTATTCAAAATGCTTCCGGTGCAGTGCTTGGGCCTTGGGATTGTTTTTTGACAATTCGGGGGATTGAGACCTTAGATCTTCGATATAAAAAGCAATGTGAGAATGCAATTAAGGTTGCCGATTTCTTAGTGAATCACGAGGCGGTAGGTGAAGTACATTTTCCAGGGTTAGTCACCCATAAAAATCATGATATCGCAAGAAAGCAGCAAAACGGACTCTTTGGAGGGATTGTCTCTTTCTCACTTAAAAACGATACCCAAGAAGCAGCTGTAGCCTTTGTGACGAGTACAAAGTACTTTAAACTGGCAGAAAGCCTTGGTGGAGTAAAGAGTCTCCTGTGCCATCCCGCCCAAATGACCCATGCCTCTATTCCTAGAGAAATTAGGTTACGTTCTGGAATTAAAGAATCTTTAATTCGTCTCTCCTGTGGTGTAGAAGAGGGCGCAGATTTGGTTTCAGATTTAGGACAAGCCTTTCAACAAGTTACTCATAAAAGAGGTGCAATCTTTATTTAAACACTAAAAGCTATGAGTACAGAAACTATAAAAAAAACGAAAACAGTAATTGATCTGGATCAAATACGAAAGAAGCATGTTAATCTTGCGATTTTTGGACATGGAAGTGTGGGAAGTATTTTAATAGATCAAATAATAAATTCTTGTGAAGAGATTTCGAAAAGAAGAAATCTTGAATTAAATATTTTTGCCATTGCAAATTCAACTTCTGTATTGTTTAATAAAGAAGGGGTCAAGACTAATTGGTTTGATACTAAAGCAAAAAATGGAATTGCCTATAACATTCATGATGTAATTGACTTTGCAAAGCACAATAATCTTGAAAATTTAATTGCAATAGACAATACCGCCAATGAGGAATTTGTGGCAGGATATAAATCATTAATCTCTCAGGGATTTAGTTTGGTTTCTTCCAACAAGATTGGGAATACTCTTGGACTAGACTTTTATAATGAGATTAGGACATTGCTTACTGAAAATAATAAGGAATATCTCTATGAAACTAATGTAGGAGCCGGCTTGCCTCTGGTTGATACTATCAAACTGTTACATCTTTCGGGAGAGAATATAACAAGAATAAAAGGAGTGTTTTCTGGTTCGCTGAGCTATATATTTAATAGTTTTTCAGAAAAAGAAGAGTTGTTTAGTAATGTTCTACAAGCTGCTATAAAAAAGGGATTTACCGAACCCGATCCTCGAGAGGATCTATGTGGTAATGATGTGGGAAGAAAATTGCTAATTTTAGCTCGTGAACTGGAGTTACACAATGAATTTGAAGATGTGAAAATTGAAAACCTTATTCCCAAGTCCCTTCGGAAGTTGTCAAAAGATGAATTTTTGACTAGTTTGTCTGATTTTGATGCGCCCTTCCATATCAGACGAAAGAATCAAGACTCAAATCATGTGCTAAGGTATGTGGGAGACTTGCGGGGAGATTTATCAAGAAATGATGGAGCTATTTTGGAAGTAAAATTGGTGTCCGTGCTCAAGGATAGTATGATTGGTCAATTGAAAGGCAGTGACTCTATTTTCGAAATCTATACCGAAAGCTACGGAAAGAACCCAATTGTCATTCAAGGAGCCGGTGCGGGAGCGGAAGTAACAGCGAGAGGAGTTTTTGGAGATATTTTACGACTAAGCGATAGAGCAAATTAAAATAATAATATATGAAGGTTACACTAAACAGAATCAATGACAATTTCCTTTTTGAAGCCAAAGGGGGGGGCGATGTACCTGTTTACATCGATAGTAAAACCGACGAAGTTACAAAAGGTGCAAGCCCTATGGAGTTGTTGCTTATGGGAATTGGAGGATGCAATGCCATTGATATTATTTCAATTCTGAAAAAACAACGTCAAGTTGTGGCTTCGTATAAAATTGAAGTTGAAGGAATACGGAAAGAGGTAAAAGAAGCCAAGCCTTTCGAATCGGTTCATGTGATCATCTATTTGGAAGGAGATATCAACCCTGAAAAGGTAAAAAGAGCTGCGTCTCTCAGTTTTGAGAAGTATTGTTCAGTTTCTATTACCATGGAAGGCTGTGTAAAGGTTACCTACAAAATAGTTTTAAACGGAAAACCAATATGAGTGAATTACTAAAAGCAATGCAAAATCGAATCTTGATTCTTGATGGTGCCATGGGTACCATGTTGCAGCGCTATAAATTTTCTGAAGATGATTTTAGAGGCGAACGTTTTAAAGGTTTTCACAAGTCTGTGAAAGGCAATAATGATTTACTGTCACTAACGCAACCACAGGCAATCGAAGAAGTGCACCGCTTGTATTTTGAGGCCGGAGCTGATATTGTCGAAACTAATACGTTTTCCAGTACCACAATTGCCATGGCAGATTATGATATGGAAGATTTAGTATATGAACTTAATTTTGAATCGGCTAAAATTGCCAAAAATGTTGCGGATGCAATTTCTAAAAAAGAGCTTAACAAACCACGTTTTGTTGCAGGCGCCATAGGACCTACCAATAAAACCGCTAGTATGTCGCCAGATGTAAATGATCCAGGTTTCAGAGCGATTAGTTTCGACGAACTGCGAATTGCTTATAAACAACAGGCCGAAGGTCTTATTGACGGAGGTGTTGATATCTTACTCGTGGAAACCGTGTTTGATACCTTAAATGCAAAAGCCGCATTGTTTGCCATTGAAGAAATAAAGGAGGAACGGAATATTGATGTCCCTGTTATGATAAGTGGTACAATTACCGATGCTTCTGGACGCACGCTTTCGGGGCAAACAGCAGAAGCATTTTTAATTTCTGTTTCTCACATCCCATTGTTAAGTGTTGGTTTTAATTGCGCCTTAGGAGCAAAGCAGCTTACGCCGCATCTCGAGGTAGTATCCAAACGTACCCAGTTGGCAATATCAGCACATCCCAATGCTGGCTTGCCTAATGCATTTGGAGAATATGATGAAAGCCCAGAACAAATGGCATCTCAAGTAAATGAATATTTGGAAAAAGGATTGATTAATATTATTGGTGGATGCTGCGGTACAACACCCGAACATATAAAGGCGATAGCTGGAATAGCTTCGGGAGTTGAACCTAGGAAATTCTCTTATAACAAATAAATACCGATCTCACGACTAATGCAAGACAATACGATTCAAATAAAAGAAAAGAGGTACCTGAAGTTATCAGGTTTGGAACCATTAGTTGTTACACCAGAAAGTAATTTTATCAATGTTGGTGAACGTACAAATGTTGCCGGTTCTAAAAAGTTTCTTCGCTTGATTAAAGAAGAAAATTTTGAAGAAGCTTTGAGTGTTGCACGGCACCAAGTTGAAGGAGGAGCTCAGGTTATCGATATTAATATGGATGATGGGCTTATTGACGGAAAGGAAGCTATGGTGAGGTTTCTAAATCTAGTTATTGCTGAACCAGATATTTCCAGAGTTCCTATTATGATCGATAGTTCAAAATGGGAAATTATTGAAGCTGGGTTACAAGTGGTGCAAGGAAAGTGTGTTGTAAATTCTATTAGTTTAAAAGAAGGGGAGGAAATTTTCATTCACCAAGCCAAGCTAATTAAGCGCTATGGAGCCGCCGTAATTATTATGGCCTTTGATGAAGCGGGCCAAGCAGATAATTATGAACGTCGATGTGAGATTGCGAAACGCAGTTATGATATATTGGTGAACCAAGTGAAATTTAAACCCGAGGATATTATTTTCGATCTAAATATTTTTCCAGTTGCTACAGGTATGGACGAGCATCGTAGAAACGCTATTGATTTTATTGAAGCGACTCAATGGGTTCGGGAGAATCTTCCTTATTGTAACGTGAGTGGTGGTGTTAGCAACGTATCTTTTAGTTTTAGAGGAAATACAAGTGTACGCGAAGCGATGCATTCGGTATTCTTGTACCATGCCATCCAGGCGGGAATGAATATGGGAATTGTAAACCCTACCATGCTAGAGGTGTATGATGATATTCCTAAAGACTTACTGGAACATGTGGAAGATGTAATGCTAGATAGACGGGAAGATGCTACAGAGCGTTTGTTAGAGCTTGCTGAAACAGTAGTAGGTACTTCAAAAGAAAGAAAGGTGGACCTTTCTTGGAGAGAAGAATCGCTTCAGAATAGAATAACTAGAGCATTGGTAAAAGGAATAGATGAATATATCGTTGCTGATGTTGAAGAAGCTCGTTTAAATGTTTCAAGACCAATTGAAGTTATTGAAGGTCATTTAATGATAGGGATGAACGTTGTTGGTGACCTTTTTGGAAGTGGGAAAATGTTTCTTCCGCAGGTCGTGAAATCGGCAAGGGTTATGAAGAGGGCTGTGGCCTATTTGCTTCCTTTTATTGAGGCTAGTAAGGATGGAATTTCTGAAACAAATGGTAAGATCTTGATGGCAACTGTAAAAGGCGATGTGCATGATATTGGTAAAAATATTGTTAGCGTGGTACTGGCTTGCAATAACTATGAAATCGTCGACCTTGGGGTAATGGTTCCACCAGAAAAAATCATTGCTGAGGCTAAAGCAAAACAGGTGGATGTGATTGGCCTCAGTGGTCTAATAACACCTTCTTTGGATGAGATGGTGTTTTTGGCTAAAGAGATGCAACGGCAAGATTTTAGTGTCCCGCTGTTAATTGGTGGAGCCACTACAAGCAAGGCGCATACCGCTGTGAAAATAGATCCTCAGTACGAGAACGCTGTGGTGCACGTTAACGATGCTTCCAGAGCGGTTACGATTGTTGGTGATTTACTTAAGAAGGAAACCTCGACCAATTATAAAGATACGCTTAAGGAAGATTATGCGGTTTTTAGAGAGAACTTTTTGAAGCGTCAAACAGTTAAAGAATACATTTCCATTAATGAGGCTCGAAGGAATAAGCTTAAAGTTGATTGGAAAGCTTCGCAAATTACAAGACCAAAACAACTTGGTGTTCAAACATTGGAGAATTTTGATCTTAGTTTGCTTGAGGAGTTTATCGATTGGAGTCCGTTTTTCCGCAGTTGGGATTTGCACGGACGTTACCCTAAGATTTTGACAGATAAAATTGTTGGAGAACAGGCTTCAGAATTGTTTGCCGATGCTAAGGAAATGCTTCAGAAGATTATTTCTGAAAAATTATTGATAGCGAAAGCGGTTTTCGGACTCTTTGAAGCGAATACCGTAAATGAGGATGATATTCAAATTGTTACTGCTTCCGAAGAAATAGAATTTTTTAGAACGCTTCGTCAACAAAGTAAAAAAGCAGAAGGACGTCCTAATATTGCTTTATCAGATTTCGTTGCGCCCAAGGAAAGTTGCATACAGGATTATGTGGGTTGTTTTTGTGTTTCTACGGGTTTTGGAACCAAAGAACTGGCTGAAGCCTATGAAGCAAAGCACGATGATTACAATGCTATAATGGTAAAGGCGTTGGCAGACAGATTAGCCGAGGCATTTGCTGAGTATTTGCATAAAGAGGTGAGAACAAAGCATTGGGGTTATGCAGAAAATGAGTCTTTGTCTAATGATGAATTGATTAAAGAAAGTTATAAGGGAATCCGACCTGCTCCAGGATATCCCGCTTGCCCAGATCATCTAGAAAAAAAGACGATTTGGAATGTTTTGGACGTCGAGAAACGAATTGGAGTAAGTTTAACAGAAAGTCTTGCTATGTGGCCTGCTGCTTCAGTTTCTGGCTATTACTTTGGAAACTTGGACGCTCGTTATTTTGGGCTTGGAAAAATAAAGGAAGACCAGGTTATGGATTTTGCAGCAAGAAAAAATATAGATTTTGAATTGGCCAAAAAATGGCTCCGAACAAATATTGCAGATTAAATGAAGGTTATAGAACATATAGAAAAAGCAAATGGTAAAACACAGTTTTCCTTTGAGATTTTACCCCCTTTGAAAGGGCAGAATATTCAATCAATTTTTGATGGGATCGATCCATTAATGGAATTTAACCCACCCTTTATTGATGTTACCTATCATCGTGAAGAATATGTTTATGAGGAACAGGAAAACGGACTGCTTCAAAAAAAGGTCGTTAGAAAACGACCAGGAACAGTTGGTATTTGTGCGGCGATTCAAAATAAATACAATGTAGATGCCATTCCGCACATATTATGCGGTGGTTTTAGTAAGGAAGACACTGAGAATTTTTTAATCGATCTAGGGTTTTTAGGAATTGACAATGTAATGGCGCTTCGAGGGGATGCTGTAAAGAGTGAGACCTATTTTACAGCCGAAAAGGACGGGCATTCATATGCTAGTGATTTGGTTACACAGATTACCGATCTGAATAATGGAGATTATCTAGATGTAGAGTTGCAAAATTCTACACCAACCGATTTTTGTATTGGTGTTGCTGGGTACCCTGAAAAGCATCTAGAAGCACCAAATTTAGACAGCGATGTACACTTTCTGAAAAAGAAGATAAAAAATGGCGCATCTTATGTGGTCACGCAAATGTTTTTTGACAATAAAAAGTACTTTAGTTTTGTGGATAAATGTAGGTCGGAAGGAATTACCGTACCAATCATACCAGGATTAAAACCGTTATCCACAAAAAAGCAACTGAATGTTATTCCACAGCGTTTCAATGCAGACTTGCCGGAAGAGCTAATTAAAGAAGTGTTGAAGTGCAAGGATAACGCTGCAGTTCGACAAGTTGGTGTGGAATGGTGTGTCGCACAAAGTAAAGAGTTGATGACAGGTAACATTCCATTTTTACACTATTATTCCATGGGTAAAAGTGATAATATACGGTCTATTGCGATGGAATTGTTTTAATGGATAAAAATTAATTACTTTTAACCCAAAGAATGCTTTCAAGAAAAACAAAATACGGACTTAAGGCGCTCTCATATCTTGCGAGATGTGAGGAGGACGCACCGGTACAAATTTCGGTGATCTCAACGGCCGAGAACATTTCTTTAAAATTCTTAGAAAGCATACTGCTTACTCTTAGAAAAGCAGGATTTTTGGGATCTAAAAAAGGTAAGGGTGGAGGCTATTACTTGCTTAAGGAAGCTAAAGATATATCGATAGCCGAGGTCTATAGAGTTTTAGAGGGACCAATTGCGCTCGTTCCTTGTGTGAGTTTGAACTTTTATGAAAAATGTGACGATTGTCCTGATGAGGACAAGTGTAGCGTTCATGGCCTAATGATTCAGGTAAGAGACAGTAACCTTCGAATACTTGAAAATACTTCCCTTGAAGATTTAATTAATAAAATTTAAGATTTACTAGATTAGAAGATATATTACTATTAATTTCGTTTATCCTACTAATCCTATAGGATAAATTTATTTTTATGATGACAGATAAAAACATTCCATTACTTAACAATAGTGTTAAAGAGGATGATGCGGAAACTATTGTAAATTTTGTACTTGGGTTTGCTAAAAACCCCTTGATTACTACAAGTTTTGGAGCCCATTCTGCTGCAATTTTGTCGGCGGTGACAAAAGTAAGACAAGATACTCAAGTGGTCTGGTGTGACACCGGATTCAATACAGCCGCTACTCATAGACATGCACAAGACTTGATTGAGGAACTTAAACTAAAAATAGAGGTATTTAAACCTAAAATTCAAAGCGCGATGTTACAGCCGGAAACATTTATGGAAGATGGCGGTTCTTTGTATAGTGATGACTTGGCTCGAAATGTAAAATTAGAGCCTTTTGAACGAGCTATGAATAAGTATCGACCCGATGTTTGGTTTACCACAGTTCGAAAAAATCAAACCGCATATAGGAATCAATTGGATGTATTTAGTTTGACCAATGATGGTATTTTAAGGGTTAGCCCATTTTATCATTATAGCGATGATGAGATTAAAGCGTATTTGAAACAACATAAGCTCCCTGTCGAATACGATTATTTTGATCCGTTAAAGATGAACTCGAAAGGAGAATGTGGTATTCAGTTACGTTCATAAATGTGTCATTGTTTTTGTTGGAGATTTTGTAGTTTTAGACTCTTATGTTACTTCCTTCAAAAAAGAGATTACAGGAATCATATGATCAGGTATGTTCACATGTACATCGTACCCCAGTACTTACTTCTTCTGTGTTAAATGAAATCTCAAGTGCGAAAGTGTATTTTAAGTGTGAAAATTTTCAGAAGATGGGAGCATTTAAAATGCGAGGTGCTATAAATGCTATATTGCAATTAAACGATGAATACAGGAAAAAAGGAGTAGTAACGCATTCCTCGGGAAATTTTGCTCAGGCATTGTCGTTAGCTGCAAAGAACTTGGGAGTTCCTGCCTATATTGTAATGCCATCAAACGCTCCCACAGTAAAAAAGGAAGCAGTTAGGAGCTATGGAGGCCTTATTACCGAATCGGAGCCTACATTGCTAGCCCGAGCGGCAGAAGCCACTAGAGTTGTTGAAAAGACGGGAGCTACTTTTTTACATCCTTCAAATAATACGAATGTGATTCTGGGTCAAGGCACTGCGGCCATAGAATTACTTCAAGATCAGACGGATCTTGATTTTATATTTACACCTATTGGTGGTGGAGGTCTTATTGCTGGAACCGCTCTTGCTACTTATTATTTCGGAACTAGTTGTAAAACTATTGGAGGCGAACCGGCCAACATGGATGATGCCTATCGTTCTTTGAAAAGTGGAATTATTGAAACCAATCACGGTACTCAAACTATTGCCGATGGATTACGAACAAACCTCGGCGATATTAATTTTCCAATAATCAAGGAGCTCGTCGAACAAATTATTAGAGTTGAAGAAAGTGAAATTGTTGCTGCCATGAGGTTGATTTGGGAGCGTATGAAAATTGTTGTAGAGCCCTCTAGCGCTGTACCTTTCGCTGCCTTGTTAAAGGAAAAAGAACATTTCAGAAATAAAAAGGTTGGTATAATTATTTCGGGCGGGAATGTTGATTTGTCGAACTTACCTTTTAAATAAGTCTAAGATTCCTTTAATTTGCTTCCATGTCCCAGAAATTAGTTTATGTACTATTACTTCTATGTGGTACCTTATTTTCTCAGGAAAACGAGGACGCTTCTTTTTTTGTGGATGAAAATTACTTTTACGGAACGATTTTAATACATAACAAAGATATCTCACATTTGATAAAGAATCATCCAGAAGGCTTGATTCTAAGTTACAATCGAAGGACTTTTGGAAAAAAACGTTGGGAGAGGACTTATAATTATCCAGATTGGGGGTTTTCATTTTTATATCAGAATCCACATAAACCAGTATTAGGAGAAAATTATGGGATGCACGGGCATTATAACTTTTATTTTTTTAAAAGAAACCTGCTTCTTAGATTGGGAACTGGAATTACTTATAATACCAATCCTTTCGATTTGGATGCTAATTTTAAGAATAATGCGTACGGAAGTCATTTTATGAACTCCACCTACTTAATACTCAACTATTCAAAACAAAATTTATTTTATGGCTTTGGATTGCAAGCTGGGATAACGATGATACATTACTCGAATGCGAATCTAAAGGACCCCAATTCTAGTACCAATATTCTCGCTGTTAATCTAGGGGTTAATTATGACTTTGATGCAGAAAACACAACTGTGTATAGAAAAACAGTACCCTTTTCAACGTTTTCAAAACCACTGCAGTTCAGCTTTATGCTTCGTGGAGGTGTTAATGAAAGCGACTTTATTGGTCTAGGACAGCAACCTTTTGGTGTTGTATCTGTATATGCAAATAAGCGCCTTAGTTTTTTGAATAGTATTCAATTAGGAGCCGATGCTTTCTTTTCAAAATTTTTACAAAAAGAAGTAGAATACATTGCTGCCGCTTTTCCTAATAGAGGTATTACTGGTGATGAGGATTATAAAAGGGTGGTTTTTTGCAGGTCACGAGTTACATATTGATAAGCTAGCTGTGGTTACTCAGTTCGGATATTATATATATTATCCATATGATTTTGAAGGCAGGACCTACTTGAGAGCTGGGTTAAATTATTATATTAGCCAACATGTTTTTGGTGAAGTGACTTTGAAAATCGCACGGGGCTAAAGCCGAAGCAATTGAACTTGGTGTTGGAATTCGTATTTAGAATGATGGAAAAAAGTTATTACATGGTGTTGTTAATTTTTCTAGTTGCTTGCAACTCTGAAATCGGAAACGACTGTTTTCAAGCAGAAGGTACAATTATAGAAACCTCTTTCGATGTTTCGGAATTCACCAAAGTTCGTATTGAAGGCGAGGTCTCGCTGGTAATCAAACAGGGATCCGTTCAAAGTGTTTTTTTAGAAACAGGAGAAAATCTATTAAATGATATTACGGTAACAGTCGAAGGAAAAATCTTGGTTATAAAAGATAGCAGCAAATGTAATCTATTAAGGGGTTATGGGTTTACAAAGGCCATTGTTACTGTGCCAAATCTCACAGAAATTCGGAATAGTTCATCCTTTGATATTTCTAGTGAAGGTGTGTTGGTTTTTCCAGAATTACTTTTAGTCAGCAATACTTCAGGAGGTATAGATGACGTTAGGAAAGGAGGAGATTTTTATTTGAATATTGATTGTGACGAGCTTAACGTTTCAGCAAACGGGCAAAGCGTTTTTTATATTTCAGGAAATGCTTCCAGAGCTAGGTTAAGTTTTACCGATGAGAACCCCAGATTTGAGTGTGCGAATCTCCTTATTAATGATTTAAGCATACTTCAAGTTAGCGCCAATAAGATGATTGTTAATCCACTGGAAAAAATATCTGGAATTATTGAGGAACTGGAGATGTGATTACTTTAAATCGCCCTACCACGGTGGAGGTTGAAGAAATTTACACAGGTCACTTGATATTTCAAGATTAGTTATATTTGCACTTGCTTAAGAAGAATGAAAAATAATTTTTTTCTATTTATTACCATTTTAACATTCCAGTTTGCCTGCGCTCAGCAAAATGAGATAAAGTTTTTTTCTTTAGAGGTGGGTTATTTTTATGGAAGTATCCTTGATCACAATCCAGGAATAGAGCATCTAATAACGGGACATCCCACAGGAATAATAGCAAGTATAAGCCGTAAAACTTATGGTTTTAACGAATGGGAGAGTAGATATAACTTTCCCGACTGGGGTTTAACTTTTGTCCATCAAGATTTGAAGAATGAATTTTTAGGAGAAAATTATTCTCTATTAGGACATTTTAATTTTTACATGTTAGATAGGAGTCTTACCATTGGAATAGGACAAGGTATTTCTTATGCGACAAATCCATATGACCCAGAGACTAATTTTAATAATAATGCTTTTGGTACTCGTCTTCTAGCTACCACTCTTTTTAGAATTAACTATACTAAGGAAAATATTTATAAAGGTATTGGTTTACAGGCAGGTTTAGGGTTGATCCACTATTCTAATGGTAATTTTAAGGCGCCGAATGCAAGTACGAATACATTTTTTGCAAATGTAGGAGTTAGTTATTTAATAAATAATGTTAATTTCCCTGCACGTATTCCTCATGGAGCTTGGAGGAGCTCTAATTATAAAGAGCGAATTAAATATAACCTAGTTTTTCGTACAGGTGTAAACGAAGCTGATGTAAATGGTCTTGGGCAGCATCCTTTTTATGTGTTTTCAGTTTTTGCAGACAAACGGATAAATTATAAAAGTAGTTTCCAAGTTGGAGCAGATGTTTTCTTTTCTGATTTCTTAATTGATCTTATGAGATATGAAGCAGCTGTATTTCCTAATAGAGGTGTTACTGGTGATGAAGATTACAGGCGAATAGGAGTGTTTGTAGGTCACGAGTTGAGGTTTGGTAAATTAGGGGTAGTAACTCAGGTTGGAAAGTATGTTTATCGAGATTATGAATTTGAGAACTCAACTTATAATAGATTAGGCTTAAAAATGTATTTTTATAGGGATAGAATATTTACAGCAATCACTTTAAAAGCTCATTTTGCAAAGGCTGAGGGAATAGAATTTGGGCTAGGAATTCGTATATAAATAGAAAATGAAAAAGATACAATATATACTGTACTCATTAATTTTGTTAAGTTGTGGATCAGATAGCAGTCTGGACTGTCTCCAAAATTCAGGGACGATCGTTCAAAAGGAATACGACCGAGATATTTTTAAAAAAATAATGATTTTTGAAAGGGTTGAATTAATTGTTTCACAAGGAGAAAAACAAAGTATCGTGGTTGAAACAGGTGAAAACCTTCTGAATGAAATTAAAGTAAGAGTTGAGGATAGTGTCCTTAAAGTCAGTAACAGGAACAGTTGTAATTTTATTAGAGATTATGGAATAACGAAGGTTTATGTTACATCTCCAAATATTACTGAAATACGTAATAGTTCTAGTATCAATGTTAAAAGCAGTGGAGCCCCACTTCAATTTCCAAAATTAAAATTGATATCAAATGATGAATTTTTTGGTGATGAATTCCACAATGATGGAGGTTTTGAATTAGATCTAGATGTTGGAGCTTTGAATATCGATGCAAATGGGGTTTCAAGGTTCATATTAAAAGGAAAAGCTTTTAATGCATCATTTGTAATCTCTGACAGTGACGTGCGAATTGAGGCAGGAGAATTGATTATTCAGAGACTTGGAATCGCTCATCGGGGAACTAATATAATGATCGTGAATCCCCAACTTTTTATTAAAGGAGAAATTAGAAGTTTAGGTGACGTAATTTCTAAAAATAGACCTCCAGTTGTTGAGGTAGAAGAACTCTTTAGAGGGCGACTTATTTTTGAGTAGTCAATTCAATAAACAATTTTTCAAGCGTTGTGTTTTTTTGATGAAGTTGAAGTATTTTCAATCCATTATCGTGTGCATAGTCAAATACATCACCACGCATATCTTTATCTGAGTTAAAATATATTTGATAAAGAAACCCGGATGTGTTTTCTACTTTTTCAACCTTTGGAATTTTTTTCAAAGCTACTTCTTCAACCCGATAATCAAACTCAACTTCTACGATTTGTTGAGCATCGCTTTTAAGCTCACTCAATTTCTTATCCAATACAATCTCACCCTTATTAATAATAATTACACGATCACAAATCGCTTCAACTTCCTGCATAATATGAGTTGATAGTAATACGGTTTTTTCTTTTCCAACATTCTTTATAAGAGATCTTATTTCAATAAGTTGATTGGGGTCTAATCCAGTCGTGGGTTCATCGAGTATAAGAACATCTGGATCGTGGAGCAACGCATTTGCCAGACCAACTCGTTGACGATATCCTTTGGATAATTGTGCTATTTTTTTATTTGCTTCGGAAGTAAGCCCAGTTTGCTCAATTACTTTTTCAACATCAGATTTTGGTGTTTTATATATATCAGCGTTGAACCGAAGATATTCTCTAACATACATATCTAAATATAAAGGATTATGTTCTGGAAGATACCCTACACTCTTTTGAACGTTTATAATATCTTCAGAAACCAAGAAATTGTTCACGCTAGCCTGTCCACCGGAAGCCTTTAGATATGTGGTAAGAATCTTCATCATCGTCGATTTCCCCGCACCATTAGGCCCTAGGAAGCCAACAATCTCACCCTTTTCAATAGAAAAAGAAACTTTGTTCAACGCTTTTTGAGCGCCGTATTCTTTGCTGATATTTGTAACTGTTATCGACATGTTTTTGGTTTTGTAAAACTACATAAAGCGAATAAAAAAAAGACAAAACATTTTGTTCTTTTAAAGTTTTGTTTACTTTAGCTGTTCATAAACGAAACATGAATACATTAAGTACATATTTTAATTTTTGGTTTTTCTATTTTACGGAAAGATCCGAGATTGCTGTGTAGTTAATTAAACATATTAATTATTAAAAGTCTCGGAAATTTATTCCGAGACTTTTTTTTGTACTAATTTTTAAAATTAAAGTTATGAAGATTGCTATCCAGGGTATTGAAAGTTCCTTTCACGATATGGCTACACGCTTGCTATTTCCCAAAACAGAGATTGAACTCATTATGTGCGATACCTTTGAAAAGGTAACACATTGTATTGAAAATTTTGAAGCGGATTTTGGCGTACTTGCTATCGAGAATACGATTGCAGGCTCTATTTTACCTAACTACAACTTAATTGATGCTAGCGGATTGGTAATTTATGATGAGATTTTCCTTAATATTCAAATGTACATTATGGCGCTGGAAGGGCAATCTATTTATGATATTGAGGAAGTGCACTCCCACCCCGTTGCTTTGCTTCAGTGCAAAGATTACCTTCGAAAATTACCACCTCAGCTTAAAATAATTGAAGGAAAGGACACAGCTTCCGAAGCGAAAAAAATAAAGAACAATAACCTAAGAGGTGTTGCGGCTATTGCGGGGAAGCAGGTCGCTGAGAAATTTGGATTAGAAATATTGGATAGTAATATCCAGAGTATGGAGGAGAATCAGACACGATTTGTTTTAATTGGAAAACGAGAAATAGCACCAATAGAAACGGCCAATAAGGCAACCCTTAAATTTGAATTGTCACATACCCTAGGAAGTCTTTCCAACACCTTGCAATTGTTCACGACCTTCAATATTAATTTAACCAAAATTCAGTCCTTACCTATTGTTGGAAAACCGTGGCAATATGCGTTCTTTGTAGACGTATTATTTGATGATTATGAACTTTTTTCGGAAGTGGTAGAGGTTCTGAAAAAAGCGGTTAAAGAACTCAAAATTTTAGGTGTATACACACACAATATTGAAAACGTACCTAGTCAACTAACTAATGAACTAATTGATGGAAAATAATAAAAACCTTAGATCTTGGTTGGATAAATTTGGATTGGATCACCCACTTGTAATTGCGGGTCCATGTAGTGCTGAAACAGAAGAACAAGTACTCAAAATCGCGTACCAACTAAAGGATACGGATGCTACAGTACTTCGGGCAGGAATATGGAAACCTCGTACCCGTCCAGGAAATTTTGAAGGAGTAGGTGCATTGGGATTGAAATGGCTTCAGAAAGCAAAAGAGGAAACAGGAATGTTGACCACGACTGAAGTTGCTAATGCCAATCATGTAGATTTGGCGCTGAAACACGATATTGATATCTTATGGATTGGGGCTCGTACAACGGTTTCCCCGTTTATAGTGCAGGAGATAGCAGACGCTTTAAAAGGAACGGATAAAACCGTTTTGGTCAAGAATCCAGTGAATCCAGATTTATCGTTGTGGTTAGGGGCTGTAGAGCGTTTTTATACAGCCAATGTAAAAAACCTTGGAGTTATTCACAGGGGATTTTCTACCTATGAAAAAACAAAATATCGTAACAACCCAGAATGGCAAATACCAATTGATCTACAAAGTCGTTTTCCAGACCTACCTTTGATTTTGGACCCATCCCATATTGCTGGACGTAGAGATATTATTTTTGATTTATGTCAGACCGCTTTAGATTTAAATTTCGATGGGTTAATGATAGAAACACATTTCGATCCAGATAATGCATGGAGCGATGCTAAACAGCAAATTACACCCTCTACCTTGGATCAGATAACTGTTGATTTGCGTATTCGTAAGGCCGAAGATGATGCAGTTGTATATAATACTGAGCTGAATACATATCGTACACAGATAGATGTTATTGATAATAAGATTGTCGAGATGATGGGAAAACGAATGAAAATCGCCGATGCTATTGGAATGCTGAAAAGGAGGAATAATGTTGCGATTCTACAGAATAAAAGATGGAATGAGATATTAGGTAAAATGATTTTGGAAGGCGAGGAGAACGAACTAAGCGAGGAATTTATGTTACGTATTTATAAGGCAATTCATCAAGAATCGATTAATCATCAGAAAAAAATAATCAATGATTAAAAAGTTTTGCAACTTTGTATTATGAAGAAAGGCGTTGTCTATAAGTCTACTGGAAGTTGGTATACGGTAAAAGCCGAAAATAATACCATCTATGAATGTCGAATTAAGGGAAAATTCCGAATGGAGGGTATTAAGAGTACCAATCCTGTCTCGGTGGGAGATCACGTCATTTTTGAAGTTGAGACCAAAGGAGATGAAACAATAGGTATCATCAATAAGATTGAAGAACGGGAAAATTATATCATTAGAAAATCTGTAAACCTCTCAAAGCAAACGCATATTATAGCGGCTAATGTTGATATTGCATTTTTATTGATTACACTTAGCAATCCGCCTACTTTCACACCGTTTATAGATCGTTTTTTAGTAACAGCAGAGGCTTATGAAATACGAGCTGTTTTACTTTTTAACAAAGTAGACACTTATAATGAAGATGAACTAGCAGAGATAAAATATTTAGCTTCGTTGTACCGTGAAATCGGATATGAATGTGTTGGTATTTCGGCTGCCACAGGTAAGAATATTGACAAGGTAAAGGAGGTGATGAAGGGCAATGTAAGTATGTTTTCGGGGCATAGCGGAGTAGGTAAGTCGACGTTAGTCAATGCTTTGGAGCCTGACCTAAACTTGAAGACTACTGAGATTTCTAGCCAACATATGCAAGGACAACATACAACAACTTTTGCAGAGATGTTTGATCTTTCTTTCGGAGCACAAATTATTGATACTCCGGGTATAAAGGGTTTTGGGGTTGTTGAAGTGGATAAAGAGGAGTTGGGGGGCTATTTTCCTGAATTCTTTAAACTGAAAGAGAATTGCAAATTTAATAACTGCCTTCACATAGAAGAACCTAAATGTGCTGTTAAAGAGGCTTTGGAAAATGAAGAAATTGCTTGGTCGCGGTATAAGAGCTATCTTCAAATTATTGAAGGAGAGGAAGAGCATTACCGAAAAGATATCTATACAAACGAATGAGGGTTGTAATTCAACGTGTTAAAGAGGCTTCAGTAACTATTGAAGGTAAGGTTGTTTCTAGTATAGGGAATGGTTTTCTTATACTACTAGGGATTGAAAATGAGGATTCAAAAGAAGATATTGATTGGTTGGCAGGAAAGATTGTGAAACTTCGCGTTTTTGCAGATGAAAATGATGCGATGAACAACTCAATTGTCGATAGCAAAGGTGATATTATTGTAGTGAGCCAGTTTACCTTGCATGCAAGTACAAAGAAGGGTAATCGACCTTCTTTTATAAAAGCCGCTCGACCCGAAGTAGCGATACCATTGTATAAGACTTTTATTATGCAACTTGAAAATGAATTAGGGAAAAAAGTGCAAACTGGAGAATTTGGTGCAATGATGGATGTATCCCTTATTAATGATGGTCCCGTGACTATAGCAATCGATAGTAAAAACAGGGAATAACTTATAGTATAATTTTAAATTATCTTTCTATATTGGGAATCTTATTGCTCCCCCTAAAATACTTTATGACTAGAAATTTTACTTTAATTTTCTTTTTGCTTTCTGTTGTAACTTTTGCCCAATCTAAGTATGCAGTTTTCAATGTTCCCATTGAGTTGCGCAAGAATGCAAATAGCGTTTTATTGGAGGAATACATCGAAGTGGATGTTTCCGAAGATAGAAAAATGGTGTTTACTTCTACACAAGCGGTGACAGTTCTTAATAAGAAAGGTGATAGCTATGCAAATCCAGTAGTATACTACGATGATGTTTCGCAGGTAAAAGATGCGGAAGTATATGTTTATGATACGTTTGGAAATGAAATTCAGCATTATAAGAAAAGAGATTTTAAGGATGTGAGTGCGGTAAACGGGGAAACTTTATACAGTGATTCCAGAGCGCTATACTTGAACTATAGCCCAGCATCTTATCCTTTCACTATAGTTTTCAATTATAAATATGAGACTTCTTCAACCGCATTTATACCTGGCTGGCTTCCTATACGAGGCTATGTTTCAAGCACAAAAAAGAGTGTCTATAAACTAATTTTTAACCCTAACAACAAACCTCGATATCACGTATCCAATATGAAAGGATTTGCTATTTCTGTTTCTGAAAGTCCAAATGAAATTGTTTTTGAAGCCCGAAATTTAAAAGCAATAGTATATGAAGATTTAAGCAAATCTATCCCCAATATTGCGCCACATATTCACGTTTCGCTGGACAGGTTTTATCTCGAAGGTGTTTCAGCAAGTGCTAGGAATTGGACAGAGTTTGGTTCTTGGATGCAAAATGGAATATTGCATGATGTGACAGAACTTCCAGAAGGCACTAAAAAGATGGCTAGAAATTTAGTCAAAGGTGAAACGACGAACGAGGCCAAGGCACGTAAGATTTATCAGTATCTACAAGATAAAGTTCGTTATATAAGTGTTCAAGTGGGAATTGGAGGCTGGAAACCGATGTTGGCAAGTAAAGTTGATAAATTGGCCTATGGAGACTGTAAGGCCTTGACAAATTATACAAAGGCTCTGTTAGATGCAGTAGGAGTACCTTCGTATTATACTATTCTATATGCAGGTTCTAGTGAAAGAGATATCTTAAAAGATTTTTCTTCCATGCAAGGAAACCATGTTATCCTTGGTGTGCCAGATGGAGATGAAATATATTGGCTTGAGTGTACCGAACAAGATAAACCTTTTGGATTTACAGGAGATTTCACTGATGATCGTGATGTGCTTGCAATTACACCCGAAGGCGGTAGAATAATGCACACCAAAGTCTATCCTGACGAAGAGAATCTGCAAGAATACCGAGCTTCGGTAAGGGTTAGTGAAGAAGGTAATATAACAGGATATTTGGAAGGAAAATATAAAGGACTCCAGTATGATGGCAAGTATCGCTGGGAAAGTAAAACTGCAGAGGAGCAATCAACAATATATAAAAATCGTTGGGCTTATCTCAATGCATTAACCATAGAATCGGCAAGTTTTGAAGATAATAAAATAACTATTGAATTTACGGAGCAATTAAATGTCAAGGCTCCAAATTACGCAACAAAGATCGGCGATGATCTGCTTATATGCGCTAATGTGTTTAATAGGTCTCAATATATTCCACCAAGAATTATAAATAGGACACAAGAATTATATATTTCTGATGGATTTAAAGACATTGATCAATGGGATATTTTTGTGCCTGATAATTACAACATCGATTCACTTCCCAAGGATACTACTATAGAGACAGAATTTGGGAGTTATTCTATTTCTTTTTCTAAAGTTTCTAAAAATCGAATTGAATACAATCGTAATTTGATTATAAGAAAAGGTACATTTCCTCCTGAAGAATACAGTGCGTATCGGTCTTTCAGAAAGAAGGTTGCAAAACTCGACAAATCTAAAATCCTCTTAAAACTAAAAACACAATAAATCATCAACTATGAAGGCCAGATTAAGATCAATTGTTTTATTACTTTTTATCGCTCAAATGGCAAATGCTCAAAACTTTAAATTTGGAAAGGTATCCAAAGAAGAGTTGGAAGAAAAGGTTCATCCAATTGAACCAGATGCTAATGCAGCCGTTTTGTATCGTGAATATAAAACCAAGTTTGAATATGCTGAGACCGAGGGGTTTTATACAGTAACGGAGGTCTTAGAGCGGATAAAAATTTATAAAAAAGAAGGTTTTATTTGGGGCACCCAAGTGATAAACTTACAAGAATCTAATGGTAGAAGTAAGGAAGAATTTGGAAGTTTGAAAGCGTATACTTATACACTGGGCGTGGATGATAAAATAGAGGATAAAAAACTTAGTAGTGATGGTGTTTTTGATGAAAAAATGACAAAATACTGGAAACAAAAGAAGTTCACCATGCCAAATCTTAAAGAGGGATGTGTTATTGAATATAAATATACCTTGAAATCGCCATTTATTTCTAGTGTGGACAAATATGTTTTTCAAGAAACCATACCAGTTAATCAAGCTTATTTAAAATTTGCTTCTCCAGAGTACTTAAACTATAAGACACATCAAAGAGGATGGTTACCTATAAATATTACTACTAATAATAGACCTCGAACTATTAATTATCGTTATACTCAGAGTGCGGCTGTTTCTGGTAGCGGAGGAGCTGATAAAAGTATAAGTGCAAAAATGAATTTTCAAGAAAACATATCTGAAGTGACTATGAGATCTGTGCCTGCCGTTACCGAAGAAGTTTACGCTGGAAACATTGACAACTATACTTCTTCGATAAAATTTGAACTTGCTTTTACGAAGTTCCCAAATTCTACATATAACGCCTATTCTCATTCTTGGGAAGATGTTTCAGAAAGAGTTTACAAGTCTACATCTTTTGGTGCGGAAATTAAAAAGACAAATTATTTTAAGGATGATGTGGATGCTCTTCTAGTTGGAGCAACTAGCCCTTCAGAAAAAATGACACGGATTTTTGAGCATGCAAAATCAAAAATGACTTGGAATTCCATACACAGTATTTATACAGATGAAGGTGTTAAAAATGCCTATAAAAAAGGTTCTGGGAGTGTTGGCGATATTAACTTGGCGCTTACTTCAATGTTAAGATATGCCGGTTTAAATGCAAATCCAGTGCTGATTAGTACGAGAAATCATGGGGTTCCAATTTTTCCAACTCGAGATGGATTTAATTATGTGGTTAGTGGAGTTGTAATTGATGGCGCCGTTTATTTATGTGATGCAACGAATAAATCTGGGGAGATAAATATTTTGGAAGACAAACTTCTTAATTGGCAAGGTAGAATGGTTTTGGATGAGAAAACTTCGGCTTGGGTGCCACTTGCTCCAAAAAAACACGCTATTCAAAATACGATGTTATCCATAGAAATAGATAAAGATCTTTCTGTAAAAGGAACTTCAAAGAATAGAGTAACGGGCCATTATGCTATGGCAACCCGAGATAGGTATGAGAATTTAAACGAGGATGCGCAAAGGAAAATGTTAGAAAGAAATAAGGGAGAAACAGAACTTAACACTATTGCTTTTGAAAACCTAGGTGTTCTTCATAAGCCAGTTACATATTCATATGGTTTTGATGCGTCACATACCATGGAAGATATAGGCGGGAAATTGTATTTCTCACCTCTTATTTTCTTAGCAACTTCAGAAACTCCATTTAAACTAGACGATCGAGAGTATCCCGTAGACTATGGATATAAGTGGAAAGATCGCTACCTTATCAATATTACAATTCCGGAAGGCTATGTTGTAGAATCTATTCCAGAAAGTACTAGCTTTGGAATGGAGCAAGGAATAGGTAGTTACAAATATTCAATTTCTAAAACTGGAAATAAGGTTCAGTTGTCTGTTGAATTGGCTATGAATGAAGCTGTTATTCCAGCAGGAGAATACGGAGGTCTAAAAAGGTTTTATGAGTTGCTAATAGACAAAGAAAATGAGAAGGTTGTTCTCTCAAAAATTTGATTTATGGACATTAAAAACGCACAAAAGGAAGTTGATAATTGGATTAAAGAACACGGGGTTCGTTATTTCAATGAATTAACCAATATGGCGCAATTAACGGAAGAAGTGGGAGAGGTCGCCCGCATCATAGCTAGGCGCTATGGAGAGCAGAGTGAAAAAGAAAGTGATAAAGGGAAAGATCTTGGCGAAGAGCTTGCAGATGTTATGTTTGTGGTATTATGTCTTGCAAATCAAACAGGGGTAGACCTTCAGGAGGTTTTTGATAAAAAATTAGACCTGAAAACGAAACGTGATCACGATCGTCATCACGGCAATCAAAAACTGAAATAATGTTTAAAGAAGTAATAAACCATAAAGGATTTTGGAAATCAGTTGTTTCATTGGCGATAGCATTTGCGTTGGTGTTTACATTAATTAAATGGGGAATCGATGGTTTTGATATGTTCTTTTTTTCTAAAAATGATCCTCTTAAATTCTTTGGTGGTGTTTTATTAGCTGGTTTAGTGTATGGTTTTTTTGTGAGCTTCGGAAAGTTCAGAAATAAATTAAAGAAATAATCGATCCAATGATAGCCTCACTAAAATGCGAAAGCACTTCAAAGGATACTAAAGTCATTCAGGTTACTGGTTCAAAAAGTGAATCGAATCGTTTGTTGGTTTTACAAGCACTCTTTCCTGAAATTAATATTGAAAACCTTTCAGAAAGCGATGATACTCTTGTTTTAAAGAAAGGCTTGAAAATTTCGAATGGTGAAGTTGATGTCCATCATGCAGGGACGGCAATGCGGTTTTTAGCAGCTTATTTCGCTGCTACCAAAGGAACTGAGATTCTCCTTACAGGAAGTACTCGTATGCAACAGCGCCCTATTAAAATTCTGGTGGATGCTTTAAGAAGTCTAGGCACAAGCATTGTATACGATAAAGTTGAAGGCTATCCACCTTTGAGGATTATTGGAAAGAAACTAAATAATAATACAGTAAACATTAAGGCAAATGTGAGTAGTCAATACATTTCTGCCCTTATGCTCATTGCTTCTTCCTTAACAAATGGATTAACTATTCACCTTGAAGGAGAAGTCACCTCTGTACCCTATATAAAAATGACACTTTCGTTATTAGAACGAATGGGTGCCGTATGTTCTTTTTCTAACAATATCATCAAAATTGAACGCCCGATAAAGGTTCCTGAAGCCACTTTTGTTGTGGAATCTGATTGGAGCTCAGCTTCTTATTTTTATAGTATGGTTGCGTTGTCGAAAGGATCTTCAGTGAAACTTGCAAGCTATACCGAAAGTAGTCTGCAGGGGGATAGGGCATTGTCTTCTATATATAAGAATTTGGGAGTTAATACTACTTTTAATGTTGGAGATTCTTCTATTTTACTTTCAAAAAATGAAGAGGACCTTCCTTCGAGTATTTCATTAGACCTATCAGATACACCAGACATAGCACAGACAATTGCAGTTACTTGTTTTGGGTTGGGAATAGCTTGTGAGCTTAGGGGATTACATACTTTAAAGATTAAAGAAACTGACCGCCTCACGGCATTAAAAACTGAACTGGAGAAGTTAGGAGCGGATGTTACGATAACTGAAGATACATTGATACTCGAGTTACATGCGGCGCTGGATTTTTCCGAAGCAATTAAGAGAAAAGTACAAATTAACACCTATCAAGACCACAGAATGGCAATGGCTTTTGCTCCTTTAGCCTTGAGATTTCCTTTGATAATAAATGAACCAATGGTAGTTACAAAGTCTTTTCCCACTTTTTGGGAAGACATTTCAAGAATGGGTATCAAGGTTGATTTTGAATAATAAATGTCCATTTACTTGACAACCCCTATGCTGAGGTTGTATATTTGCCACTTTTTAAGCTAAAACATATCGTAATTATGGGAATGAAACTATCTAATTTTCAATTTGATCTTCCAGAAGAACTCTTGGCCGAATATCCTGCGGATAATCGGGATGAAGCACGTTTAATGGTGCTTAATCGAAAAGAGCAAACTATTGAACACAAAATGTTTAAAGATCTTATAGGTTATTTTGAAGAGGATGATGTGTTGGTCCTTAATAATACAAAGGTATTTCCAGCTCGTTTGTTTGGAAATAAGGAGAAAACAGGCGCGCGTATTGAGGTTTTCTTGCTTCGTGAATTAAATTCTGAAACCCGTCTTTGGGATGTACTTGTTGATCCTGCTAGAAAAATTAGAATTGGAAATAAGCTTTATTTTGGTGATGACGAGACGCTAGTGGCAGAGGTAATCGATAATACAACATCAAGAGGAAGAACGCTACGATTTTTATTCGATGGTTCTTATAGAGAATTTAGAAATAAATTGACGGAACTGGGAGAGACACCACTTCCGAAGTATATAAAGAGAGAAGTTGAGCCTGAAGATGCAGAGCGTTACCAAACTATTTTTGCAAAAAATGAAGGCGCTGTTGCTGCTCCCACTGCTGGATTGCACTTTTCCAAGCATTTGCTAAAACGTCTTGAAATTAAAGGTGTTGATTTTGCTGAAGTAACACTTCACGTTGGATTGGGTACTTTTAGTGCGGTTGAAGTTGAGGATTTGTCCAAGCACAAAATGGATTCTGAAGAAATGAGCATCGATGAAGGCGCAGCAAAAATTATTAATTCAGGTATTGAAAGAAAAAAACGAGTTTGTGCAGTTGGGACCACTGCAATGAGAGCTTTAGAAAGTTCTGTTTCTTCTGGACACAGACTGAATGCTTATTCAGGATGGACAAATAAGTTCATTTTCCCTCCTTACGATTTTAGCATTGCCAATACAATGATTACAAACTTTCACACTCCTAAGTCGACCTTGTTAATGATGGTTTCTGCCTTTGCTGGTCACGATTTTATTAAAGAGGCGTACGCGGAAGCGATCAAAGAGAAGTATAGGTTTTATACCTACGGAGATGCAATGCTCATTATATAAGGAGTAACGACATAGAGAAAAAATCCCGATGTTTATCGGGATTTTTTGTTTTGTGGCGATTTCATGCAGAAATACAGAATAAATTGGCTATTTTAGTACGATTGTTCTATGTCTAACTAATTTTAAGAATGAAAACGAATTTCGTCTTTACACTTCTATTTCTTGCTTTCCTAAGCTGTTTTGCTCAGGAAGGGGGTAGAACCCCTATTAGTTGGGACTTGGTGATACAGAATGTCGATCCTGTTGAATTACCTCCGTTAAATTTACAGGCATTGATAGTTGAGGATAGTATAAATGACCTAGATAAAAGCCTTCCATGGCGTTATGGTGTTGTACGACCTTTGCTGTTAGATCCTAGCAGGGATGGGGTTTGGACAGACATTCCAAATGTTGGTAGAATTTGGAGAGCAGCAATCAAATCTCCCGATGCAATTAATCTTGGTATCAACTTTAATGACTTTAACTTGCCCGAAGGAGCTACGCTGCATCTTTATAACGAAGACAAAACAGATATTTCAAGAACTTATTCTCACAGGCAAAACAGAGCAAATAATCAAATAAGCTCCTGGTATATTGCCGATGACGTTATTTATATTGAGTATTTCGAGCCTCGAAATGTTACTGGGAACGTAAAATTAAAAGTAGGCAGTGTAATTCATGGATATCGCATGGGTAGAGTGAATGGTCTGGTAGATGATCTACGAGGTCTCAATGATTCTGGGGAGTGTAACTATGATGTTAATTGCCCAATAGGAGCAGATTTCGAAAGTGAAAAAGATTTGCTGAAAAAGGCAGTTGCTTTACTTACATTGGGAAACGGTTACTTATGTTCTGCCGTCCTCGTGAACAATACTTTAACGGATAAAACTCCATATCTCCTTACAGCGAATCACTGTTTAGAAAATAGTGATCCAGCTTTTTGGACCATACGCTTTAACTGGACTAGCCCAAACCCAGTGTGCGGGACCGGAGAGGATAGTGCCGATCTTCAAACTAATTTTACAATGAGCGGTGCCGAATTGAAGGCTAGTAACCCCCTTAGTGATTTTGCTCTAGTAGAAATGTTCAATTCAATTCCTTCCTCGTGGGATATTACATTTGCAGGATGGGATAATACTGATGTTGACCCGGAGTTTGAGATTGGAATTCATCATCCGAACGGTGATATTATGAAGATTTGTAGGGACGATTCTGGTGCCGTAAAAGAAAACGCCAATGGGACAGAAGTTTGGCTCATAGGTGGTATTTCTGTTGGGGTTGGAGATGGCTGGGAGATAGGTACAACAGAAAGTGGTTCTTCTGGATCTCCTCTCTTTGATGAAAATGGCCGTATCATTGGGCAATTATATGCAGGTCAATCATTTTGTAATGGACTTGACAATAATAATGATTATGATATTTATGGTAGATTTGGCGTTTCATGGGATGCGGGATCTACGCCTGAGACAAGATTGAGTGATTGGCTAGATCCAATAGGTTCTGGTGCGACTGTAACAGAAATGTTGCAAAATAGTCTGGGTGTTCCAGACAATGAGATTACAGGAGCTTTAGAGATTTACCCGAATCCGGCCAGCACCAATCTCACGGTTATGAATAGTAGATACCCTAATTTATCCTATGCTATTTACAATGTAGTGGGCCAACAATTAATGACAGGTGATTTGTCGAATACTACGAATATTCTTTCGGTTGAGAATTTTACCGAAGGAGTTTACTTTTTATATCTTTTGGATAATGACTCAGACTCCAGCATTACCAAAAAGATTGTTATTGATAGATAATTGCTATTTGCTTTCGGTTAATTTTTCAGATTCTTACCCATATTAGCGTGCGGAACTTTGCTACTTCTTTCTATATTAATTCTGTATTTTTGCAATCAAATGGTTTCAGAAAAAAAAGACATTAGATCACTTACAAAGGAAGAGTTAAGAACCTTTTTTAAAAGTATTGGAGACAAGGCTTTTAGAGGGAATCAGGTTTATGAATGGCTTTGGAGTAAGGGTGTTCATCGCTTTGAAGATATGACCAATATCTCGAAGGAAACTCGAACACATCTAGAGGAAAATTATGTGATCAATCATATAGAGGTTAATAGTCTTCAGCGCAGTAGTGATGGAACGGTAAAAAATGCGGTGAAGCTACATGATGGTCTCATTGTAGAGTCAGTTCTTATTCCTACAAAAAAAAGAACGACGGCTTGTGTTTCTTCTCAAGTTGGATGTAGTTTAGATTGTAAATTTTGTGCTACAGCACGCCTTAAGAGAATGCGTAACCTTAACCCGGATGAGATATACGATCAGGTTGTAGCCATAGATAAGGAAAGCAGATTGTATCATAATATGCCACTTTCTAATATTGTTTTTATGGGTATGGGAGAGCCTCTTATGAATTATAAGAACGTTCTGGCGTCAATTGATAAGATTACTTCGGAAGAAGGTTTAGGGATGGCTTCGAAGCGTATTACCGTTTCGACCTCTGGAGTCCCTAAGATGATTAAAAAGTTAGCAGATGATGAAGTAAAGTTTCATCTAGCAGTTTCTCTTCATTCTGCAATACAAGAAACAAGAGAGCAAATTATGCCTTTTGCCAAGAATTTTACGTTGGACGGTTTGCTCGAATCGTTGGAATATTGGTATGAGAAGACTAAAAGAAAGATTACTTATGAGTATATTGTTTGGGACGGTATTAATGATACATACGAAGCCATCGATGCCTTGGTTAAATTCTGTAAAGCTGTTCCTTGTAAGGTGAATATAATTGAATACAACCCAATTGATGACGGCGAGTTTCAACAAGCTCCTAAAAAGGCAATAGATAATTATATCAATGCCTTAGAACGAAACAGAATACCTGTAACCGTTCGCAAAAGCCGAGGTAAAGACATAGATGCGGCTTGTGGTCAACTTGCCAATAAATCTTCCTAAACCCTTATTCTATTGCTTCAAGATATTCAAGCAGCATGGTTACTGCTTCTTCATGAACAATAGATCGCCCTATTTGTGGCATTCTATAGGTGGTTAGATTGCTTTGTGTTCTTACCTCAATTTCCCCGCGATTGACATAGATTCCGGTATCCTCAAAAATAGTTTCAAGTCTAAAATCAAGATCAAAGTTGATTACTTCACCTCCAGGTTGGTGGCAGTGCGCGCAATTAATGTCAATATAAGCCCTTCCACGATCTAAGATATCCAAGCTTGCGTCTGTCCAATCCGGCAACAAAGAAATATTGGACGATGTCACACCATCTAAAATACCAAGAGTGCCAAAATGATCCAGTTGGTTTTGGTTGGTATAGCTTGGGGTAAAGTTCATGCTTCGCAATTTCATTCCAATTGGAAATGTTTCACTGTTGTTATTATGACAAGTAAAACAATCGTCTTTTGCGGGTATTACATAATTAATGTTACGTGCGGTTCCATTGATATCTGTATAATCTATGTTTTCAATACTTCCGGTTTCTCTATACGTTGCTTCGGTTTGAGTTTCGTTCCAAACATAATTTCCAGGTATCCAGACCCCATCTACTTTTATGAAGACACGTGTTTCAATAATCTTCTGTCCTGAGCTAGGGTTGGTTTCGTCTAAATTGTAATAAAAGGTTTTTGCTATCAAAGTATTATCCGGAAATTTCGGCAATAAATTATTGTTGTTGTATTCCATTTTTTGACCGTTAGGCAATCGTACTAAACGTTGTTTTTTGGCATAATCTGTAAACAGTGTGCTGTTTATTTCATATAGCTGAACACCTGCGGCTGGCGTTAGGTTCGATAATGCACTAGTGAATACGCCCATATTAGATAGATTGTTTTCAAAAACAAGTGCGGTAGATAGTGTAAAAAAGGAATTGGTATTACTCATGTTCGATTCATTCCCTGCAGCGTCGATTGCAGTCACACGGAAATCATACTCGGTCTCGACCATAAGGGCCGAAACGCTAAAACTTGTTCCAGGAATACCTGTTTCGGATAATATTCCGTTTTCATACAATTGATATCCCGTGACCCCAACATTGTCTGAAGCGGCTTCCCAACTTAAAGTGGCACCTGTTTCAGTAATATTTGAGACCACTAGATTTAAGGGAATTGTAGGGTTTTGGGTGTCAGTTACTGCTGCGGGATCATCATCACTTCCACATGAACTGAGGATCATCAATAGGAAAAGCGCAAAATAAGAGTAAATATTTTTCATATTCAATACAGTTTTTATGGTAAAAATAGGAAAATACCATGAGAACATCATATTTCCATTTATAAAATACAAACTCTGGCAAAAGTTAGGTTCCCTCAGCCAAAAGGTATTCTTACTAAACGTAGGTTTTTTGCCATTGTTGTTTGAGGTAGCTTCGGAAAGAATTAAAATAATTTCAATTATGAAAACAAAAATGATACTTATTGGTTTTCCGGTTTTAGTAATGGGTTTTTTCCTAAGTACTTTTTCAACCGATGGGACCTTTTCAGAAGCAAGAAGAACCTTGCAGCCTTTGGATGGTTGCGTATTTATGACAGTAATGGGAGAACAGCCTTCTACGGATTTCGACGTTTATAAAACGGCTGAAAATTTAAACCTTTCTGTTCGTGATGGTCTTTCATGGCTTAGAGAAGCACAATTACATAATGGGGGCTATGGGGCGGGATCGCATAGCGCACAACACATTAAAGACCCACGTGCAGTAAAGGCAGACCCAGCAACAACCTCGATGGTTGCAACTGCTTTTTTACGAAGTGGAAATACGTTACAAAAAGGAAACTATTCTAAAAACCTAGAAGAAGCTATTAATTATTTACTCGAAACAGTGGAGAATACTTCTAAAAATAGTCGGTACATTACTGAAGTTCGAGGGACGCAGATTCAGTCCAAATTAGGACAGAATATTGATGCGGTGTTAACGGCTCAGTTTTTCTCGAATCTCCTGGGCCGAGAACTTAAAGGAATTGACAAGAAACGTGTAGAGCGTTGCTTGGATATCTGTATTTCAAAAATTCAGAAAGGGACAGATGCTCAAGGAAGACAGGGAGGTGCTGGTTGGGCAGGAGTTTTGCAAAGCGGATTGGCGAATAGCGCCTTGGAATCGGCACAAGCTGTTGGAGCTGATGTGGATGAAGAAGTTTTAGAGCGTTCTCGTGATTACCAAAAAGGAAATTATGATGACAAAACGGGTGCGGTAAGCACCGAAGATGGTGCAGGTATCATGCTTTATGCGGTGAGCGGAAGTGTTCGCGCTAGTGCGAAAGAGGCGCGCAAGGCCAAGGAGGCAGTGAATAAGGCAAAACGAGAAGGAAAACTTAAGAAAGACGCTCCAGTGTCTGTTGCAAATCTAAAAAAAGCTGGTTATTCTGAGGCAGAAGCCTTGGAGTACAATACTTCGTACAAAGTGTATGAATCTGCCAAGCAAACGGCACAACAAGAAGATGTTTTAAATGGTTTTGGGAATAACGGCGGAGAAGAATTTTTAAGCTTTCTACAAACAGGAGAGTCCTTGGTTGTTAACGGTGATAAGGACTGGAAAAAGTGGTATGATGATATGAGTGGGCGGATTCTAAAAATTCAGAATGCAGATGGAAGCTGGAACGGGCATCACTGTATTACGAGTCCTGTGTTTTGTACAGCGACAAGTCTATTGTTGCTTACTGTAGAAAATGACATTGAGTTTTTGAGAAAAGTTGGAGAATAATTTTGGTTGATGATAAGACACCGCTTATAGCTTTCCTTATATGCCAGTCTCGAAGGGTTCAGGAAAGGAAGGAGTTATAAGGGGTGTTTTAATTTGCCAATCTCAAGGTGGTGTCATATAGACCTGTGTTTTCCATTTTCGATTTAAGCCAGGCATAGAAACTCATTACAAAAATATCTTCACGCTCTTTGCCAATCCAATCAAAGGAAGACTCTACCTTCTCCTTAAATTTTTGGGAGGTGACTTCCTCAGGTTTTTCATAATACAAAGTCACTAGCTTAATGAAGGTGAGAACTCGTTTTTCCCCACTCGTTTTCAAACGTATTGAGAACTTATTTTTAAAGCTATTGAGTCTGGATAGCACCAAATCCAATCTATCCAATTCTATTAAAAGTAAGATTTCTATAATTGCTTTTTTTAGCACAAAGAGCCATCCCATTTTCTTTTCATACCAAGTATCACTATGATGCATGCTCTTTAGGATGGAATATGCTTCTTGAAATCTGTTTTGCTGAAAAAGGCTCATCATAAGACTTAAATCAACGTCGAAGGATTCTTTTGGGAAGGATTTTAGGGTTTCAATGGCTACGGTCGACTTGCCTGTATAGTTTTCGTTCAACGCTTTTATAATGGTTAGTTTTTCTAAGAATCGATTGAAATAAGCGTTATTTTTCTTTTGCATTTCGGTCTCCATTTTTTCTGAAAAAGAAATCGACGCTGGAAAGTTTTTATTTCTGAAGTGGGTGACCGCCATAAGATTAAGAATTTCGATATGGTAGAACAGATGTTTATCTCTTTTGATCACCTTTTGCTTTTCCGAAACAATCCCGTAGAGCGTATCCATAGAATCTGAAATAGTAAAGTAATTACTCTGAAGCTTGGCAGCTGTTGTCATAATATTCATCAATTGGAATAATGATTTGTAGGTCAGTGTTTTACTGACCTCGATGTCGAAATCGGAGAAAGCTTCAGTTATAAGATCGTTAATGGGTTTCTTTTTTGCCTCTTTCAATTTGTTTTTAATGGATGCGTAGGCCATATTAAGTTGTCGCTCCTGCTGTGCATATTTCATATTTTGTTCTGAAGTTTGAAAAAGTTCGGGAAGGACTATTGACGCATTGAGATGTGCATACTGAATTTTGGTATGATAGATTTCATTAAGTATCGCATAACCATCTAATGATAGGGCGATACGTTCAGTTTTGGCGAGGGTTTTAAAGGCAATCTTGTTTTTTTTGTGTTCGAAAAAGATACGTGCGGCTAACAACAGTTTCAGGATTTCCATTTCATCTCCAGTCTCTTCAGAAAAACTTTTGGCGGCAATAAAGTCAATGAGATTGTCTTGAAGCCTTTTGCATAAGGCGTGATAGGCATTTCTTGAAGGTTTTCCGTAAAGGGCTGTGTCCAGATTTTTAGTTTTTCCGCTATTGATTAACTTAAAAAGTTTGATGTTCTTACTATCCCCTCTTCGGTTCTTTTTCTGAAGATAACTCACGAATTCTCGTTTGTTTTCTTCAGAAAGTGTATCAATTATGGATAAAATAGTAGTCATTTAAACGTAAGTAATTTTTATAAAAATAACTATTATAATTAGTATTATGTCATATATTTTAATAATTAAATCGTAAGAAATGTTAAATAATAGTATTTAAAAAAGAAGACAACTGCTCCATATTTGTCACATAATTGGTTTAATCATCAAAACGAAAATTATGGAAAATCAGATTTTAAAAGACAAAAAACCGGTAAATGCACCGTTGATTGAGAAAATTGAAAAGAGCAACACACCATTTAACTGCAAACCTACACCAGCTTTTATATCGGCTTCCTGGACGGCACTTTTTATAGGAATGGTTTCCTATTGTGTTGGGTTATGGAATGTAGATATGTGGCTTAATGAAAAGGGTTATTACTTTACGATCCTGCTATTTGGGTTGTTCTCTGTTGTTTCCGTACAGAAGAGTGTACGCGATAGACTGGAAGGAATTCCTGTAACCGATATCTATTATGGCATTAGTTGGTTTACAACCATTGCTTCAATCCTATTGTTAATTATTGGACTATGGAATGCGGATCTCGAGTTGAGCGAAAAGGGGTTCTACGGAATGTCATTTCTGTTAAGTCTGTTTGCGGCAGTCGCTGTGCAGAAGAACACGAGGGATATTAAATTTCTAGAACAACAGACGAAGTAGCTGGAAATGAATTAACAGTTAGAGCCTTCTAGTTTGGAGGCTCTAATTAGTAAAAACAACTGTATCTTTAGAATATAAACACTTGCATATGAATTCAAAACTGCGACAAGAAGTCAGCAAATTAGTGGAGGCTCAAGTAATTTCCCCCCAGGTTGCTGATGATATAAGGAATTATTATGATTCGAAAAATGATACAAGTCCAAATCGGCTTTTTGCCATTTTTGGAGTTTTAGGATCACTATTAGTTGGGCTGGGGCTTATTTTAATCCTCGCACATAATTGGGATGATTTCTCAAGAACTACCAAGACTATTTGGGCGTTTATACCGTTAGTTGTTGGACAGTTTTTTGTTGGATATTCTTTATTTAAAAAGAAAGGAGTTGCTTGGAAGGAAACATCTGCTACCTTTTTATTTTTCGCTATTGGTGCGAGTATTGCATTGGTGAGTCAGATATACAATATTCCAGGTTCGATGCCATCTTTTTTATTAACGTGGATCGTATTGGTCGCACCTCTGATCTATTTGTTAAAATCCCAAGCGGCAGCATTGTTGTATGTTATTTTTATCACGGCATACGCTTGCAACGTTGGGTATTTTAATAATGACAGTCCTTGGTGGTACTTAATTATGCTATTGTGGATTGTACCACACTATTACAAGCAGTTAAAGAAATTCCCTTCGGAAAATCTAACAAGTATTTTTCATTGGATTTTACCAGCGAGTGTTTTGATTGCTTTGGGGGCCTTCGTGAGCGGAGATGACAGCATTGGTTTTTTAATGTATGTCACCTTATTCGGACTTTTTTATAATGTTGGAAAGCTTCCCTTTTTCGCTGATAAAAAATTACGGGTTAATGGATATTTGGTGCTAGGTTCACTTGGGACGATTACAACCTTACTTATTGTTAGTTTTAAATGGTTCTGGGGTGAGTTTAATACAAGCTTGGTGAGTTCCCAGGATCTAATAATTACAGGAATGCTTTTGGCAGCTGGAATGACTGTGCTGGTTTATTTATTTCTGAAGAAAGAGTTAAGCCCTTTTAATTTGTTTCAGTATGGATTTTTAATTTTTACGGGTATTTATTTTACCCGATTTATTTCTCCTGAAGTACCAATGATTCTCACAAATCTGTTGGTTTTCGGCTTGGGAATCTTTGCAGTGCGCATTGGTTCAAGCAAGGGAATGTTCAGTATTTTAAATTACGGTTTACTAATAATTACGGTGCTAGTTACCTGTCGATTTTTCGACACTCAGATATCCTTTGTAATTAGAGGATTGCTTTTTGTAGCAATAGGAGCGGGCTTCTTTGGTGCTAACTATTTGATGCATAAAAAACAACAAAAACAAAATACTTCAGAAAATGAATAAATTACTAATCACAGGAGGTTTTATAGTAATGATCTTGGCACAATGGTTTATTCCAGGGCAGATGATCTATCAACAGGAGCAGGTTTTAAGTGAAGGAACTTCGTATAAATTTAAAACAAGACCCATAGATCCTAATGATCCGTTTCGCGGAAAGTTTATCATGCTTAATTATGAAATGAACAAGGTGAAAAAACCTGCAGAAGAAGTAGACTATGACCAAGATGTCTATGTGTATATAACCACCGATAAAGATGGTTTTGCAACGGCAACTCACGCTAGTAAAACTTTAAGAGATACAGATCAGGACTATATTGTAGCTAAAGCCAATGGTACGTATCAAGACACCTTAAATTTCGATTTACCTTTTAATATCCATTATATGGATGAAAATAAGGCCTACGATGCTGAGGTTGCCGTTCGTATAGCAACCAGAGAGGGTATATTAACCAATTGCTACGGATTGGTTTATGTAAAAGGCGATAGAGCGGTGCTGAGTGATGTGTTTATTGATGAAGTTTCAATAAAGGATTATGTAGATACTAAGGAATAGAAAAGTGGTCCGCCTAGGGCAGACCACTTTTTTTGTTTTGATGATGAAGCGACTCTCGAAAGAGGGTCGCTTTTTAAGCTTTATTCGGTTCCTATTTTGTTGATTTCGTTGTACCAACCTTCTTTGGGGTTATGTCCCCATTTATTGCTTCCAGCTTGACTATCCGTGCAGTAAAAAACTAACAGTACGATGCCACCAATATAACTTACAATAGGGATTACACCAATAAGATACCACCAGCCAGATTTACCAGTATCATGTAGCCTACGCACAGCGACAGCAAGGCTAGGTAGAAAAAGTGCTAAACCTGCAAGCCCTAAAACCCCAGCTCCAATAAAGAATAAAGGACCTTCTCCACCGCCAGCTCCGATTCCAGTAAACATAATAATGACGGGTATAATTAGAATTAATAGGTTCATTAATCCAAAATACCAATATTCAGATCTTCTGGCACGACCTTCAAAGTTCGCGTAGTTATCGAACATGACTTTTTTCCACCAGTCGAGCATATTGTAATCTGCTTCTAGTTTGTTTGTTTGCATTGTTTTTTGGTTTAGTGTTACTGCGAAATTTACAAAGAATTTTTAATTGGAGAATCAGATTTATTTAGGAGTCGTTTCCTCTATTTGTTAAAGCATTAAGAGTCAGTTTAATATTTGTTTTCGTTTATTGGATTCTTCAGGTTCTTTTTGCAATGGGATGTTCAGAGTTTAATTCCAAAAGATCCCATAAATTACCATACAAATCCTTGAATACAGCAACGGTTCCATAATCCGCTTTTTTTTGGCTCTCTAATAAACTCAATCCCCTTTAGCGTCATTTCGTTGTAGTCTCTCCAAAAGTCATCAGTGTTTAAGAACAGAAATACTCTTCCGCCCGTTTGATTTCCAATGAAGCCCTCTTGTTCAGGTTTTGAAGCTCTTGCAAGTAAAATTGTTGTTCCAGTCGAATTAGGAGGCGATATTACAACCCATCTTTTGTCTTGTTCAGGCTGATACGTATCTTCAATCAAGTCGAAATTCATTTTTTCTGTATAGAAGGCTATGGCCTCATCATAATCTTTGACTACTAATGCAATGTGAACTATTGATTGTTTCATTCAGTATTCGTTTTAGCCATTTATAATATTAAAACTTTTTCGAGAGCGCTCAATAAATAAATTTCTGATTGAATTGTCTTCTTCATCACTGAGAGAATTTTCATACTCATCTAAAGAATAACCAATTGTTGTTTTAAGCATTTCATGGTAAAAAATAATAATTTCATTTTTTCTGTCTTTACTGGCTAATCCAACAAAACGAGACATCATATATTGATCTTCAAGTGAAAAGCCTTTTTTTTCTAAAAATAATAGTGTCTTTGTCCCTTCACTCGTAGGGCTTTCTTGGGCTTGCTTTTTACTATCATAGAACCAAGTGTTATGCCGATATTTATTTTTACCTATTAAGTCCGCTTCGTTAAAATTATAATTATAAATTAAATCATTTTCTGGTAAGAACCCCTCTCATTGAACAATAAAGAGTTTTTTTACGGAGTGATTTTCATCTGCACTTGCAAACACATATCTTTCTCCAGCAGCAACTGGTTTTCCTTGTACCTTTTCTGAATACTCACCAGAGTTTGCAATTATTTCAAAATCAAACTTACCCGCAAAGCTAGATTCTTCGTTCACTTTGATTTTTATTTCAGGAAGTTCATTAGAAATAAGAATATTGTCCTTAACATACCTGGAGGAAATCTGCTCTGTAGGTAGGTTATCGGTTTCGTTTTGATGTTGCTGCTTCTTATCACCACAACTTAAGAAAAGGAATATAACTCCTATGAATATGGATTGCTTTTTCATAACTGCTAATTTTAAATGTGTATGATTGAAGACCTTAAAAAACGGTAAAGGTTACAGGGTCTAGGCAAATTTTTCTGTCTCCGATTTTGTAAATGATTTGTAAATGGGCGATAAATTATATGCGTTGCTTTGAGAAAGCTCGTTCTCTTTTCAGGTTATATATTCCCCACACCATTACAATCAGCTCAAGGGTTAATCCCGATAATAAACGGCGTTGAAATTCCGTCCAGAATCGTACTTAGAATCCTTCCAAACGCCAACCCTCCCATAAATATGATATTACTAATTGTGGCACTCCTCCAATGTTCCTCTTTTCGAATTTCAAGAATTCAATGTATTGAGAATCAGATATATAAGCTCGTTATTGCCCTGAAAACATTCTTCAATTCTGTACTCTCTACACCAAAATCGAAAATTAACGGTAGAATCTCATCTGGATTGGCGCCATAAATCAAAGCTACTCCAAAAACGATTGTAGCCGATATACCCAAATGTAAATTCCTAATCGTTTTTTTGATCATTTTATTTAATTGTATGCTAATAATGTTGATTGTTTGAGCAGTTATTTTTTGTCGGATTATAAAGTAAATAAGCCTCCAATATTCATACTGTATCTGCTATTTGTAATAGGATCTATATCATTTTCTTTGAAAATATCTAAAAACCCTAATTGCCCATCAAATTCTAAAAATAATTTAAAATTCTCGATAATTTTAATTTTATAACCAACACCAAAAGCCAAACCAAGATCAGTACTTTTAAACCCCTCTTTTAAGTCTATACCTAATTCCTCACCTAATTTCTCCGAATCTTTAACATTATTTAAAAACCCGATATAGGGTCCAACATTTGCATACCAATTTCTCCTTGATGCAAAATGAAAGTTTACTATTACAGGAACGGTTATGTAGTTTAGCCTAAAATCTGTAGTTTGCTGAAAATTATCACCTATAATCAAGCCGTCTGAAAATCCTTTACCATCACGGATTACTTTTAATTTTATACCCCATCTATCAGAAAAATAATATTCCGCAGATGCTCCTACATTAAATCCGAATAAATGACCAGCATTGAGAGTAAGGTTGTTGTCCGTATTTATGTTTATAAGAGAAACCTCAGAAAAATTTAATCCCGATCCTATTCCAAATTCAAAGCTTCCCTTATCTTGGGCATGAACGTTTAACAATCCAAGACTAGTAAGTGCTATGCTAAATAATAGTTTTTTCATAAAAAGAGGTTTTAATCAGGTTTGTGATTGTATTTATTGTGAGAAAGAATTTATAAGGCAATTACGCCACCTACGTTTACACTTGAACCCCAATTGGTACGTTTTATGTCAACTTCTTTTATTAGACTTTGTGTTATTCCAACCAGTCCTTGTAAATCAATTAACATTGCAAATGCTTCTGTGACTTCAATTTTATATCCTATTCCGTAGGAGATGGCTAATTGAAAATCCTTATATAAGGAATCAACAGGTAGGCCGCCATTATCTGCACTCAATAAAAATTGAGGCGTTACCCCAAAATTTATGTTCCAATGTCGTTCACTCCCAAAATGCCAATTTGCGTTAATAGGAACATTTAGATAATTCAATTTTAATTTGGTGTATGGGGTAGAAGATCCCAGTGTGAAATGAGATATACCTGAATGTAAACTCCATCGATCATTTAAATAAATATCACCAACGACGCCATATTGTAGACTAAACAATGGTTCTAAACCTGGTTCTCCCTCGCCAAATGTCATTGCAGTAGAGAAGCCTATATTGGGTATTAATTAAATTGTTCCATTATCCCTTTCTTGCGAATGTATAAGGCTAGTAGACATAACTAAACCAGTAAATAATAACAATAGTCTTTTCATAAATTCTGTAGTTGTTTTAAAAAATCTGTAGAGTTTTAATCGACACCATGGGACTCACAATAATTAATGATTCTCAACCTCATTGTTCGATATTAAAAATAGGGAGAACTCGAAAATAGGTAAATCTTGAGAATTTTTATTTAGGTTTTTAATTTTTCTCCAAAATTTTGACATTATGTAGGCTAACTCGTTATACGATCCATAAATATTACCATATCCAAATAAAAGGCTAACATAAAAAGGATGCACCTCCTGATGCATCCTTTTTTTACTTTTAATTTTTTGAAAGGAGTCTCTATACCTCCTCCACAAACAACCCGTCATCCGTCTTCTCCACCTTGGCAAGTTTGTTTTTGGTCAAACCTTTAATGGTCTTATCCCATTTTTTATTGCTCAATCCGCTTTGCTCTTTTAAACTATTTAATTCGATAGGGGAGTTACTTTTCAAAATTGCAAATACCGCCTTTTCCTCGTCGGTCATGGCAATTTGCTTCTGTTCTGGTTTCATTTGTGGGAAGAACAGTACTTCCTGGATCGACGGATTATTGGTTAAAAACATAATTAATCGGTCCATACCAATTCCTAAACCAGAAGTAGGAGGCATACCATACTCTAAAGCTCGTAAGAAGTCTTCGTCAATAAACTCGCCTGCTTCATCATCTCCTTTTTTGGCTAATTCTAATTGCGCTTCAAAACGTTCACGTTGATCTATAGGGTCATTTAACTCACTATAAGCGTTTGCGATTTCTTTACCACAGACCATAAGCTCGAAACGTTCCGTAAGTTCTGGATTATCGCGATGTTTTTTGGTAAGTGGAGACATCTCTTTTGGATAGTCTGTTATATAGGTAGGTTGTACGTAATTAGGTTCACATTTTTCACCAAATATCTCATCAATAAGCTTTCCTTTACCCATAGTGTTATCCACCGTAATTCCCATGTCTTTAGCAGCTTCACGTAATTCTTCTTCGGTTTTACCAGTAATATCAAAACCTGTATAGTCAATAATGGCCTGCGTCATGGTCACTCTCTTATAAGGTGCCTTAAAGTCGATCTCGTGTTCTCCAAAAGTAGCTAGCGTGGAACCATTTACTTGTAAAGCTATATATTCAAGCAATTGCTCTACCATTTCCATCATCCATTGATAGTCTTTATAGGCAACATAAATTTCCATCATAGTAAATTCAGGATTATGTGTACGGTCCATCCCTTCATTTCTAAAAGTTTTGGCAAACTCATAAACACCTTCAAAGCCACCTACAATCAATCGCTTTAAGTACAACTCGCAGGCAATACGCATATACAATTCTACATTCATAGCATTGTGATGCGTAATAAAAGGTCTGGCCGCAGCACCTCCTGGAATAGGTTGTAAAATAGGTGTTTCTACTTCAAACCAACCTCTTTCATTAAAAAAGTGACGCATAGCAGTAAACATTTTACTGCGCTTTACAAACACTTCTTTTACATGTGCATTAACAACCAAATCTGCATACCGCTGGCGATAGCGTTGCTCTGGATCTGTAAAGGCATCATGTACTTTTCCATCTGCGTCAACTCTTGGTTGTGGTAACGGTTTCAAGGCTTTGGAAAGTAATTTAAATTCTTTAACCATTACGGTTTTTTCACCCACTTTAGTGGTGAATAACTCCCCTTTAATTCCTATAAAATCTCCAATATCAAGCAGCTTTTTATAAACATCGTTGTAATGCGTTTTATCTTCTCCAGGGCAAATCTCATCCCTGTTGAAATATACTTGTATACGTCCGTCGGCATCTTGTAACTCAGCAAACGAGGCAGAACCTTGAATACGACGAGACATTAGGCGTCCGGCAATAATCACCTTCTTACCTTCTTTGTAATCCTGTTTAATATCCTTGGATGTAGTATCTAGAGGAAATAACTCCGCTGGATACGGATTAATCCCTAGATTAAGTAGTTGGGTCAATTTTTCTCTTCGTACGAGTTCGAGTTCAGAAAGTTGCATAGTGCTTATGTAAAATAAGCTGCAAAGATATGGACAAACTGTGGGTTTTTCAATCTAGCTATGATCAAATATTTTTGTTATGCTTAATTGTAATTTTTCAGAAGTAAGCGAACCTTTTTATCAAAGTTATGCTGGTTTATCCCTAAAAGCTCATTTGTTGCTTTGAGGTAATCTTTCAATAGGTCTTTTCTACCACAATTGATCAACTTCGTCAACCCTTTCATCCCTCTTTTTCTTTCTACTTTATTAACGATAAGTCCTGAAATTGTAGATCGAGCGGATGGTTCAGGGGCAATATGCTTGAAGATTTTAGCATTCTTCTCAAATAAATCAAAGATTTTAATATCTGAATGGTCTTTCAGATACTGTTTCAATTCTTGGACAAGCCTTTTATGAGTAATCATTTCTCCAGCCATATCTGTATAATATGCATTTCCCCAACTGTAAGCGATACCTTCTTCAGAAATCCAGTTTCTCTTGTCAATCTCATTTACCTTTCCAGAATAATAATGAAACACGTCATGCGAAAAATCTTCATTATTCATTACAGAAAATATGGTTCCAACGTCAACACCATACCCACCTCTTGTTTGCCCATTATTTACTGCTGAGTAGTCAAAGCCTTGAAGCTTTAAACTCTCTTGGCGGTTGTCACACATAAAGAACTCAAGTTGTTCGGGCGCCACGCCCAGTTTGTTTGCAATTGTTTTATGTTTATCATCGAATAATTTTGCACGGCTAAGGTTCAATTTATTTCTAAAATGGTATGTTGTGTTGCCAACTAATTGGGTTTTCCAATAGCGTGTTAAATAATCAAGCGGAATTGAAAAAGTGATTTTACCGTTTTTATCTTCGGCAATAAGATTCAAAATGTATGGTATCTTAGGAGTTTTATTGATGTTTTTTGACAAATAAATAATAGAAACCGAGTACTTGTTTTTACCAACCGAATACAGATTAATAAGTTGTTTGTTTTCAATTTGTAGCGCTTTGTCTTTCTTTTCTTGTTCATACTCTTGCAAAGATCACAGTGTAGATAATGTTAATTCGGTGCGCTTATCAGAGATATAGTTTTTATTTAATTCCCCTTGTTTTAGTTGCTCAATAAGAAGGTCCAATGAAGTTGTAATTCTTTCCTCTATTGATTGGGCCATTTCAAAATTCAGATAATCAGGTTTAACTATACCTTCTTGGCATATTGCTTCTTGAAAAAAGCAAAAGAGAAGGGTTAATGTTAGTATGTTTTTCATTTGTTCTGGATTAGATGTTATTTTTATTTCAAGTTCATGGATACTTCCAAGTCCTTAAAAGGAATAACCATTTTAACTTTATGGCTTTTTACTGGCCAAGATTGAATGAGGGTATCTACTTCTAAGTTCAATTCTTTGATTGCTTGATAGAGACCTGCTTGTCTTTTACTGGCTTTTTTAATTTCTCCTTCTTTAGGGATCCAAGCCAAGTCATCTTCAAATAGTAATTTCTCAGATGGAAAATGATAGATTAGGTAATCTTTTGTGTGCTGCGATTTTTCTCCAATAAAATAAATATCCATTTTAAATACCCCATCCGTAATCGTAAGGCTATCCTTAATTTTTTTTATCTGAAGTGGTTTAGGATTTTTCTGAAGTCGATCTGGATTAAGGGTATGTGGAGCTTCGGCTATATGTTTTACATACGATTGGTTCTCGTCTGAACAAATAATTTCGGCACCTTCTGCAACAAATGGTCGTACACCACCTAGATAATGAGGGTGATGGTGTCCAAACACGAAATATTTGATGGGTTTGTTAGGCGTTATTTTTTTTGCTTCTGAAATAATTAATTCGCCATTCTTACTATTCAATGGCGCTTCAGCAACTAATAAAAAGTCTTTAAATTCAACCAACATTACTTTGTCATCGGTATGCAGAAGATCAATAAAATGAATATTTTTAGAATGTTTTTCTACGGTCACTTCTGTTGATTCTACAGGATCTTTGACTATTTCATAGGCACTAGGTGCTTCTAAGATGCTTGAAAATTTATCTTGTATAGCAACCTTATGGATCACAATAATATCTTCTATTTTTCCATTAATCTTTTTAAGATTTATGGATCCTGGGTGCCAAAGATTTTCAATCGTACTATAATCTTCATACCTGAAAGTCGTTTTCACGTCCCCGTACATCCCATCAGCAGAAAGTACGGTGATCTTTTCTACCAAAGAATCAGATTTCCGAATGTACATTTCCACAATGCTTTTATTAATGGGAGTCTTATAGATCGCATAAGTTTTATTTCTATTAGCAGTAAGAACGCTACTTTTGGATCTAAATAGGTTAAGAATTGTAATGGGTGTATAACGAGTGGTGGTTAAGGCTTTTTCGGCCAACATTGTTTCTGTTACCGAATACAAATCTTCATCACCATAATCCAGAAACAATAGACGCTGGTCATTTTGTTGCTTTTTTGAATAGTAATATTTCTTTCGATGTAGTAAGGTGTCCTGTTTCGCAAATAATAACGGGTTTACCCAGACCGTTCCAGATGCCGTATCACTGGATTGCTGCCAAGGTTCGCTGAGATGTCCTAAGGTGTGCACGTTCTCTTTATAGGATAATGCTAGACATTTTGTTTGAAGCGGTTGCACCTGTTTCACATAACTCTCTTCGAGATAATCGATGTTGTCGTTGCTTTTACAAGAGCGTAAAGCGAAACAGATAAAAAGGACGATGATTGAATGTAGTACGTTCATTTATTGATTATTTTTTTGCTTTTATCTTAGCTATAGATTTTTTTATGCGCGCGTTTTTTGGATCAATTGTCAATGAGGTTTCATAGTTTTTCAGAGCTTCCTCTACGCTATTCGTTTGGTATAATTTGTTCGCTAAGTTTTCATAGACGTAAGCTTCCTCTGGAAAAAGGAGAACGTTCAATTTGGCAACAGTAAGTGCTTCTTCTTTGCGATCTGAAAAGAATAGAACGCTTGAATAGGTGTTTAGTTCTCCAAGGCTTTTGGCTTCTTTTCGTAGCTTCGGAAGTAGTTTTTTTGCCTTTCTATTGAATTTTTCCACTCCCATTTTTTCCAACGCAGCGTTAACAATCGTAACAGAATTGTAAAGTGGCACATAGTTTTCATTCCGAAGAATCCTAGACATATCATCCTCTATGGTCTTTACAGGATGTTCTACAATTCGATTGACCTCTTTTCCGTCTTTGTAAAAAATAAACGTTGGGACTCTATGAATGTTTAGTCCTTCCTCTTCACCACCTGGACTCTGTTTATAGTTATCACGATCTCTTGCAAGTCCAACTACCGTAAGACGTTCGAGCGGAAAGTTAATCGAGTCTAGAATTTTATAGAAGCGGGGCAATTCTTTTTTGCTATCGCCACACCAGGTTCCAAAGAACACTGTAATAGTATATTCAGAGAGGTTTTCTTTAAGACCCGCAATGTCCACCATATTTGGTGTATATGACTCGTAATTGGGTATAAACCATTCTGAATAAGATTTTTCTGAAAGCACCTCCTTATTTATTTTCCCTAGAAGTAAAGGAGAACCTTTCTCGGGAGTGACTTCCTGATTAAATGGTTGGGCATGTGCAAACAAAATAGAGAGCGTAAAACTGAGCGTTAATATGACTAGATTTTTCATGATGTTAGTTTTTAAATTTCTAGGACGAAGATTTAAAAAACTAGGGAAAAGCCTGAGTGCATTGGGATTGAAAAAGGGTCTAGACCCTAGGTTGAAATTTAAAAGTGATGTTATTTAGAGAACAATTGTTTTACTTCATCTCTTGAAGAAACGTGTAATTTCTTATACAAGTTGTTGATGTGGGATTTTACGGTGCTTAGACTTACAAACATTTCGGAAGCGATTTCCTTATTGCTTTTATCGGCAAGAATAAGATCTAGCACTTTTTTTTCTTGTTTTGAAAGCGATGCATCAAGCTCTGGTAGTTGCTGTGTTATTTTTTTTAGCTTTCCGAAGAAATAAAAATTTCCAATGATAGAAAGCAATGCAACAATTCCGGCTAAGTAAATCCACTTTGGAAGACCACCGTCTTTGTGTGAACTGATAATGTATTTATCTGAAGTAAGTTCCGCATTATACTGCTTGGTGTAATTGCTGTTAGGGTACTTTTCAGTAAGCCTGCCTAATAGATCATCGTAATACGAATAATTGGTTTTAAGATCTTCTAGGTAATAGGCGTGAAGATTCTGTGCTCGGTCTGAAAGAAACGCATAGCTGTACAGTTCTGCCAGTGGCTCTTGAAGTTGTTCTCCGTATTGCTGTAAAATGCTAAACCATTTCTTAGAATTCATTTTCCGATTGGCCTCACTTCGGTAGGTTCCGAAGGCAAAGCGCATATCATTTTTTAAAGAGTCAATTTTTAAAAAGGCATCCGCCTTTTCATTCTTAGAAATTACTCGGCAGAACATCTCATCATCGAATGAAAATGGCAGTGAAAGGGTATCGCTATTATTCGCTATAAAAATGACCTCTTTGCTATTTGGACAATGCCCTGTAAAATGTGTTGTACTCTGATCGTCCTCCGGGCAGGTATCCACATGGATTCGGTAGATCCTGTTTTCTGAAGGCAGATTGTTCCCAGAAAAAGAAAAGTAGCCTGTGCTGTCTGGAACTGTTTTATTCAGAATCTGTTCTGGAAATACACCCGAAATTTTTCGATAGTCTTCTACCACCGAGAGGTAGATGCCGCCCTCAATTGTATTGTTATCTACATAGCCAGAAAACTTGTATTGCGAAAAGCTTAGGGTTGAAATAAGGCAGAAAGTAATATAAAGTAATGATCGATTTGGCTTCATAAAATATTAAAGGACTAATATAGGTACAAAGATGGTGTAAATCAATAGCTGTAACAAAACCAATATCTAAAGGACATATAAGTATTATTAATTCGTAAATTTGTACTATGAGTATTTGGAGAGTGCTGCTTTCAATCCTTTTTCCACCTTTGGCTGTTATTGACAAAGGTTGTGGATCTATTTTAATTGTCTTGATTTTAACTATCTGTGGATGGATTCCAGGAGTTATCGCGGCGCTAATTATTATCAATAACCCTAAATAAGCTATGTTATATCGTACTGTTCTTATTCTGCTAATCGCTTTTACAGTTGTAAGTTGTCAGTTTATCGAAACGATGGTATTAAATGAAGATGGAAGCGGTCGCATGTCTATTGAAATGGATATGGGAGAGATGATGGCTTTTGGCGGAATGCTAGAGGATACCTTGGAGGTGCGAAAGGACACTATAATTTCTATGAGGGATGTATTGGAAGAAAAAAAGATAGTATCTCGCAGCTTTCTAAAAAAGAGCAAGCAAAGCTTAAAAAAATGGAAAACTATCATATGAGGATGGTTATGGATACTGAAAAAGGAGAAATGTCTATTAATATGTACACCGATTTTAAAAATATTGAAGAAACTAATGATATGATGGATGGCTTCGGAAATTCAACAAGCTTTATGCCCAGTATGGGAGGAGATATGAGTTTTAATAAAGACGATGAGTCTGCCGATGTGATTGGGGTTTCCTATAAATATAAGAAAGGGAAGTTTAGTCGAGATGCGTTTATAAAAGATCCTATGAAGCACAAGGCACAAATGGATAGTATAAAGACTGCGGAATCTTGGATGAGCAATATGAAGTATAAGCTTAAATATACCTTTCCGAATAAAATCGTAAAATCATCTGTCGAAGATGCGACCTATTCATTGGATGGAAAGACCATTGAATTTGAGCGTAGTTTTATTGATTATATGAAAAATCCAGATGTAATGGATTTGGAAATAGAAACAGAAAATTGATTTGAACAAATATATAGACATACAGGATTTAGGTCTTAAGGATTATAAGGAAGCCTGGGATTACCAAGAGGAACTTTTTAAAGGGATTATTGACTTAAAAATCAAAAATCGAAGGGAAGAAACAAATCTGGAAACGCCTAATTATTTCTTGTTTGTAGAGCATCCCCATGTTTATACCTTAGGTAAGAGCGGAGACCTTTCTAATCTTTTGATTTCTGAAGCGAAACTTGCCGAGATTGAAGCTAGCTATTATAAAATAAATCGGGGAGGTGATATTACATATCACGGACCAGGACAAATAGTTGGCTACCCTATTTTAGATTTAGAAAACTTTTTTACCGATATCCATAAGTACCTGCGCTTTCTGGAGGAAATGGTAATCCTAACATTAGCCGAGTATGGTTTAAAAGCAGAAAGGTCCAAAGGAGAAACTGGAGTTTGGTTAGATGTAGGGACTCCTTTCGCTCGAAAGATATGTGCTTTGGGTGTTCGTGCAAGTCGATGGGTTACTATGCACGGATTTGCATTGAATGTAAACGCGAACTTGGGCTATTTTGATCATATGATTCCCTGTGGAATTAAAGGCAAAGCTGTTACTTCATTGAATGTAGAACTTGGTAAGACTGAAGTTTCAATGGCAGCCGTGAAAGAAAAACTGTTGAAGCATTTTATGAGTCTCTTCAATGCTGAAATCAAAGAAAAAACGGCCTTCAACATTAGTTAGAAACAGCTTTACTTGGCGAAGTGATTTAAACTTTTTTCAGTTCTTTCTTTTGAATTTTTTAACAGCTATAATGATGAATGACAGGTAATTAAGTCCTAACCAACTAGCTATGGTAGTATCAAACCTATTGAGCAGCGACCTATAGCTATCCATCCAAGCATTTGTTCTCTCTATTGCATATCTTTCATTGTAGAGTTCTTGGTCGAAATATTC
>MAAC01016627.1_pt1 | contig 47740 bp, 38 predicted proteins | sample 1115981 | NCBI WGS metagenome assembly MAAC01 (sample SAMN04961126, study PRJNA320927) | seawater metagenome | isolation source: sample BD02T64 sea water enriched with oil for 64 days | place: USA:Gulf of Mexico | collected 2013-07-27 | reverse complement strand
ATGTAAATGAATCTAATTATAAATTTACCGTAAACCCTAAGGGAGCTATTCGTTTTGGGATGGGAGCTGTGAAAGGTCTAGGCCATGGCGCAGTAATGACTATTATAGAGAACCGAAAAGATGGTCCATATAAATCCATTTTTGATATGGCAAAGCGCATAGACTTGCGTGCAGCAAATAAAAAGTCCTTTGAAGCACTAGCCTTAAGTGGTGGTTTTGACGGTTTAGGAGGAGAAAATAGAGCTCAGTTTTTCTATGAATTTGAAAACGGTCAGATCTTTCTAGAACAAGTTGTGAAATACGCGCAAAAATTTCAAGAGAATGAAAACAGTGCTCAAGTAAGTCTTTTTGGAGAAGCTAGTGACGTACAAATACCAGAACCTCAATTGCCGATTTGCGAAGATTGGGGAACGATGGAGAAATTAAAAAGAGAAAAAGAAGTCGTAGGAATCTATATTTCTGGACATCCACTGGACGACTATAAAAAAGAGATGAAATTTTTCTGTAATGCAAATCTAGCGGCTATGAAAGATCTCACTCCTTTAGTAAATAGAGAATTGACTTTTTGTGGTGTTATTACAGAAGCACGTCATATGATGAGTAAGGCAAACAAGCCTTGGGGAATGTTTACTATGGAGGACTATGAGGAAACTTATGAGTTTAGAATGTTCGGTGAGGATTATTTAAAATTTAGACACTTTTTAATACCAAATACTTTTTTACACGCCAAAGTGAAAATTCAGCAAGGCTGGATTGATAAAAATACAGGCAAACCTCGAGATCCTAGAATTCTATTTACCGCCATGTCACAATTACAAGATGTGATGTCGCAAGCTGCCAAAAAACTGACGATTGAATTACATGTAAGCGAGGTTTTAGAAGAGCGCATAGAATTATTAAAGGAGACTCTGGACAAGCATCAAGGAGATCACCGTTTGTATTTTAATCTGAAGGATCACGAAGAAAAAATTTCTTTAGACATGTCGGCTAGATTACAAAAAGTAAATGTTACTGCAGAGTTGTTAGAGGTATTGGATCAAAATGAAATTACGTATGGAGTTGGGTAAATACTCCAGCTATATATTTCCTAAAGGTAGAATTACCGCTACCTTTAGGAAACATAAATAAAACTCTGAGTTCTTAAACTCAAAAAATTATATTTGCGAGAATAATCCAGCGTTTATGCAGTTCAATATAACAAAAGACTTCCTAGAAGAAATACAGTCATTAATTGAAGTTAATGATAGCGAACAGCTGGAACGTATTCTAGATGAACTTCACTTTGCAGACATTGCAGAGATCATCGATGAGCTTAATCTAGAGCAAGCCGTATTTATCGTTAAGCTCTTAGATTCAGAAAAAACGTCTGAAGCTTTAATGGAGCTGGACGAGGCGCAAAGAGATCGCGTATTAAATGCGCTATCACCTCGAGAGATTGCAGAGGAACTCGAAGAAATGGATACCGATGATGCTGCTGATATTCTGAACGATTTACCAGAAAATATTGCTCAAGAAGTTATCAATGAGATAGAAGACGAGCAACATGCTGAAGATATCGTAGACCTGCTACGTTATGAAGAAAATAGCGCTGGTGGATTAATGGCAAAAGAGCTGGTGCGAGTAAACGAAAACTGGACAGTAACTGGCTGTGTAAGTGAAATGCGTGCTCAGGCAGAAAATGTTACTCGTGTTCACTCCATTTATGTAGTCGATAACAACAATAAACTCAAAGGAAGACTCTCGCTCAAAGACCTGCTCACCAGTAAAGAAACCACGCCTATTAAGGATGTGTATATTCCCAAAGTTGATTTTGTAACAGTAAACACCTCTGGAGAAGAAGTAGCACGCATCATGCGTAAATACGATCTAGAAGCCATTCCTGTAATTGATGAACTAGAACGACTTGTAGGACGCATTACCATTGATGATATTGTAGATTTTATTACAGAAGAAGCTGAGAAAGATTACCAACTTGCCAGTGGTATTTCCCAAGATGTTGAAGCAAACGATAGTATTTGGGACCTCACTAAAGCACGTCTTCCTTGGCTAGTTTTAGGACTTTTAGGAGGAATAGGAGCCGCAGCTATAATGGGTGGTTTTGAAGAAATTTTTGAAAAGCATGCTGTGTTATTTTTCTTCACGCCACTTATTGCCGCAATGGCTGGTAATGTAGGTGTTCAATCTAGCGCAATTATCGTGCAAGGTATTGCAAATGATGATCTTAAAGGAAGTATAGGAAACAGACTCGTAAAAGAGATTTTGCTTGCTATGCTCAACGGTGTAATTCTCGCCATTCTTTTATTTGCTTACACATTTGCTACTAAAGGTGAGTTGCTCACTTCCCTTGCTATCTCCACGTCCCTTTTTGCAGTTATTATTGTAGCAGGTCTTGTAGGTACTTTTGTGCCGCTTGCCTTGCATAAAAGAGGTATCGACCCAGCACTGGCAACCGGTCCTTTTATAACTACGAGTAACGATATCTTCGGAATTCTAATCTACTTTATGATTGCCAAAGCGATTATAGGGATTTAAAAAAGCACCATTTATACTATGGTACCATCATAGCTCCAGTCTTGAAGTTTTTTGATAATCACGCTTTCGCGAAAGCGGACCTCATAACAAGTCCTAACTTTATTCTAACTTTTCTATTAGAATTAAATCTGGTCCATTGCTTATCTTTCCCCTATGAAAACGGCTTCGGTAAAAGAATTAAAAGAAGAGCTTAAATTCAGGTCTGACGAAGATTTGATTAAGATCGTATTGCGACTGTCGCGATTTAAAAAAGAAAATAAGGAACTACTCACCTATTTACTTTTTGAATCTACCGATGAAGATGATTATATCGAGAAGGTTAAAGCGCTTATGGACAACCTATTTCTAGCGCTGAATACGGCAAATAATTACCGCTTACAAAAAGGTGTGCGCAAAGTGCTTAGGGAAACCAAAAAATATGCTCGTTACTCTGGCAACAAGGAAACCGAGGTGGCGCTTCTTATACACTTTTGTAGACTAATGAGAGAAACGCATCCACAAGTATTGCGCAGTAAAACTATGCGCGACTTAATGGCAAGACAAATTGTGCTAATAAAAACGCGTATCTCGACTTTACATGAAGACCTACAATATGATTTTGAGCAAGAGCTTAATATGATTGAGATTTAGGTTTTTAATTATCTTATTTTTACCAGATGAAAGTACTTCACCTAGATAGTAACCACGATATTCTTGCAGAAAAACTGGAACAAGCTGGTTTTGAAAATCATTATGACTACACTTCTTCTAAAGAGGATATCATGAAAGTTATTGATAACTATGAAGGCCTGATAGTAAGAAGTAGATTCCCCATTGATCAAGAGTTTTTGCGAGCTGCCAGCAATTTAAAGTTTATAGGTCGTGTAGGCGCTGGACTTGAAAACATTGATCTAGAAACAGCAAAAGATCAAAGGATCGTTTGTTACAACGCTCCTGAAGGAAACAGAAATGCTGTAGGTGAGCACGCATTAGGAATGTTGCTATCGCTATTTAATCATTTGAATCGAGCAGATCAAGAAGTACGGTCTGGATTGTGGCAAAGAGAAGAAAATCGTGGCGTAGAACTGGAAGGTAAAACGGTAGGATTAATAGGTTATGGAAACATGGGTAAGGCTTTTGCTAAAAAGCTTTCAGGATTTGACTGCAAGGTCATTTGTTATGATATTAAAAAAGCAGTAGGTGATATGTATTGCGGTCAAGTAAGTCTTGAAGAACTACAAAAGCAAGCTGATGTTGTATCACTTCACATACCGCAAACTCCTGATACTATAAAGATGATAGATCAAGCTTTTATCGGTGCTTTTAGAAAACCATTTTACCTTGTTAATACTGCAAGAGGCAAGTCTGTAGTAACTATTGATCTTGTCGAAGCACTTAAGAATGGCAAAGTATTAGGTGCTGGTCTCGATGTGTTAGAATATGAAAAAGGTTCTTTTGAATCTCTTTTTCGCGCAAGCGAGATTCCAACGGCATTTAAAGAGCTACTTTCTATGGACAATGTTATACTAAGCCCACATGTAGCAGGCTGGACGGTAGAATCTAAATATAAACTTGCTGAAGTTATTGCAAATAAAATTATCTCAAACCATCAACCATCATGAAAAAAGTAACAGGAATAGGCGGCATATTTTTTAAATGTAAAGACGTTGCTGCCACTAAGAAATGGTATGAAAAACATCTGGGCTTACCGGTAGATGAATACGGCTGCACCTTCTGGCAAGCAGATAGTGTGAAGCTGGATGAAAAAGCAAGCCAGCAATGGAGTCCGTTTAAAGCAGAGTCTACTTATTTTGAGCCAGGAGAACAAGAGTTTATGATTAATTACCGCGTTGCAGATTTGAAAAGTTTAATGGAAGAACTGAAACAAAATGGAGTTAAAACAGTCGGTAAGATAGAGGAGTATGATTATGGGAAATTTGGCTGGATTATAGATTGTGATGACCGTAAAGTAGAATTATGGGAACCAGCAAATGAGCACCTTTTTGAAAAATAATATACATTTACAACAACTAATCATAAATTACACAAAATGAGTACAGAAGGATACGACAGTGCCAAAGATAGTTTTGACAGTGCTAAAGAGGCTGCTAAAGAAACTTTTAACGACGCAGCAAATAGCGCTCAGAACAGCGCCAATGAATTCAAACAAAATTTTAATCAAACTGTAAATAACCAAGATAACAAAAAGGTGCTAGCAGGAATCCTAGGAATATTCTTTGGAGGAATAGGAGTTCATAAATTTATATTGGGTTACAATACAGAAGGTTTTATATTGCTAGGAATCTTCCTAATTTCTTTTCCATTAATGTGTATTATCATAGGTGTGTTTACTATGTACATACCTATTCTTATAGGACTTATAGAGGGAATTATATACCTCACAAAGTCTGATGAAGAGTTTTATCATACTTATCAATTAAATAAAAAAGCTTGGTTTTAAACATCTGAAAAACAAAATATTAAGACCTTAAATGTTAAGTTTAAGGTCTTTTTTTGTGAACCAGTTTTAATGGTCTTAACTTTGCGTTAACATTGCACTTAGCAATTGTTGTTTTTAGTTACACATGGCATTGAAAATTTTAGTTTTAAGTACTACTAACTCTACTTTGGGCCCTATGGCTCAAGGCTTTCTAGATTACTACAGTTCTAAGAAAACCCAGGTCATAAGCGCTGGGCTAGCACCTGAACCTACGCATCAAATGGCGGTAAAGGTTATGGATTCACTAGGTATTCCTGTTGAGAGGTCTCGCATGAATTTTAATGAAATTGAGGATATCTCTTTTGACTACATCATCACCTTTTCTAAAAAGGCAAATGAGATAGCCGTGTCAAAAGCTAAAAAAGCACAGATTTTTCATCTAGATATGAATAGTCTGGATGAAACGTCTGGAACCGATAAAGAAATAAAAAAGGCATTTAAATCTAGTCGCCAAGAGCTACAGGATTATTGTATGGATTTTGCAGAGAAATACTTACAAAAAAAGAAATAGGTCTAATCTATTACTCTTCAAATTTATAGTTTAAAGGTAGCAATTCCAGAAACCGTGAGATTTTAGATCGATTTTTGAGTTAAGTGTCTCACAATTGATAGTGCAGATTTCAGCACCACCATTTACTGTTCACTACCGTCTTGTTGCGAGAAGTATTTAGACTCCATTTCTGCCTGAAATTCTTCCATCACAGGTTTTACGGTACTTTCAGGAAGGTCTGCAATACGTATATACATTAAACCATCTACAGCGTTATTAAATAATGGATCTACATTAAAGGCAACGACTTTTGCATTTTGCTTAACGTACTTCTTTATGAGTACTGGAAGACGTAATTCATTAGGCTCTAGTTCATCAATAATTTTATCAAACTTATTGAGGTCTGCAGCACTTTCATCAAAAATAAAGTCCTTATCTGCATCTTCTAGTTTAACCTTAAAATCTTTCTTTGGTGTAATGTATTGAGCTATATATGGATCGTAATAATTACTTTTCATAAATTCAATCATCAAGGACTTAGAAAAGTTAGAAAACTTATTACTAATGCTTACGCCGCCTATTAAGTATTTATGCTCTGGAAACCTAAGTGTACAATGCACGATACCTTTCCATAATAAGAATAGCGGCATAGGTTTTTGCTGGTATTCTTTTATGATAAAAGCCCGGCCCATTTCAATGGACTGACTCATCATTTTATGAAGTTCTGGTTCAAATTTGAACAACTCATTCAAATAAAAACCTTCAAGACCATAGGCTTTACTGATCTGACTTCCCATTCCCATACGGTAGGCACCTGCGATGCAATTTGCGTCGCGATCCCAAAGAAACATTTGATGGTAATAGTTATCGTACTTATCTAAATCTGTAGATTGATTTGTACCTTCACCTATAGCGCGGAAGGTAATTTCCCTTAATCTTCCTAACTCAGTTAAGACATTAGGAATGTGTTCTTTTTGAGAAAGAAAAACTTCATAATTCTTAGATTCTAGTAAACGCTTGTCACCCATTTCTCTTAATGCATCTACCTCTTTTATAAGCGAGTTCTTATCTGTGGTAGCTGCTATTTTTTTAGGTGCTTTAGGTATTTTAATTGTTTTAGGAAGATCACTAAGTTTTTTAACTTCTTTGTCATACGGCTTAGAAAGCATATATGTTTTTTTACGTAAAAAGTCAGTGAAGTCGTTAAGCGACTCATATTCTTTTTGAGCTTTAACTGATATAGGATTACCTATTCTCACCTTAATAACACGGTTTTTCTGAGAAAGCAGCTCAGATGGTAATTTGGCAGTTCTAAAAACATCATTAATCTTTGCCAGTCTATAAAACATGCGACTGTTCTTTGCATGGAAATAAATAGGGATGACAGGAACCTCAGCTCTTTGGATGAGTTTCATAGCACTTTCTTCCCATTTTTTATCTACGACTAGCTTTCCATCTCTATAAGTAGAGACTTCTCCGGCAGGAAATACTCCTAAAGGAAAATCGTTTTTTAAATGCCTTATCGCCTGCATAAAGCCAGCAGTACTAGACTTTACATCCTTGCGATCCTCAAATGGGTTTACCGGCATGATAAACGGCTTCAATGGCTCGATGCGGTGCAATAAAAAGTTTGCTATTATTTTATAGTCTGGACGACGTTCAAGAAGCAGTTTTAATAATAAGATACCATCAATTCCTCCTAAAGGATGATTTGAAATAGTTATAAATGCATTATTCTTAGGAATGCGCCTCAGGTCTTCTTCAGGAATCTCAAACTCGATTTGTAAATCTTCTAACAGACCATTTAAAAAATCTCCAGTTTGTTTGTGCTTATGTCTATTATATAATTTATTGAGTGTAGAAATACGCAAAAGTTTCATTAGGGACCATCCACCTAGAGTACCTAGGAAACCGTATTTATCTATATTAATAGCCTTTGCTACCTCTTTTGCATTTACTAAACCCATAAAAATTGGTTGGTTATCAAGTTACAAATATAAGATAATTGTAACCTGACTATTCCATAACGATCAATTGCAATGTTTCTTGCGCTCTTTGCTTTAACAACACTTCTTTTCCTTCTTCAATAAATTCTAAAGCTGTTTCATCATAATGTCTTACTGTGTAAAGAGATACTCCTGTGACATGACTTATTTGGTAACGTGTTTTAAGGTCATTAAGTAATTCATTAAGTTTAGCATATTTATCTTCTATGCAAATAGAAAAACTAATGGCACTATTTTGCAGTAATCCTACCTGCATTTTATGCTCGCTCAACTCCTGAAAAATATCTGAAATATTATTTTCTCCTATAAAACTAAAATCTCTAGAAGATATTTTTAAAAATACCATATCCTTTCTTACGATATAGCAAGGTATATAAGGTTCTATAGTTGCCGTGTCAGTGATAACAGTTCCTGGGTCCTCTGGCGATATAAATGACTTGACATACAGCGGGATTTTCTTGCCTTGAAGTGGTTGTAAAGTTTTAGGATGAATTACAGACGCTCCATAAAAAGCTAGCTCGATAGCTTCATTATAAGGAATCTGGTTCAATAGCACTGTATTTTCAAAAACACGCGGATCTGCATTTAATACTCCTGGAACATCTTTCCAGATAGTTACACTTTGTGCTTTAAGACAGTAAGCCAGAATAGCAGCAGTATAATCACTTCCTTCTCTACCTAAAGTAGTCGTAAAACCATTCACGTCTGAAGCTATAAATCCTTGTGTTATAAATAATCCATCACTGCAATGTTGCTGTACTAACCTTTCACTTTTCTCCCAGTCCACAGCGGCATCACGATATTTCTGATCTGTTTTAATCAGTTCTCTAGCATCTTTCCATTGCAAGCCTATACCACAAGAATTTAAATAGGCAGCTACTATTTTAGTAGACATTAATTCGCCGTGACTTACCACTTGATCGTATAAAAAACTATAACTTTTGCTTTTGTTGCGTAGTAATTCTTCGGTAAGTGATTTAAAAATAGTACTAATTTCTTTTTTTATTCCGCTTTCGCGAAAGCGTGCTACCCTATCCACATCTTCACCATCACAAGCATTTTCTAGTTCTTCAATTATTGATACATGCTCACTTTCTAATTTATCAATCAGATCTATATAGCGATGATCTTGAGCCAAGTATTTTTTAATAATCTCTTCAAGAGCGTTAGTCGTTTTACCCATGGCAGAAACTACAATTCCCGTATCATCATATCCTACGGTTTGCAATACGCGGCACACATTGCGCACACCACTAGCGTCTTTTACTGAGGCGCCACCAAATTTGAATATCCTCATTGTGTTGTAATGTAATTCTTTAACGATTCTTGATCCATCTGGACAAGATACCAGTCTTTTATCATAGTGGCTCCGGTGTTCTCATAAAATTTTATAGCGTTAGAATTCCAGTCCAGCACCACCCATTCTACTCTTCTAACTTTTTGATCATAAGCATATTGTAACACACTATCATATAACGCCTTACCTAAGCCTTTTCCTCTCATTTTTTCAGTAACTATAAGATCTTCGAGATGGATGGTCTTACCTTTCCATGTAGAAAATCGAGGGTAGCATAAGCTTATACCTTCTATACGATTATTATAAAGTCCCACAAAACATTTAAATAAAGGATCATTTCCTAAACCATTTTGCTCTAGCTCCTCAACAGTAACTTCTACTGCATCTGGTTCTTTTTCAAAAATCGCCAGTTCATTTATAAGTTCTAAAACTCTAGGAAAATCCTCTTTTACCGCTTCTCTTACCTGAATCATGGAATAAATTTTAGGTAAATATAAATGACGACATGTAAAAAAATGTGAAAAGTATCTAATACAACGTTGTAGTGAGCAGTATTTTATTAAGATATTTGCGTAACTAATCATATTATGGCTACAAAAAATCAATCATTAGGGGAATTTATTATTGAAAATCAGTCTGACTTTCAATATAGCAGCGGTGAATTATCGAGACTTATTAACTCTATACGTCTGGCTGCAAAGATGGTAAATCACGAAGTGAATAAAGCTGGTCTTGTAGATATTACTGGAAGCGCAGGCGAGATCAACACTCAAGGAGAAGATCAACAGAAACTGGACGTTTTTGCAAACGACACCTTTATTAGAACACTAACAAACAGACAGATCGTTTGTGGAATTGCAAGTGAAGAAAATGATGATTTTATAACTATAGAAGGAGAACGTAAGGATCATGGCAATAAATATGTAGTAGCTATGGACCCACTTGACGGTAGCTCAAACATAGATGTAAACGTATCTGTAGGGACTATATTTTCTATTTATCGTCGTGTCACTCCAGTAGGAACACCAGTACAACTAGAAGATTTTCTACAACCAGGAAATATGCAAGTAGCTGCAGGCTACATCATTTACGGAACCTCTACGATGCTAGTTTACACAACTGGTAATGGAGTTAATGGATTTACACTTAACCCTTCATTAGGAACATACTACCTATCTCATCCTAATATGACATTTCCAGAAAATGGTACCATCTATAGCGTGAATGAAGGTAATTACGTTCACTTCCCACAAGGAGTAAAAGATTACATTAAGTACTGCCAGCAAGAGGAAAGCGATAGGCCTTATACAAGTCGCTATATAGGTAGTCTAGTAAGCGACATACATCGTAATATGATAAAAGGCGGTATCTACATGTATCCTAAAAGTTCTAAGGCAGTTGATGGTAAATTAAGATTGTTATATGAATGTAACCCAATGGCGTTTATTGCAGAGCAAGCTGGAGGAAAAGCAAGTGATGGTTATCAACGTATTATGGATCTAAAACCTAATGAACTGCATCAACGTGTCCCATTCTTCTGCGGTAGTAAAAATATGGTTGATAAAGCAGAAGAGTTCATGAGTAAATATCCTCGATAATTTTACTTAAATTTGACGTTTAATCTAACCAAAATGGCAAAAGACAACAAGCAACTAGAGGATGCTTCCTTATCTATCGATAGTAACTCAAAATTAGAGGCTATAAAGAATCTTATTTTTGGTGAAAATATTCAGCAATACGATTCTGAATTTGATCTTTTAAAGAAAGATATCATTGCAAAGAGACAAGAGCTGCATGATATGATAGAAGAGACAAGAGACGAGCTTCACAAAAGTATCGACAGCCTTTCTACAGATTTAAATATACGTATAACAGATCTGGAGTCTAAAATGGATGACAGAATAGAGCAAATGGAAGATGACAAAACAAGTCGCTCTATGCTTGGTAATGCGTTAATAGAATTAGGTGAAAAAATAAAGGCCTAAAGCAAAGTATGATTAACCAGGATGATAAGCTGGATTTACTGCGTACTCTTTTACTTACTGATGATAGACAATTAACTGAAAGTATCTCTAAAAAGATTTCTCTTCTAGAAGAAACTATTAGAGAGCGAGAAAAACTTTCTGCAAAGGTTTCTCCTATCATTAAGGAGGAGCTGGAAACCTTTGCCCTTAATATTCCTGATCAATTAGGTCCTGTAATTACTCAAACACTTAAAAAACAAATCGAAGAGTCCAAAGACCAAGTGGTAGAAGCTTTATACCCTATTCTAGGTAAAATGATTAAAAAATACATCTCAAACGAGATAAAGCTGCTATCAGAAAATGTAGATAATGCTACAAAAGATGTGTTTTCTGGAAGAGCCATAAAACGCAAACTTAAAGCGCTTTTTAGTGGTGTAAAAGAAAATGAAATTATTTTAAGCAATCTTGCAAAAGCTGAGGTAGAACAAATATTTGTGATTGAAAAAGGTTCTGGAATACTATTAGGTAGTTACCAGACTAAAGAAACCGTTGATGAAGATATGATAAGCGGTATGCTTACAGCAATTAAAGCATTTGTTGAAGACGCTTTTAAAGAAACACAACACGACCTTCAGTCTATAGAATACGACCTTTATGAAATACACTTGCATAGCTTCCATAAATATTATATTGCTAGTGCGGTAAGTGGTACTTTTACAGAAAGACTAGAAAATGAGTTAGAAGATTTTAATTTAGAAATCAGTCAAGAAATCAGTAAACGTAATATTATTTACGACCGTACTAAATTAGAGAATTTATTATTAGATAAATTCAAATCATACAAATTTACAGAAGAATAACAATGTCCTCTAAAAAAATAGTCATAGTTGGAAGCTTTGGAGTCGGTAAAACCTCTCTTATACGTCGTTTTGTAGACGACACCTTTTCTGAAGATTACAAAGTTACAATAGGCGTTCACATATTAAAAAAAACAGTTCAACTTCAAGACCACGATATTAACCTTATCATTTGGGATACAGAAGGTACCGATGAGATTGAAGAAATCAGGACTTCCTATCTTTTAGGCACACATGGCTTTATTTATGTAAGTGATGTTACTAGACCTAAAACTTATGAGAAGATCGATGAACATAAGCAATACTTGAGTAAAAACTTTGGCAACGTACCTATTTTCACAGTAGGTAATAAAAGTGATTTATTGCCTAAAGGGTCTATTTCTCAGAAAAAAGAAGAATTAGATTTTCTTGATATTTTAGTGAGCGCAAAAGAAGGCAACAATGTTCAACGCTTATTTGAAAAAATAGCAAAAATTCTTATTTCATAATGAGCACCAGTTCAAGCAATGAGTTTATAGTACCTATTCAATTTATATCTATCGATACAGATGGAAAAATTAAAAGTTCAGATCAAAAAATCTTGAATTTAGAGAAAGGCGCACCTATTAAAGATGCACATCCATTTTTTGAATCGGTGATCTCAATGTTTGAATCAAGAGCTACACATCTTAAGTTAGATTGTGTAAATATGCTGGATTGTACATTTGATGTTGAGGTAATCACACATAAAGATAACTCGGGAGTCATTATATTAAGAGATAGGTCTGATTTTTATAAACGCATTCAAAAAGTAGCCCAACAACGCAATCAGTCACTTATCTTAAATGAACTTCTAGAATTAAAAAATGACGTCCTTAAGGAAAAAGAAGCCTTTAAGACAAAGTTTATTAAAAACTTTTCTGAAGAATTGCGTAGTCCTTTAACCTTAATAAGTGCTTTTTCATCTCTTTTACTCAAAGGAGATCTAGATCTAGAGCAAACAAAACTTGTAGAAGCCTTAAAAGAACAAAGTGATTCCATAAGAAAATTACTAGATGATATCATAGAACTTTCAAAACTTAAAAAAGGAGACTCAAAATTAGCCGAAGAAGTATTTTCATTTAAAGACTTATTATCAAGTATTTATATGAATTACAATGCAAAGGTATCGTTAACTAATAACACCTTTGAAATGAATGTCTCTAAGGACGTTCCTGAATTCTTACAAGGTGATGAAAGACGCATAGCACAAGTAATAAAAAATTTAATAGAAAACGCCCTTATCTTTAACGATGGTAAGCATATTAAATTTGAGGTAACTGAAAATCATAGAAGAGCTGGAAAAACCAGTTTGAGATTTCAGGTGCACCATAAAGGTACTGTACCTAAAGGATTAGGAGACAAGTATGACTTAGAGGACTTAGAAAAAGTAAATCCAGAAGGGTTAAACTTTTCAATAGTCAGAGAATTAGTAGAACTTCTTGATGGAACTTTAAAATTCAATGAAGTTGATACAAATCACACACAACAAATTGTAAACCTTAAAGTAGCTTACCCATTACATGAAGTAAAACTTCCTCCAAAGAAAAAATCAACTGTAGAACAATATAAATTTTCTGAAAAAGTTAAAGTCCTCATTGCAGACCAAAATACGACCACACAACTTACCGCTCTAAAAGTATTAGTGAGTACAGGAAATTTTGATACAGAAGTTTATACCGACCCAAGAGAGCTCCTAGAGGCAGTAGAGAAACGAGAATTTGATTTAATACTCATGTCCTCAAGCATTTCACAAATAGATTCTATCGAGTTGATAAGCATCATTAAACAATTTGCAAATAATTCAAATAAGAAGATTCCTATAATCGCGCTGACGGTTCATACGAGTAAAGAAAGTATGGCAGCCTACAAAGCCGCAGGGTTTAAAGATGTAATAAAAAAGCCTTATACAGATGATGAATTACTAAACACCATCTATAAAAGGCTCAAAATCAAAAAATTCTTATAATTTTATCTGTTTTTGTTAAGCAAGTACCTGTAATCTTCCAGATTTAAATGCCCGCTAAAAATCTCGATAGAACGCTTTACTAAATATTCTGCATCCTCCTCATTGTAACCTATTGCAGTGGCATATTTTTTCAAAAGCTTATACTCGTTCTCATCCATATGATGATCTGCAAATACTATTTTAAATAAGTCATGTAACCACTGGATACGCTCATCACTAGTATTGGGTGGTGTCACCGGATAAACCTTAGGGTTTTTAAGAATAGCAGTATAATCAGAGTCTGATATATCTAGTACAGACTTAAACCTTTTAAGTACTACCTCTTCTTCTTCCTGCATCCCAGAAACCTGTGCAAGAGCTACTAATGTTGCAAAATGACTTTTATTTCTGGCACTAGCTCCAGACTCAAATAAACTTGAAAATGACATAATCTTATTTTAATTAGTGCAAATATAAGAATAGCTATTATAGCAATAGCTCATTATTTAAGGTGACTTAACATCTCAGTAACCATATTACCTATTTCATATTCATTCTTCCAGCTCCAGTCCTCTCGCGCTCGACTATCGTCTATAGAACTAGGCCAGCTATCGGCAATTTTCTGTCTGAAGTCCGGCTCATAATTAATGGTAAAATCTGGTAGATGTTTTTGTATTTCTGCAGCTATTTCTTGTGGAGTAAAGCTCATACCAGAAAGATTATAAGAAGAACGTTGTTTAATTTCTCTTTCTGGCGCTCTCATAATCTCAGTTGTTGCCCTCACAGCATCTTCCATATACATCATAGGCAACGAGGTATCTTCATTTAGAAAGCATGTATAGTGACCATCTTCTATAGCTTTATGAAAGATATCTACTGCATAATCTGTCGTTCCTCCACCAGGTAAAGTTTTCCATGAAATAAGTCCTGGATAGCGTATAGATCGTACGTCTACACCATATTTTTGATGATAATACTCACACCATCTTTCTCCAGTTTGTTTACTAATACCATAAACGGTAGTAGGTTCCATAATAGTATGTTGAGGAGTCTGATCCCTAGGAGTAGTAGGTCCAAAAACTGCAATACTAGACGGCCAAAACACCTTGCTAATTTTACCTTCTTTTGCAATATCTAATACGTGCATTAGAGAATCCATATTAAGACTCCAGGCCTTCTTAGGAAACTTTTCTCCAGTAGCACTAAGCATCGCCGCCATAAGATATACTTCATCAATTTCATAGTGCAAACAAATGTCCTCGATCTGGCTTTTGTTCATTGCGTCTAGTTTTTCAAATGGTCCCGAGGCCATAATCTCCTCATTACCATCACGTATATCACTGGCCACTACATGATTTCCACCATAAATTTGTCTTAATCTCATAGTAAGCTCTGTCCCTATCTGGCCGCAAGCACCTATCACTAATATCTTTGTTGGCATTTTTAATAATTTACAGCAAATATAATAACACCATGTAACCACAGCTATCAGTTTATTACAGTTTTAATAATTATCTCGCTTTCGCGAAAGCGGAATCTCAAAAAACACCTTATATAACTACAAGATCTATAAAACCTTACTAGTTTTAAATCATTATAAAGCAGCTTTTTTATTGCATTAATTATAATCATATTTGCATTTCATCGTTAGGATATTATGCGCGTTACACTTCTATTTTTTTTACTTCTTATAGCCTGTAAACCAGCTCCGGTTGAAGAATCTAGTCAAGACCAGTTAGATTTCACAACTTTGGGTTTAAAATCGACTAACATGACACTCATAGGTGAAGCACAAAAAAAAGCGCTAGAGTGGAATTCTTTTCAAAATTTGCTTACCGGCATAGAAAACTACGACCATTCTACAGCATCAACCTTAAAGCTTATTGAACATTTAAACGACATGCTGGAAAACCCAGTTGACGACTTTAATGATCAACCCATAATATCAAGAATAGTAGTCCTAAAGACTAGATTGCACATTTACAAGTCGTACTTAAGTTACCGCATTAAAGAACCGACCGAAATAGAGAGAAAGTACAACGATATTATACAAGCACTAGATGAGTTAGTATTGCAAATGAACTGGAAAATCAATGAATTTAATCGCCCTAATAAAGCTCTTTTAGACATTTTAAAGGCAGATCGCGAAGCAAAAAAAGAAGACAGTTTATCTAGCGACTGATAACCATTTCCTGATGTGAATTATGGTAAACTTCTCTTAATCTAAGAGAGTTTTAATTACCTGTCCATTAATTTTAGGACATGAGTGACGCACTACTACAATTTACTAAAAAAGGTATTTACTGTAAACCAGCAGGAATTTATCTAGATCCATGGCAACCTGTTAATAAGGCATTGATCACCCATGGTCATGCAGACCACTCTAGATGGGGTCATAAAAAATATATCACCCATGAAGACAACGTGCCTATAATAAGTCACCGGTTAGGAGATATAAATGTAAGCGGTGTTAAATATGATGAAACTTTTTCCATTAATAATGTAAAATTCTCATTTCATCCTGCAGGGCATATTCCTGGCTCTTCTCAAATACGTGTAGAACATAAAGGTGAAGTCTGGGTTTTTACTGGTGATTATAAAACAGAAGACGATGGTATTTCTACGGTATATGAACCTATTACCTGTGACACTTTTATTACTGAGTGCACCTTTGGTTTACCAGCATTTAAATGGAGAGCACAAAGCAAAGTAATGGAAGATATCAATTTGTGGTGTGCCCAAAACCATCAAGAAAAAAAGACTTCTATACTTTTTGCCTACTCACTAGGTAAAGCACAGCGCATCATAAAGCATTTAGACACTTCTCAAATGAAAATCTATTGTCATGGAGCAGTTTTTAAAATGACAGAAGTGTTAAAAGATCAAATAGACTTTCCTCCTTTTCATCTCATCACGAGAGAAACTACTAAAGAAGAAATTACAGGTAATATAGTCATTGCGCCACCTAGTGCTCATGGAAGTGCGTGGATGCGTAAAATGGTACCTTATGTAACGGCAAGTGCGAGTGGCTGGATGACCTTTAGAGGTGCGCGACGTAGAAGAGCTATTGATAAAGGTTTTGTTCTTTCAGATCATTGTGACTGGGATGGACTCTTACAAAGTATAGACGCAACTGGCTGTGAAAACGTGATAACTACTCACGGTTATCAAGAAATTTTTGCTCGATTTTTAAGAGAAGAAAAAGGTCTTAATGCTATCAGTGAAAAAACACAATATGAAGGAGAAAACCTTGAAGAGAAAGAGTCTGAGGAGTCTTTAAAAAATGACAAAGCAGTAACAGAAACTATTTCAAATTCAAGTGTAGCGCCATGAAACAGTTTGCAGAGCTCATAAGAACGATAGACGGAACTAACAAGACTAATCTTAAAGTCGCAGCTTTAACTTCTTACTTTAAAGTGGCTAGCGATGACGATAAGTTGTGGACTATAGCTATTCTTTCTCACAGAAGACCTAAAAGACCTGTTAATACAACACTCATGCGAGAATGGGCTACACAAATAAGTGGCGTGCCTATGTGGCTATTTGAGGAAAGCTACCATATCGTAGGTGATCTGGCAGAAACTATAGCTTTAATTTTACCTACTTCAAATGAATCCAGTGACAAAAGTCTTTCTCAAATTATTAAAGAAATAATTGAATTAAGATCAAAAGATGAATCTGATAAACGAGATTACTTACAAACTAACTGGTTGCAATTAAATTATTACGAGCGGTTTGTATTTAATAAGATTCTTACAGGTGGTTTTAGAATAGGAGTTTCTCAAAAATTAATGACCAGAGCATTAGCAAATGCAACAGGAATAGATAAAGATATTCTTGCCCACAAATTGATGGGTAGCTGGACTGGTGAAAATACAACTTTTCAAGAATTAGTTTATGAAGATAATGAGGTGGCAATGCGTGGTAAACCTTACCCTTTTTATCTGGCTTATGCTATTGAAGGAGAGGTAAACGAATTAGGAGATGTATCTCAATGGAGTGCAGAACATAAATGGGATGGAATAAGATCACAAACCATAATACGTAGTGGTGAATTGTTTGTATGGTCTAGAGGTGAAGAACTGGTTACAGACAAATATCCAGAGTTTCAAAAGTTTATAGATGTAATCCCAGATGGGACTGTTATCGATGGTGAGATCTTGCCGTTCAAAGACGGATTAATTATGAACTTTAACGACCTTCAAACCAGAATAGGTCGCAAAACTGTCGGTAAAAAACTGCTTAAGGATGTTCCTGTCGTAATAGTCGCGTATGATTTGCTAGAATGGAAAGGAGAAGATTTAAGAGATCAGCCATTTGAGAAACGCAGAGCCATCCTAGATCAACTTGTACTGGACTTAAATAAAAAGGAAGAAAGGTTATCTCAAGAAGAAAAAACACCTTTACTTCTATCAGAAACCATGAGTTTTAATTCATGGCAGGACATGTCTAAGGAACGAGACCTGGCAAGAGAAAAACGATCTGAAGGATTAATGATTAAACGTAAGGACAGTCCTTACCTTGTAGGTCGCAAAAAAGGCGACTGGTGGAAATGGAAAACCGATCCTTTTTCAGTAGACGCAGTTCTTACTTATGCGATGCGTGGTCATGGAAGAAGAGCAAATCTTTTTACAGATTATACTTTTGGTTTATGGCAGGATGGAGAGCTAGTAACTTTTGCAAAAGCTTATTCTGGACTCACAGATGCCGAATTTCGTAAAGTCGATGCGTGGATTAAAAAAAATACATTAGAGCGTTTTGGACCAGTTCGATCTGTAACACCTCACCATGTTTTTGAAATTGCTTTTGAAGGAATTGCGCCTAGCAAACGTCATAAATCTGGTGTTGCTACACGTTTTCCACGTATTGTACGCTGGAGAAAAGATAAACCTATGGAAGAGGCAAATACACTTGATGATTTAAAAGCGCTTATTCCTTAGTTATAACTGGCTGTTAAGGTTTGCACCTAACTGTTACGTCCCATTAATTGTAATGAAAAATCAGTTAGTTGCATTTTACTTTCAGGAGCAATAGATAACTCTTCAATATTTTTCAAGGCTTTTTGCGTGTAAGACTCAATAGCATCTAGTGTCGCTTGCGCTCCGCCACTTTGCTCAAAAAAGACTTTTACCGTTTCTTTCTTTTCATCAATTTGCTCATCAGTCATATCATTATAATCAAGCGCAAACCATTCCTTTAACTCGACAGCACAGTCTTCATTTTCTATGCTTTTTAAATACAAGTACGTTTTTTTATTTTCTCTTATATCTCCACCTACTTCTTTCCCAAAAGTTTCTGGATTACCAAAGGCATCTAGGTAATCATCCATTAATTGAAATGCAAGTCCTAGGTTAATACCATAATCATAGATAAGTTCCTGCTCTTTCTGGTCTGCACCGGCGATAATAGCACCCATTTGTAATGCACATCCCACTAGAACAGATGTTTTAAGCTTAATCATATTTAGATATTCTGCAATACTTACATCATCTCTTGTTTCAAAATCTACATCATGTTGCTGGCCTTCACACACCTCAAGTGCCGTTCTTGAAAAGACCTTGTTGAGATAAAAGAATTTATCTTTATCATAATCTTCAAAAAGACGGTAAGCCATTATAAGCATGGCATCGCCAGATAGAATTCCTGTGTTTATGTCCCACTTTACATGAACAGTTTCCTGACCGCGGCGCAAATTTGCAGCATCCATGATATCATCATGTAATAAGGTAAAATTATGAAAAACTTCAACCGCTATAGCTGCATTCATAGCATCCTTAATGGTTGCTCCATACATTTCGGCACTCATTAGAGTTAGTAAAGGTCGTAGACGTTTACCGCCTAAATCAAGTATGTAATGGACTGGATCATACAATCCAGCTGGCTCTGTAGCTGTAATTTTTGATTTAAGCTCTTCTAGAAATATAGTTCTTAGGGAATTCAATGTATTCATGTGGTAAAAATAACAGTTGCAAGCTTGTCTTTTGTAGGAATTCTAAATTGTCTTGTTAAATAATTGTAAAACTTAGGAAACTTTACAAGTTTCTAAAGTTTCCTAGTCTTATCTTTGCGCCCTTAATAAAACTATGACCTGTATAAAAGAACATATAATAAAAACGTCGTTAGATCTTTTTTTAACCCTTGGATTTAAGAGTGTGACGATGGATGAGATTGCTACTAAGCTAGGAATGAGCAAGAAAACCTTGTACAATCATTTTAAAAATAAAAATCAGCTAGTAGATGTTTCTTCAGTAGAATTGTGCAACCATGTTTGTAATGGTGTTGATGAAATAGTAGATGCTAAAAATGAAAACGCTATTGAAGAACTTTACACGGTAAAGAAGTTTGTGATGCAACAACTTAAAAGTGACGACGCATCACCTATCTATCAATTGCAAAAATATTATCCTGAGACGCATAAGAAAATAACAGACATGCAATATACACACATGGAGAATTGCATCAAGAAAAATGTAAATAGAGGTATAGAAGAAGGTTATTACCGCGATAATATTGATGCAGATTTTATCGCTCGTATGTATTTCATAGGTATGCAAGGCATTAAAAACTTGAATATATTTCCTGCTAGTAAATACCCAGTAAATGAACTGTACGACAAATACTTAGACTACCATATAAGAGGAATTGTAACTCCTCAAGGACGTAAAATTTTAAACAAAATCACCAATTCAAACCACGATTAAATGAACTATAAATTTTTATATGTATGGGTTTTTAGTGTTCTCGCTTTCGCGAAAGCGCACTCACAACAAACCTCTACTCAAGATTCCTACAGCTTTACGCTAGAAGAAGCCATTAACTATGGACTCGAGAATAATTACCAAGCCATCAATGCCAAAAGAGACATCGCAAAAGCATTGAAACAGAAATGGGAAACCACATCTACTGGATTACCGCAGATTAATGCTGGTATTGATTACAACTACAACGTGAAAACGCCTGTGATTGTATTGCCAGGTGTGTTTTTTGATGAAAATGCCGCTCCAGGAAGTTTTACAGCCATCCCTGGTGCTCCACGACAGACGGCAAATCTTAACGCGACATTAAGCCAGCTAATTTTTGACGGCTCCTACATTGTCGCACTAGAAGCTTCAGAAACTTTTCTTGATTTTTCTGAAAACGCAAATAACAAGGCTAAACTTGAGGTAAGAAAAGGAATCATCAATGCTTACGGTGGCGTACTTCTTACACAAGAGAACATTTCTATCGTAGAACGCAACCTAACTACATTAAATAAAAATCTAGAAGAAACCACTAAGATTTATGAAAACGGTCTTGCCGAAGAAGAGGATGTAGAACAGCTTAGAATCACTAAAGCGCAACTAGAAAATCAATTAAACAGTGCAAAGAGACAAGAAGATATTGCTCTTGATATGTTAAAACTTGCTTTAGGAATCAATTTAGATCAAGAGATCTTTCTAGAAGAAGATCTAGCTGCTCTAGCTATTCAAAATATGGATCCTAGTTTAAATCAAAGTACTTTAAATATTGAGAACAATACAGATTTTCAGATTGCTAGTAACTTCACAGAGCAACGTAGACTAGAATACAAATTAGAACGTGCAAAAGCATTACCTACTCTATCAGGATTTTTGAATTATGGAATACAATCGTTTGGTGAAGATTTTGTCTTTTTTGATTCAGATAATCAATGGTTCGGCCAGAGTGTGGCAGGAGTAAGTTTATCCATTCCTATTTTTAGTTCCTTAGGAAGACAGGCTCGTACTGATCGCGCAAAGATAGCTTGGGATCAAGCTAAAACAGACTTAGATCGCACCACGCAAGAAATCCAGCTCAATTATCAAACGGCATTAAACAACTATCAAATTGCAATAGATAATTACACTACTAATAAAGAAAACCTTACTCTAGCAGAACGTATAGAGAATAAAAATAACATCAAATTTAAAGAAGGTATTGCTACCAGCTTTGATCTAAGACAGGCACAAACTCAACTTTACAGTACACAATCTAGTTACCTACAAAGTATGTTTCAAGTAATAAGTGAAAAAGCAAACCTAGAAACTATTCTCAACACTCCAGAATTTATCAATCAAAAGTAATCCCACCACTGAATTTTATATCATGAAAAAATTAAGCATACTATTTATAAGTCTTTTTATACTCACCTCATGTGGTGACAAAGAGCCTACTATTGATGAACTAATTACTGCTGGCGATGCCCAGGTGATAGCTCAAAAGAAAACAGAGTTACTTAATCAAAAAAAGGAATTAGAAAATCAAATCAAGTCTATTGAAAATTACTTAGATAAGAATAGCGTTAAAAAGGACGGAGCTCTTGTAAGTATAACTACTATTCAAGATACCTTATTTAATCATTTTATCGAACTTCAAGGTAGCGTAGATACTAAGCAAAACATAACCTTGATGCCAGAAACGGCTGGTATATTAACAAACGTATATGTTAAAGAAGGTCAAAGAGTATCAAAAGGGCAGCGACTTGCAAAGATCGATGACGGCGGTATGTCTCAAAGCATTGAGCAAATGAAAGTCCAAGCTCAGCTTGCTAAAACTACATTTGAGCGTCAAGAACGTTTATGGAATCAAAAAATAGGCTCAGAAATTCAATATTTACAAGCTAAGGCTAATTATGAGGCTCAAGAAAACGCGATTAAATCGATGCAGCAGCAACTAGCCAAAACTATTATCACCGCACCATTTTCTGGTGTTATAGATGACGTTATTACTGAACAAGGTAATACTGTAAGTCCTGGAATGACGCAAATCTTAAGAATTGTAAACCTTAATAATATGTATATAGAGGTTGAGGTGCCAGAAACGTACATTTCTTCAGTAAATGAGGGAACTGATGTGAAAGTAGAATTTCCTGTTCTAGGTAACACGGTAGAAAGTACTATAAGGCAGACTAGCTCTTATATCAATCCTTCAAATAGATCTTTTAGAGTAGAAATTCCAGTTGAAAACAAAGAAGGTAAAATTAAACCTAACCTTACAGCCCGACTTAAAATTAATGATTATTCTAATAAGGAAGCCATCTTAGTCCCACTAGCTGTAATTAGTGAGAATCAAAATGGAGATCAATATGTTATGATCGCTAGTGACTTAAAATCTGGTGATTCATTTGATACCGCTATCGCAAAAAGGAGAGTGATTCAAACTGGTAAAACCAGTAACAATATGATTGAAATTACCGAAGGGCTTGAAAAAGGAGATCATATTATAGTAGAAGGTGCTCGTAGTGTAAAAGAGGATCAACAAATCAGAATTAAAAAAGCTTAAACAATGGGTAAAAAAAGTGAAAAAGAGTTCGGATTTTCCTCTTGGGCGATCAATAACTCGACTGTAATATGGATCTTAATAGGACTAGTTCTTATTCTAGGAGTCCAAGGATATTTTGCGATGCCTCGTGAAGATTTTCCTGAAGTAAAAGAAACTAAAATCTACATCTCTAGTGTTTATCCTGGAAATACTGCTGAAGATATAGAACGCCTTATAACTGACCCATTAGAAGACCGTTTAAAAAACATCTCTGGTGTAGCAGAGGTAGTTTCTACCTCTCAAGAAGATTACTCTATTATAACAGTAGAGTTTGAAGAAGGTTCTATACTAGGTTCTAGCATTACTGTTGAAGAAGCAAAACAAAAAGTAAAGGATGAGGTAGATGTAGAAACATCAAACGAAGACTGGCCTACCTTTAACGATGCAAAGATTGAACCTAATGTGTTTGATCTTAAAATGAGTGAAGAAGTGCCTATCATGAACATCAACTTGAGAGGTGAAGCTTATACAGTACGCAAACTCAAGGAGTACGCAGAGTTTTTACAAGATGAAATTGAAGGACTTCAAGAAATTAAAGAAGCTAGTATACGTGGTGCTCAAGAACTTGAGGTAGAAATCGCGGTAGACATTTATAAGATGACCGCTGCAGCAGTTAGCTTTGACAATGTTATCAATGCTGTACGTGGTGGTAATGCCACCATGAGTGCTGGAAATATTAAAACAGAAAACCAGCGTCGTACTATTAGAATTTTAGGTGAAATTACATCACCTAGCCAGCTAGACCGATTTGTTGTAAAAAATGAAAATGGAGCGATATATCTTAAGGATATTGCTGAGGTAAACTTTAAAGAAGAAGATAAAACCACCTATGCAAGAGAGTCTGGTGACGCTGTTGTAATGATAGATGTAAAGAAGCAATCTGGTAAAAACATGATTACTGCTTCAGAAAGTATCAGAGAAATTATCGCAAACGCTAAGGAAAGTGGTAAAATACCAGATAACATCGAGGTTACTATTACAAACGATGGCTCTAGTAGAACACTTAATCAAGTGGATGACTTAGTAAACAATATCATATTTGGGGTTATACTCGTAGTAACCGTATTGATGTTTTTCCTAGGATTTAGAAATGCACTCTTTGTAGGATTTGCGATTCCTATGTCTATGTTAATGAGTTTTATCATTCTCAACTTCTTGGGTTACACATTAAACACGATGATACTTTTTGCCATGATTATGGGATTAGGAATGCTCGTTGACAACGGTATTGTGGTAGTAGAAAACGTTTATCGTTTAATGGATGAAGAAGGTATGTCTCGTATTAAAGCCGCAAAAATAGGGATAGGTGAAATAGCTGTTCCTATTATCATATCTACCTTAACTACGGTTGCGGCTTTCGTACCTATAGGTTTATGGCCAGGAGTTATGGGAGAATTTATGAAATACTTCCCGATAACGCTATCGGTAGTTTTAGGTAGTTCACTTGTAGTCGCTATTTTCTTTAACTCTATGCTAGTTTCAAAATATATGAGCATCGATGAAAAAAATATTCCTGTTAAAAAGTTATTACTTATCACTGCCGTAATGGGTGGAATAGGAGTTCTTATCTTACTTTTTGGTGGCGCTATTAGAGGTATAGGATCTGTAATGGTAGTAACTGTAATTTTATTGTGGCTATATAAATACGTAGTGAAAGGGGCTACTCTATATTTTCAACGCAGGATTTTAAAATGGTTAGATAACGCATACGAGCGTTTTTTAAGATTTGCATTAAGAGGCAAAAAACCATACTTCTTTACAGCTGGAATGGCTATCATGTTTTTTGGAGTATTAGCACTATATTTTGGATGGTCTGTAGGAACTGGTCGTACTAAAGTGGAGTTTTTCCCAGAAAACAAACCCAACCAGATTATTGTTTATATCGAGTATCCACAAGGGACTTCTATTAATAAAACAAATCAGACTACTAAAGAGATAGAGAACATCGTCTATGATGTTATCAATCAAGACATGTACATGGAAGATGGAAGAAACTTCCTAGTAGAAAGCACCGTGTCTCAAGTAGGTGAAGGTGCTGGTAATCCTCAAACTGATGGAGGAAGCTCTGCAGAGATGCCTAACAAAGGTAAAATCACTGCTTCTATGCGAGAATATAAATACCGTAATGGAGCAGATAGTGAGATCTTACGTAAAAAAGTTCAGGAGGCTGTACAAGGTAAATTTCCTGGTATAGCTATAAGTGTAGAAAAAGACGCTGCTGGTCCACCAGCCGGTTATCCTATTAACGTAGAGCTTCAAGGTGATGATTATGAAGAGTTAATTGTTACTGCAGAGCGTATGGTAAAATTTCTCAATGAGAAAAATATTGCTCCCGTAGATGAACTTAAAATAGACGTTAATAAAAGTAAGCCTGCACTACAGGTAAAGGTAGATCGGGAGAAAGCAGGTGAATTAGGAATAAGTGCCAGTCAAGTAGGAATGCAATTGCGTAGATCTATCTTCGGAGAGAAAGCTGGTATTTATAAGAAAGATGGTGAAGATTATGACATTTACGTAAGATTCAATGAGGAGAATAGATACGATCGTAGCTCATTGTTCAACCAGCGTATTACTTATAGAGATATGGCATCTGGTCAGGTATTAGAAATTCCTGTAAGTGCTGTAACTACTCAAGAGAACGTTTCTGGTTTTAGTGCGATTAAGCATAAGGATAATCAGCGAGTAGTAACTGTTTATAGTGCCTTAAAACCTGGTTATAGTGATGCAGGAGCTGCAGTGGCTCAGATCCAAAACGAGATGCTAGACTTTGAAGGGTTGCCAGAAGGTATACAAATTGACTATACAGGGCAACTAGAAGAGCAAAACAAGCAACAAGCTTTTCTTATGACCGCTTTAATGGTTGGGTTATTATTGATTTTCTTTATTTTAATCTTCCAGTTTGGAGGTATTTCAAAACCTACTATAATCATGATATCCATATTCTTAAGTTTTATAGGTGTATTCTTAGGTTTAATGGTAACAGGATGGCCTTTTGTTATTATGATGACTATGATGGGAATTATTTCCCTTGCAGGAATTGTGGTAAACAATAGTGTGGTTCTTATTGATTATGTAGATATATTAAAACTACGTAGGAGAGAACAGCTAGGTATCGATGATGACAAGCATTTGATCAGTAAGGAAGATTCATTTGCAGCTATTGTACAAGCCGGTAAAGCCCGTTTAAGACCAGTACTTCTTACCGCCATCACAACAGTTCTAGGATTAATTCCTCTGGCGATAGGGTTTAATATTGACTTCTTTAGCCTATTCAGTGAGTTTGACCCTAAGATTTATATGGGTGGAGATAACGTGATCTTTTGGGGACCACTAGCATGGACAGTAATCTTCGGTTTATTATTTGCTACGTTCTTAACGCTTATCATAGTACCTATTTTACTATATCTAGTACACAGAGCAAAGTTGAGGTTTCAGCGATTTAAAAATCCTGAAAGAGTAGAAGAAACTCAAAGAATTACAGACGATTTTGAAGAAGATCAACAAGTAGCATAAAGACATTCTTTTATTTACGCTAAAAAGGCATTTACCCTTATGGTAAATGCCTTTTTTATTGTTCTTTTATGAATTGGTAACGAAATAAATAAATCATCAAAAGTTTCCAACTATCAAAAAGCTAATTTAATGTTGATATATAACGACACTCAAAATTTTAACTCATCAATACCTGAATAAACCTACATATCCAATTGTTGCTTTAGCTGGAAAACTTGGCTACTATATCCTTAACTACAGACTCTGTTTTTAAGTTTTTTATTTCTCTATTTAAAGTATGCGCAGGCACTTGTCTTACTTCACAATTTTTAATGGCACATCGCTCACAAGTAACGCCTACATCGATCGTTTTAATAGCATCGTCTTGTAAGAATTGAACTTTATTTTTAAGTTGACGATTTATCAATATACCTATTGCGATACTACGATAGTGATTGCTTCTAAAAGGGTCTCGAGTTGCAGATGATAAAACCAGATACTGCTGATCATCATCCGTAAAATTAGAGATTTGTAAATCAAAGACATGATCCATTTTACCTTCACTTATAACATTTAATACCTTTAAAGAAATCCATCTACGGCAATAATGTGCGTTGAGCTCATTCGCACGTGGAGACTGCTGGTGCGCGAGGTGCAATTCTTTTTTAAGATAAAACTGTTTAGAGCCCAAGCGATGTGTGAAACGTAAGAAAAATAGATTTTGGATCGTAAAATCCTTTGGTAGTACATTTGTAAGCCGCTGGTAAAAAGATTCTGGGGATGCATTATAAGAGGAAATCATATTCAAAAAAAAGTCTTTATCAAACTTCTCCTTTGCAAATAACTGGGACAGTTGTTCGGTGATCTTCTTCCTAGAAATAATTAGTGCTCCAGCAAAATAAGAAGCGTAAAAATTATTTATTACTTGATCAAATTTTTCAAACTTAATCCAGGGAAACGTATTAAGCCGCTCTTCAATTTTCAGGTAATTATAAGCAATTTCTTTAGCATAAATAAAAGCTCGTTGTGCGTCATCTATGCGATTTGCAACAAGTAATATCTTATTTTTTGGTATAAAAACAGACCTTAAATTATCCAGCTCATCGTGAGTGTCTAGTTCTTGATTGTTGATTGTATAGCCGTATTCTTCAATTAATATTTCTTCTAATTCTTTGGATTTAATCGGTAGAGATAAATTGATTTGGTACGCTTTCGCGAAAGCAAGAACATCAACTTCCAAATTTTCAAAATAATTATTATTTGCTTGCTGAAAGGAGCGTACCGCAGCAAGATGGAAATTCTCCTTGCTAAAATTGTAATTTTGAGCTATCTCAATAATGGTACTTATAAATGCGTTCACTTTTGCAGGCGCGTTGGAAACCATGTCAATTAACTGGCTTTCTTTAATCCCAAAAAGCTCAAGAGGGATTTCTTTAAAAACTTTAGAGCGCAACAACTCACCTATAGGAGCAAGATTCTTATCCAGTTTTAGTGATACGATCTGGTCATAAGGAGTTTCTAACTTTTCTGATAAAATGGCAATTTTATCTGGCTTAGGATATTTTTTACCTTTTTCAATCTCGTTGAGATATGATTTAGAAAGGCCAGTAAGCTTTGAAAGCCCAAAAAGAGACAAATCCTTATCCGTACGTATTTGCTTGAGTTTAAGACCAAAAATGAGCTTTATATAATCTTCTTCTACTACCATAATAATCAAATATAACACAATTTGCGTATGAATTTCAAATATCTATTTTACATAAATAGCGAACGTTCGCTTGTTTAATAATGTTTTTTGTTTTATCATTGTCTCGTACAAAAAGATAAGATCATGGAAATCAACACTATTATTCAAAAAAAATTAGAGTATTCTGAAGATGTAACTCAGGAATACAAAGACATTTTAACTGAGGACGCAAAAACATTTCTACTTGCATTGCATGGTAAGTTTAATGATGCGCGAGTTGCATTGCTTGAAAAAAGACAAGAACAACAAGTAATTTTTGATCAAGGCAACTTTCCTGAGTTTCCTAAAGAAACTACATCCATAAGAGATAGTGATTGGGTAGCGGGATCAATTCCGCAAGATCTACAAGACCGCCGTGTAGAAATCACAGGTCCTGTAGATAGAAAAATGGTTATTAACGCTCTTAATTCTGGAGCAAAAACCTTTATGGCAGACTTTGAAGACAGCACAGCTCCTACTTGGAAAAACATCATGGAAGGCCAGCAAAATTTAAGGGATGCAAATCTTGGCACCATTTCATTGTTTAACAAATTAAAAAATAAACACTATAAACTTAATGCTAACACTGCTGTATTACTAGTGCGTCCTCGCGGCTTACATTTAGAGGAACGTCATATTATGATTAATGGGGAACCTATTTCAGGTAGTTTACTTGACTTTGGATTATACGTGTTTCATAATACTCGTGTTTTACTAGATTCGAATACGGCACCGTACTTCTACTTACCTAAATTAGAACATTATCTCGAGGCAAGATGGTGGAACGATGTATTTAAGTTTTCTCAAGAGTATCTAGATGTTCCTGTAGGTACATTTAAAGCAACAGTACTAGTAGAAACAATAACGGCAAGCTTTCAACTGGATGAGATCATCTACGAATTGAAAGATCATATTGTAGGTCTTAATTGTGGTCGCTGGGATTACATTTTTTCTTACATCAAAAAATTCAGTAACCATGCTAATTTTATAGTTCCTAATCGTGATCAGGTGTCCATGACGACTCCTTTTATGGCTGCTTACTCTCGTTTAGTTATACAGCGATGCCACAAACGTGGAATTCACGCTATGGGTGGTATGGCAGCTCAAATTCCCATAAAAAATAATCGTATGGCAAATGAAACTGCACTAGAAAAGGTACGTCTAGATAAGGAACGTGAAGTGAAAAATGGACATGACGGTACTTGGGTGGCGCATCCAGCCTTAGTTGATGTTGCTATGAGCGAATTTAACAAGCATATGTCTGGTCCAAATCAAATTGATAAAAAACTAACAAATCTTGTAGTTACCGAAAAAGACTTAATAGAGCTACCTAAAGGTACCATCACAGAAGCTGGTGTGCGTAAAAATATTAACGTAGGGATTCTTTACCTAGAAGCCTGGCTACGTGGTTATGGCGCTGTTGCTTTATACGATTTAATGGAAGATGCAGCCACAGCCGAGATTTCAAGAACACAAGTATGGCAATGGCTTAAAAACAAAGCGGTGCTTGAAGATGGGCGCATTTTTAACAATGAATTATTCGATACCATATTTGATGAAGAAATAGAAAAAATCATACTTGAGGTGGATGAGGTAAATATTCCTAAAACAAAATTTAAGCTAGCATTTGATTTGTTTTATCAGCTTATCAAAGAAGACAAATTTGAAGAGTTCTTAACCTTACCTGCATACCAATACATTTAATAAAACCAACTTCTAAATCAATATTGGTTTTGAAATAACTATAAAAATAAATAATCTTAATAATCAATTACTAATCATGGAAACTATAACACAATCTAACTACTATTCAGCACTACAAACGGTAAAAGACCTAAAAGAAAAATATGGTACGACCTGGAACGCTATCAACCCACAAAATGCTGCGCGCATGATGGCACAAAATCGTTTTAAAACGGGACTTGAAATTGCAAAATATACCGCTGGAATCATGCGTGAAGATATGGCTGCTTATGATGCAGACGCTTCTAATTACACACAATCTTTGGGTTGCTGGCACGGTTTTGTAGCGCAACAAAAAATGATTTCTGTAAAGAAGCATCACGGTACTACGAGCAAAAAATACCTTTACCTTTCTGGATGGATGGTAGCTGCATTACGTTCTGAGTTTGGTCCATTACCTGATCAGTCTATGCATGAAAAAACAGCTGTAGCAAACTTAATTGTTGAAATTTATGACTTTCTACGACAGGCAGATGCAATTGAGTTAAATGACCTATTTAGACGTCTTGAAAATGGTGAAGATGTGCAATCGCAAATAGATAATTTTGAAACACATGTTGTACCTATAATAGCAGATATTGATGCTGGTTTTGGAAATGAAGAGGCTACTTATTTATTAGCAAAAAAAATGATACAAGCAGGAGCTTGTGCCATCCAGATAGAAAATCAAGTAAGCGATGCAAAGCAATGTGGCCATCAAGATGGTAAAGTTACCGTACCGCACGAAGACTTTATTGCAAAAATTAATGCCATTCGTTATGCCTTTTTAGAATTAGGTGTAGATAATGGTGTTATCGTTGCTCGTACGGATAGTGAAGGTGCTGGATTAACACAAAAGCTTCCTGTATCACAAGAGCCTGGAGATCTGGCTTCTCAATATTTAGCTTTTGTTGATGCAGAAGAAATTGCCATTGAAGACGTACGCGAAGACGACATTTTGTTAAAAAGAAATGGGAAATTAGTAAGACCTATCCGACTACCTAATGGTCTTTATAGATTCAAGAAAAATTCCAACATTGATAGAGTAGTTCTAGACTGTATCACCAGTTTACAAAACGGTGCTGATTTGTTATGGATTGAGACACCTACTCCAGATGTAAAACAAATAGCACACATGGTTAATCGCATTAAGAAAGTAGTCCCTAATGCAAAGCTTGTATATAATAATTCTCCATCATTTAACTGGACACTTAATTTCCGTAAGCAAGCTTACCAAGAAATGCTAGCAAGCGATCAAGATGTGAGTCTCTATGATCCTGCAGACTTGATGAATGCTCTGTACGATGGTACAACCTTATGTAAAATAGCAGATGAACGTATAAGAACTTTTCAAATGGATAGCGCACGTGAGGCAGGAATATTTCACCATTTAATCACGTTACCTACTTATCACACTACAGCACTGAACATGAATGACTTAACCGAGGGCTATTTCGGTGAATCTGGAATGTTAGCCTATGTGAAAGGAGTACAACGTCAAGAAATCAGAAAAAGCGTTTCTTGTGTTAAGCATCAGCGTATGGCTGGATCTGATTTAGGAGACGATCATAAATCATTCTTTGCTGGTGAAAAAGCCTTAAAAGCTGGTGGTGAGAAAAACACTTCAAATCAGTTTGAATTAAAAACAACGGTAAAACCTACTAAAAAATTAGTTGTAGTTGCTTAAATGAAGTTTTTACAAACTCTGTACGGTTCTATAATTAAATAATTAATTGTGGTAAATCTAAAAACCTTGATCAAGCGACTTGTTCAAGGTTTTTTTATGTCATGATCACTAAATAGCTTTAAAGCATTCTAGTTACGATAGAATGATTCATTATAGTAGGTGAACTCAATAATAAAACTATTTTCAGCATTTTGAATGCAAGTTCCGCTTTCGCGAAAGCAAGATCAACACCAACTTTTTATTACATCAAATTTCTATCAGAAGCATCAAACTCACGATAATACTGCTCCACTATCTGAATAGTTTGATTCATTAAATCTCTAGTTTCTAATAATAGACTGAAGTAAAGAGTTGTATTTTTAGGCGATTCTTCATCGTCTTTAGTACGTTTCACTTGCTTATCAATCTTCTCGTTCACTAGAGTTATCAATTCTCTTTTTTCTAAAATTATAGTCTCTAAACTAGAAAAATCTTTGGTAGTAAAAATTTCCTGCGCATCATCAAATATCTCATGAATACGTAAGATGATCTCCTTCAAATCCTTGATTTGAGTAAACTTCAAACTCTTATGGTTATTGCTGATGTGTTTATTGCTCGACTTTGAAATATAATCTAGCGATTGAGATATGTCCTGAAGATTTCCTAGCACCTCGATATAAAACTTACTAGCTCCTAGGTTTTTCTCGTCTAAATTTTTAATGAAGAAGTAAATGTTGTCCCTTAGAACATCTATCTCACTAGATAACTTTTTACTTTCTCGTTTTGACGTTTTTAATATGGTAAGATCTTGCGCAATTAAACCGTCTAAAGTGTTTTTATAGATGCGCTTAGAACGTTTAAAAACAGTCGCCACATTATCAGAGCTTTCATTAATGATTCCTTGTATGGTTTTACTTTCTGCTTTTTTAAGTTCTTCTGTCTCTTCTTGTTTTTTCTGAGATTTTTTATGGCCTATAAAACTACGTATCAATAATAGCACAGCTAGTACTACTAGACCTACAACAGCATACATACCACCTATGTAAATGATGTAAGCAAATAAGGCTGCCGCAGTAAAAGCACTGAAAGCCGTGAAGAACCATCCGCCTATTACATTTAATACACCTGCAATTCTATAAACGGCACTTTCTGTTCCCCAAGCCTTATCTGCTAACGAGGTTCCCATTGCTACCATGAAAGTAACGTAAGTCGTAGAAAGTGGCAGCTTGTAAGAAGTAGCTACAGAAATTAATATACTGGCAACCATAAGATTTACTGATGCTCTTACGTAATCAAATGCAGGCTTATCTGCATGCTTAGGTACTATTGCTGGAGCTGGTGCTTTTTCAAATCTAGAGCTTATGTAATTTGCCGTTCTTTCCGGTACAATACGCTCTATTCCTTCTGCAGCTAGTAAAGAATAACGTACTAATAATCTAGAAAGAAAATTAGATTGAAAACGCTCTGTTCCTGAGTCTTGTCTTGCAAGATCTACAGAGGTTTTTACAACAGCTTGTGCTTTAGAAGAAAACCATAAGGTTGCCACCATGATCAATCCTGCAGCAACGAGCAACCATTTATTAGAAGGTAATTTCTCTCCTAAAAATGACATGTTAATCTCACTAGCTTTAAGACCTGTACCTTCTGCAAATTCCCATGCTTGATAAGCACCTATAGGAACTCCTATAAAATTCACTAGATCATTTCCTGCAAAAGCCATTGCTAGACCGAAAGTTCCTAAAATAATAATGAGCTTATAAATATCTAGCTTTAAAGCAAAAACATATATAAAACTGATGATACTCCAGAAGATAAAAGAAACACCTATAAATGTATAGACATCAGTTGAAGTAAGAAACTCTGTCACAAAACCTAGATCAGCTCCTTTAAGACCTTTAAAAATGATAAAGTAGAACAAACTAGTTAAAGAAAAACCGCCGAATAAGGCAGCGAGATAATTAGGCCTATTTCTAAAGTCAAACGTTAATAACAACCTCGAGAAGAACTGCACTAGTCCACCTATAATAAATGCCACGACGACTGAGAGTAAAATACCTAGTATGATATCAATCGCAGTGTCTGTTGCGATGTATTTACCTAAATTTAAAATGGTGTCACCGTCATTTTGATTGATCTTGATAACAGACATACATACCGCTGCACCTAACAACTCAAAGACTATAGAAACCGTTGTAGAAGTAGGTAAACCTAAGCTATTAAAGAAATCTAGTAGTAAAATATCAGTAATCATTACCGCCATAAAGATGATCATGACCTCATCAAAGAAAAATTCCCCAGGATTGAAAATCCCTTTACGCGCGACTTCCATCATACCGCTGGAAGATATTGCTCCAAAGGCAATACCTATACTCGCAATAATCATAATAGTCTTAAAACTTATCGCTTTAGAACCTATAGCACTATTTAAGAAATTCACTGCATCATTGCTCACTCCTACTACTAAGTCCGTAATGGCTAGACCAGCAAGAATAATAAGCATGTATATATAAATATCAGACATTTACTTAGTTTTTATTCAGTCTGCAAAAATCGGCTATATCGATAGATTAAATGTTACGCTACTGTTATGAATGAGGTTACCGCTTTCGCGAAAGCGGAATAATTACAACCCTTTTAAACAAAAAAAGACCACTCGTGCGAGTGGTCTTTTTAGAATATTGAGTTTATAAATACTAGAAACTATAACCAGTCCAATTGAATGCAGAAGCATCTGCACCAGTGTTTGCTGTAGTAACACTAACAGTAGCATTAGGTCCATTTTTAACGTCAGCACCATCTGCAGTACCGTTTGCCGTAGCGTTTACAACTGTAGCTGCAGTAGCATTACCTCTTGAATCTTCAAGATCAATGAAGTCTAATGCTGTTGCAGTTCCAAAAGTTCCTGCTAGAGCATTGTTAATTGTAGCTGTTGCACCACGACGCACTTTGATAAGATCAGAGAATTCAACGTTATTTCCAGAATTAACGATAGTTAAATCATTAACAGTAAAATCTGACTGAGTGTTATCTGAAGGAGAGTTTCCATCTAAGTTACCGTCTGCTTCAATACCTCTTGGGTCAGAAGTTACAGCTGTATAACCTGGTTCACGTACACCATATAAATTTGTACAAGTACCTCTGTAACCTTGAGTGAAATCAAACATATCATCTTTTGCATTTAAAACAAAGATGTTTGTTGCGTTTACTGATCCACCGAAGAATTCAATCGCATCATCGTCGCCATTTGCAATCCAGATGTTAGAAAGTGTAGTTCCAGAACCTACACCGTTTAAGGTAAGCCCATTATGCTCTGCACTACCATCGATACGTGCTCCTGTATATTCAATAATTACGTGATCTAAGATTCCTGAATCTTCAGTATCGTTGTTACCTCCAAATAAAATCCCAGCATTAACTTCGGTTCCTGCCTCATTTTGACCTTGTGGATTTTGTCCAGAAATAAAAGCATTACCGTTAATGATCACTCCACCCCAAGCAGCTGGTACTCGAGAAGAACTTGTGAAACGTATAGGCGCTGTAGCAGTACCATCTGCAATAATGCGTCCACCGCGCTCTACAAGAAGGTACACATCAGTTCCTCCGGCTTGTGCTGTGATAGTGGTTCCAGCTTCAATGGTTAATGTAACACCATCTTTAATAAACATAGGACCATTAAGAACATAAGCATTACCTGCTGTAAGAGTTCTATTTGCTGTGATGTTACCAGCTAGATTTAAAGAATCGTCAGTTCCACCACCTACTATAGTGATATCATCTGTTTCACAAGATGTGATTGCAATTGCTACTGCTGCAATAAAAGTTAAGATTGATTTTTTCATTTTAGAAAGTCTTTTTTAGTTTTATGTTGACACTGCAAATTAACATCGTAATTTTACGATTAAGGTTATGTAATCATTACGAAACCTTTAAAACTTGTAACTGTATCCTAAGCTTACATCAAGTCCACGTTTATAATTACTTAACTCAATGTTACCAGAATCTCCTTCTCGTTCTAATCTGTATTCAGGATTCAATAAGTTTCTAGCTTTAAGTGATAGTTTACCATTTTCTCCTATTCCTACAGAACTTACTAGGTCTAGAGTAGGAACTCCTATTTCTTTAATATTTTCAAATCCTCTAGTTCCTACAGAGAATACACGCTCAGTGAAGTAGTTAAAAACGACTGCCGTATTGATATTACTCTTGTTTATAAACGTATTTAAGTTCAAATCAAAATTTACTAAAAGTGGCGCAGCTCCTTGAAGTTGTGTACTTTCTTCTGTAAACTGTGCGAGAGGATCATTAAGTTCTTGCTTACTATAGATGTAAGAGGCGTTAAAACCTAAACCAAATACTGTTTCACGATTCATATCAAAACCTGCTTCAGGTAATTCTGAACTGAATAAATCCTTTCTCAACTCAAACTCTGCTCCTAAAACTGTTGCTTGATCTCCTACATTAAGGTACGTGAGCGTATTTCCTCCACTAGGAATTTCAGTTCGTGCAATTGGGTCTTGAATGTTTTTATAAAAACCAGATAAAGAAATGATCTCTCCTTTACTTGGATAATACTCGTAAGCTACATCTAAGTTAATCACATTTGAAATTTGTAAATTAGGATTACCTTGGGTTGCTGTTCCTCCAGGATTTGCATATCTAAATGGAGCTATTTCTTTAAACCTAGGCATGATATACGTCTTACTCGCTCCTACTCTTACGATATTATCATCATTTAAAGAGTACTTTAATCCTAGACTAGGTAAAAACAGACTTTCATTAATCTCTGAAGGACCATTTGTAGCACTATTTGCAATGTTAGTATCATACTCTACATCTTGACTTACGTTTTCAAAACGTACTCCTACGTTAAGTAACAATTTGTCATTAAATCCTTTTACATAATTACCTTGTCCAGCAAATATTACTTTATCACCTATATAATAAAATGGATTGAACGCTTGCGGATTTATGGCAGCACCTCTACCTGTTTCTAGTCTGAAGTTTCCAGCCGTTAATGATGGCTGATTGTATAATTCATCTACATTATTAATATCTACCGCTATACGAGTATCAAATGTGTGGTTAAATACGGTCGCTTGAAAAACGTGGTGCGTCCACCTTAAGTCGCCACCTACTGTAAAGTAATTAGGTCTTTCATCTTCTTCATCTGTATTCAAGTTGTACTTTAATGTCGCATTTGCATTGTAGTCATTCTCTTGAACTTTACTAAAGAATCTTTGGTTATTACCACCAGAATCTATGTTAGGAGAGTAAAATCCATCTCTAAATAAGTATTCAAAATTTCTACGGTCTGGTTCACTACCTCTCAAAGCATTAAAGGACCCTTTAACGTCAAGATCTATCTTCTCATTGATCTCAAAATGCGTCAATAACTGAGTTACAAAAAGGTTGTTGTCATTAGTTTGTTGTCTTCTTACAAATACTTGATCTCCTTCCTGCTCAGGATTATCAATACCATCGTACTCTTGAAAACTTTGTGTATTCTTATGAATATACATAGTCAACAACTCAATATTATTTTTGCCAAAACGGTAATCTAAATTGAACTGACCTATTTGAGAAGTTTCATAATTATACTTTTCAAAGTCCTGGTCTAAAAATATATTTCCTGCACTGTTAGTGTTTTTTACGTTCCCCTCAATAAAACGGTATCCATTATCAAATGTCAGAAGACCGTAAACATTTAAATAATTATCTCCTATATCAATGCGCTTACCTCCATTAATGGAAAGACCTAGATTGACAAGATTATTTTCTGAACTAGGTGCTAGTTGATTATCAAAACTGTAAACATTTAAGTTACTTACAGGCAACTCTGAATCACTGAAACCAAAAAAACCTTCACCTGCTATACCTTTAAATTCAGAATTAAGCGTTTGTAAGTTAGCGCCTGTAGAAATACCTACACCTAACTCTTCTCTTCCAGATAATCCTTTTAAGTCTATATTGATATTTGCTCCAGCATTATCACCAGTTATTTCTGAAACAAACACCTTATTGATATCCACACTCTCAATCAAATCGCTACTAAAAAAATCTAGAGAGATATTTTTATATTCAGGATCATCAGACGGTAATGGTAAGCCGTTTAAAGATGTAGAGTTGTAGCGATCACCTAATCCACGTACAAAGACATTTTTAACACCAGCTTGTTTTGAAACACCACTTACTTTAGTAACAGCACCTTCTGCATCACTCACTCCTTTTTTAGAAAGTTCTTGTGCACCTATAGATTGCTTGATTGTTACTGCATTCTTTTTTTCTTGCAATAAAGCTTCTTCACTCTCACGACTTTTAGTTACTACAATTTCCACTGCAGTCAAGGCAGCAGCTTCGGCAGTCATGGAAACATTTATAGTAGTTGTAAATCCTTGCTTAACCTCAACGTTAGGAACTTCTACTTTTTGCATACCTACAAAAGTCACCACTAATGTGTAAGTACCTACTGGTGCAACTATTGAAAACTTACCATCCATATCAGACTGCGCTCCAAGAGTCGTTCCCTTCAATTGGACAGAGGCAAATGCAACTGGTTCATCATCAAAATCTTTGTCTACAATTAAACCAGATACAATACCATTTTGAGCAATGGCAAAGCTGGAAACGATAGAAAATAAAATAAAAAAGAACTTTTTCATTATATGTAAATTATATTTTGCAAAAGAACAACCTAATCGCTCCTGCATAGGTTATGCAAGTATTAACTAATAAAGAGCTTTTGTTAAGAAACAGTAAAGTAAAAAGCATTAGTCTTAACCTTACTTTACTTCTTATCTTGCACCAAAAATTGATATTTAATGAACTGGCAGCAACTACTTTCACTTAAAAGATATGGAGACACAAAGCCTAGACCTCGTGCGTTGCAAGATGAGTTGCGTTTAGGCTTTGAAGTAGATTATGATCGCGTTATTTTTTCACAACATTTTAGATCACTACAAGATAAAACTCAAGTAATTCCTTTAAGTCAGACTGGATTTGTACACACAAGACTCACACATAGTCTTGAAGTGAGCGTTGTAGGGCGTTCTTTAGGAAGAATGGCCGGTAAACTGATATTAGAAAAGCATCCAGAGCTTGTGGACTCTGGTTACAAACAGCAAGATTTTGGAGCTATAGTTGCTGCGGCAGCATTAGCACACGACATAGGTAATCCACCTTTCGGTCATAGTGGGGAAAAAGCTATAGGTAGTTTTTTTAAAACTGATCGAGGAGCTGAGATGATAAGTACGCTTTCGCGAAAGCAACAACAGGACCTACTTTCTTACGAAGGAAATGCAAATGGATATCGATTATTAAATCTCGATACTCCTGGAACATCTGGCGGATTAAGACTGTCTTATGCTACTCTAGGCGCATTTATAAAATATCCTAAAGAGTCGCTACCGTATAGACCATCCAAACATATTTCACAGAAGAAATACGGAATTTTTCAAGCTGACCTTGATCACTTCAGTGACGTCGTAAAGGAATTAGGATTAGAAAATGAAACCGATGCGCCAGAATCCCATTACCGTCATCCACTTACTTATCTTGTAGAAGCTGCAGATGATATTTGTTATACCATCATTGACTTTGAAGACGGTATCAATTTAGGCTGGATAAGTGAAGATCATGCGTTAGAACAATTAATTAATCTAGTAAGAGATACCATAAGGACAGAAGTTTACACCCAACTTTCTACCACTCAAGAACGACTTTCTTATCTAAGATCATTAGCTATTAACAACCTCATCACAGACTGTGTGGAGCTATTTATGAAACATGAAGCTGAGATACTAGCTGGAAATTTCAAACATGCGCTAACAGACAAGTCTAAATATAAAGCTCAAATAGATGATATCTTAAAACTTACCGTTAATAAGGTATATCAAAATGAAGAAGTGATTCAAAAAGAGATCGCTGGTTATAAAATCTTGCAAGATATCCTAGCCGCTGCAGTAACCGCAAGTATTAATGAACTTAATGATTGCGCTACTTCTTACGATCAGTTGATATTAAGATCCTGTAAAGAATTGAAATTAAATGGAACAAATACTTATGAGCGTATTCTAGACGTTTGTGGTTATGTAGCTTCTTTGACAGACAGCAAGTCCATCGCATTGTTTCAAGTGATTAACGGTAAGATTTAAATACTTAGAATCGTTTAATAAAATCAATATCTTTAGAGAAGAAAAATGATGTTATGAAAAAAAGGTTTGTTTATGCTGGTCTGGCTCTTATTACAGCTGCAATAGCAGGTTGTAACGAGATTTCCAGAGAAAAAGAATTATCGACAAAAGAAGCTCGAGAAATGCATCAAGCTTTTGTAGAAAATAGTCCTTTTAAAGAAACTAAAAACTTATCACGCAAAGAACGTAAAGAGCTTTCTTTACCTCCTAATTCCTATAATGAGCGTATGTGGGAATTAACTATGAATCCACGATTAGGATTTCCTACGCCTTATGAGGTAGCATTAATTGATACAAATACCTTAAAAAGCGCACCTGGCTCCACTACTAGACCTTGGGAAGAAAGAGGTCCATCAAATGTAGGTGGTAGAACAAGAGTCGTCTTTTACGACCCTAATGATGTAGGCGCAAATAATGGTGATGGAATAGATTACAATAGAATATTTGCTGGTGGAGTAAGCGGTGGATTATGGGTAAATAATGATATCACCGATGTAAATTCTTCATGGAATATCATTCCAGGATTAGCTTCTAACCTTAATGTAAGTGCTTATGCTATAGACCCTAATGACTCGATGACTATTTATATAGGAACAGGTGAGCAATATGCCGCAGGAGCTGCCGTAGGAAATGGGTTGTACAAAACAACAGATGGTGGTTCTACCTGGACAGCAGTACCTATTACACCTGCTGGACCTGGAACCTTAAATACAACTTCTGATTTATTTACTGCCGGAATCTTTTTCATAAACGATATCATTGTACGCAACAGTAATGGGAATAGTGAAGTTTATGTAGGTATAGGCTCCACAAATTATGCGACTCCTAATTTTAATATTTCTAATCCTAATAATATTCTCGGAGCACAAAATGCTGGTCTGTATCGCAGTATAGATAGCGGCGCCAGCTGGAATAGAATTGAAAATACTTCAATGCAATACAACTTTGGCGGTCAGACTTTTTATATCGCCCCAAATGATTTTGAAATAAGTGCAGATAATATTTTATACATGGGATCAATCGCGGTTCCTGGAACTGGTTTTGGAGGCGGACGCCTGTATCGATCTACAGATGGTTTGAACTGGACACTACAAAGCACGATCTCAGGAGCAGATCGTATAGAGTTAGCATGTTCTGCAACAAATCCTAATTTATTTTATATCGCAGCACAAGTCCTTAATCAAGGAGATTTATTTGTAAGTAATGATGCGTTGCTTTCCACAACTGCCATTAATGAACCAGATGATGCTGACACCTCTATTCCTGCAAATGATTTTACTCGTGGTCAAGCTTTTTACGATTTAGTGATAGAAGTAGATCCTACAAATGATCAAATAATCTATGCTGGTGGAATAGACACTTTTAGATCAACAAATGCTGGTAACTCTTGGAGTCAAATTTCTAAATGGACTGATGTTAATGGACTTCAAAACATTAATGCACCTTTTATTCATGCAGATATTCATGCTCTAACTTTTCACCCTACTAATACTAATCAGGCAGTGATAGGTAGTGATGGTGGTGTTTCTTGGGCAAATTCATTAAGTAACGCAAACATCTCATCAAACGCGATAAGCACAAGAATTAATGGCTATAATGTTACTCAGTTTTATTACGGCAGTATTGCTTCTAACTTTGGTAGAGGTGATAACCTCAGCGGTGGAACTCAAGATAACGGAACACAAGCTCTTAATAACGCAGCAGTAGGAGAAAATGCATTTACAGCTGTTCTAGGTGGTGATGGCGGCCATACAGAAATAGATGCGATAGACGGCTATGCTGTAATCACTTCTCAATATAATAACCATAGAATTGTAGGTTATCCACAATACGATTTTAGATATTGTGCGTCTACAGTAAATTGTAGCGATAGACCACCTAATGCAGATGGTGATTTTATAAATGTAGCTGAGCTAGATCGCAACTTGAATTTTTTATACTCTAACACTAGAAATTTTAACGGAACTAATGCCATCGAAGCTTGCGAATTATTTGCATCTGCTGCTATATGCAATAACCTTTCTAGCAATTTAATTTCTGGGAATAGACCTACCTCGTATAAGGTGTCTCCATTTACACTAACTAGTACTACTTTGCTAGTAGGTACAGAATTTTCTACCGTTTTAGTAGTGACCAATGCAAATACAAGTAGCCCTACCTTCACTAACATAAGCGGCTCTAATTTCTTAGGAAGTGTTTCTGACGTAGAGTTTGGTTTATCTGAACAAGAAATCTATGTGACCATGCACAACTATGGAGTAGAAAATATCTGGTATACCAATGATGGTGGTAACACTTGGAGCGCAAAAGAAAGGAACCTTCCTGACATTCCTATTAAAGCCATATTACCTAATCCATTATTACCGGGCGAAGTAATTATAGGTACAGAATTAGGAGTTTTTGCTACAAGTGATTTTAATAGTGCAAATCCGACATGGCAACCTCTTAGAAACGGCATGACTAACGTGAGAGTGGTAGACCTTGACTTAAGAACGGTAGACAATACTATTCTTGCTACTACTCATGGCCGCGGGATGTTTACTGGTACTTTTGACACTTTAAGTATCTCTCAATTTGAGTCAGAAAATCTAAATATTCAGATCTATCCTACAATTTCTAATGGAAACATTACTATTTCTTCTGCACTTGAACTTCCAGAAACAGAGATTAAGGTTTTTAATTTAAGCGGTCAACAAGTATTCAATACCATAGAAGACTTAGGTGTATCAGAATCAAGATTAGAACTCGATTTAAAAAGTGGATTTTACTTAATTCAATTGTCTGTAAATGGTCAGAGTAAAACTGAAAAAATAATTATAAAGTAACTACTTTAATCTTTTAATTAGTTCCAGCGTACTAGAGCAATCTATACCAGCGATTTTATGCAAATCTGCAGTAGGACCATGTTCCATAAACTCATCAGGAATACCTAGTTTATGTATTTTTCCTTGGTACGCTTTCGCGAAAGCGAGATCACAAACAGCACTTCCTAATCCTCCTACCACAGTTCCATCCTCGATGGTAATGATATACTTATGCGTGTCAAATAAGTCTTCCAAAGCCTTATCATCGATAGGTTTTAAAAAACGCATATCTATATGAGTGCAGTTAAGATTCTCTTGATCCAGCAATTCCTTAATCATTGTCCCTATCGGGCCTATGCTCACGATTGCTATATTTTTACCCTTTTTTAACCATCTAGAAGAACCTATTTCTACCTGTTTAAAAGGCTGTTTCCATTGCACGATTTTACCACGACCTCGCGGATACCTAATCGCCATAGGCAATTCTAATCCTTGTGAAGCGGTAAACATCATATTCCTCATTTCTATAGCATCCATTGGTGCAGCAATGATCATATCTGGAATACAATTCAAATAAGCCAAATCAAAAACCCCATGATGTGTAGCGCCATCTTTACCTACTAGACCAGCACGATCAAGACAAAATATTACAGGCAATTGTTGCAATGCCACATCATGAATAATTTGATCATAAGCCCGTTGTAAAAAAGTAGAATACACATTACAAAAAGGCACTAATCCTTGAGTTGCCATTCCTGCGGCAAGCGTTACCGCATGTTGCTCTGCAATCCCTACGTCAAAAGCACGATAAGGGAACGCCTCCATCATTATTTTCATAGAACTACCGGTAGGCATCGCTGGAGTAATCCCTACGATTTTTTCGTTTTCTTGAGCTAGTTCTACAATAGTATGCCCGAAAATGTCTTGAAATTTAGGTGGTAACTTGCTACTATCACTCGCTGGAATCTCACCTGTAATTTTATCAAATTTTCCTGGGGCGTGGTAACGCACTTGATCGATCTCGGCTTGTTTAAGGCCTTTTCCTTTTACTGTTCTTACGTGTAAAAGTCTTGGTCCTTTTAAATCTTTTTGTTTTTTAAGTTCGCTCAATAAAAGAGGTAAATCATGACCATCAATAGGGCCAGAATAATCAAAATTAAGCGATTCAAAAATATTGTCGTTGCCGGTTTCCTTACCAGATTTGGTTTTAGTGAGGTAATATTTTAAAGCGCCTACACTTGGGTCTATTCCTATCGCATTATCGTTGAGAATTACTAATAAATCTGCACCGCTTACACCAGCGTGATTCAATGCTTCAAACGCCATACCGCTGGCAATACTTGCATCACCTACTACGGCAATATGTTTTCTGTCCTCCTTTTTTAAAGCACTTGCCATCGCCATTCCTAGTGCAGCACTTATAGAAGTAGAACTATGACCAGTTCCAAAAGTATCGTACTCACTTTCTGATCGCTTAGGAAAACCAGAAATCCCACCTAAATCACGGTTGGTATGAAAAGCATCACGCCTACCGGTAAGTATCTTATGACCATAAGCTTGATGCCCAACATCCCAAACCAATTGATCATAAGGCGTATTAAATACATAATGTAACGCAATCGTTAGCTCTACCACACCAAGACTAGCACCTAAATGGCCTTCTTTTGCAGCCACTATTTCTATAATAAAAGCTCTTAATTCTTGAGCGATTTGTTCTAGCTCGCTTTCGCGAAAGCGTTTCAAATCATCAGGATTATGTATGGTTTCTAGCAAGGTCTCAGACATAAGTCAAAGGTAAGCCGAAAAACTAATTAGAAGATTTAAGGATTTGGTAATTTGTTGTTTACTCAACATATTATTAATCATTCTCAAGGATGATAGGTAATGCATATGTAACAGCCACTTTTTCACCTTTATTATTTTTACTAGGCTTAAATAAAGGAAGTAATTCCAGAACTCTTCGAGCTTTCTTTTCTAAAACTTCATACTCAGATTTTACTTTTACATCAGTAACCTTTCCTGTTACATCAATTTTAAATTGAGTTGAAATTCTATGCCTACCTAAAATCGTTGTATCCAATATCTTTTCATTGAAATGAGTTTTAATATGCTGCTGCATAAGGTCACTGAAGTACTTTCTGCGTTCTGCATTATTCATACCACTAGGAGTATTAGGAAACTCAGGAGGATTTGTAACGATAGCAAATGGAACACTTTTGTTATACTCATCTTCAATAACAATTATTCCTACTGGAGGCGGCATTGGTGGTGGCTCAACCATTCCTACAGTTACTGTTATTGGAGGTGGCGCAGCTACAAAACCTCCAGCTATAGGAATAACCTCATCACTTGAATCAGGTTGTAAATGTTTATCGCATTCGACTTTCGTGGAGTCTGTGATTGCTTTAGGTGGTGGAACCACTCCTAACATTAAAGAGTCGGCATCTTCTAGTTCAATCACTTCTACGGCGTCAATTTTTTGTTTATTGCCACTATCATTCACACAACTAAATAAAGTTGTACCCATAACAATTAATAGCGCCATTGCAAAGAAACGATGTGCTAGTCGTGGATCTAACATCATTTTTGCAGGTATTTGTACCACAACACGATCAAGTTGGGATTTGTAAATACGCCCACAAACTCCGTTGTGTATATTTTCTTTAAGATAATTGCTGATCTCAAAAGAGCTCATTTTTGTGAAATCAATGACAGTCTTCTCGCAAGAAGAACAAAATCGGCCTTTTGCAGAAGGCGTCATTTGACTCCAGTCCTCGTGACAAGGCTCTGGAATTTTGAAGGAATAGAATTCTTTCATGGTTAGTGTTTTAAATTAGAAACTAACCTTATCAAAAGTCTTGCCTCTAATTTTTAGTTTTACTATTGATTGTAATTTAAAAACCGTTGGAACTAACATGCAAAGTGTTTGCTTAGCATGCTTGCTTAAAATTGCTAAAACTGGATATTGATATGAAGTCTTACACCTAGAACTGATTTAGACAATGCCAACACAATAAGTTGGCATGTCAAATCTTACAGGCTATTTTGTGGATAGTTAGTTGAACATGATTTAATTCTAAACACATCTTCTTGTGATAATAGCTTAATCTGTTATTTTTCCTTTTATTTTTAGCTTTATTTTTACCCAATGATAGAACCATTTGACCACGAGTATTTCATGAGAAAAGCACTGCAAGAAGCGCAGGCAGCTTTTGATCGTGATGAGATTCCTGTAGGTGCAGTTATCGTAGCCCAAAATAGAATTATTGCAAAAGGACATAATCTCACAGAAACTTTAACTGATGTCACTGCACATGCTGAGATGCAAGCTATCACTGCGGCATCCAGTTTTATAGGCGGGAAATATTTAAAAGATTGTACTCTTTACGTGACTTTAGAACCTTGCCAGATGTGCGCAGGCGCTCTATACTGGTCTCAAATAGGAACTATAGTTTTTGCTGCAAATGACGCTCAACGCGGCTATCAAACTATGGGAACACAATTACATCCCAAGACTAATGTTATTTCGGGAATACTTGAAGAGCCTTGTGCTCAATTGATAAAAGAATTTTTTATTAGGAAAAGAGGTTTGAACTATTCCTAATTATTAAACTTACCAAAAGGCAGAATTCCTATGTCCTTTGATAAACCTTTAATCTAAGAATCAAATCGTGCTTTTACACGAGAGGCGATATCTTGCATTTCTTCTTTACTTAAACTTACTTTGTTGATAAAGCGCATATCTTCCATATCTCTCAACGGAATCAAATGTACGTGAACGTGAGGTACCTCAAGTCCTATTACTGACATTCCTATTCGCAAACAAGAAACCTCTTCTCTTAAAGCAAGTGCTACTTTACGTGAGAAATCCATCAAATTAGAATAAGTCTCACTATCTAGATCAAAAATCTTGTTCACTTCCTTCTTAGGAACACAAAGCGTGTGGCCAGGAGCATTAGGATTGATATCTAGAAAGGCAATAAAATCTTCGTCTTCAGCAACTTTATAAGATGGAATCTCGCCAGATATAATTTTAGTAAAAACGCTCATAAGTTATGATCTTGTAATTTCTAGAATCTCAAGCTTTATAGTTCCTACTGGGACAACAGCCTCTGCCACCTCACCTACTTCTTTACCTAAAAGCGCTTTTCCTATAGGTGACTCTACAGAAATGTGTCCTTTAGAAAGATCTGCTTCACTTTGAGCAACAAGCTTGTAATTCATAGTCATCTTGTTGTTAAGATTTTTGATCTTTACCGTACTATGAATTAATACTTTAGATAAATCAAGTGTATTTTCATCAATGATACGCGCATTAGAAACAATTGCTTCTAGCTTTGAAATGCGCATTTCTAGCATTCCTTGCGCTTCCTTGGCAGCGTCGTACTCTGCATTTTCACTTAAATCACCTTTGTCGCGAGCCTCTGCAATCGCCTGAGAAGCCGCCGGACGCTCTACATCTTTAAGTTGTTTAAGCTCTTCTTTTAATTTCTTTAATCCTTCTTCAGTATAATATGATACGTTACTCATAGGTTTCTTTTTTTTGATTGTTTTACTCTCGCTTTCGCGAAAGCGAGACAGAAATAGCACTATAAAAGTACCAGCTTCTCTACTTACATCACGCTGGCTACTACAAAAAACAAAATCCCATCATTGCTGCGGGATTATCAAACAAATATAATAAATATCGCTTAGTTCGTTATACTTTTACAATCAATTGATTATTATGAAAATTAGAAAAGCTTATCTACTGTCATTAATATTCGTGATTTTTGCATGTTCTAGTGATGACGGTCGTAACAATAACCCATTTCTAGTGGATATAGGTTTTCAAATAGACCTTAACACAAATCTACCACAATATGGAAATCTGAATTTCCCAGGAAACTCTCTTGTGGTTCCTAATCAAGGCTTAAGAGGTTTTGTGATCTATAATTTAGACAATTCACAATATTTTGCCTATGAATTGAGCGACCCTAACCACTCGCCTAATTCGTGTTCTAGAATGACCATAAGCGGTATAGAGGCTACATGTCCCTGCACTGATGATAATAATAAATATAATATCATCACAGGCCAGCCTATTTCAGGTAATGGGCAGTACGGCTTAAAAGCCTATCGAGCAGAACGTGTAGGCGCTATTGTTAGAGTTTCTAACTAAAAAGTCGCAGTTTGCAGTCGCAGTTTGCAGTCGCAGTTTGCAGTCGCAGTTTGCAGTCGCAGTTTGCAGTC